>Ga0315281_10001530_pt1 | contig 34303 bp, 31 predicted proteins | sample YL17G07_0_MG_FD_204540 | JGI IMG/M metagenome (GOLD analysis project Ga0315281, IMG submission 204540) | Sediment microbial communities from Yellowstone Lake, YNP, Wyoming, USA - YL17G07_0 | ecosystem: Environmental > Aquatic > Freshwater > Lake > Sediment | place: USA: Wyoming | collected...
AAGGAAAGAAAAGCGTTTTAGATATTGGTTGTGCAGAAGGTGTCTTAGGGTCGGAGATAAAAAAAAGGTACGGATGCGATGTTTTTGGAATGGAGATAAATAAGTACGCTATAAAGCAGGCACAAAGGCTTGGGATTAAGGTAAAAATGGCCGATCTGGAAAATAAATGGCCATTTCCGGATAATTCCTTTGATGTCGTTATGGCGGCTCAGATAATCGAACACGTTATTAATACAGACAATATTATTTTGGAAGCGAATAGAGTTCTAAAAAAAGGTGGATTATTAATAATTACGACACCAAATCTAGCCAGCTGGTTTAATAGAATAATATTTCTGTTTGGATTTCAACCGTTTTATACAGAGATTAGTCTAAAAGATAAAACGCTGGGTTTGAAGTTTACACGTAACTTTACAAAGAACAGGGAACCAATCGGTCATATAAGAATATTTACCTTAAAAGGTCTTATAGATTTACTTGAATATCATAAATTAAAAATTGTAGCCGTAAAAGGAGGAAGTATTTATTACCTACCGTCGTTTATGAAACCATTGGATAAGTTTTTTGGCGTATTTCCACCATTGGCTGCAGATTTAATAGTGGTTGCGATTAAATAGAAATGAAATATTACGAAACAGTTACTTTTTCTCTTGTGCCAAAAGATTGCGGTCGGGTATTGGATTTTGGTTGCGGAGACGGCTCCTTTTGTAAAAAATTAACAAAAAGAGCAAATGAAATTTATGGTTGCGATATTGACAGAGGGCTTATTGGAAAGGCTAAGAGAACTGTTAAAGGGGTAAAGTTCAACCTATTGGGACCAAAAGATAAAACTCCTTACAAAAATAATTATTTTGACTGTGTTTTTATGATGGGCGTATTAGAGCATGTAGTTGATGAAAAAGAAACTCTTCGTGAAGTGGAACGGATACTAAAACCAAATGGCAGCTTGTTTATTTTCGGAATTAACAAAAACTCGTTTGGATTTCTTGATGCAGGAAATCTAAAATTTGTTTTTCCTAGGATTCATAAATTTTTGTACACGTTCTTGTTAAGAAAAGATATATACCAGCGAGAGTTTATTAAAAAAAGAAAAGAGGGAATGTTTGGGGATATAACTTTAGGGAAAAAATGGCACTCTCACTATTCGACAAAGGATCTTACACAGCTTTTTGACGGAAAATTTAGGATACAGGTGGTTAGACATTTCGGGCTTTTCATACCTATACTTTTGCCCCTTAAATATATTTATGACTTTAAATTCAAAAAAATAAACCGATTCCTTGAAAAATTAATTTATCTCGATCAAAAAATAATATCTCCACTCCACTCTTATTTGTTTGTTGTAAAATGTGTAAAAATATAATGAAAAAACTCAAGAAATCGGAAGGTATTCTAGCCCTTATTTTAATTGTCTTAACTTTTATGTTTTACCTTCCAAATTTTCAGGGTTATTTCCAGCACGACGAATGGGAGGGATTTGCCTACTACCTTTCGGGCAGAGAAAATTTACTGACTCTTTTTAAACCTTATGTTACCCACTATGTTCCGTTTGCAAAATTATTTTATTATCTTTACTTTTCTGTTTTTGGATTTAACTTTTTTTGGCATTCCTTATCAAGTATTGCTGCCCACATGCTTGTTGTTTATCTTTGTTATGTTCTCTTTATTAAACTTCTCAAGAATAAAACCCTGTCTTTTTTGTCCTCCTTACTTTTTGCAATAGGGGCCTCAGGACATCAGGCTACTTCCTGGATTGGGGCCAGTATTAATACTCACGGATCCGCTATATTTGGGCTTTTGGCTCTGATTGTTTTATATAAGTTTAATAAGGTGTGGCTTTCCATAATGTTTCTAATAATCTCTCTGCTTTTTAAGGAGACCACAATTGCTTTTTTTATAATCCTTCCGATGATGGTTTATATTTTTGATAAAAAGAAATTTATAACGAACTGGTTTGGTTATATCAAAATTACTCTTGCGGGTTTTTTATATTTCGCCTTACGTTATTCAATGCTTTTTTTTCAAAGGGCTAGCATAGCAGACCAATTAGTAATTGAAACACAATCTCTCTCTAACATTATGGGAAATATGATAACCTTCCCCGTTAAAATATTTTCGCAATCTATTATCCCTACGGGGCAGCTATTAGTCCTTGCCAAGAACATCAGCAAGGTCCTGCCGCCTACAATAACGGGTTTATACGGTACAACAGCGTTTGATGTTTTTACTGAAGGTACAGCTCTTCAAATTTTAAATTGGCTGATCTTTCTAATCTGCACCCTTTCACTTGTATATGTTACAAAAATATCAAAAAATGAACCTATAAAAAAAACCGCTGTATTCGGATTTATTTTTGTTGTCCTAAATAGCTTTATATATGCTTTGTCTCCCGGTAGATCGGGAAATATTCCGGTTGTTGACTCACGAAATATTTATTTGCCTTCCATAGGTACGGCCCTATTTTTTGTTTCGGTAATTTATCTATTGTTGAAAGAAAAAACTGTAAGAACATTTCTAGTTATTTCATTATTTATTGTTCTAAATATATTTTGGTTGGAGAAGGAATTGAAATTCTTAGCTGAAAGGGGAACAGAGAGGAAAGAAATACTTTACCAGATACAAAACGTGTATCCAACTCTGCCCAAAAAGGTTATTTTTTATATGGTTAGCGATAGATCTTTTTATGGACTACCTGAGTCGGAGGCGATATTTCCTTTTGAAATCAATCTTGGTTATATTATTATGGTTTTGTACCAACCAACCCAGCGCTTTCCAAAAGAATTTATTGGTCGGACGGATTTTCTGTATGGATCAATGACGAAGGAGGGTTATATAGAGACAGGGGGTAGGGGTTTTGGATACTTTAGGAACTGGGATTTGTTTATTCAGGCTATTAAAGATAACAATTTAGATGAAGATTCAGTAATTGCTTTTTCGTATCATTTTAGCGATAAATCGGTTGAGGATATTACACCCCAAGTAAGAAAAGAAATTGATGTTATGGTTGGTAAAATTAAATGAGTAAAAAATATACAGCGGAAATTGGGATTTTAGGTGGAAGCGGTTTTTATGATCTTACTAAAGACTTAAAAGAGATTAAAGTTGAAACCCCCTATGGTCCTCCTTCGGATAAAATAAGACTTGGAGTAATCTCAGGTAGGAGGGTTGCTTTCTTGCCAAGACACAATAAAGATCATGATATTCCACCACATAAAATTAATTACTGCGCAAATATTTGGGCATTAAAATCGCTTGGGGTTCATCATGTTATCACGGTGACAGCCGTGGGCTCATTGCAGCTTAAATACAAACCGGGAAGTTTTGTAATCGTAGACCAGTTTATTGATCGAACTTGTGGCAGGATTGACACTTTTTATAACGGACCAATAGTTACACACATATCCTCTGCGTACCCTTATTGCTCGGAAGTTGCCAAGATTATATATAAAAAAGGTTGCGAAATGGGTTTGGATATCTATGAAAAGGGTACTGTTGTAGTTATTGATGGTCCAAGGTTTTCAACAGCAGCAGAAAGCACATGGTATACCAAAATGGAGTGGGATGTTGTTAATATGACCCAGTACCCGGAGGTTGTCTTGGCCAAAGAGGTCGGTGTCGGTTATAGTGCAATTGCAATAGTAACCGATTACGACGCAGGCATAATCGGATTAAAAGGAATCAAACCCGTTAGTGTCGAAACTATCAGAAATATATTTTCCAAGACTCTCCCGATGTCCAAAAAACTAGTTTTAAAGGTAGTAGCGTCTTTGCCGAAAAGGATGATATGCAAATGCCACCTCTCTTTGAAAGATGCCAGATTTTAGATAGAGCTGATATGGAAAAATCCGGAAAAGTAATCAGGAAGAAAAACAAGGAATATTACAAAGTTAAGTTGTGTGGTGGGGTACGTTACCTTCCATTGTTTGAAGTGGTTTCTGGAGTAAAAATCGCCGTATTTAATATTTTGGGAGAAACAACATTAATAGAGAAAATTGGGAAGGAGCTTGTAAAAAAGATGCCAAAGGTGGATGTGGTTGTGACACCGGAGGTGAAAAGTGTTCCGTTGGCTTATGAGATTGCAAAGAAACTTCATGTACCATACGTTGTTCTTAGGAAAATAGTAAAACCCTATATGGTAGGGGCAATAAAGAGTACGGTTGTTACTATTACAACAGGCAAGCCTCAGGATTTGTGGTTGGATGGTAAAGATAGAAATATTTTAAAAAACAAGAGAGTGGCTTTGGTCGACGATGTAATTTCAACCGGGGCAACACTCAAGGGTATGCGAAAGTTAGTCAAAAAAGCGGGTGGAAAAGTCGTTGTTGAGTGTGCAGTTTTTACTGAGGGTGACCCAACTAAATGGAAAAAGATAACTTCTTTGGGTAATCTACCTGTATTTCTGGACAAGTAGGGGATAGTTAGTAGTGAATTATTTAATTGGTTATAGATATGGATTGTTTTTTTGGTACAAGCCAGAGGTTTATAAAGTAGAGCACTCTTTTGAAAATAGCCATGAGGTGTTTTGGCGAACCGATTTCTCTCGCTAGAGTTAGGAAAATTTTTGGTCTAAGATAAAACTCAATAAAAGCTTTTTTCTGAAGCATCCGAAAATCTTTTTGGGAAACATTTTTCATATAATTTATATCGGTTCGATAATATGAAAGTGTGTTTAGTTGTGAGAGATCTAGTCTTCCTTTTTTTTCTAAATATTCCCACATTTCACTTCCGGGCAAGGGGACGAAAGTAGTGAAAGAGGCGCGGGTTAAATTTAATGATTTTGCAAAAGAAATTGTTTCCAAAATATTATTTTTAGTTTCTGCGGGATAACCAAGAATAAACAAGCCAGTTACTTCTACGCCAGCCTTACTGATTAAGCGAACCTGCTTTTTGATGTATTCTTTGGTCAGTTTTTTTCTCATATGCTTTAAGATACGGGCGGAACCAGATTCAATTCCGACTGCAACTGAGTAGCAGCCCGCCTTTTTCATAAGGGATATTGTCTCTTTGTCAATTTTGTCCAGACGAATACCATTTGAACAACTCCAGGAGATATTAAGCTTGTCGTTTATGATTGATTGGCAAAATTCTTTTACGAAACTTTGATTTAAGGTGAAATTATCATCAAGAATATGTAACTCTTTTATTCCTCTTTTGTTAATCAAATACTTAACCTCTTTCATTACATCTTTTAAGCCTCTTCTTCTAAAGATCGATCCATGAATAGCCTTCGCGGCGCAAAAGGTGCATTGGAAAGGGCAACTCCGCGAACTTAGGATATATGCAATGGGAAATCTGCGGGCAAAGCCACCTAGGGGGGCGTGGGGATATGTTTCGGGTTTTATTAGGTCCCAAGAAGGGAAGCCAAGGCTATCTAGGTCAATTGGAAATTTTGGATTATTTATTATTAATTTATCATTATGTTTCCATACCAGTCCGGGAATATTTTTTAGGCTATTAGCTTTAACTCTTTTTGTCTTTTCAAGTTTTTCAATAAGTAGTGGAAAGCCTATCTCTGCTTCACCCACAAAGGCGAAGTCAAGCAGTTCCTGATAGAAATCAAAACATTCTTTAGGCATAGCCGAAGGGTGGGGTCCCCCTATGATGGTGGTGATATTTTTATTTATTTTTTTAATCTCCTCCAGATATTTTTTGGTAACAATTAAATCAGAAGAATAGATAGTGAGCCCCAGAACATCGGGTTTCCTTCTTTTTAATATTGAGAAGAAATCCTCTGGTTTTACTTTTTCTTTAATACAATCCAATATCTTGACCTTATACCCCTTTTTTCTTAAAGAAGTTGCTAAATACCCCAGACCAATTGGAGGTACAACCGTAAGGGACTCTTTATTATAAGGTCTGACCAGTAGAATTTTCATAAAAGACTCTAAATTCTGTCACAAATTTCAAATATTAACAATCTTGAATAATTGCATTTTAAAAGTATAATGTTAATATATTTTCAATGTGAAGAAAATAGTTGTTAACCAAAAGGACTGCATAGGTTGCGGAACCTGTACTTTTATTGCAGAAAAAACATTTAAGTTGGGGAAAAATGGAAAAGCGGAAATAGTTAGCCAGTCGGGGGATGATCAAGGAAAAATTAAAAACGCGATTGAATCTTGTCCAGTAAGTGCGATTTCGGCTGAAACTTGAACTTAGTAGCACTTCTCTATGTATATTTGCGCCGGAGTTGACCTTGTTTTTTTTAGATCACTTAAAGACTCCTTTATAAATTCTCCGTTTCCGGAAAGATAGATTGATGTTTCCCTGGGTGGTAGAATTTTTGTGTTTTTAACAATATGTTTCTGGATATGTCCGGTATTGCCGGTCCATTTTTCTTCTGGACGAGAAAGGATAATTTTATAATGGAATTTTGCATTATTCTTTGTAATTTGTTTAAGTTGATTTTCAAGGACAATATCTTTTTTAAAACGAAGTCCCCATAATAGTAGTACTTTATTTATCAGGTTGTCTTTTAAACTTGTTTGCAGAATTGGTAAAAGCGGTGCAATCCCGCAGCCTGTTCCTGCTAGTATTATATTTTTACTTCCGTCTTTTTTATATACAAATTTTCCTGTGGGGAGAGTGGTTTCGATAGTGTCTCCCGGTTTAAGTTTCTTAATATAGGAAGTACCTGGTCCTCCCGGAGTAATGTCAACAAATATATGCCAAAATGGAAGGATATCCGGAGAGCTTGAGATAGAATAACACCTAAAGACTGAATCAGTAATTTTTAGTGTAACAAACTGGCCGGGTTTAAAATTGAAGCCTATTTTTTTAACCCTCAATCTAATTAAATTGAACTTTTTGTTTAGTTTATTATTTGAGATAACTTCATGTTTAAGAAACATATATTGACAATACTTAATATATAGACTAATGTCAATATATGAAATTAAAGTCATCTTGTGCTGGCTGTTACGCCGGTCTTTCTTGCGGAATCAGAGTTGAAATAATTAACCTTTTGCAAGAAAAAAAGAAAATAAGTGTATTGGATATCGCAAAATGCTTTGAGGTAACCCAACCGACAATTAGCCATCATTTACAATACCTAAAGAATGCCGGGATTATAAAATCAAAAAAAGAGGGAAGAAAAGTTTACTACTTTATAAATCCAAAGTGTGGCAAGAGTTGTGGTGTATTTGTATGAGAAAAGTTTATCTTGATAATGCAGCGACAACAAAAGTTGATCCGAGGGTTTTTATGTCCATGAGGCCTTGTTTTTTGAATAACTATGGTAACGCTTCGGAATTTCATATTCTGGGTCGAGAAGCGAAGACTATAATTGAAGACGCACGGGGGAAAATAGCTTCATTTCTGGGAGCTAATCCCAGCGAAATTGTTTTTACCGGCTCGGCCACTGAGTCTATAAACTTTTCGCATAAAGGTCTTATTGAGGCACTTCGACTCACCTCATTCGCTCGGGGTAGATTACCCCATATTATTACTTCCCAGATTGAACATAAGGCGGTTTTGGAAACCTGCAGGCATTTGGAAAAATTAGATTTAGCAGAAATATCTTATTTACCGGCTGATCGATATGGGGTAGTTGATGTTAAAGAAGTTAGAAAAGCAATTCGTTCTGAGACGGTTTTAATTTCTTTAATGTATGTTAATAACGAAGTGGGAACAATTGAACCGATTAAAGAGGTGGGGTCTCTTGTCAAAAAGCTAAACGAATCGGGTCATAGAAGAATCTTTTTCCACACCGATGCAACACAGGCGGTTCAGTATCTTGATTGCAATGTTGGCCGTCTTGGAGTTGATCTGCTTTCTCTTACTGGTCATAAAATCTATGCCCCAAAGGGGATTGGAGTGTTGTTTGTTCGATCGGGTACTCCGCTAATTCGTCAACTTGACGGTGGGGGTCAGGAGTCGGGTTTAAGAGCAAGCACTGAGAATGTTCCATATATTGTTGGAATTGCAGAAGCTATAGACCTTATTGGTAGGGCCACAAAGTCTGAAGCTGTGAGAATAAATAAGCTTCGGAGTAAATTAATTAAGGAGGTCTTAAAAGTTCCAGGGGTTAAATTAACCGGTCATGTGTCCAAACGAGTACCACATATCGCTTCATTCATTGTTGAGGGCGTTGAGGGAGAAGCAATGGTACTGGCGTTGTCTAATTTAGGAATTTTTGTGTCATCCGGATCGGCTTGTACAGCTAATGATTTAGCTTCATCTCATGTTTTGACCGCTATGGGAATTCCGCCTGAGAAATCTCATGGTTCAATCAGACTTTCTCTGGGTAGAGATAGTAATGATGAGGATATTAATTTGGTGATTAGGAAGTTGCCCGAGGTAATTAGACGTTTGAGAAAAATGGCTCCAAAATTATGAAGGACTTCTTTACTAAATCATACTCTCCGCTTGTTCTGAGGCATTTTGCCAATCCCAAAAATGTGGGCATAATTAAAAATCCTGATGGAGTTGCTACAGTAGGTAACCCTATGTGTGGAGACATTATGAAGTTTTACATAAAGGTAGAAAAAAAGGGCAAGGAAGAGTATATAAAAGATGTTAAATTTCAAACATTAGGATGTGGCGCGGCAGTAGCTACCTCTAGCATAATGACGGAATTGGTTAAGGGAAAACTCCTAAAGGAAGCAGAAAAGATCAGTAAAAACGCTATAGTAAAGGCCCTTGGAGGGTTACCACCAGCTAAAATTCACTGCTCTGTTTTGGCTGACGAAGGTTTAAAGAAGGCAATAGAAAACTATCGTTTAAGGGTAAAGAAACTTTAACTTAACCATTCGACGAATATATTTATGTTATAATTTCTAAATTGATGGACAGTAAGAGCTTTCCCAAAGTATCAATTATAATACCCCTTTACGTTATAAGTGATAGATTTTTTGAGGACCTTAATAAGTTTAAAGATACAAACTATCCAAATTATGAAATACTTGTTGTATCAGACAAAAAAGTTCAAATAGAAAATCCAAAGGTTAGATTAATTCTAACGGGTTTTAAGCAGACCGGACCTGCAGAAAAAAGGGATATTGCCATAAAAAAGGCAAAAGGTGAGATATGCGCCTTTATTGACGATGACGCATATCCAGATAAAAATTGGCTTAAAGAGGCTGTTGGCTGGTTTTCAAATAATAAAATTGTTGCAGTCGGAGGTCCCGGTATTACTCCCAAAGAAGATGGTTTTTGGCAAAAAATTACTGGTTATATAATCGAATCTTATTTGTGTGCTGGAGATGTGCAATACAGATTTTACCCATCCAGTAAACGTTTTGTTAACGATTATCCTGCTTATAATCTTTTTGTATCAACCAGTGTGCTGAAAAAAGTCGGTGGGTATGGGTGTAATTTTTACGGTGGTGAGGACACCTTTTTGTGTATGAAATTGATTAAATACGGAGATATTGTTTATGATCCAAAAGTACTTGTCTATCACCACCGAAGAAGTTTCCCTCTGGCCCATCTAAAACAAATCAGCAATGTTGGTCTCCACAGGGGATACTTTTTTAAACGCTACCCCGCCACCTCCCGGCATGCAATGTATTTACTTCCTACTTCATTGACATTAGGATTGTTATCCCTAATTGTGCTATCCATTTTTCACCCTATCTATTTTGTACTGTTGGTGTTGGGAATTTTCTTTTTTTGGATCCTGGGGACTTATTCTGTCAGAAGACATGAAGTTGCAATGGAAGGTTCACTTATCGCGGGACTAGGTATAATTTTAACGCATCTTGTCTATGGAATATACTTTATAAAAGGTTTAGCATGTCCCCATCTTCTTAGATAATAATTGAATTCACAATAAAGACGTAAACAAAATAGAATGAGTATATAATGTTGTGTGTCAGGTAGTATTTTCTTTGCCTTGGTGGCTAAACATTTAGTAATATTTTGATAGATTGTATATAAAAATATGATTAGATTATATCGAGATAGTTTTGATTCAGACATCTTTGCTGGAAATATCTATAAATTGTTTATCGATGAGAAGATTGAGTCGGAAGATGTCATTACTGGTCTTTTTAAAAACAAGGACATCTCCTATATATATTGTTTTACTACCTTTGAGAATTCCAATATAGATATTTTAAATAGGCTAGGATTTAGGTTTATAAGCATTCGTAGCACGTATAAACTATCTTTGAAAAACAGTTTTTTTGAGCCAAAAATTCCAGAGGGTTTTCAGGTTTTGAAGAATTCAGAAAAGCATGTAAAGGTGACCGATGAAGAAATGTTAAGTGTCGCAAAATTGATTGGAAACACAAGCAGATATTTTAAAGATAACAATCTGCCAAGAGAAAAAAGTATCTCTCTATATATTACTTGGATTAAAAATAGTCTCTATCGAGGGTATGCCGATGAAGCTTTTGTAATCTTAAAGGATAGAGATTTAGCTGGAATGATTACCTTAAAGATAAAACCGGAAGGCGGGTATATTGATTTAATAGGTATTAAAGAAGGATTTCAGAACAAAGGTTTGGGTCAAGTATTATTCCAAAGGGGAGTAGAATATCTTCTAGGTAAAAATATCAAGAGTATGTACACGGTAACAGAGGGTGAAAATATAATTGCAAACCGTTTTTATCAAAAGAATGGTTTTATACTTGAGGATTTAAAGCTGGTTTACCATAAATGGATCAAGACTTAAAAAAGTTCTAAGATAAAAAATATGATAAGAAAAAAGATTTTGATAGCAGGAGCAGGAGGCTATATTGGATCGAAAATGGTGGGCACATTTTTAAAAAAGGGATACAAAGTCGTTGCTCTTGACAGATATTTTTTTGGCGATGTGCTTTCAGATTTTACTAATGACAAAAATCTTAAAATCGTGAAGGATGATATTCGTTATTGTAATGAAAGGCTTTTAAAAGGGGTTGATATAGTTATCAATTTGGCGGCGATTTCAAATGACCCCGCCTCCGAACTTGACCCAAAAATCACAAGATCCATTAACTATTTAGGAGCTTTGAGATTAGCCGAGATTTCAAAAAAAATGAAGGTGTCGAGGTATATCCTTTCTTCTTCCTGTAGCGTTTATGGTGTAGGAAAGGGGATTCTTACCGAAGGATCTAAACTTGCTCCAGTTTCCGAATATGCAAAATCTAAAATAAATGCAGAAAAGGAAATACTGACACTATCTGGTAAAAACTTTTCTGTTACAGTCCTGCGTTTGGCCACGGTTTATGGCCTGTCAAAACGTAGGATGAGGTTTGATCTTATGATCAATCTTATGACGCTTTCTGCGTGGAAAGATAAAAGAATTTTTGTTATGGGAGGTGGAAAGCAGTGGAGGCCAGTTATGCATATAGATGACACGATTGAAGCTTTTGAAAGAGTGGCCATGGAAGTAGATGCCGCCAAGATTAGATCACAGATTTATAACATAGGTTCAAATGATCAGAATTTTCAGGTTATTAACGCGGCAAATATTTTTAGGAAATATTTTCCGGAGTTGAAAATTGAAATAGTCCCCGAAGATCCTGACCAGAGAAGTTACCATGTCAGCTTTGACAAGGCCGTAAATAAACTGGCATTTAAGACTACAAGGCATGTCGAAGAGGGCATTTTAGAAGTAAAGGACGCCTTGGCTAGGGGGGAGGTCACGGATGATTTAAGAACAAAAACATTTGACTATTATCAATATTTGATGAATGCGGATAAAATTTTATCTTCAGTAAAGTTAAATAGCCGTCTTTTTTAAATTAATGAAGAAAAAAATTGAGTTTTATAAACACAATCTGTCACCTGAGGATAAAAAGGAATGCCTAAAAGTCCTTGGCTCTTTGTTTCTGACAACAGGGGATGAAGTTAGGTTATTTGAGGAGAAGTTTGCAAAGTATTTTAAAATAAAATATGTAGTGGGAGTTACTTCTTGCACCGATGCACTTTTTCTATCCTTAAAATGTGTGGGTGTTAGTAAGGGAGATGAAGTAGTAACGACTCCGCTCTCCTTTATCTCGACTTCAAATGTCATTGAATATTGTGATGCTAAACCTGTTTTTGTAGATGTGGAGGAGTCTACCGGGAATATAAATGCGGATTTAATTGAGAAGGCAATTACGTTAAAAACAAAAGTTATTTTAGTTGTGCATTTATATGGTCAGATGTGTGATATGAGAAAAATAAGAAATATTGCGGATAAACACAAACTGAAGGTGATTGAAGATTGTGCACATTGTATTGAGGGAACCAGGGATGGGTTAAGACCCGGCCAGTTGGGAGACCTAGCCTGTTTTAGTTTTTATGCAACAAAAAATATTACATCCGGGGAGGGAGGAGCAATAACTACAAACAATAAGGATTATTACAATTGGCTATTTAAGGCTAGGCTTCATGGTATGAGTAAAAATGCGCTTGATAGATATACAAAAAAATATGAACACTACGATATGGAGTTTTTGGGTTACAAATGTAATATGAATAATATTCAAGCCTCTTTATTAGTTCATCAACTTGACAGAATAGATGTGATGCTTGTTAAAAAAGAGAAAATTGCAAGAAGATATGATCAAGAATTTGCACAAAACCCTAAATTAAAAATCTTAAAAGTATTACCTGGGATAAAACATGCAAGGTATATCTATACAATTTTGGTTAACGCTAAAATGAGAGATAAATATTTAAGGTTATTACAAGAAAAGGGAATCGGTGTTGCGGTTAACTTTCGCCCTATTCACCTTATGCATTATTACCGCGATAAATACGGCTATAAAGGGGGTGAATATCCAGTTGCGGAAAAAATAGGGGCTTCCACGATAACAATACCACTTTATCCTAAATTGAAAGCTGGGGAAATTAGTTTTGTTGCTGATAGTGTTAATTGGATTACAAAGTAAATATAAATTGGGAAGTTCAAGGGTACCAAGTCAGACATATTATAAAACCAGCGACCCGAGAGTTCTTTCTCCTTCGATTGTGAAATCGGCTGTTAAAGAAATTCTTTTTTTGGCCCAAAAAGAACTGGATAGGACGATTAGAGAATTAGCAGTTTTGGATATTGGATCTGGTTACGGTGAGTATTCTTTTGAAATAGAAAAATATGTGAAGAAAGTTGTTGGGGTAGAGCCGTTCCTGCCTGTTTACAAAAAAGCGATAAGTAAAAAAAAGAAAATTCACTCGAAAGTTAGTTTTTACAACCTTCCTGTAGAAGAATTCAAGTCAAGGCAAATGTTTGATTTAGTAGTTAGTTTAACAACAATAGAGCACATGCCAGAAGCAAACGAATCCTTTTTGCATATTTTTGAACTTATGCGGAAAGGTGCTGTGATTTATTTAACTGCTCCCAATAAACTCTGGCCATTTGAACATCATTATAGGCTGTTATTTTTATCGTGGTTGCCGTCAGGTCTTGCAGATTATTATGTAAGAATAACAGGAAGGGGTAAATCCTATAGAGACAGCGCTTATTCAAAAACATATTTCGGAATGAGGAAATTTTTCGACCAGTTCCAATGCGATTATAAATTTATTCTTCCGCAGGATGCGAATGCGTCATATTTGGGCTGCGGTACAGAAAAGGGAGTCTATAGAATTATTAAGAGTTTGGGAATTTACCTTATTTCCAAATTTCCATTTTTCTGGATCTTCTCAAAGGGGTTTATAATGTTGATAAGGAAAAGATAATAATGGAAAAAAGGACCATTCTCTTTTTACTTTTTGCGGTTTTTGTTGTTATTGCGCTTGCCTATTTTCCAGTTTTAAATGCTTTCTTCCAACAGGACGAGTGGGCGTCATTTAGCCAATATTTTGTGTATAGGGTACTTCCCCTTAAGGAATTACTTTATCTTGTTTTCACACCTTCGGTTATGCACTTTACCCCCTTAACTGTTTTGTCAAATTTTGTTTCCTTTTATCTCTTTGGTTTAAATTATAAAGATTATGCCCTCTTCAGCTTAATAAGCCATATACTGACTTCATATTTGGTCTTTTGTCTTTCAAAAATATTATTTAAGAATGTTAAATTAGCCCTTTTTTGCGCATTAATTTTTGGTGTCTTAGTGTCCAGTCATCAAGCAACTGCCTGGGTAGCAACAAGTATTCCCACCCAGTGGGCGGCCATTTTTGGGATTTTGGCCACAATTATGTTTTTCAATTGTATTCATAGGAAAAATGCGCGAGATTTATATCTTTCACTTCTTTTTATTTTTATCTCCCTCCTTTTTAAGGAAACAACAATTGGACTTTTCCTCCTGTTCCCGGTTGCGCTTATGTTGTTATTAAAAACGGATAAAAACAAATGGGCTTATTTTAAAATAATTATTTTTACAACTTTTGTATACATTATATTGAGGGGGTCAGTGTTTTTATTACCGCGACAGGTTGGTACCTCTACTGTTTTTGAGTCACAATCTACACAAAAAATTGTTTATAATTTTGCAACAGTTCCCATAAAAGCAATCTCTCAGTCGATTTTGCCCGGGAATGAGATGCGGCGTATTGCCGAAGTAGTAAGTCCCATTTTTCATCCGGAAATAACCGGAGGAAAAGGGTCTTCCGAATATGAAGTTCTTCTGATGGAACGTTCCATGGAGGCAGTGTCACTTCTTTTTTCCATTATCCTTGTATCTCTATCAATATATGTATTTATCAAAAACAAAAATAACTATCTGTCCAAAATTATGATCTTTAGTTTAGCTTGGATTGTCGTTAACAGTTTTATTTTTGCCTTTGCTCCGGAAAAGTCCGGAACAGTTAGCATCATAGATTCAAGATATCTCTATTTTGTTTCAATCGGCACCACATTTTTTATCGTTTCTTTTACATATCTTCTCCTGAAAAATATGAGATATGTTTTTATAGTTTTGGTTTCACTTATCGTTCTTAATGTCTTTTGGTTGGAACGGCAGCTATCAGTTTATGTAGAGGAGGGAACCGTGAGGAAAGAGATACTAAATATTGTCAAAAGAGATTATTCCCAGCTTCCTTCAAAAGCTATTTTTTATACGGAGAGCGATAATTCGTACTATGGATTACCATCCAGTGAAAGAATTCTACCGTTTCAATCTGGTTTTGGGCAAACGCTTCTGGTTTGGTATTATCCAACCGAGCACTTTCCCGAAGAATTTTTTAGAAATCAATTTTTGTGGGGAATAACAGATCAGGGATACAAAGAAAAAGATGGGCGCAGTTTCGGTTATTTTCGCGATTTTGGCAAACTAGTTAAGACTGTTAAGGATGAAAAGCTTCCTATTGAGTCTGTTATCTCTTTTAGATATGACTCCGAAAGTCAAATGTTGATTGATAATACAGGCGAAGTTAGGGGGAGAATAAAAGGTTATTTTTCTGTCAAGCAAGAAATAGAGCCTCGAGAGATTGATCTTTTTGCAAGCACAAACCCTAAAGAGACCGACTTGATGCTTGATGGGAAGAGAAATACTTTTTGGGATTCAAAACTTCCTTATGCGCTGCCCCAATTTATCCAAATGAGGCTGGATAAATTAAAGAAAATATCCATGATAAGTATCGATTCTTCTGATAATAAAGATCAAAACGAAGTCGGCTATGCAGTTTATTTGTCTAATGACGGTAAGGCTTGGGAAGAGGTATTTTATTCTAAAAGATATCCACCGGGGGAGAATGGGATGGTTGACATTTATCTTCTTCCAAAGTACACCCGCTTTGTTAAAATACAGCAAATCGGATACCATAAATATGCGCCGTGGGTGATCCATGAGCTAAAAATATATGAAGATAAAAGTTAAGGACATTATTAAATACTTTCCTTTTGTCTTAGTTTTTGTTTTAGGACTTACGCCAATAATCTGGTTTGCGGGAAAGGGAAATATTCTTATAAATGGGGTTGATACGAATTTTCCCTTAAATCCACTGATTTGGTTTATAAGAAGATTTTATGTCTGGAATAATGTTTTAAATGCGGGGGCAGATTTTTCTTCTTCGAGTGCAGGGCTATTCTTTCACTTGGTGCAGACGGTTCCATACATATTAGGATTTAAGTTGCAAATAGTTGAGCTTATTAGCCTGCTTTTTTGGTTTTTGCTGATTGTGGGGTCTTCATATTTTTTGTCGAGAGTTATTTTGCCAAAAAGATTTTTGCCCCAATTCTTATTTACTTTTTTATACTCTTTCAATGTTTATCTTTTTAACACTTGGGAAAATGTAAAAGTAACCAATCTCTCCTTGACGGCTGGGATACCCTTAGCTCTTGGCATTTTAATTCTTTTAGACAAAGGAAAAATGGCACGGAAATCCGGGTTTTTCTTAAGTATTTTGGCCGGGGTTGTTTTGTCGGGAACAGGTATTAATCCATCATACTTTTTATCTTTTTTCCTTGTTATTTTTTTCTATTTTTTGGGAAGTATTATCTCTTCCCCGAGGGCAAAAATCACAAAATTGATAAACCCCCTGCTGGTTTTGTCCACGATAATCATAGTAAACGTATTTTGGATATTTCCAACCTTAAACTACGTAATTAAGGGAGTATCTATTGGGGGAAGCATTGATAAACTTGGGTTTACTAATTGGATTGATAGCTTGTCGGAAAATACGAGCCTTTTTAATATATTAAGACTTCAGGGCGCCTGGGATTGGTATTCCGTTGATTTAGTCACAGGCTTACCTCTTTATATACCTTATGCCCTAAATTATTTCTATCGTCTGCCGTTTATTATTTTTAGCCTGATTGCTCCGATATTGGCAATACTTTCTCTGATTTTCAGAAAAAAGGCGAATAGTTATCTATATCTTAGCTTTTCAATAATGCTTTTAGTTGGGGTTTTTTTGGGGGCAGGAACCCATCCTCCTACTGGAGTCGTATTTCGTTTCTTATTAAGTCACGTTCCTTTCTTTAGTTTGTTTAGAAGTCCGTGGTATATATTTACCCCGTTAGTTACTCTTGCATATGCAGGATTAGTAGGACTTTTGTTTGATTACATTTTTGAGGTTTTAGAAACGAGAAGGCACAACATTGGAAGGATACTTTTGGGTCTATTAGGAACAGTCCTTATTGTCGGAAATTTACTATATTGTTATCCTTTAGTTACCGGAAAAATATTCCGGCCAGGGAGATCTGACGGCTTTTATGTAGGTTTTCCTGAATATATCTTTGCTGCTGCCAAGTGGTTGAATGAGGATACTGATGATAAAAGAATTATAAGTTATCCTGATGACGAGATTGAAAATTTTAAATGGGGTTACCGGGGAATTGAATCAATATTGCATTTGTTTACAAATAGAGAGATCATCTTTTCATCCCTTAATGCCCCAAACTCAGCGGTTAGCCGTTTAGTAAAGGAGTTTTATTGGAGATTAAAAAGGCAGGAGTTGGATTCGGCGTTAAAAATCGCAGGAAAACTTAATGCTTCCATAATTTTTGAAAAGAAAGATCAAGGAAGTCTTTCTCCCCCAATCCCGCCTGGAATAAGTCGCAATTTTGAGTTTAAACAGTTTGGGGAATGGTTTTTTTACCGTTTACCCAGCCAAGGGGTCTTACCTAAATTATTTTCAACTTCGGGCCTAATCTATTCTTATCCCTATGACAAAGGGTCGACAACGCTCTCATTATTGGATAAAGACACGCAAATACTAAATCCGGATGATGACGTTGTCAATAAGATAGACAATATTTCCCTCTTTACGGGAAAAGCCGTAGTTGCAAAGAACTTGCAAATGGAAGATTTTCAGGGATTTATAGATTCTCCTTCAAAACTGGCCAAAAATCTTATTTCCCGTGATTTGTCGAAAGGTATTTTTGAATTTGATATTCCTGAAGATGGGCTTTATCAGCCGGCTTTAGAAAAATATCATCTGGAAGATTTTGGCATAAGTCCGGAAAGTAATTTAAATGTTTTATTTGATGGACGGGAGGGGCATTTAAAGGTCGATAAACTGAGCGATTCATATGTGTTTTATCAACATATTTTATTAAATAAAGGTCGTCACCAATTGGCGTTTCTTTTAAATGACAAAAACTTGATAACAGGAGGGGACTTTGAGAAAGGAGAGGTGTTTAAGAAAGGAGGATATGGTGAGGGTAAAGTAGAGTATGAAATAAAAGAGGGAGAGTCTGGTAAATATCTATCTATTACAAATTATGGAAAAACTGAGCCTTCGGCGGATTTTCAAGTCTCGGACTTTGACCCCTTTATTCCTTACTATGTTGAAGTAAGGTATAAACAAGTTTACGGTAATAATGCTCTAGTTGTACCTGAACAAAATACTGTAACAACTTTGGTTAAGGCTCAGAACGAGAGACTTCCGAATTATCCTGAGTGGGGCACGTTTAGTTTTTATTATGACCCAGTTAAAACGGAGTCGGAGATGAAAGTCTTTTTAATCTCTCCTTTTACGGCGGATCCTTTGGGAACGAAAATATTCTACGACGATCTGGTTGTTCATAAAGTTTTTGTAAATAATTTAGTTTTTATTAAAAAAGGAGAGAATTTGTTAACTGCTCCTGAAATTAGCTTTAAGAAATGGTCACCTGTCTTATATCAGGGGGTAGTTTCAAAAGCAGTCGGTCCGCACGTAATCGTATTTTCCGAGAATTATTCACCCGATTGGGAAATTAAAGCTTTTGACATGGGGGGGGAGTCCATTAAGACCGATCCGAAGCACTTTTCTATTAATTTATATGCGAACGGTTGGTATTTTGAAAAAATGCCTGATAAATATACCTTTAAAATATATTATAAACCCCAGATATTATTTAATATTGGCTTGGTAATATCTTGTTTAACTCCTCTTATAGGTTTTGGATATTTTTTCACTCGGAGGAATCGACATAAATAATAATGCCACACTCAAGAAGACTTATTAATCTCCGAAAAAATGTGGCTGTTTGGGTTTCTTCTCATTATATGAATTTGGCGATATTTAACACCTTATTAGTTATTCTGGTGTTATTGCATTCTGCCAAATATTTTGACCCCTTTTGGGCGATAAGTATCAATGTTATCGTTTTTATTTCACTTATTACGTCGGTTATCCTTTTGGGAGCAGGAAGTAGGTCCCTGTTTGTCGTTTCTTTGTTATTTTGGATATTTGCGGGTGGGATGAGGATCTTGGGGATAAATATTTGGGCTGAGAGGATCTCAATTTATACATTCCAGTCCTTTTTAATTGGTGTCTTACTACTTTTCATAGAAGACATAGTTATTTATACACATCCAGGGAAGTATGGGGAAAGATGATCCTATTATTTATTAGATTTTTTGACAGAGAAAGGAAACTTCCATACCAAGATGGGAAAATTTATTCTTGATAATTTTTAAACCAGCCATTTTTATAATTTGTTCGAGTTCAAAAGGTTTGAATGGATGAAGGTGCGCATTTTTCCATACTTTTCCTTTGGTGTTTTCCCAGAAAAACCAGACAATTCTGAAAAGCCAGTTACCTGAATCCATAGCAATAATTGTCACTCCACCCTTTTTTAGAACCCTTTTTATTTTTTGAAGAACTACAAGCGGTTTTACTACGTGTTCAATTGTTTCGTAACAAACTACGAGATCAAAAGAATTTATTTTAAAAGGTAGTCGATGCGCGTCGGCGACAAAAAGTTTCAAATTTGAATATTTCTTTTTTCCGAATCTAATTGCTGCTGTATGAACATCAACTCCGTATACGGTCGTCTTGGGAAAGATCTTGGCGATCTCGTTTGCCATTCTACCGCTATTGCAACCCACGTCTAGTATTCTTTTAAATTCCATTTCTTTTACAAGTTCCTTAAATATTTTGATTTTTTGATTGTGCCAAAACTTTTGTAGGAGGTTTGACTGGACCCCTTTTTCATAATAATCAAAAGGGACCAAGCCCCAAATATTTTTTAAATTATTATTATTTATTTTCATATAGTTTTAGGATATAGAGAGTCACTTTCGGAACTCTAGAGTAGATATCCACATCTCCCAAAAACTCTTTAGAGTCAACAATTTCGACTTTGTAAAATTGAGGAATTTTTTCTTTTAATCCCAGATAGTCAATAACAACGGTATCTTTTTGTATGATATTTTCTCTTGTTAAGTTTTCCGAATAAAAGCTTAAGAATTCGGGGGCATAATATTGAAATTGTCGATATGTGTACGAAGCCAGTATGACTGTCCCTTTTGCTGAGAAGTTGTCTTTTATGTAATTGACAGCCGCTATGGTGGGGGGGGTTTGTGCGCGAAATCTTTTTAGTTGAGAAAATCCCTGTTGGAATAAGAAAAAGAAGGTAATAACAAAAACTACCCTATAAACAAAAGACATTGACCTGTTTTTTAAATTTACCAGTGGATATGAAGCGACAATAACAAAAATTGGAAGTAGTGGTAGGGTGTAGCGTGGAACTTCCAGATTGTAAATAAAGATAAGGGGAACAAAATAAGAAAGGGTCCACACTAAGATGAATTGAAAATTATATCTTTTCAGATTTTTTCTTGTAAGGAAAATGTAAAGATATGAAATTGAAACAATAATTAACAATTGTAGGGAATAGGCAATTTTTAAAAGATAGAAAAGTTTTTCAAGACGATTTGTAAAAAAGTTTAAGGATTTTATACCTTGTCCAAAGAACGAGTCATGAGAGATTATATAACTCGCGATCCATTTATATGATTTGACAAATTCGTTTGACCCTGTTAGGTAAATCGTTGGTATTAACCAAATGCAAACCCCGATAGTGAAAGCAAAAAAGCAGTAGATTATTTTTTTAACTCTAAAATCTCTAATTAGAAATATAGATAGTAGAGATATAATGATGGGGAATTCGGTAAATCTTATTCCAAGAATAAAACCTCCAAGAAAAGAAAGAATTGGAAGATTTTTACGCCCATACAAAAAAAGAAGATATGTAAAAACGAGTAATGAAAAAAGGCCAGGCATGTTTGTAAGAGCAACTTCCGACATCATCCAACCAATGGGTATAAAAATAAACAGGAACGATGATATAATCGCCAAATTTTTATTTTTAAAAAGTTTCTTAACTAATAGAAAAAAGGGAATGACAGAGAGACTTCCCAGGATTGAGCTTAACAGGGTTAACGAAAGCGTATCATTTTTTAATAGAGAAAGCAGAAACTTACCCATTAGGATATATAAAAAATATCCGGGCGCGTGAGGCTGATTTATCGAGATGTCAAAGTTATGCATTGCCAGTGCAAACTGGACAGAATCCCAATCTTCAAGCCATGGAGAAAGCCAGTATAAGCGAAGTACAAGCGCCAAGAGGAAAATGATAAGGATGGGATAATTTTCTCTAATTATCTTTTTAAATTTTTCCATTTGTATATTCCATAACCGGCTAACAATAGTATTGTTGTAAGTGTTATATAAAGGCCTATTTTATAACCAGTTGGCTTATAAATAAGATTAATATATTTTGTGTTGGGTGTAATATCAATAGCTCTTAGGGCAACCGGAGTTTCCAAAACAGGAACTTCTTTGCTCCCGTCAAGGTAGGCTTTCCAGCCAGTGCTATAAACTTCCGCCAAGATAACCTGGTTTTCTCTAAAGCTACTAGTATCTATTCTTATTTTGTTTGGAGAATAGAAGATAATTGGCGTATTAGCCCTTGGTTGAAGCAGTTTGTTTTCATAAACATAATAATTTTCGATTTTTCTTTTTAGGATAAAATTTTTGTCTTTAAGCTGGTAAGGAGAAATGATGTATTTTACATTGTATTCCCCTAGAGATTTTGCATCAGGCCTTAATTGGCTAAATGTATAGGAACCAACAGGGGGAATAGAGAGAGTGTAATAGTTCCAATAGGTCCCTGTTAGTTGCCATGCCTGTTGATAATAATTTTTTTGTTGGATTGTATTGTAGCCATCCATCAGTTGAAGATTGTAGATAGCAGCAGTTTGTTGAGAAAGACAGCGGGTTAAGCAAAAAACTCTGAATAAAGATTTATCCCTGGAAAGGTATTCGTAAATCTCCTTTGGTGCATACGCGGCGTTATTGTTTATCGGCTTTGACAGATAAGACCAACTCAAAAAGAGAGATTCAGCTACAGCAAGAAAAAGAGTTATGTATAAGATAATTTGACTTTTACTTTTTAGCATATTTTCGTATGAGATACCGACAAGATAAAAAACCATAAGAATTATCAAAATCCAAAATCGGGTTGAAACCCGAAGTAGAAGGTACCAATTTTGTTTCAAAAGAATCGGATAAATGGGACTGGCATTATTAGAAACCACAAGAAAAATTGAGATTGTGGAAGTAAGTAAAAGCATCTTAATTTTTCTTTTTACCTTCAGAAATCCATAAAAGGCTAATAAAAAAGGGATAATTCCGATACTAATCCATTTTTCGCTATCAATCTTTTGCATACTTCCTGCTCCGTCTATCCATGGAATCAATACATTTTTAGGTATTTCAAAAACTGATTGCCATTTGGGATAGACATCTTTGTCTCTAAGAAGAAGGTACCTTGTGGAGTTTTTTTGCCATTCTATTTGGGGAAGAAGAGAAATGGCTACAAGACCGAAAGAAAAAGCTCCCGCTATTAAAAAATAGGCAAGCAACTTTTTTAGAGGTGCTTTGGTATTTAGTAAAGATTTAATAATCAAAAAAGCGCCCGATGAAATAGCAATAATAAGAAAAGTTGGAAGGTGGGAATAAAATAAAAGAGATAAACTTAGTGCGAGAATGATGGAATGCTTTAAACTTGGTTTATTGGAGAGTTTTATTGTGGCGTATAGGATAAAAGGAACCCAAGCCATACTATTAATAAGACCGACGTGACCCGCTTCTAGATAACCCGCGAGCTTTGGTGTAGTTATATATAAAAGAGCTAAAATAATACTGCTGGTCTTTGAAAAACGGTATCCATGATTTGAGCAAAAATATATTCCGATAGCTCCGATAAACGAGTGAAGAATAAAAGAGAATATAAAAAAAGAATCTAGAGGTAAAAGCAGGGCAAAAATATTTAATGGATAAAATATTGGAGCTTGTGGATCAGGAAGAAGCGGGGTTCCTGATAAAATTGAGTTATTCCAGAGGGGAATTTGGTGATTGCTGATAATTTGTTGTTTTACGTAATAATAGATTGGCCAGAAAAATTCCTGCAAATCATTTCCCCTGTTTAAGATCAAAGCTGGTTTGATTAAAATCGGCAGGTAATAAATTAGTATTGCCGCCAAGATTATTAAATATGGGAAGAACCTGCTTTTGATAAACCTCATCTTTCAAAGTCTACTACAAAGAGGTTGGTGTGGTAAAATTCAAATATGAGAATACATCTGGGAAAGGGAGCTCTTTTGTTATGTTTATTTGGATTTTTGCTGGTGGGAATGTTTTTAATAACAAATCATTGGGGTTTTGCCATTAAAATTGCTAATTATCTTTACTTTATTCTCTTGGCAGAAATTTGTCATGAAATCATTTATCACAAAAGTTAAAAAAATAAAACTAGTTTCTAGCGCCTTCTGTTTAATTGTTGTTTTAATTCCTGTTTTTTGGGTTTTTAAAAATATCATTTTGGGAAAACTGGTGACTTGGGGAGACGCCCCCTATTTTTATACGGAAGGTCTGAAAGAACTTTTTTCTGAGCCCCTGACTTGGACCCAGGGGGGAATGTCATTTGGCGGTGTTAATCAGCTTTTATGGCTGTCGCCAATTATGTTTTTTATGGGAGCTATGCATCAATTCCTGGGTTTAGGAAGCGATGCCCTTGTTAGAATTCTTTTCTATCTTCCTTCAATAATATTTGCCGTTATTGGACCGTATTTACTGGTTAGGTATATAAAATTGTCTAAAGTTACGGCTTTTTTTGCCTCGCTATTTTTTATTCTTAATACCTATTTCATCCTTTTAATTGATGGTGGTCAGGTGGGAGTGGCCTTGGCTTATGGTGTATTTCCCTTTATTATTTTATTGGGTAAGAGGCTATTGGATAACGTCAATCTTAATTCGTTTTTTCTTTTCTTATTTGCTTCTTTTATTTTAACTACCATTGATCCTCGAGTTTGCATTATCGCCTTGGTTGTATTATTTATTTGGCAATTATTGGAGAACTGGAGAAAATTGCCGGCATTAATTTCAGCAATCTTTCTACTTATCCCCCTAAGCCTTTATTGGATATTGCCAACAATTAAAATCGAGACTCAAAGTTTTGGACTAGACGTTGCCGGTTTACAATTATCTTCCTTATTAAACTCCCTTCTTTTATATGCTCCCCATTGGCCGAATAACATTTTCGGTAAAGTTATTCAGCCACCTTTTTATTTTATCTTAATACCGTTTTTGATTTTCGGAAGTCTATTATTTAAACAAACCAACAGGCTTGTTAAGCTCTTAGTCTTTATTTTTTTGCTTTTTGCCTTTATTGCCAAGGGTTCAACTCCACCTTTGGGAAACTGGTATGGTTTTTTAATAGGCAAACTGCCTCTAGGTTTTGCTTTTCGCGACTCAACAAAGTTTTTTATTCCCCTGACTCTTTTTGGCGGAATATTAATTGGGGAAACTGTAAAGAGATTGCAGTCCAAGTCTAAGTTCTTTTTGTTGATTGTTTATGGCTATTTGATTTTCTTGGTTAGTCCGGCAATTTTGGGAAAGATGAATTTCGTTCTATCGGGCCGTTTTCCAAGTCAGGACTTTATTAAAATTTACCAAAACTTAAAAGATGAAAGTACTTTTTTTCGGACAGTTTGGTTTCCGGAAAAACCCCCTTTGGCCTTTGGAACTCTCGATAAGCCTTTCCTGGAGGCGAAAGATTTGGTAAACAAAATGCCTTTTGCCAAAATGAATGTATCCGAAGACGTCTTTAACTTTTTGAATAATCCCAAGTTTGTTGATTGGTTTAAGACCTTGGGGATTAAGTATTTGATTCTTTCGGGAGACTCCAGAAATATTTATCCTAGCGAAAAAGATGTTGAAAATTGGGAGAGTATCAAGGGCCTGGTAGAGAAAACCCCCGGCTTAAAAAGGGTTGACTGGGGAATTAGTTTTCCAGTCTATGAAATACCTGATATTTTACCAAAATCGTTTGCGGTTGAAAAATTAATTGCCGTTGTCGGACCCGATTTGTCGATAGTCAATCACCAATTACCGGCCACGATATATTTTGAAGATGGAAAGTGGGATCCAATGCTTTTGAGTGGGAAAAATAAAGACTCCATAAAATTACTTTTTAATGGAAAAGATAAGACGGATTTAACAATGAGTTTTCTGCAGAAGTATTTTGTAACTGCAGGCGAAAGTATAAGTAGTCAATGGGTTAAATTTTCGTCAGGTGAATATTTGAAGTATAAATATGAACTTTTGATACGAGGCTTTGTTATTAATGATTTTGATTATGGAAAGGGAGTTGCTTTCTCAACAGAGAAAGGCGAAACGGTGAAATTTTCATTCAGAGTTCCTAAAAGCGGTAGTTATATTCTGGTAAAAAGATCGGGAGATGGCCAAAAGCAAAATTTATCTTGGGTTATGGAAGAGAAAAATCTAAAAAAAGGTACCTTCAAGTATGAAGTTATAAACAAGTCGGGATTTGAAATTTTGAACGTAGTCGCTTTAATTCCTAAAGAGGAATATGTTAAAGCTGAGGGAATTGCCGAAACATATATTTCTTACTTCGGTTTGATAAAAGAAAATAAAATTAAGAATTTAGACTGGCAAGAGGTTAAATTGGTCAAAGAGGGAACTTTGAAATATGGTTTAAAAACTCCGGAAAAGGGATTTTGGCTTATTTTTTCAGACAATTATCATTCTCTTTGGAAATTTAGAAGGTGGATAAATTATTCAGATTCTGTCCCAGTTTATTCAATGGTTAATGGCTTTTACTTTGAGCCGAAATGGAACGATTTACACATAGAATTTAGAGGACAAACATATTTCAGATGGGGAGTATGGGCAGGTGGAATAACCTTTCTTTCTCTTTTGATTATCTATTTATGGTTTTATTCGAACAAAAATGAAAGAAAGAATAAAAGAGATATTATTAACTAGAACCTTACATCAGTCTTTGGTGACCTCCTCGGGGACAATTATTACTGGTTTTTTGGGGATGGCTTTTTATATATTGGTTGCAAGGTTTTTAGGACCTGTGGATTTCGGAATTTTTTCCGTAGCCGTTGCTAGCGTCTCGCTTATTGCCAGTATTGCAAATATAGGTATTGATACGGGAATAGTACGGTTTGTGGGTAGATATATATCTTCTAAAGAAAATAGAGCCCTGCGATTTCTTAAACTTGGACTGGAGTTAAAAATATTATCTTCACTTTTAGTTTTGGCTATAGGTTGGTTAGTAATGCCTTTTGTTACACAGAACTTATTGGGTAAAACAGAGCTTTTATTCCCCCTCAGGCTATCTCTTTTTGGAGTAGCGACCTCGTTGTTACTCTCTTTTACTAGCAGTTCCATTCAGGCAATACAAAGGTTTTGGGTTTGGAGTGGTTTAAATATTTTTACAAACCTTTTAAGACTTGTTGCCGCGGTTTTTCTTTTTAGCCTTGGTCTTTTGTCGGTTGAAAGTTCTTTAGGGGTCTATATTCTTTTTCCCCTTTTCGGCTTTGCAATCGGATTGTTGTTTCTACCGGGGTTTTTAAAGATCAAAAAGGAAAAAAGTGTTTTAAATGAGTTTTATAACTATAATAAATGGATAGCATTATTTACACTGATAGTTGCAATTTCATCCCGCCTTGATACCTTTTTGTCAGCAAGATTTTTAAGCTTAGGTGAGGTTGGTATTTATTCGGTAGCCGTAACTCTTGCAGGCGTTGTTCCGAGTATTGTTTATGCTCTGGCTACGGTTGTTGCTCCAAAGCTTGCAAGTATGACAAACGATAGTGATGCCTTTAGTTATCTTAAAAAACTACAGCTGTTTGTACTGTGTTTGGCTCTGGTTGGGATTGTTGTTGGAATTCCGGTGTCTTACATTATTATTCCCCTTTTGTATGGGAATCAGTACTTGGCAAGTATTACTCCCTTGACAGTTCTTTTAATCGCGCAGGCAATATTTCTGATTTCAATTCCCACTCACACTTCGATATTCTATTATTTTTCTTATCCCCAATTTTTTGTTTATGTGGGCGTTGTTCATTTGTTTATCCTTCTTTTCGGAGGCTGGTTTATGATTTCGACTTTTGGATATATGGGTGCGGCGTGGATATTTCTCATAGGCAACGTATGGAATTTTGTTGCCCCGTTTACTTGGGTTTTACGTAAATTTGTTAGAACTGGTGCAATAATTAAGGTAAATTAATTATGAAGATAACGGTGCATTGTATGGTTAAGAATGAAGAAAAGTTTATTTGGTATTCGGTTATGTCGGTTATTGACCATGTGGATAAGATTTTGCTTTGGGATACCGGTAGCACTGATAAAACTGTGCCGATAATAACGGAAATACTAAAGACCAAGGAGGGAGGCAAAAAGGTTGAATTTAAGGAAGTGGGTGAAACCGATGCCAAGGGGCTTGTAAGATTTAGACAAGAAATGTTGGAGGAGACGAATTTTGATTGGATCTTAATATTGGATGGGGATGAGGTTTGGTGGGAAGACGGAATCAAACAGTTAAGAAAAAGTATAGACACTTACTCGTCAAATAAGGATTTGGTTGTCTGCTCGATAAAAATGTTGATCGGAGATATGTTTCATTATCAGGAAGAGCTTGCCGGTAAATACTTAATCGGAGGGAAAACTGGGCATAATAATATCCGCGCAATAAAAAGAAATATTTTAGGGTTACACATAGAGGGAGTATATCCGGACGAAGCATATGTTGATGTAAACGATGTAAAAATACAAAATTTTCCTGAGGAAAGGATGGTATTTTTAAATGATACCTATCTACATTTAAGCCATCTGGAAAGGTCATCTTGTGACAGAAAGAAGTTTAAGTTTGAGATAGGTGAGAGGTTTCCGCTGGATTATTACTATCCGGAGGTGTTTTTCAAACCAAGACCTGAAATAGTTCCCAGTCCGTGGAAAAGTATGAGTGTTTTTTACAGGGTGCGTGCAATGTGGCAAACACCCTTGAAAAAAATAAGGAGGAGATTTATATGAAAAGGGATTTATATACAAATTACCATAGAGATAGAGACTACCAGAGTTTTGAAGGAATGTTTAGGAACATCTTCTTAAAAAGATTTTGTCTATTGAATAAATTTATAGTTAGTTCCGGGAGAGTTTTGGAGATAGGCTGTTCCAATGGTGTGTTTCTTGATTTGTTTAAGGAAAAAGGATGGGAGACTTGGGGGGTTGAACCTTCAGAAAACGGAAAGATAGCGGAGAAAAAAGGTCATAAAATAATTCACACTTTTTTTCGGGAAGCGAAAATACCGGGAGATTATTTTGATGTAGTGATATTTAACCATACACTAGAGCACATGGATGATCCTTTAATTATTTTAAAGAAGGCAATGGTAGTTTTAAATAAAGGGGGAATTGTGTTAGTTGACGTTCCTAACTTTGGGGGAATATCATCGAAGATTCTTGGGAAAAAGTGGCCATACTTGCTTCCAGAAGAACATAAACATCAATTTACAAAAGAGAGCTTGATAAATATTTTTAAGGAAGCGGGTTTTAAAGTTGTGTATTGGGAGTCTAGATCAGGAATTTTTGAGTATGCCAACCCCCTTATTGAACTGTGGCAATCATTAATTACTTTTAAGAAGCGTTTTATTATAAATTTGTTTATTTTTCCCTATTCACTGCTTGCAACCGTTCTAAATAAAGGAGACAGCATGAGTTTAATCGGAAAAAAGTTATAGAATTTTGTCTAAATCTCTCTTTAGTGAATCAGGATTTGTAAAAAGAATTGCGTTAATGTCTAGTGATTTTGCGACTTTATAATTTTTCTCCTGGTTGTCTATGAAAACAACTTCTTGGGATTTAATCCTTAAATCATTAAGGACATACATAAATATTTCCCTATCTGGTTTTGCTATGCCAAGATTTGATGAGGAGTAGATTTTGTCAAAATATTTATTAAGTTTTAATTTTTTTACTTTCATTAAATAGTCGTCGTCGGAGTCGTTTGCAAGCTGCACAACTTTATATTTTTTCTTTAACTTTTTAATTAGTTTTAATATATCTCGATTAACAAAAAGGTTGTTGTTGTAGGTCCAGCGAAGTTTCTCAGGATCTACCTTTTTTCTGGATTTTAAAGATATCTTTTTCCAGAAATCTTTCATTGATTCTTGCCCAACTTTTAATTTTGTCCAGTGAAAGGTGAATATTTCTAGTAGTTCCTGCGGAGTTAAGCCGCTGAGTTCGGAAATTTTGTGGTAGGTATTTTTAAAGTCATTGGCCTCCGGCCCAAGAACTCCGCCAAAGTCAAGTATTATTACCTGAATCATATAAATATTAATTATTATAACAGTATTATTATTGATGATGCTGTTACCTCCTGCTTAGCACGGGAAGACGCCATTGGATATGGCTAAACTGTTATAATTTAACTTGAGTATGGGTAATGAAAGAATATTGGTTACGGGAGCAAACGGACTTTTGGGGACCAAAATCTTTAACTTACTTTATTCTGATCACACAGTAGTCGGAATTGATATTTCGGAAGGTGAGAATTCTAAGGTTAAGTTATTGGATATTTGCGACAAGGGGGGTTTGGCCAGCCTGTTTAAGGATTTTCGCCCAACTACTGTTATCCATGCGGCAGCAATTTCCTTGCCGGATGAATGTGAGAAAAAACATCAAGAGGCGTGGAAGGTAAATGTTGAAGGTACGAGAAACGTGGCTGATATTTCTAGAAAGTATGGCACTAAAATGGTATTTACTTCCTCGCTACACGTATTTGATGGAAAAAGAGGAAACTATTCAGAGAGAGATAAACCGAGTCCAATAAATCAGTATGGAAGAACAAAACTTGCTGGTGAGAGGATTGTTTTAAACTCATCGCCCAATAATTTGGTTCTGAGACTCGGTACCTTGTATGGCCACAACGCACACAGAAAGGATTATGTACTGGAAGTGTCAAGAAAGTTTGCTCTTGGTGTGAAAGTAGGAGGGTTTACTGATTTGTTCCGGAATTATACTTTAATAGACGATTTTGCGCCTAATATATTATGTCTCCTGGAAAATAACATATCTGGTTTATTCCATTTTTGTAACTTTGAGATCTCTTCCGTTTATGATTTTTTAATAGAAGTTGCAGTGATTTTTGGTTTTCCGAAAACTTTAGTAGTTTCTAAAAGGGCGAAGCCATTTTATCCTAAGAATGTTACTTTAGATTCAACAAGAGTTAGAAAATTAGGAGCTTGTTTTCATTCAATAAATGAAGGTTTACTTGTCGTTAAGCGGCAGATTAGGAAAGAAATTAATGATGAAAAGTGACAGGAAACTAGTTGTTTTATCGGTTGTCATTTTATTAAGTATTCACATTTTGTTACTTTTTAACCTTCGTTTTACAGCTTGGCCAGAGATGCTTTCATTTCCCTATCTTCGAAACCACGGGTATTTTCTTTATAAAGACACGATTTATCCCTATACGCCGGTTTTGATAATGGCTTTAAGCATATTATTCAAAATTTTTGGTTATAAACTTATGGTTTTAAAGATATTTACTTGGGCGATGATCCTTGGTATCGATACCCTGATTTTCTTAATAGTTAAAAAGCTAACCAATAAATATATTTTTGCATATCTTACTTTGATTTTTTACGTTTTAACTCAGCCATTTTTGGAAGGAAATATGCTTTGGTTTGATCTTGCCATTGTTCCACCAATATTATTTGCCACTTTATATATGATTGACGAGCGATCTTTCCGCAATTTATTTATAGCGGGATTGTCTTTTGGTGTGGCGGCCTTAATCAAACAAACCGCGGGAGTGTTTTTGATAGCTGGTATTTTGTGTTTAATACTGAAAAAAGAGAAAATAAAAAAAGTCGTCTACTTTATCATTGGTCCTTCGGTTATGGTTATGGCACTTCTAATAAGGTTAATTACAGAAGGAGCGCTGCAAGGATTTATTGATTGGACCTTAATTTATCCGTTTACCTTCTGGAGTAAGTTTCCGGGGTATGTTCAAATGTCCTTATCCAACCGGCAGATATTCATACTTGCTTTGCTCATTTTGCCTGTTTTTATTGGTTTGATTTTTCGAGGGAAAAAACTCTTAATAAATCATAACTTCCTGCTTCTTACCTCTTACTTATTACTTTCTTTTGTTTTAATCTACCCCCGCTTTTCCTTTTTTCACTTTCAACTGTGTTTAGCTTTCATGGCAATTATTTATGGATTGTTTTTATCAAAAGATAAAATTTTTCTCTATTTACTCTGTAGTGCGTACTTTGTATTTGCAATTGTTGTTATTAGGCCAGTAATTGCTATAGATTGGCAAAAAGAGGCTCGCTTTTGGTCAGAAGAAGATATTAAGTTAGCAAATTTAATAAGGAGTAAAACGAAGCCGGACGAAAAGGTTTATTTGCTAGGTCTTCATTCGGGTTTGTATGTTATAGCTGATAGGTTACCGCCCAAACCTTGGTTGGATAATTTCGGATGGTTCCTGGAAGTTCCCGGGGTACAGGAGAAAATTATCGAAAATTGGAGTAATAGTAAACCCCAGAATATTGTAGTCAGCGAACCCCAGCCTGGAAACTGGTATGATTTAGGAGCATATAGGCCTCAAAAAATCGTAAATTGGATTAACGATAATTATAAGCTTGAAGATAAAATAGATGGAGGAATACAGATACTTGTACTGAGAGTAAAATAGCCGAAGTATGAAAATTGCATTTTTAAATATTTATAGCGGTGTGGTTGATCGCGGAGCAGAAACATTTGTTGAGGAGGTTGCAACAAGATTGGCCGATACAAACGATGTTTGTGTCTTTCAGGCCGGGGATAATGGGGAATCAAAAAAATATAGGGTTGTAAAAATCAATGTTGATTTCAATTGGAGTAAGAAAAGTGGGGAGGGGAGTTTTGCATCAAGACTTTTTATCGATTATTGGAGCCGCCTGGTTGCCACTTTTACTGTAAAGACTATTCCGTGGATTATGAAAGAAAGGTTTGATGTTATTGTACCTGTTAATGGCGGATGGCAGGTAGCCATTGTTAGAATTGTTACATGGTTATACGGGGGAAAGTTGGTTGTTTCGGGACAGTCGGGAATGGGCTGGGATGACAGGAATAATCTTTGGGGTTTTCCCGATACTTTTGTTGCTTTGTCAACCAAAGCAAAATTATGGGCAAAGAAGGCCAACCCATTTATAAAAGTTAAATATATTCCGAACGGAGTAGATATCAATAAATTTACTCAAGGTGGTGAAAAAATCAAGATTAAGCTTAAAAAGCCTATTATTCTTTGCGTCGGGGCATTAACCAAAACAAAAAGAATTGACTTGACCATTAAAGCTGTTGCAAGGCTTAAAGATACTAGTTTATTGGTGGTCGGAGACGGGGACTTATGGGAAGAGATCGTTAAGTTGGGAAAAGAGTCGCTGGGGGCAAGATTTGAACTTATGAAAGTACCTTTTAAATGCATGCCGGAGGTTTATAGAGTGGCGGATGTATTTACCCTTGCATCGCAACCATACTATTCCTTTGAGATCGTTCTCACCGAGGCGATGGCTTCGGGGCTTCCGGTTGTTGCAGATGATGATCCGATAAGGAAAGAAATTATTGGAGAAGCCGGAATTTTAGTGAATCCAATAGATATCAATAAATATACAAAGGCTCTAAAAGAAGCTTTAAATAAAAATTGGGAGAATATACCAAGATTCCAGGCTGAAAAGTTTTCTTGGGATGAAATAAGTCAAACCTATGAAAAACTATTTAAATCCTTAATATGAAAGTATCTGTAATAATTCCGACATATAACGAGGAGGAGACAATTGGAGATTGTTTAAGATCACTTTCTATCCAGGCGGGTGAGGATGTTGAAATTATCGTGGTTGATGATGGGTCGAAAGATAGTACAAAAATCAAAATTAAAAGCTTAAGGGCACAATTAAACGATAAAAATATAACACTTCTTGAGCAAGAACATAAAGGACCGGGAGAAGCGCGAAATTTAGGCGCGAGATATGCAAAAGGTGAGATTTTGGTATTTGTTGATGCGGACATGACTTTTGAGGCTGATTTTATTACTAAGTTGGTTAGGTTGATACGGGAGGGGGAAACTAAAGGAACTTTTAGCAAGGAAGAGTATGTTTCTAATTGGAATAATATTTGGGCAAATTGCTGGAATATAAATGAGGGTTGGATACCTAGGCGAAGGCACCCCCAAAAGTATCCGAACAAGCAGAAAGTATTCCGTGCATTATTAAAAAGTGAGTTTGATAGAGTCGGAGGCTTTGATCCCTCAAGGGGGTATACTGATGACTGGAGTTTAAGCGAAAAGCTGGGCTATAAAGCCCAGGCAGTTTCCGGGGCAATATTTTACCACAAAAACCCGGACAGCCTCCTGGAAGTATTTAAACAGGCAAAGTGGGTTGGAAAAAGACCATATAAATTAGGCATTGTAGGGTCAATATATGCACTTTTAAGATCATCTTTCCCTGCCTCTATCTGTGTGGGATTTTGGAAGGCGCTATTTAACAAGAAACCGTTTTTTATTTTTTTTAAAGTTGTCTACGATTTTGGAGTGTTTATCGGAATTATCGAATATTTACTTTTTGGAAAGGTAAGCAAATGATATTTATAGTATTAATTGTAGGATTATTACTTAGATTAATCTCGCTTAACCAATCTTTCTGGCTTGATGAAGCTACAAGTGGGTTGGTTGTCAGAAATTTTTCTTTTAGCCAGATAGTAACTAGGTTTGCCCCGGGAGATTTTCACCCACCACTTTACTATTTGATTCTTAAAGCCTGGGGAAGTTTTTTCGGCACAAGTGAAATAGCCCTTAGAATTCCATCCGTCATTTTTGCTATTGCAACTATTTATGTAGTTTATCTGATAGCTAAGGAACTGTTTAACAAAAAAACGGGTTTAGTGGCTTCCGCCCTTTTGGCGACGTCGGGCCTTCATGTATATTATTCGCAGGAAGCGAGGATGTACGCTCTTGTAACACTTTTTGTTTCTGTAGCTGTACTTTCATTCGTGAAAACACTCAAACGAAATAAAATAGGGGATTGGATAGTTTTGTCTCTGTCAATTTTATTTTTGGTATTTACTGATTATGTGGCCGTTTTTATTTTGCCGGTAATTTGGTTATACGTTTTACTGACTAAGCAAAATTCAACTTATTGGAAGAAATTTATTACGTCGCACATTATATTGCTAGTTTTTATTATTCTTTGGCTTCCTGTTTTTGTTAAGCAATTTACAAGCGGAATAAACATTAGTACCACTTCCCCATCCTGGTGGAAGGTTCTGGGTTTAACTTCTATTAAAAATATTTTTTTAATACCGGTTAAATTTATGCTAGGGAGGATAAGCTTTTACAACAAGTTTATATATGCCTTGGTTGTAGCATTTTCATCGTTTATTT
>Ga0315281_10001531_pt1 | contig 34290 bp, 36 predicted proteins | sample YL17G07_0_MG_FD_204540 | JGI IMG/M metagenome (GOLD analysis project Ga0315281, IMG submission 204540) | Sediment microbial communities from Yellowstone Lake, YNP, Wyoming, USA - YL17G07_0 | ecosystem: Environmental > Aquatic > Freshwater > Lake > Sediment | place: USA: Wyoming | collected...
AGAGGTGGCCTGCCCCCGGGCCGCTGCCGGCCTTGCCTGAAAGCCGGATGCGCCGGCCGGTGTCGACGCCGGGCGGAATGGTCACGTCCAGCCGCAGCCCGTCGATCTCGACGCGCCGGCTCGTGCCATGGAACGCCTCCTCCAGCGTGATCTCGACCTCTGCGCGCGCATCCTGCCGGCGGGCGGCGGGCACCTTGCGTCGCCCGCCGTCGCCCGCCGTCGCCCCTGGCTGGTCCAGCCCGAGCCCCGCCAGCACGTCGCCGAAATCGAGGCCGGCGGTGGCCGTGCGCCGGCGCCCGCGACCTCCGGACGGGGCTGACCCACCGGCCGCCGCGGCGCCGAAGAACGTGCGGAAGAAGTCGCTGAAGCCGGCGATATCTTCGGCATCGCCGCGGTACTCGAAGCGGACGCCGCCGGGTCCCTGCCCCTGGCGGTACGCGGCGAAGGGATCGGCCCCGCCGGCGCCGGCGCGCTGGTAGGCACCCCAGTCGGCGCCGAGCGCGTCGTAGGCCTTGCGTTTCTCCGGGTCGCCCAGCACCTCGTTGGCCTCATTGACCTCCTTGAAGCGCCCCTCGGCGGCGGCCTCGCCCTTGTTCACGTCCGGGTGGTGCTTGCGGGCAAGCCGGCGGAACGCCTTCTTGATCTCGGCCGGAGGGGCGCCGCGGGGCACCCCGAGCGTCGCGTAGTAGTCCTTGTACTCCATCGCACGGCACCGTCGCTCGCGCGGCCGCAGCCGCACGGGCGCCCCGGTCTCAGCTCACGTTCGGAGGTGCGACAGCGGCCGGTGGCTGCGCGGCCGGCGGGTAGCCGACCTGGCTGACCGGTCCCCCAGCGCGTTCCGGGCGATCGCCATCGACCACTGCCGCGGGGCGCGGCAATGGCTTGGGACGGCGCCGCAGCGCGGCTTCGAGGACCTGATCCATCGAGTCCACGAGCACCAGTTTGATCTGCTTGCGGATCTCCTCGGGGACGTCGAGCAGGTCTTTTTCGTTCTTGCGCGGCAGGATGACCATGCCCGCGCCGGAGAGATGCGCGGCCAGGATCTTGCTCTTCAGCCCGCCGATGGGCAGCACTCGGCCGCGCAGCGTGATCTCGCCGGTCATGGCCACGTCCTTGCGCACGGGGATGCCGGTCAGGGCGCTGACGATGGCCGTGGCCATGGTGATGCCGGCCGATGGCCCGTCCTTGGGGGTGGCCCCGGCGGGCACATGGATGTGCAGGGTGTTCTTCTCGAAGACCTCGCGGGTGATGCCCAGCTCTGACGCGTGGGCCCTGGTCCAGGAGAGCCCGGCGCGCGCGGACTCGCGCATCACCTCGCCGAGCTGGCCGGTCAGGATGAAGTCTTCCTTGCCTTCCATCTTGGTGACCTCGACCGCGACCACGTCGCCGCCGACCTCGGTGACCACCAACCCGGTGGCCGCGCCGGTCTGGTCCTCGGCCTCGAGCTCCCCGTATTCGAAGCGTGGTGGACCGAGGAACTCGAGCAACCGCTTGCGATCGACGAGCACCTTGCGCTTGCGACCCTCGGCCACCTTGCGCGCCACCTTGCGCATGACGTTGGCGATCTCACGCTCGAGGTTGCGCACGCCGGCCTCGTGGGTGTAGGCCTGCACCAGCTCGGTCATGGCCTCGTCGCTGATCTCGATGTGCTTCGGCTTCAGGCCGTGGTTGGTCATCTGTTTCGGGATCAGGAAGCGCTTGCCGATCTCGATCTTCTCGGTTTGGGTGTAGCCGGGCAGGGCGATGGTCTCCATGCGGTCGCGCAGCGCCGCCGGGATCGGGTCGAGCAGGTTGCCGGTGGCGATGAAGAGCACCTTCGAGAGGTCGAAGGGAACCTCGAGGTAGTTGTCCTGGAAGGTGTTGTTCTGTTCGGGGTCGAGCACCTCGAGGAGCGCGGAGCTCGGGTCGCCCCGGAAGTCCATGCCGATCTTGTCGATCTCGTCGAGCATGAAGACGGGGTTGTTGGTCCCGGCCGTCTTGACGTTCTGGATGATGCGTCCCGGTAGCGCCCCGATGTAGGTGCGCCGGTGGCCGCGGATCTCGGCCTCGTCGTGGATGCCACCAAGGCTCATGCGCACGAACTTGCGGCCCATGGCCCGGGCGATGCTCTTGCCCAGCGAGGTCTTGCCCACGCCGGGCGGGCCGATGAAGGCGAGGATGGGGCTGCGGATAGTGTCGGCCAGGGTGCGCACGGCGAGGTACTCAAGGATGCGCTCCTTGATCTTCTCGAGGCCGTAGTGGTCCTCGTCGAGGATCACCGCCGCCTGGCGGATGTCCAGGTTGTCGGACGTGGTGACGTTCCAGGGGAGGCCCACCAACCAGTCCACGTAGGTGCGGATGACGCCCACCTCCGGCGAAGCCGAGGGGATGCGGCTCATGCGGTCGATCTCCTTGATCGCCCGTACCTTGATCTCCTCGGGCATGCCCGCGGCCTCGACCTTCTCGCGCAGCTCGTTGATCTCGGCCTGCTGCGGGTCCTCTTCGCCGAGTTCCCGCTGGATGGCCTTGAGCTGCTCGCGCAGGATGTACTCGCGCTGGGTCTTGTCCATCTCGGACTTGACCTCGGACTGGATCTTGCCCTTCAGCTCGAGGATCTCGATCTGGCGGGAGAGGAACGTCGATACGAAGCGCAGGCGCTCGACCACATCGATGGTCTCCAGCAGTTGCTGGCGCTGCTCGGTGGACATGTCGGGGCTGTAGGCGACCATGTCGGCCAGCAGGCCGGGCTCGGTGATGTTCCGCGCGGCCACGGCCGCCTCGGGCGGTACGGGCGCGCCCGACTGCACGTAGGTCTCGACCTGGCCCTGGACGCTGCGCATCAGCGCCTGCACCTCCAGGTCGCCGGGGCTGGCATCGTCCAGCAGCTCGACATCGGCGATGAGGAACGGTTCCGTCTGCACGAAGCCAAGCACGCGCAGGCGCTGCTGGCCCTGCACGATGGCACGCACGGTGCCGTCCTGGAGCTGCACGACCTGGGCGATCTTCGCCAGGGTGCCCACCGGATACAGCTCGGCCGGGTCGGAGATGTCCTCCTTCTCTGCCTGGCGCTGCGTGACCAGGGCGATGAAGGTCTCGTCGGCGACGGCGCGGTTGAGCGCCTGCACCGACTTGTCTCGCCCCACCTGGAGGGGCACGATCATCTCCGGAAAGATGACCGTCTCGCGCAGTGCGACGAGCGGAAGCTGGCGCCGGTCGTGGCCCTTGGCGGGCTTCTCGGCGGCCGGCTTGGGCGTTCGCTGGGGCATCAGGTTCTCCTTCGGGGCGTGAACATGGCGGCTGCCGGGGACATGGCTTCCGGGGCGTCTGCAGCGACGTCGACGTCGGCGACGAGTGGCTCGCTGTCAGCGAAGAGCGTCTCGAGGATGCGCGTGCCCATCCGCCGTTCGATCTCGAAGAGGATGCGCACGCCGGCCAGGTTGACGCCGAGATTCTGGGTCAGGTGGCGGATCCAGAGGACGCGTCGGATGTCTTCTTCGGAGTAGAGGCGGATGTTGCTGGGTGTGCGCGCCGGGCAGACCAGCCCCTCGTCTTCGTAGATGCGCAGGGTCCGGGGATGGACCCGCACGATGCCGGCGGCGACGCTGATGACATAGACCGGCCGGGTCGGATCCCGTCTCAGCCGCTCGCGCATGCCCGTGATGGCTCGTCTCCATGGTGCTGTCCGGGCGCCATCTGCGCGGCGCCGGGAGGACGACCCACAGGGTAGAACCATGACAATGCCATTGTCAAGGTTGTTGCGATTCCTTCACACCCGGGGCTGTCGCGGCCTCTCGCGCGCCTCGAAACGCAGGCGGCGCGCGCTGCGTGTGTCAGCCCGAGACGCGCAGCACCGGGGTCGCGCCGATCAGCTCGCGGTGCAGGTCGACGGCGCACTCGGTGCGCGTGATGGCGATGACCTTGTCGCCGATCTTGAAGACGGTCTCTGGGAGTATGGGCTGGGCCAGCTCGTCCCGGATGAGCACGAAGAGCGTGCAGCCGTCGGGCAACGTGATGTCGGCCGGCTGCCGGCCGATCGCGGGTGAGCCCTCCCCGATCTGCGCCTCCAGCACCTCCAGCTCGCCGCCCTCCAAGCGGGCCAGATGGAGCAGCTCGTGGACGGGGATCTCCTGCTCGATGGCGGCGAGGATCATGCGCGTGGGGCTGATGATGTCGTCCACCCCGAGGTGCCGGAACAACTCTTCGTTCTTGGGGTTGTTGACCCGGGCGATCGTGCGGGGCACGTCAAAATGGTGTTTGGCCATCTGGCACACGACCAGGTTGTCCTCGTCGTCGCCGGTCACCGCGGCCACGATGGCGGCACGATTGGCGCCGGCCTCGGCCAGGTGTTTGCCCTCGCAGCCGTCGCGGGCGAGAACGATGCTGCCCACCTCATCGGCGATCTGGCGAGCGCGCCGGGGGTCTTTCTCGAGCAGCACGATCTCATGGCCCGCGGCCAGCAGTTCCTTGGTCAGGTAGTAGCCGACCTTGCCACCCCCGACGACGATGACGTACACGGCTCAGGCCTTCGTCGCGGTCATGGTCGCCCCTTCATGAGCCGTGCCGTGGTCATGCCCCGTGGCGTCACTGACGCCCTGTGAGTCAGGCTGGGCGGGCAGGCCGGCATGGACCGCGAGGGCATCGACGAGCATCCGCGTTCGGCAGATGGTGGCGATGCCGAGGGCCGTATAGGCCTCGGCGCGCACCGGGTCGTTGATCTTGGCCACCACGCTCGCGATGTGCAGCGTCTCGGCCGCCAGCTGGGCGGCCAGGATGTTGCGGTTGTCGCCCTCGGTCAGGGCGTAGAAGAGGTCGACGCCCTCGGCTCCGGCACGGCGCAGGACATCCTCGTCGGTACCATCGCCGCGGATGGCCGTGCCCGAGAAGTCGGCCTCCAGTCGACTGAAGGCCTCCGTCTGGAGGTCGATGACGGTGACGTCATGGCCGGCCCGGGCGAGCCGCTCGGCGATGCCCGCCCCGACCCGGCCGCAACCCACGATCATGGCCCGCACGGCGATCTCCTAGCGCCGGTCGGGGGCGGCGAACCCCGCCCCGACGGCGACGCGGGGCTGGTGGCCATGGGCGGCCCCGCTGGCGATCGGTTCGCGCACCACCAGCACCTCGCACGACGCGTTCTGGAGTACGTAGGGCACCGTCCGCCCGATCGCAAAGTCGCCCCCGAACTTCTTGCGATAGGACAGGCCGACGATGAGCAGGTCGGCCCCGAGCGCGGCTGCCTCGTCCACCAGGGCGGCGCCGACGTCGCGGGCCTGGAGCAGCGACGTCTCCATCCGACAGCCGTCGTGCTCGGCGACGCCCTCGGCCATGTCGAGCACCGTGGATGCCGCTTCGTTGCCGCTGGCCACGTCCTCGGCGAGGTCATGCGTCCAGTCCACTTCGACCACGTGGAGGCCCATCAGCGTGCCCTTGGCCGGCCGCGCCAGATCGCACGCGAGCCTGACTGCGAGGGCATCGGTGGCGCTTCCGTTGAGGCCGATGACGGTGCGTCGAATCATCTTGGCGTGGGTCTCGGGCATGAGGTCGAAGGGTACCACCGGTAGGCGCACGGGTCGCCTCGGCCCGGGCAGCGCGTCGAGGCGACTAACCGGATTCGTGCGCCTCTGGCCGGTATGGCACGCTGGCCACGACCGTATGCGGGCGGCCGATGAGCGCCTTGCGGATGTGATCCGAAAGCTGGTTGTAGAGCAGCCGCTCCCACCAGTGACGGGCCACGTATTCGGGGATGACCACGATGGTCATCGTGTCGTCACCGGGCGGCGCGACCACGTCGAGGTAGGCCAGGAAGGGCTGGACGAGGGAGCGGTAGGGAGACTCCACGATCACCAGCGGCACGCCGGGCAGCTGCCGCGCCCAGTCGGCGCGCATCGCCGAGACTGCCTCGGCATCGTCGGTGACGTGCACCGCGATCACGTCGGTGGCGACCGAGCGGCCGAAGTTCACCGCCTGCACCACCGCCCGTGAGAGGTTGGGCACGGGCACGATGACCCGCTCGCGCCGCTGCGGTGGCTCGATCACCTGCTCGGGGCGGAGCGCCAGCAGCGCGGCGGTGCGCGCGTATTCGTGGTGGATGAAGCTCATCATGCCCACCAGGACGGGGATCAGCCCGATGACGATGAGCGAGTTGGGTGCCTTGACCGCGGTGACCACCACGGCCACGCTCGCGGTCACCACACAACCGGTCGCGTTGATGACCAGCCGGGGGATGTAACCCGGAGGCCGCTCGCGCAGCCAATGGCGGATCATGCCGGCCTGGCTGATGGTGAAGTCGATGAACACGCCGACCGCGTAGAGCGGGATGAGCAGGTGCGTCACGCCGCCGAAGAGAGCCACCAGCCCAGCGGCCACGACGCCGAGCACGACGATGCCCAGGCTGAACGCGAGGCGGTCGCCGCGGAAGGCGAACTGGCGGGGCATGAAGCCGTCCTGGGCAAGGATCGCCACCAGGCGCGGGAAGGCGTTGAACGAGGTGTTGGCGGCCAGGAAGAGGATCAGCGCCGAGAAGGCCTGGAAGAGGTAGAACGGGATCGTGCCCGCCCCGTAGACCACGGCCGAGACCTGCGCCAGGACCGTGGGGCTGTCGGGCTCCTCGATGTACCTGATCCCGAAGTGGCTGGCGATCCAGGTGATGCCGATGAACAGCGTGCCCAGCAGCAGCGCCATGACCACCAGCGTGCGCGCGGCGTTGCGCGACTCGGGCGGCTGGAAGGCCGGCACGCCAGTGGCGATCGCCTCGGTCCCGGTGAGCGCGACCGACCCAGCGGCAAAGGCTTTGACGAGGAGCAGGGCACCGGCGCCCTGCAGCAGGTTGCCGCTCTGCTCGGCCAGCGCGGGGGCGTAGGCAGCACCCTCGCCGAGGATCACACCGTGATAGACGCCCAGGGCGATCATCAGCAGGGCCGACCCGACGAAAAGGTAGGTCGGGATGGCGAAGATGTTGCCCGCCTCGCGGATGCCGCGCAGGTTGGCGAGCGTGATCAGGCCGATGGCCGACACGCCGATGACCACCTCTGCCGAGTGGAGCGCGGGGATGGCCGAGCTGATCTGCTCCACGGCCGAGGAGGTCGAGACGGCCACGGTGAGCACGTAGTCGATGAGCAGCGCCGAGGCGGCCACGAGCGAGGCCCGCCGACCGAAGTTGCGCTTCGACACGGAGTACGAACCACCGCCGGTGGGGTAGGCGTAGCACACCTGGCGGTAGCTGATGGCGACGATGCCCAGCAGCGCGGAGATGGCGATGGCGACGGGCAGCGAGAAGGCCAGCGCGGCGACGCCGCCGACGACGAGGACGCGCACGATCTCCTCGGTGGCGTACGCACTGGAGCTGATGGCGTCGGAGCTGAAGATGGCCAGCGCCTTCTTCTTGGGCAGCCGTTCGCCGATCTCCTGCTCGTTGGCGAGCGGCCGGCCCAGGAGTACCGCCTTTGCCCGCGCCCATGCCTTCGCCGCTCGGCCGCGCTCTCGGTGGGCCTTCTCGCGCGCCACCAGGACGCCCGGTGCCGAGTAGCGAAAGAGCTCGCTATGGGGCCGCTGGACACGCACGCGCCGGTCGCCGGGTTTGAGACCGGAGATGGGCGCCGCGCCGTCCGGGTCGCGCTCTGCCGGCTCGCCCTCGCCGTGGGGCCCTCGCTCGCTCACTGGCCGTGGCCCAATCGATCCACCAATCGGCGCGGCAGGCCGACGGCGCGCATGCGCGCCTGGGTGGTGGCGATGTCGTAGGCGACGCGTCGCCACTCGACGTTGCCGGCGTCGGTATCGAGGAGAGCGGCCGACGCGCGCGGATCGCCGTCGCGCGGCTGGCCTACGCTGCCCGGGTTGAGCAGCGTGTGTCGCTCGTCGAGCCGCAGGATCGTGCCGTCCGACGGCGCGAGCGTCTCGACCAGCCCGTCATCCTCGCGGAAGACGAGCGGTACGTGGGTGTGGCCGATGAAGGCATGCTGCGTGCTCATCATGGCCAGGTTGGCCCGCGCCGCGGGGATGGTCAGCACGTACTCCCAGGTCGGATCGCGCGGGCTGCCGTGCGCCAGCGTGAACGCGCCTTCCGTCAGTGTCTCGGGCAGCGCCTCCAGCCAGGCGCGCGTCTCCGGGCTGATGATGCCGGCCGTCCAGAGCACGGCCGCGCGCGCATCGAGATTGAAGGAAGCGGTGGCCAGCTCCCCGATCGCCGCCGCGTCGTGGTTGCCGCGCACGCCCGTCGCGCCCGACTCCCGCAGGCGGGTCACCACCTCGTCCGGCTGCGGCCCATAGCCGACATTGTCGCCGAGCTGCCAGATGGCATCGAAGGGTTGCAGCGCCGCCAGCACCGCCTCGAGCGCAGCCAGGTTGGCGTGGATGTCCGAGACGACCGCGATGCGCATCGGCGCAGAGGTTAGCAGGCAGCTCTCGCTGCCCGGCGGCGTGGCCCGTCGTCGGAGCGAGGCGACCGGCCGAGCTTCGGCGCGGTGCGGCGGAGGCTGACCAGGCGATGGTCCTCGAGCCCCGGCACGCCGACCGGCTCCACGCCTGTGATCACGCCGCCCAGGACTGCCAGCGCCGCCTCCGCGGCCGCCAGCTCGACGGCCAGCTTGCCGTCGCCGCCGTCGCGCTTCCAGGCCACCAGCCAGCCGCCCGGGCGGATCAGCGGCAGGCTCAACTCTGCCAGTTCGCGCAGGTCGCCCACCGCGCGGGCGGTGACGACGTCCCAGCGGGCCCGATGCTCGGCGCTGCCGGCAAGTGCCTCGGCCCGGACGGCCAGGACGTCGATCTGTGGTGCGTGTCCCCCGCGCGCCGTCATCGCCGACGCGGCCGCGGCGGCAGCGACGCGCAGGAAGCGAGCCTTCTTGCCGATCGAATCGACGAGCGCCAGCCGGCCGGCCGGCAGCGCCAACCCGACAGGCAGACCCGGGTAGCCGCCGCCGCTGCCGAGATCGAGGACGGCGGGCCGAGCCGGTAGACCGAGCCGGCGCAGCAGCGGCAGCGCGGCCAAGGCGTCGGCGACGTGTTCGAGCGCGACCCCGGCGGGCGAGCGGATGGCCGTCAGGTTGATCGCTGCGCTCCAGGCCAGGAGCAGTCGGGCGTGGGCCTCGAGGCCGGCACGCACGTCGGATCCGATGGTCATGCCGCTGCCGACGAGGGCCGCGTCGAGGGCACGATGGAAGGCATCATCGAGCGGCGGGCAGGCATCGACGTCGATCGGCAGCTCGATCCGGACATGCGTCGAGGGCGGTGCGCTCCGGCCGGCCCGGCGCCCCTCTTGCGCCGCACGCCGCGCCATGGGCCGCTGCCGCCCTCGACGTGGAGACGTCTTGCGCACCCTCGGCCTTTCAGTCTTCCGTTGCCGGCCCGGTCCCCGGTCGAGTCTCCCCGACCGCCTGGCCGGCCACGTTACCGTACTCGGTCATCGGCGCCGGAATGACGGCGCCCGCTGGTGCCCGCTGGTGCCCGCCGAATCTGGCCCCGCTCGCGGAGCGCGTCAACCGGGTTATCCACGACCTTCTCCACCATCGTCGAGATGGTGGAGAACTCACGGCCAGCGTCTGCCGGAGTGTGGACGTCCTGCCGTCAGTCGCCGGATGTGCGAGCGACCCGGATCGGCCGGCCCATCGACCGGCGCATCACGTCCATGACCTCCTCGGTGTAGGCGGTCGCGTCGCCCGTCTCGACCGCGTGGCGCAGGCAGCCGGCGACGTGGTCTTCCATGACCAGCAGCGAGATGGCGTCGACGGCCGCGCGCAGGGCGGCGGTCTGCTGGAGGATGTCGATGCAGTAGTCGTCGCGCTCGATCATGCGCGCGATGCCACGCACCTGGCCTTCTACGCGCGAAACGCGGCGCAGCAACTGGGCACGGTCCTTCGCGTAACTGTGCCGAAAGTGGTCGGCGGTCGGGGCGGTCGGTTCGGCCCGGTTTGGTGTCGTCGGCACCGTCGCTCCTTGGTCGGTGGTGGATACTGGTGGGGAGTATATCAGGCGTCTGCGAAGGCGGATCGAGCAGGCGACTCCCCGAACCGGCTAGACTGGGCTTCGATGCACGGCGACGATCGGCTCCCTGGAGCGTGAACCGACCGAACTTCGCCCACGCCAGCGAGGCCGAGTTGGCGCGCATCCTCGACTACTACCAGGTGGCTTGGCAGTACGAACCGCGCACATTCCCCATCCTCTTCAACCTCGAGGGTGCGGTGGTCGAGAGCTTCGCGCCGGACTTCTTCCTGAGCGACCTCGACCTGTATGTCGAGCTGACCACCTTGCGCCAGAGCCTCGTGCGCAAGAAGAACCGCAAGCTGCGCCGGCTGCGCGAGCTGTATCCCGATGTGCGCATCAAGCTGTTCTACGCCAAGGACTTCAAGGCGCTGCTGCTGAAGTACGGTCGATTCGACCTGGCCGCGTCGCTGAGCGGCGAAGAGGGTCAGGCCAGGGCGGCGCGTGCGGCTGCCGGGGACGCCCATCCCCCGGGGGTGCCCACACCCGCGGAGTCCACGACTCCGGCCGAGGTGGCGCAGGTCCTCGCCGCCCCGGGACGAAGCCGGGCGGCCCGTCGGCGACGTCGGGCGCCCAGACCCGACGCTCTCGTCAGCCGTCTCTGAGCCACGCTGCAACCAGCATAGAGGCGCACGATGCACGTTCCAGATCTCACCTCCGACGTCGCTGAGGTGCTCATCACCGAGAACCAGATCCGGCTCAAGGTGGCTGAGCTCGGCGCTCGCCTCAACGCCGACTACCTCGGTCGTGAGCTGACCCTCGTGAGCGTGCTGAAGGGTTCGCTGCCCTTCATGGCCGACCTCATGCGGGCCATGTCCATCCCCGTCACCATCGACCTCATGGAGGTCAGCTCGTATGGTGGCCTGGCCACCGAGACGTCGGGCCTGGTGCGCATCCTCAAGGATCTCTCCAGCTCCATCGAGGGGCGCGACGTGCTCATCGTCGAGGACATCATCGATACCGGCCTGACGCTCAACTACCTGGTCCGCTACCTGCGCGGCAAGGGCCCCAGCTCGCTGCGCATCTGTACCCTGCTCGACAAGCCTGCCCGGCGCCTGGTGGAGATCCCCATCGACTACCGCGGCTTCGAGATCCCCGACCGTTTCGTGGTCGGCTACGGCCTCGACTACGGCGAGCGCTATCGGAATCTGCCCTACATCGGCGTGCTCAAGCCGGAGGTCTACGGGGGCGCATGAACCGCCGCAGCCTGGGTCGTGGCCGCCTCATCGCCGGGCTTGGCGCGCTGATGGCTCTGCCCGGCTGTCTTCTGCCCTGGTACCGCGTGGGCGGCGAGGACGGGCTCCCGTTTCGCTCGGCGAATGCCTTCGATGGGGCCGGCATCGTCGTCTTTCTGGTCGCGCTGGGCGTGCTCGCCCTCATCGCGCTGCCTTATGCAGCAGGCGATCAGCCGCTGGACGTGGATCGCCCGGCCAGTTTCGTGCTGGTGGTCTCGCTCGGTGTCGCGGCGCTGGCCTTGCGACTCCTGCAGCTCTGGGGTGCGGGGGCACTGGGGCTGCCCGACCGGGCGCCCGGGCTGTGGCTCGCGGCGGCTGGCCTGGTCGTCGCTGCGTGGGGCGCCGCGGAGATGGTCGGCGAGCACTCAGGGCGTTGAGCCGGACTGGAACTCGACGACTTCGACGGCGAACCAGTGGCCCCAGTCGGTGCCGGGCGGGCCCAACACGGCGAAGAGGTAGTGGCCGGGAGGCCACGGCGGCCGGGCGTCGCCCTCGGGCGCTGGGCCCGGGTAGGCGAACAGCGCCAGCAGCCCCGCCTGCTCCGTTGACTCGATGCTCACTGCCGGCACCGTACGCACGATGCCCGAGAGCTCGACCTTCCAAATCCTGACGGTGACCCCTTGGACAGGGCGGCGCGGGTCGATCGCCGGGGCGCAGTAGCCGATGGCCGTGATGGCTTCGTCGATGAGGGGTACGACCGGGATGCGCGGATCGCGGGCATCGCGCACATCGGTCGCCGCCAACGGGTCGACCACGATGAAGTGGCGGATCGTCTGCCCGCGCCACGTCTCCAGGGTGTAGGTCCGCCAGCCCGAGGGCTGGTTGCAACGGGCGGCGGCGAGCTCATCGGCCGATGGCGGTTGTGTCGGGCTCGGCGGCAGCACCTGCGGCGCCAAGCTCGCGGCGGGGCTCGGGCCTGCCCCTCTGCTGCCAGCGCCGGGCCCGGGGGCGCCGTTGCCCCAGGGTTTGACGGTGGCCAGGACGATCAGCACGAGTGCGCCGAGCATCAGTGACCAGGGACCCCGACCGCGCTCGCCGCCCGGGTCGATGCGCGCGGTCTGCACCCGCGGCGTGGCCCCTGGCGGCCCATCCCGCGGCGCGACGTCGGCGTGACGCATCGGCGGCTCAGTCCTCGCCGAGGTACGCCTTTCGGACCATCTCGTTCGTGCGCAGGTCGGCGGCCGGTCCAGTGAGCACGACCTTGCCGGTCTGCAGGACGTAGCCGCGATGTGCCACGGCCAACGCCTGCAGGGCGTTCTGCTCAACGAGCAGGATGGTGGTGCCCTCGGTGTTGATCTTCTTGATGGTCTGGAATACGGTCTGGATGAGGATAGGCGACAGGCCCAGAGACGGCTCGTCGAGCAACAGCACGCGCGGTTTGCTCATCAGGGCGCGTCCGATGGCCAGCATCTGCTGCTCGCCGCCCGAGAGCGTGCCGCCCTGCTGGGTGATCCGCTCGCGGAGGCGGGGGAACAGGCTGAGCACCCACTCCACGTCGTCCTCGATGCGGTCCTTCCGAGTGAAGGCGCCCATCTGCAGGTTCTCGAGGACGGTCAGGCGAGAGAAGATGCGCCGGCCCTCCGGCGCGTGGCCGATGCCCGCCCGTACCAGCAGGTGAGCGTCCGTGTGGGACACGTCGCGCCCTTCGAAGACGACGCTCCCGGCACGCGGGTGGAGCAGGCCGCTGATGGTCTTCAGCGTCGTCGTCTTGCCGGCGCCGTTGGCCCCCAGCAGGGTCACGATCTCGCCCTCGCGAACTTCGATGCTAACGCCCTGCAAGGCGTGGATGTGGCCGTAGTAGGTGTGCACGTCGTCGATGCGCAACATCGCCTCGCCGACGCCGTTGCCGGAGGTGATGCTCATACGGCGGGGGCTCCCAGGTAAGCCTCGATGACGCGCGGGTTCCGGCGGACCTCGTCCGGCGTGCCTTCGGCGATCATCTCGCCGTGATCCAGCACGGAGACGCGATCGCTGACGCTCATGACCACGCGCATGTCGTGCTCGATGAGCAGGATGGTCAGGCCGAGATCCCTGCGCAGCCGGGCGATGAGCGCGATGACCTCGGACGTCTCGCGCGGATTCATGCCCGCGGTCGGCTCATCGAGAAGCAGCAGCGCCGGGTCGGCGCCCATGGCGCGGGCGATCTCCAGGCGACGCTGGTCCCCGTAGGGCAGGTTCTTGGCCAACTCGTGGCCCTTGCCGGGGAGCCCCACCAGCGTCAGCAGTTCCTCGGCCCGTGCCGCCGCCGCGCGCTCCTCGTTGGTGGCCATCGGGGCGAGCCTCGAGTCGATGATGGCGTGGACCCAATTGGCGCGCAGCTTGGAGTGCATGCCCACCAGCACGTTCTCCAGCGCGGTCATGTTCTGGAAGAGGCGGATGTTCTGGAAGGTGCGGCCGATTCCGGCAACGACCATGTCGTTGGGGCGCGCGCTGAGGAAGACGCCGATCCGGCCCAGCAGCCGACCGTACCAGAGCGGCCGGGCCACGCCGGCAAGGAGCATGATCACCAGGCCGGCGATGGCGATGAGGCCGCCGAGCGCGCCCACCAGCTGCGAACCCGTGACCTGGTAGGCCAGGAATGCTGCCGCGGCCAGGATCATCCCAGGTGCGAACCACAGGATGGTTGCCCGCCGGACGTTCTCCGGCCGGGCGACCATGCGTTGGCCTTTGAAGTCGATCTCCCCGAGCGTCGGGTCGTAGATGCCCGCGATGATGTTGAAGAGCGTCGTCTTGCCCGCGCCATTGGGCCCGATGAGGCTGACGATGGCGCCCTCGGGGATGGTGAAGTCGACCTCGTTGACGGCGATCAGGCCGCCGAAGCGCTTGGTCACCTTGACGGCATGAAGGAGGGGCTCCGACGCGTGTGGGTTCACAGTCGCACCTCGGACGATGAGGGGTCCACGCCGCCCAGTTCGTCGGCGCCGGGGAGTTCGGCGTCGTCACCCAGCTCCTCGGCGGCATGCAGCTCGCGCTTGCGCCGCTGGCTGGGGAAGAGTCCCTCCGGGCGCAGCAGCATCATGACCACGAGGGCCAGCCCGAAGAGCAGGTATTGGTACTCCACGAAATTGGGATGCGGCAGGTGGAAGTTGTCGAAGAACGTGTTCAACTCATGGAGCAGCACGACCTGGATGGTGTACAGGATGAATGCGCCCATGGCCACGCCCCAGATGTTGCCCATGCCGCCCAGCACGATGGCGGCCAGGACCGTGAACGACACCGTGAACAGGAATTGGTCCGGGCTGACGAGGGTCAGCTTCGCGGCATTGAAGACGCCCGCGAAGCCGGAGGTCGAGGCACCCAGGGAGAAGGCCAGCAGCTTCGTGACCACGGTGTTGATGCCGCTCGCCGCGGCCGCCAGCTCATCCTCGCGGACCGCCATCCAGGAACGGCCCAGCCGTGAGCGCTCCAACTTGTACACGAGGATCAACACGACGATGATCATCAGCGCCATGACCAGGTAGAACGGCCATGGATTCAGCAGCGAGAAGCTCTCCAGCAGCGGCAGGTCCGGCTTGTAGATGCCGCCGATGCCATTGGTGCCCTCGGTGAACTGGTCGGCATTGAGGAAGACGATGGGCACGATCTCGCCGAAGCCGAGGGTCACGATGGCCAGATAGTCGCCGCGCAGGCGCAGCGTTGGCGCCCCGAGCAGGACGCCGAAGGTGGCGGCCACGATCGCGCCGGCGGCGACCATCAGCAGGAACGGGAAGTGGTTGCCCGAGAACGGCGAAGCGCCGAAGGCGTAGGTATATGCGCCGATGGCGAAGAAGGCGGCATAGCCGAGGTCGAGCAGGCCGGCCAGGCCGACCACGATGTTCAGGCCGACCGCCAGGAGCACGAAGACGCCGGCGTTGGAGAAGCCGTCCAGCCACACGTTCTGGCGCTCGAATTCGTTGAGCACGGGCAGGGTCACGATGAACGGCAACAGGCTGGCCGCCGCCGTGACGCCCAGGAAGATGGCCGTGGATCGGTGGCGCCTGAGGAACTCCCGCACGGGCGCATAGACCAGCGCGACCACGAATGCGGCCGCCGGGTAGCGCAGCAGCTCGAGGAGGTCCTTGGCGCTGATGGTCATGCTCGCTCACCGACCTGCTGGCCGAGGATGCCCGCCGGGCGGATGATGAGGACGACGATGAGCACCATGAAGACGATCGCCTGGGACCAGCGCTGCTGCCCGACGGCGGCCGCAAAGACCTCCACGAACCCGATCAGGAAACCGCCGATCACCGCCCCGGTCAGGTTGCCGATGCCACCGAGGACCGCCGAGGTGAAGGCCTTGAGGCCGGCGTTGAAGCCGAGGTCGAAGCGCACGAAGCCGAAATAGAGACCCTGGAAGACGCCCGCCGCACCGGCCAGGGCGCCCCCGATGAGGAAGGTCACCGAGATGGTCTGATTGAGATCGACGCCCATCAGCTGCGCGGCCTGTTGATCCTGCGCCGTGGAGCGCATCGCGCGGCCCAATCGGGTTCGATTCACGAAGGTCTGCAGGCCCACCATCAGCGCCAGCGCCAGCACCAGGATGAACATGTTGAGCCAGTTGATGTGTGCGCCCAGCAGCTCGAACTTGACCAGTGGCACGAGCTGGGGTACGGGACGGTCGCCCGTGCCTTGCCACACGATGACGATGTTCTGCAGGATGAACGAGATGCCCACCGCCGTGAGCAGCGGCGCGAGCCGCGACTTCTTGCGCAGCGGGCGGTAGGCCAGGCGTTCGATGGTCACATTGGTGGCCGCGATGATGATCATGGCGATGAGGAAGGTCGGGATGAGCACCGCCGTCAGGGTCAGGCCGTCGGTGATAGGCCCGGTTTGTTTGACGCCGAACTCCAGGCCGACCGTCGCGCCGACGACGAGGGCGAGGGCGAGGAGACGGGGCGCAGCGCGGCGGATGCCCAGGCCGGAGACGAGGCCCCAGCCGAGGAAAAGCGCGAAACCGCCCAGCGCCGCCAGACCGATGCCCATGCCCAGCAGCGTGGTCGCCTGGAAGCCGGTGCGCAGGAAGGTCATGGCGATGAAGGCGCCGACCATGAAGACGTCGCCGTGGGCGAAGTTGATCAGCTCGATGATCCCGTAGACCATCGTGTAGCCGAGCGCGATGAGCGCGTAGATCGCGCCCAGCGACAGCGCGTTGGCCGTCTGCTGGGTGGCCGTGGCCAGGTCCGGCGGGTGGCCGGAGAGCAGCGGCTGGAAGGTCAGCGTCGTCGCGAACAGGATCACCACGATGGCGCTCACGACGGACAACACGACCCACTGCGGGTAGCGCCGGCCGGTGGTGTCGACGGGTTGCGCGGCCGTGGTCAAGACTCGCCCCTCGCGTTCCTGGGGGGTGGTTCGATCGGCTGGGAACAGCAGCCGGGGGTCGTTTGCCGACCCCCGGCTGCTGACTACGTGGACTTACTTGGCGAAGTCGAGTTGCTCCTTGAAGACCCAGGTCTTGGTCGCCGCGTCGAACGCGAAGATCGAGACGATGAGCTGGCTGGTGTCGCCATTCTTGTCGAAGTGCATCTGGCCGAGGACGGTGTCATAGGTGACGGTCGGGTCGACCGCCGCCTTGCGCACCGCTTCTCGCAGCCCCGCCATATCGGCGGGGTTGGTCCCAGCCGCGGTGCCGAGCGCCTTGAGGATGACCTGCATGCATGCGAAGCCGGTGCCGCTATAGGACCCCGGATCCACTCCGTATTCGGCCTTGTAGGCCGCGTCGAAGGCGACCTTGCCGGGGTAGTCCCCGATGGCCGCCGTGGTCGTGAACGAATTCTTGGCATTGTCGGCAGCGAGGTTGAGGAAGGAGTCCGGCGTGGCCGCTCCGCCATCCTGGATGCCGTCCGAACCGAGGAACTTGACATCGCCCAGGCCGGCCTGGACGGAGGCGTTGAGGATGCGCGCGCCGCCCGTGGAGGTCACACCACCGAAGTAGATGCTGTCGGGGTGCAAGGCCGCTGCGGCGGTCATGAGCGAGCTGTAGTCGGTCGTGGTCTTCGGGGCGCCATCATGCTTGACGACCGTGCCGCCCTCGGCGATCCATTCCTTGGCGAAGTTGTCGGCGATGCCCTTACCGAAGGTCTCGGTATCGTCGATGACGTAGATCGACTTGAGGCCGAGGTTCTTGATTCCGTATTTCGCCATCGCCGGGCCCTGGTTGTTGTCCGTGGTCACCATGCGTACGTAGTTGATGACGTCCGGGTGCACGTTGCGGATGTCGAGGGCGCCGAACTCGGGCTTGGTGAGGCCTTCGTTGGTATTGGCCGGGCTGCACTGCAGCAGGCCGGCGGCGTTGGAGATCGGGATCTGCACCTTGGCTACGCTCGAGTTGAGCGGGCCGATCTGGGCGATATAGTCCGGATCGGTCACGATCGCCTTGGTGTTCTTGGCGCCAGTCTGCGGGTCGTGCGCGCCGTTGATGGAGTCGTCATAGACGTCCGCGTCGGCCACCTGAACGGTGTAGCCGCCAGCGGCGCCGCCGGCTTGCTTGAGGGCCAGTCGTACCCCCTTGAGGACGGGATCCGAGGCGGCCTTCTCGCTGCCCTGGAAGGGCATCTCGACGGCGACCTTGACGGTGCCCTTGGTGGCCGCCGCAGTGGCGGTGGCGGCCGAGGTGCCGCCGGGTGTGCCGGTGGCGGTGCCGCCGCCGGTGTTGCATGCTGCCGCGACGAACATCGCGCCGAACGCGAGCGCGCCGAGCTTCCGTAGGTTCATCTGGTCGTGTCTCCTCCTACTTCCTGTGCACGGCCCTGGACGGGCGGTGCTCGAGGTTCCCGTGCCGTGCGTCTCTCCTCGGCTCGACCCGGACGGGACCGGGGCGTGCCCAAAGCACAGCGAGCGATCTGATGATCGCCGATGTGATGGCGTATATTAGGGCTTGGCGTCTCGATTGCAAGGTGGTTGCGAGCGCCCGGGGCGTGTGCCGCCCGGCCCCCTTCTGGGGTCGCGGAACACCCGGTGCGGCGCGCTCGGGCGACGAGGCCGGTTTCCGGCCTGCGTCGCGTCCCAGCTGGGTGGATCCAGCGGGTCCGCCTTCGAGAGGCGTCGGCACTGCGACGAACCGAGCGCAGGCCTACAGCCACGAGGCACGCATGACCGCCCTGGGCTACCAGGTCCGAGACGCCCGAATCACCGACGCGGAGCGGATCACCGCGCTGCTCGACGCCGGGCCCTCCTTTCGAGAGGCCCAGGACCGGGCGACCCTGGGCGCTGCGGATCTGCTGCGCCAGTTGGTCTACCTGCCTCACGCAGCGGTCATCGTGGCCGAGGCGTACCGCACCATCGTCGGTGCGGCCGTGCTATCTCTGCGACCCTCGGTCGTCGGTGGCGGCTTCATCGGCACCATCGACCTGTTCATCGTCGAGCCGGGGCCTGAAGCAACGGAGGTGCGAGACGCCCTCGTTGCCGCGATGCTGCGTTCGGCGCGCAACAAGGGCTGCGTCGCCGTCGAGGCGCCGCAGCTCGCGGAGCCCATGGATCGGGCGACCTGGGAGAGCTACGGCTTCGCCGCGGCCGCGCCCAGGATGGTGCATCAGCTGACCCCCGTGGGGGCGCTGCGCACCTGATTCGAGCCGGCCTTCAGGCCGGTCATGTGACCGGCGCGTCCGACGCGCCGATGACCGGACGGCAGATGTGCCGTCCGCACCATAGGAGACTTGCGTGAGCAAGAACGTCGCCGTCTTTGTTGACGTGGCGAACATCTTCTACGCGGCCAAAGCGGCCGGCGTGGACATCGACTACGTGACCCTCTTGAAGACGGCCACTGCGGGGCGCGACTTCGTCCGTGCCTACGCCTACACGGGGCTCGACCCGGACAACGAGAACCAGCGCCAATTCCATAACTTCCTGGCGCGCAGCGGCTACAAGGTCGTCAGCAAGGACATCCGCAAGTACGGTGACGGGAAGGTCAAGGCCAATCTCGACATCGAGCTGGTGGTCGACCTCATGCGGACGGCCCAGAACCTCGACATCGCCGTGGTCGTGTCCGGCGACGGCGACTTCGCGCCGGCCATCCGCGCCGTCCAGCAGCTCGGCGTGCGCGTCGAGGTGATCAGCTTTCGGGGCAACACCAGCTCCGATCTGATGGACGTGGCCGACACGTTCATCGACATCACGCAGATCGCCCAGGTCGAGAAGGACTCGTCGCGCAGCGGGCGCCGGGTCGCCGCCGTCGACGACCTGTCGATGACCGAAGTGCCCGACAAAGAGTCCGAAGGCGCGCCTCGCCGCAGGCGGGGTGGCCGCGGTCGCGCCGCGGAGGCGGTCGAGGCGCCCGTGGAAAGTGGTCGGCGCACGGCGACCGGCACCGAACTCGTGGTGTTGCCGGGCGAGAAGCTTTCGCGGGGGACTGGACGAGCGGTCGCAAGCGTGCCCAGCAGCGTCGCTGCGCCCTTGCCCGAGGATCTCCCCGAGAGCGCCGAGGGCCCCGCAGCAGATGAAGGGCAGGATGCCGTGGCAGCCGGTGCCGAGGGCGAGGCCGCAGGGCATCGCCGCCGCCGCCGCCGTGGCGGCCGCGGCCGAGGCCGAGGCCGAGGTGTCGAGCCCGGCAGCGTCGGCGAACCCGGCGTCGGCGAGCCCGGCAGTGGCGGCGAACTTCGCACCACGAGCGACGACGAGCCGCACGAGGAGGATGAGGGCGTCGCCTACGAGGCCCCGCAGTTGCCTCGCCACGGCGCCTTCGGCTCGGTCTGGGACAGCCAACTGGGGATGACCTCGGTCTCGACGCCGGCCGCGGCGGATGGCGGCCTCCCGCCGGACGAAGGCTACGAGGACGAGCCCGAGATCCCGGAATATCTGCTCGCCGAGCGACGCCAGCAAGCGGGGCGGCCGGGCGGCGGTCGCGGGCCCGCTCCGGCCGGCGGCAGAGCGGTCCGAGGGCGCGGTCGTGGCGGCGCCTACCAGGTCGCGCTCGATCGCGAGCGCTATGGGCGTTCTGCGCCGGGGCCCAGTTCGTTCAACGCACCGAGCTCCAGGGCACCTGGCCTCAGGCGCGATGGCGGTAGCCGGCCAGACCGGGGGCCGCGCACCGGCCGACCGCCGGCTCGTCAAGCGCCGCCGCCCAGCGGCGGGGAGCCATGGAGCGAGGTCCCGCCGGAACTCGAACAGTTGCTGCGCGCCGAACTTGCGCGCAAGGGACCGTCAGGTCCCACGCCGGCCAGCGCGTCGGTGGCAGCTGTGCAGCCCACTCCGGCCGATCCCGTCGCTGTGGCGCCGAAGCGGCGGCCCGCACGCAAGCCGGCCGTTGCCCCTGCGGCCGTGCCAATCGAGCCGGCCGTGCCCGCACCCAAGCGCCGCGTGACGCGCAAGGTCGTCGCCACGGCGGCGGCGCCCGAGCCGGCCGCTCTGCCGGAGGCGGCCACGTCCGCGCCGAAGCGGCGCATCACGCGCAAGGCGCCTTCGACCGAGGCCTGACGATGACGGCCGGCTTCCGAACCCGCGGGCAGCCGGCCGCTCTCGCCCGGGTCGAGGCGTGGGTCGCCGGGGAGCGGACGCCGTCCTCGATCCTCGTCGTCGGACCGGGGCGTACCGGCAAGACGACGCTGGCGCTCGATCTGGCCGCGGGCCTGCTCTGCCTGGCCGGCGACCCGGCTGCGCGGCCCTGCCGCGCCTGCGCCGCCTGCCGCAAGGTCGAGCATGGCAACCACCCCGACTTGCACCGCCTGGCGCCGAGCGGGCCCGGAGGCCAGGTGCGCATCGACCAGGCGCGCAGCCTGCTCGCCGAACTGGCGCTGCTGCCCATGGAGGGCCGCTGCCGGGTGGCCGTCGTCGAGGCCGCCCATCGGCTCAACCCGGACGCTCAGAACGCACTGCTCAAGACCCTCGAGGAGCCGCCCCCGGAAGCCGTGATCGTGCTCTGCGCCGACGACGAGACGCTGCTGCTCGACACGCTGCGCAGCCGCTGCACGAGGCTGCGTCTCGGTCCGGTCGACGAACGGGTCAGCGCCGCCATGCTCGTCGAGCGCGGCCTTGCCGACGCCCCACGGGCCGCCCACATCGCGCGAGCGGCCGCCGGACGGCCGGGCATCGCCGTGGCCCTCGCCGCCTCACCCGATGCGCTGCTCGTCCGTGGCCGCCTCGCCCGGACTTTGCTCGACCTGACCAAGGCGCCCCGTCAGGCGCGCCTGGCAGCCGTTTCGGAACTGCTCGGCGACGCCCTCGTCGTGGCCGACGTCGTGGAGGGACCGACGGAGGTATCTGCCGCACGCGTGGATGGCGCAGGCGAAGTGCCCGCGCGAACGATCCGTCCAGCTGAGCGGCGCCGCGCTGCAGCGGCACTCGTGGCGGCCTGGCGGCAGGTCGCACGCGATCTGGCCGTGGTCGCGGCCGGCGGTGGCGCTGGGATCCGCGACGTGGAGCTGCTCGAGGACTACGAGCGCGCTGCGGCCGGCCTCGAGCGCGGCGTGGTGGCCGCGTTCATGGGGCGTCTGGACGAGATGGCCGCGGCCATCGAGGGCTACGCGAACCCTGAACTGATGGTCGATGTGCTGCTCCTGGCCTGGCCCCAGGGCCGGCGCGCCGCCTGATCATGGGCGGGGCGAGATCGGAAGAGCGCCGCACCGCCGAGCGGCTCGAGGCCCGCGTGGTGGGCGACGTGCAGGGAGTCGGTTTCCGCTGGTTCGTCGTTCGCGAGGCCGTCGGCCTCGGGCTGGTGGGGTGGGTCGCGAATGAGGCGGGCGGCGGCGTGGCCGTGGTCGCTGAAGGTCCACGGGAGGCGCTGGACCGCCTCCAGGCAGCGCTCGCCGCCGGTCCATCGGGTGCTCGAGTCGAAGCGGTGATGGCGCATCGGCTCGCATCCACGGGACTCCATGCTCGCTTCGAGGTCCGCTCGGGTAGCCATGACGGCGACTGAAACGGGGCAACCTCGTTCCATCCGGGGCGCAGGCTTGTTATGGTGGTCGGCATGACCATGACCTCCGCGCAGAAGGCCCAGTCGTTGGCTCGGGTGAGCCTCTTCGCGGGGCTGACCGATGGCTCGCTCGGCGCCCTCGCCGAACTGGCCGGAGAGGTCGAGTTCTCCGATGGCGATTCGATCGTCATCCAAGGCCAGGTCGGCACCGGTCTCTTCGTGCTCGTCTCGGGGGCCGCGAGGGTGATGCGTGGCAGCGACGAACTCGCCCGACTGGTGCCCGGCGAGTTCCTCGGCGAACTGGCCGTCATCGACCGCATGCCGCGCATGGCGACCGTCTTTGCGGTGGGTCCCACCACCTGCCTGGCGCTGGCCTCATGGGATCTCTTCCGGCAAGTCGACATGGACCACGACCTCGTCCACAGCCTGCTGCGCGGACTCGCCCTGCGCGTCCGTCAACTGAGCGAACAGCACAGCCACTAGGAGGTCCGGATGGCCGACACGGAAGAGCTGATCGACGAGCTGGCCGGGCTGACGCTATTCGCGGACCTGTCGCGTCCAGAGCTCGCCGGCGTCGCTCACACCCTCGAGGAAGAGTGGTACGCCGAGGGCCAGCGCATCCTGCGCGAGGGCCTCAGCGGCACCGGCTTCTACGTGCTGCTCGAGGGCGAGGTCTCGGTCCGACTCGGTGGCGATGAGCTGGCTCGGCTTCACCGTGGCGCCTTCTTCGGAGAGGCTGCCATCCTCCTCGGCGAACTGCCAGGAGCGGACGTGGTTGCCGCCGGGCGGGTGCGTGTCGTGAATCTGGCGGGGCCCGCCATGAAGAACTTCCTGATGCGCCACCCGAACGTCATGTATCGCATGCTTCAGGAGCAGACCCGCCGCCTGCGGAGCGCGAACCGATGGAGACGCTAGCCGAGCGCCCGTTCCCGCCCGGCGACTACCCGCTGGTCGTCGTCGGTAGCGGACCGGGCGGCATCCAGGTCAGCTATTCCCTGCGCCGCCTGGGCGTGGAGCACGCCTTCATCTCGGCCGACGATTCCCCAGGCGGGATGTTCCGACGCTTCCCGTTCTTCCAGCGCCTGCTCTCCTGGACCAAGCCCTACGCGCCGGTACCGCGCGGCAGTCGCGCCTACCAGCGCTACGACTGGAACAGCCTGATCGGCGACGAGCCAACGCACCAGGCCATCCAGCCCGAGTTCATGGATGGCACCTCCGAGTTCCCTTCGCGGCCCGAGATGGAGGCACAGCTCGCCGAATTCGTTCACCGCGCGGCCCTGCCCATTCGCTATGGGTGCCGCTGGGAGGCGACCCGTCGTGACGGCGACCGATTCGTGCTCGACACGAGCGATGGGGAGTATCGCTGCGGCCTGGTCGTCTTCGCCGTCGGCGTGGCCGAGCCATTCACGCCGGAGCTGGCCGGCCGCGAACATGTCGTGCACTACGTCGACACTCGCGATGCAGCCTCGTATGCCGGGAAGCGGCTGTTCATCGTGGGCAAGCAGAACTCGGGCTTCGAGCTGGCCAGTGGCCTGTTGCACTGGGCCAGTCGCATCGTGCTGGCCTCTCCTCGACCGGCCAAGTTGTCGGTCGAGACGAACACGCTGGCGGGCATCCGCGCCCGCTATCTGCAGCCAATCGAGGACCGCTTCATGGGTGGCGGCGTCTACATCCTCAACGCCTCGATCGAGGGTGTGGAGCGGGCCGGCGATGTGTTTCGTATCAAGACCCGGGCCACCGAAGGCGGCATGGACTTGACCATCGAGGCCGACGAAGTCATCGCTGCCACCGGCTTCGTGACCCCCCTGCGCGACCTGCCGGCGCTCGGTGTGGCCACCTTCGGGCAGAGTCGGCTGCCCGCCCAGACGGCCTACTGGGAGAGTGCGTCGCTGCCCGGCGTCTACTTCGCGGGCACCATCAACATGGGCTCGCCCGGGCTCAAGAAGAACGGCGTGGGCGGTACCGGCGCCGTCCACGGTGCCCGCTTCAACGCGCGCATCCTCGCTCGCGAGATCGCCGAGCGCCACTTCGGCATCGTCGCGCCACGACCGTCGCTGGCGCCGCGCGACGTGGTCAACTACCTGCTCGAGGAGGCAACCGACGCGCCGGAGTTGTGGAATCAGAAGGGCTACCTGGCCCGAGCCGTGCTCTTCGGCGGCGACGGTCCATACGACGAGGGCATCGTGCCGCTGCAGGCCTTCGTGGACGGCTCGGGCCCAGACGGTGCCGCGATCACGCTCGAGGGCGACGCCGAGGGCGTCGTGCGGCCGGCAGCCTACGTCCGCCGTGGCGGCTCGGTCTCCGAGGTGATGCTCGATCCGGACCCGCTCAACGAATTCCGCGGTTCGGCGGACGGGCGCGCCCGGCTGACCGCGGCGCTAGGCGAGTTGCTGCCCTGACCCTCGCCCGACTCAACGAGGAACTCGTCGCCTGCCGGCGCTGCCCGCGGCTGGTCGAGTGGCGGGAGCGCGTGGGCCGCGACAAGGTGGCGCGTTTTCGTGACCGCGACTACTGGGCGCGGCCGGTCCCGGGCTTCGGCGACCCCGCGGGCCGGATCCTGCTGCTGGGCCTCGCCCCCGGCGCCCACGGCAGCAACCGCACCGGCCGCATGTTCACCGGTGACGGTTCGGGTGACTTCCTGTATGCCGCACTGCACGCCGTGGGGTTGGCCAACATGCCGGCCGCCCGCGACCGGGACGACGGCATGCGCCTGACCGACGCCTACATCTCGGCCGTGGTGCGCTGCGCGCCGCCGGCCAACAAGCCCACGCCCGCCGAGCGCGACAGGTGCCTGCCATACCTGGTGCGCGAGCTGCCCCTGCTCACGGGCGTGCGCGTGATCGTCGGGCTGGGGGCCTTCGGCTGGGACGGTGCGCTGCGCGCCCTGGCCCGCCGCGGCGACGCGATACCCCGGCCGCGGCCGCGTTTTGGACACGGGGCAGAAGTGCGCGTCGGGCCCTACCGCCTGCTCGGCGCCTTCCATCCCAGCCAGCAGAACACCTTCACCGGTCGGCTCACGGCGCCGATGTTCGAGACCGTGCTGCGCCGAGCCGTGGAGCTGGCGGCCGACTGAAGGTCGCCTGAGGCGCTCAGCGTTCGAGGATCGGGCGGGCCTTATCCGGGTCGTCGACGACGAAGGCGAACATGGCCCGATCGCCCCAGCGGCCCAGGAAGAGGTGGCCGTAGACATTGACGCCGGCATCGGCCAGCGCGCGCGACACACGGGCCATGCCGCCTGGTCGGTCGTCCACTTCGGTCAGGATGGACTCGCCCTCCCTGAAGGTGTAGCCGCCGGCCTGGAGCACTTCCCGGGTCGCGTCGTCGTCAGCGGTGGTGAGGATGATGTGACCGATCTCACCGATGCCGCCGCCGCCGATGGCGCGCAGGTCGACGCCGCGCGATGCGAGCGCCTCGGACAGCGTGGCCAGGGCGCCGGGCTGGTTGTCGAGCTGGACGATGAACTGCTGTGCCATGGTCTCCCTCGGGTATTGCGCGAGCCGGTCTCGATCAGGGTCCTAGCGGTCGGCCTGACGCTGACACTCGATGCACAGCGCGGCCCAAGGCAGGGCCTCGAGGCGCTCCTCCGCGATGGCCCGGCCACACGAGAGGCAGGTTCCGAATGTCCCGTCGTCGAGTCGGATGATGGCGGCCTCGATCTGCTGGAGATGCCGCTCCGCCCTCTCGTGCAGGGCGAGGTCGCGCTGCTGGGCGAAGACCTGGCTGGCAGCGGATGCCTGCGAGCCGTACGTCATCTGGCCGGGTGCCTCGGGCTCGGTCTCGATGAGCTCGTCGTGCAGACGCGTCCGGCCGGCCAGCAGCGCGTCACGGAACGCCGTCAGATGCTCGGGATCCACGGCCGCATGGTACGCCGACCGGCGCAGCGTCCTTCGACTGGAAGCGGCCGTCATCGGCGGCCTGCCGATGCGAGCGGATGGTCGCCGCGGTTGGTTGCGGTCGCAACACGCCCCTGTGTATGGTATGACCATTCGATGCACCCGAGGTTCGGCCAGCAGGGAGCGACATGAACGTCAAATCCGCCGCACCGGCGATCTTCTCACTTCCCCCGACACGCAACGAACTGCCGCTCGACTACGCGCCGGACTCCGTCGAGCGCAGGGCGGTGGATGCCGAGCTGCGCCGCATCTCGGGCGAGACGCTCGAGATGCCACTCCGCATCGGCGGTCGGGACGTACGCACGGGCCGGATGCACGCGGTGGTCATGCCCCACGATCACGGCCACGAGTTGGCGCGCAGCCATTGGGCCGGTGATGACGAGGTCCGGCAGGCCATCGTCGCCGGAGCAGAGGCCTGGCAGGACTGGTCCCGGATGGCCTGGGAGGATCGCGCCGCGATCTTCCTGCGTGCATCCGAGCTGGCCCGCGGTCCGTGGCGGGCGACCATGAACGCCGTGGCCATGCTGAACCTCAGCAAGACCGTCCGCGAGGCCGACATCGATGCCTCCTGTGAGACCGCCGACTACCTCAGCTTCAACCTGCGCTACATGCGCGAGATCTACGCGATGCAACCCGAGTCGATGCCCGGTTCCTGGAATCGCACCGAATATCGCCCCCTCGAGGGCTTTGTGATGGCCATCTCGCCATTCAACTTCCTGTGCCTGGTGAACCTCGCCTCGGCGCCCGCGATCATGGGCAACGTCGTTCTCTGGAAGCCGGCGCGGCAGTCGGAGCTGGCGGCCTGGTACGCCCTGAAGATGCTCGAGGAGGCCGGCCTGCCGCCGGGCGTCATCAACCTCGTCTTCGGGGATGGGCGCGAGATCAGCTCGGTCGCCCTTGCTCACCCCGACCTCGCGGGCATCCACTTCACTGGCTCGACGGCCAGTTTCCAGGAGATCTGGCGCACGGTCGGCGCCAACATCTCGACCTACCGCAGCTACCCCCGGCTAGTCGGCGAGACGGGCGGCAAGGATTTCATCGTCGCCCACCGCTCGGCCAACGTCGATGCGCTGGCGACGTCGGTTCTCCGCGGCGCCTTCGAGTTCCAGGGCCAGAAGTGCTCGGCCCCGTCGCGCATGTATGTGCCCGAGAGCCTCTGGCCGGAGCTGCGGGAGCGGCTCGTCGCGGAGATCCCGCGCCTACGCGTCGGAGATCCGACCGACCCCAGCGTATTCGTCGGGGCGGTCATCGATGCGGACGCCTACGCCAAGCACCGTGCCGCCATCGACGAGGCCGAAGCCGACGCCACGACCGAGATCGTGGCTGGCGGGCAGACCGCGGACGAGCTGGGTTGGTTCGTCCATCCGACGGTGGTTCGCACCAGCGACCCCGACTCACGACTGCTGCGCGACGAACTGTTCGGTCCGGTCATGACCGCCTTTGTCTACCCTGATCGCGCTTGGGCCGAGGTCCTCGTCCAGGTCGATCGCCAGAGCCCCTACGCGCTCACTGGAGCGGTGTTCGCTGACGACCGCTACGCCGTCGCCGAGGCCGACGCCGCCCTCCGCCACGCCGCCGGTAACTTCTACGTGAACGACAAGCCGACCGGCTCGGTGGTCGGCCTGCAGCCGTTCGGTGGGTCGCGGGCCTCCGGCACCAACGACAAGGCGACGTCGATCTGGAACCTGAGTCGCTGGGTGACGATGCGCACGACTAAGGAGAACCTGATGCCACCGCGTGACTGGCGCTACCCGTTCCTGGCCCGCGACGGCGAGCCCGACGCAAGCCGATGAGCGCGCCTTTCGAGAACATCCACCACCTCTGCATCGTAGTGCGCGACATGGACAGGACGGTCGCCTTCTATGAAGCGATGGGCATCGGCCCCTGGCACGACTACCCGCCGCTGAGTGGCTACACCGACCTGCAGATGCCCGACCTGGGCGGCTTCCTGGCGCTCCGCTACAAGTATGTCCAACTCGGTCAGCTCCAGCTGCAGATGGCCCAACCGGGTCAGGAGGACACCCCGCAGAGGCGGTTCCTCGACGACCACGGCGAGGGCGTCTTTCACATCGGCTTCTCGGTGGCCGATGCCGACAGGGGGGAATCGGACGCAAAGGCGCTGGGACTCGAGGTGCTCATGCGCGGTCGGCGGCCCGACGCCAGCGGCTTCACGTACTACGACACGGCCCAGGATGCCGGCGGCGTTCTGCTCCTGACGCGCCAGAGCTCATCGGTGGCATGACCGCGGAGGCCTGGCCGGCGCAACTTGCCCACGCGCTGGTCGCCGCCGGCGTCGAGGTGGCGGCCTGGGTCCCCGACAAGCGGCTCGACCCCATCGTGACCGCCCTCGCCGGTGCCGGCCTTCCGGTACGCACCCTGACGCGCGAAGAGGAATGCGTCGGCTACGCGGCCGGCTACCGAGCCGCCGGGGGCATGCCGCTTGTGCTGATGCAGTGCTCGGGCCTGGGCAACGCGTTGAACGCGATCGGTTCGCTGGTGATCCCTTACGGGCTCGGTTTCCCGCTCATCGTGTCGATGCGGGGCACACTGGGCGAACGGAATCCTGCTCAGATCCCCATGGGCCGGGCGACCGTCGCGATGCTTGCGCTGCTCGGCATCCAGAGCTTCTCGCTGCATTCGCCGCACGAGATCCCGGCGCTCGTGCGCGGCGCGATGAACCTGGCCGACGGCGCACGGCAGGTCGCGCCGATCATCCTCGAGCCGGGACTGGATCCCTGAGGTGGACGCCACTGCCGCGGTCCGCGCCCTGCTCCGGGCGGCGCCGGACGCCCTCTTCATTTCGGCCCTTGGCACGTCCACCTCCGCGCTCCTGGCCGCGAGCGGCGATGGCCCACATCTCTATCTGAGCGGGTCGATGGGCTCCGCGCTGGCCGTCGCCATCGGCGTCGCCGAGAAGCGCCCGCATCGGCGGGTGGTGGTCATCCTCGGGGACGGCGAGACGCTGATGGGCGCCGGTTCGCTCTGGTCACTGGCCGGGATCCGACCGCCCAACCTCCTCGCCACGGTCCTTGCCGACGGGCACTACGGCATCACGGGCGGCCAACCGCTCGGAGTTCCGGGCATGTTCCGCGACGTCGCCGAGGTCCTCGGCCTGGCCAGCGCCGTGGTCCACACAGAGGCGGAGATCATCGACCGGACGGACGCCTTCGACTGGCCGTTGCTGCTCGAGATCCGCCTCGACGACCGCAGCTGGCCGGGGCCTTCGCCGTTCGTCGATCCGCCGGTGGTGCGCTGGCGCTTCGAAGCGGCGGCTTCCTCTCGCTTAGCCCGCGCGAATCGGTCGAAGCGTCCTTCCCGTCGCCTGGGTGGTCGGGCTCGTCCATCCTGAGAGACAAAAGTGATCCGCGCCGATCGACGTGGTGCGGCGTCAAGAGCGGCAGGCCGCGCTCGACGGCCCCGTCCAGGAAGCGCTGGACCAACTGCTGATCGTGTGCCTCTTTGTAGCATGCGGAGAAGGCGAAGTCGGCCACTGAGAGATCGACGGGCAGCGTGCCGGCGGAGTGCGTGAAGTCGACCACCAGCCAGGACCCGACGCGATCTGCTGCTCGCCGTAACGCCGCCGGGTCGATACGCTCGGATGACCAACACCGGGTTTCAAGGTGGAAGTCCGAACGGCTGAAGAGTGGTTCGGAGGCGGATCGCACCGTCGCTCCCTCATCCTTCCGCAGGTGGGACTCCGCGCGTGTCCCGCGGCTCGAGCGTGACCCCTCGATTGAGGCGGTTCCAACGATCGATGTGTCGGCCCATCGCTTGCTGAGCGGCCTCACCGTCGCGCTCCTGGATCCGTTTCGTGACCTCGATCAGTTCCGGTCTGATCGACCTCGCGTAGCGTCTCACGGCCGGTTGAAGGAGGGATACGTTGCGCATCACCGCCTCATGGATGCCCAGCGAGATGCCGATGCGGAGGCGGTTCTTGGTGGCTCGGGCGACGGCCTCGTGCCAGCGCGCGTCGATCTCGCCGACCTGCTGCCATCCCTCGGTATCCTTCGCGACCACGCGCAGCTCTTCAATGATGCCGTGGAGCGTGGCGATGTCGGCGTCATCGGCGCGGCGCGCGGCCCACCTCGCGCTCTCGGCCTCGAACGACGCCCGGAATTCGGCCAGGTCCTGGGCAGACGCGCCACGGAAGTTGACCAGCGTGGCCAGAGCGTCGCCGAGGGTCGTCAGGGAAGGTGCGATGGCGTAGGTGCCCCCGCCCCTGCCGGCATGGACTTCCACGATGCCCAGCGCCTCGAGCGAGCGCAGTGCCTCCCGCAGGGTGGGTCGGCTGACGCCGAACGTCTCGCACAACTCGCGTTCGCCCGGCAGGCGTTCCCCGGGGCGGACGCTCCCCGAGAGGATCGACTCGCGTAGCTGGCGCGTGACGTCATCGAAGGAACGAACGCGCCGCTCCGGCACCGTCGAAGGCGATCCGGGCTGCACCCGGATGGTCGGATCCGCGACCCTCATCCCAGCTTGAAAGGGTCCCGCGTGGCACCCTCGAGCTCGATCCAGACCGCCTTGGTATCGGTGTACGCGAGCATCGCCTCCAGCCCGTTCTCCCGGCCCCAGCCGCTGTCGCCAACGCCGCCGAAGGGAACCTGGGGCGCCACCACCCGGTAGGCATTGACCCAGACGGTGCCGGCGCGAAGGCGTCCCGCGACCCGATGCGCCCGGCCCACGTCGCGCGTCCAGATTCCCGCCGCCAATCCGTATCGCGTCGCATTCGCCTTGGCCACGGCTTCATCCTCGTCGTCGAAGACGTCCACGGCGAGGACGGGGCCGAAGACCTCCTCCTGCGTCAGCCGAGCGCCGGGCAGGACCCCATCGAGCACGGTCGGTGCCACGAAAAGGCCGCCCATGCCGCCGTCATCACCGCCGCACGCAAGGCGCGCGCCCTCGGCGAGCGCCCGCTCGATGTGGCCGCGGACGGTGGCCAACTGGCGCTCGTTGGCCACCGGGCCCATCTCCGTATGCGGATCGGTCGGATCGCCCAGCCGGATCGTGCTCGCGCGCTCGACCACCAGGCCGAGCAGTTCGTCGTGGACCGCGCGAGCAACCAGCAGCCGCGAGCCGGCGATGCAGGTCTGTCCGGAGGCCGCGAAGATCCCCGCCACCAGGCCGTCCCGAGCGGCCGCGAGGTCGGCGTCCGCAAAGACGATCTGCGCCGACTTGCCGCCCAGCTCAAGCGTCGTCCGCGCAAGCCGCGCGGCGGCCGCCCGGGCGACCTCGGTGCCCACCGCGGTCGAGCCCGTGAACGCGATCAGGTCCACGTTTCGGTCGGCCACCAGCGCCTGGCCGACGCTGGGTCCCCAGCCGGTGACGACGTTGAAGACACCGGCCGGGAGGCCTGCTTCGACGCATCGGCGCGCCAGCTCGATGGTGGTGACCGGCGTGTGATCGGATGGCTTCACGACCATCGTGCAGCCGGCCGCCAGTGCCGGCGCCAGCTTCCACATGAGCAGCAGCAGCGGCGAGTTCCAGGGCACGATCGCGCCCACCACACCGACCGGCTCTCGCCGGGTGTACACGAAGAAATTCCGCTTGCCGGTCGGTATCGTCTCGCCGCGCATCGTCTCCGCGACCCCTGCGAAGTACCGCAGATATGCCGGCAACGCTTCCATCTGCCCGCGCGTTTCACGCAGCAGCTTGCCGTTGTCGCGGGTCTCCAGGAGAGCAAGCTGCTCCGCATCGCGCGCCAGCACATCCGCCAGGCGCCGCAGGGCGATGGCGCGTTCCGGCGGCGTGGCTCGACCCCACTCCCCTTCCAGGGCTGCACGTGCGGCCTGCGCGGCGGCTTCGACGTCCTCTGCACCGCCATCGGCCACGGAGGCCCAGGACTGACCCGTGTAAGGATCAAGCGTCTGATACGTGCCACCGCCCAGGGCGGGTATCGATCTACCGCCGATATGCAGTTCGTAGCGGGCCAGGTTGGGCGTGGCCACCGTCGTCATCGGAACGCCCCTCGCAGCACGAACACGACGTTGGCCGGACGCTCGGCCAGCCGCCGCATGAGGTATGGGAACCAGGTCGGCCCGTACGGAGCGGCGATGCGCAGCGGGTAGCCCTCCGCGACGAGCCGCTTCTGGAGTCCTTTGCGGATGCCGAAGATCATCTGGAACTCGTAGCGCTCACTCGATAGTCCGAGCTCCGAGATGAGCTCTTTGGCCCGCGCGATGATGGTCTCGTCGTGCGTGGCGATGGCCGTGAACGCCGCCTCCGAGAGCGAGCGTGCCAGCATCCGGAGGTAGGCGGCATCGGCATCGGGCTTGTCCGGATAGGCCACGGCGGCCGGTTCGAGGTATGCCCCTTTCACCAGCCGCACGTTGAGTCCCAGCGGCAACAGGTCGGCCAGGTCGTCCTCGGAACGCCTCAGGTAGCTCTGCAGGCAGACGCCGATGTTGTCGACCCCCGCCGCCCGAAGCCGCCGATAGAGGGCCAGGGTCGGCTCGACGAGCTCGCTTTCCTCCATGTCGATGCGCAGCCGCATCGCGCGGGCGGCGGCACGCTCCATGAGGCGCTGTACGACCTCGAACATGAGATCCTGATCGACAAGGATGCCAAGGTGGGTCAGCTTCATGGTCACGTTGGCGTCCAGTCGCTCGTCCGCGAGACGGTCGATCTGTCGCGCGTATTCCGCCTCCAGACGAGCCACGTCCTCGGGCCGGTGGGCGTTGTCGTCGAAGAAGCCGCTCTTGGCGCGCATGCCGCGCGCGTTGTACTCCCGGAAGACGGGCACGATCTCATCGAGGGAGGTGCCGATCACGAAGCGGCGGGCCCCGAGGCGCATCCCGTAGCGCTTCACGAAGCGCGCCACCAGGTCGCTCTCGGCCGCCCGCAGGATAGTCGAGCGTGCTGTGCGTTGGATGACCAGCGCGACCCGTGTCGAGAGGCCACGTCGTTCGGGGAGCGCCGCGCGGGTGCTTGCCGCGATCGGTTGGCCGGGTGTCGCCGTGCCTGTCATCCCAACATGCCTCGGTTGAAGCGCCGACTTGCAGGAGAACCCGGCCGATATGGTAAGACCGATCCGCGCCGACAGTCAATCCACGGACGGGCACGGTAGCCCGTCCGTGGCGCCTGGGAGGTAGTCTGGGCCGCGAGGGAGCCGGCAACGCAGGAGGCCTGAACAATGCGCCTATCCAATCTCATCACGGCGGTCGACGCTCACGCCGGGGGCGAACCCGGCCGTGTCATCACTGGCGGTGTCCTTGATGTCCCCGGCGGCACGATGTTCGAGAAGATGGTCTACCTGCGCGAACACGCCGACGGGCTGCGCCAGCGGATGGTCCGCGAACCGCGTGGCTATCCCGCCACCTGCTGCAATCTGATCCTGCCGCCGACGCTACCCGAGGCCGACGCCGGCTTCGTGATCATGGAGCAGACGGAATACCCGGCCATGTCGGGCTCGAACACGATCTGCGTGGCGACCGTGCTCATCGAGACGGGCATGGTCCCCGTCACCGAGCCCATCACGGAGCTCCTGCTGGAGGCGCCCGCGGGCCTCATCCGCGTGCGGGCCAAGGTCAGTGGCGGGAAGGTCACTGGCGTCACCTTCGAGAACGTGCCCGCCTTCGCCGCTCATCTCGATGTACCCATCGAGGTTCCCCAGCTTGGCACCGTGACCGTCGACGTCGCTTGGGGCGGCATGTGCTACGTCATCACCGACGGCACGCGTTTCGGACTGCGCCTGACGCCCGATGAAGGGCGCGACATCGTGCGCATCGGCGAGATGATCAAGGCGGCCGCCAATGAGCAGTTGACGGTCGTCCACCCCGAGAACCCGGGCATCGCCGGCATCACCGTGACCGAGCTGACCGCACCACCTCTGCGATCCGACGCTGCTGGGAAGAATGCGGTCGTCGCCTCGCTGGGTCGCCTTGATTGGTCAAATCCGTCGACCTGGACCGGGGCGCTCGATCGATCCCCGTGCGGCACGGGCACCTGCGCCCGGATGGCCGTGATGCACGCCAAGGGTCAACTGGGGATCGGCGAACCGTTCGTGCACGAAGGCATCCTGGGCACGACCTTCACGGGGCGGCTGGTGCGCGAGGCCACGGTCGGGCCGTACGCGGCGGTGGTGCCCGAGATCACCGGGCAGGCATGGATCACCGGCTTTGCGAACTACGTGGTCGATCCGACCGATCCGTTTCCGGACGGCTTTACCATCGGCGACATCTGGGGCGCGGCCGCCGGCTGACGGCAGCCTCGGGGCGGCCGAGGATGCTGCTAGGCTCGACGTATGGCCTCCGCGGACCTGCCGCCACTCCGCTACCTTGCCGGCGCCGATGTGATCGCCGCGATGCCATCGCTCGAGGAGCGGCTGCGCCTTGCCGAGCTGACCATGACCGCGCTCGTCGCCGACGCCGAGCTGCCGCCCAAGACCGTGGTC
>Ga0315281_10001532_pt1 | contig 34290 bp, 29 predicted proteins | sample YL17G07_0_MG_FD_204540 | JGI IMG/M metagenome (GOLD analysis project Ga0315281, IMG submission 204540) | Sediment microbial communities from Yellowstone Lake, YNP, Wyoming, USA - YL17G07_0 | ecosystem: Environmental > Aquatic > Freshwater > Lake > Sediment | place: USA: Wyoming | collected...
GTTCATAAACACTGAAGGAGGCGTAATCTGGTCTAAGTTCCTTCATAAATTTCAGTGTTTGATAAACATCTTCCTTTGTTTCTGAAGGAAGTCCCATCATAAAATACCCTGTCCAATGAATGCCCACTTTTCTGAATAATTTAACTGCTTTTTTACACTGTTCAAAGGAAATTCTCTTATTTATCAACTTGAGAATCCTTTCACTTCCGGTCTCTACACCAACCTTTATGCCATTACATCCTGCTTTTTTCATTTTATTAAGAATTTCTTCATCTACGAGATTCACCCTGGTATTGCAGTCCCAATTTATTCTGATATCTTCATTTATCAACCTATCGCAGAACTCCAAAACCCTCTTTCGATTAACGGTGAAAGAATCATCCTTAAAAGTAAATTGGCGGGTCCTATATTTATCAATTACTAATTTAATCTCATTAATGACATTATCTATTGAACGACAGCGGACTTTTCTCCCCCAAACGCTCGTAGCACAGTAGGAGCAGTTATAGGGACATCCTCTGCTTGTCATCAGAAGCCCCATGTCTTCCGAGTTATATGAATCTTTATTTAAGAGTAAATCCCTGGCAGGGAAGGGAATTGAATCTAAATCTTCGATGAAGTCTTTTGATGGGTTATGAATTACCTCCCCATTAAACCTGAATGAAATTCCTTTAATATCTCTTAATTTCGTTATTTCCCTTTCCATACTTTTTATCCGAATTATCCTGAATGCACTTGCTGCTTTGCTGGGGCTTACCCCTACTCCTTCAACTCTATCATCGATCTTACTTTCCAATGTTTTAACCAGTTCCAGGAAAGTTTCTTCTCCTTCATCTCTTATCAAAAAATCTACATCGGGACATATCTTCATTACCTCATCATATTTTATGGATATATGAGGTCCGCCCATTACTACGGGTATATTGTTATCGTATTCCTTACAAATAGATGCTATCCTAAAGGCAGATGCTGCAAAAGTAGTCCAGACAGTTATCCCTATCATATCTGGTTTGAAATTGTAAATTGTTTCCTTCATTTCTTTCCATATAGGATGGTAATCATCTTTCAATGATTTCAGATAAAAAGGATAGTTATCTTCCAAGCGCGTAAAGTCCATCTTTGATGGATTCACATTACAATCAGCATCATAGATTAGAACCTCATGTCCTTCTTTCTGCAACACTGCCGCCAGATAGGCTAAGCCAAGAGGGAAATAGCGGTTGTAATAACCAATGAAGCGGTAGAATGGAGGATCAATCAATAGGATTTTCAACATTTTTTCTTTTTAAGCTTGCGGTGATTCTCCACGACTTCGGCATAAGTTGCATAGAGTCTTTCGACGATGTCATCCCAATTGTAGGTTGATGAAGCAAGCTTCCTTCCATTTAGAGCCAGATACTTCCTTAGTTCTTCATCCTGAAGGAGGCAGACTGTTTCTCTGGCGAAGTCTTCCGGGGTATCAGCTATGATGATGTCCGTACGATGAGTCACCTTCGTACCTTCGCAGCCTATTGATGTCGAGATGACCGGAATCCCCATAGCCATTGCCTCTCGAATTTTTAGACGAATACCTGCACCAATTCGTAAAGGGACGATAAGGACTTTGCTCCTTGCCATATATGGACGGATGTCGGAAACAGTTCCTGTGACTTCAACATATTTGTCATGCCTACCTATGTTGATAATTCTTTTATCCGGGTTTGCCCCAGCGATTGTCAACTTCACATCAGGAATATGTTTTCTAATAAGAGGCAGGATAGCTTGATAAAAAAAGAGAACTGCATCGACATTCATCTCTCCGTTCATGGTTCCGGTAAAGATTAAGTCAGTAGTTGCCTCTACGGGATGGGACGGCGGTGCGAAATAATCCAGATCGACACCACTTGGGATAATGCGAAAGTTGGTCTGCTTACATGAAATTGCCTGATATGCTTCAATTCCCTCTGGAGATTCCATAAGGCACAGATTGAATCGAGGATACATATTCATTTCATATTTCCTTAACTTTTCCGTCTGATGCTGCAGATATTTCTTTTTCAGGCTATACTGTTGAACTTGTGCATATCGATCCATCAGGACATGTTCGACATTGTGAGTATCCAGCAGCACAGGGATATCTTGCTGAAGGAAGTTCAAGTATTGGGCCATATGCAAGAAGCCAATCTGCACGAGATCAAATTTTTGATTCTGTAAGACTTTGATGAGCATATTCTTAAACTTTCTGGAGTAATAATTAACGGCATGAAAAGGCCGAACAGGGTAAAACAGATTAGTTGACGCATTGAAATATCTTAAAAACTTTGATTCATCGCTTCTTCTGTAAACTAAGTGTACATCCCGGCAGTATTTCTCCAATTCAGGCACCATGGAGAACTGCCCAATATGCTCGTAGAAACTGAGCAAAGTAACCTCACATTTTGAGGACAGGCGAGATAATATATTAAAATCTCGTATTCGTGCCCCGTTGTTTGGTGGATAAGGAAAATGAGCTGTAATGAGTAAGACCTTGATTTTTAACTCTGGTTAGAAGGAACTTTTAATCTTGTAATTGATACTTAGCTGCCAGCAATGATAATGGTCGCATAATTTTCGCTTCAACGCCTGGATTAATGTTATACAAAAGCTTTGAAATTACTACCAGTAAAAACAAGATTTCTCTTACAGTCAAGTAAACGACTGGAGTTTTCGAAATTCTCTTAGAATATTTTAGCAAATTGTATCTTCCAATCATTATGGCAGTCTTTTTAATTTCCCTTACAATTTTAGGGGAGTAATTAAAAAAATTATCCTTTAGGGTATAGTAGCTAAAGAATATTCTTTCAAAGAAGGGCTGAGAAACTTTTTCAACTTTTCCTTTATCCAGAATGTTATCCCTAAGCCACCAATTTGCAAAGTTATAAATATCCTTATATTCTTCATATAGCTCAGTTTTAGGAAAGGGTATGACAATGCCGGCAGGCATGATACTGTCAACCCATGGTCTAATTTTTTTAATAAATTCCCGGGTGATATTTACATCATTGGCTGTCTCCCAAGGGAAACCATGCATAAAATTTACCATAGAATTCATTCCTACCTCGTGTGTGTCTCTGAGAGCATTTTCTACCCGTTCAAGGGTAAATCCTTTCTTAATCTTTTTTAACGTCCCGCTGTTACCACTCTCAATCCCATAATCAATCGAAATGCAGCCTGCTTTTTTCATCTCCTTCAGCAATTTTTTATCAACAGTATCAACACGGGTCATACAAACCCAACGAATGTTTAAAGTTTCGTCCATTACCATCTGGCAAAATTTCATCATACGGTTTGAATCCAGCGTGGCACAATCATCGAGAAAAACAAATTTGCCTACCCCATATGTATCCTTGAGCTCTTTTATCTCGGCAACAATATTTTCTGGACTTCTAAACCGAACTTTTCTTCCAAACATCTTACTAGAACAATATGTACATGCAAAGGGACAACCCCGACTGGTAATAATATTGCCATACTTGACTACTTCACTAGGCTTCCTGACATAATGCTCAATATTAAATAAATGTTTAGCGGGAAAGGGTAAAGAATCCATATCATCATTTAATGGGCGTGATGGATTATCAATAAATCTACCATCTTTATCTTTGAAACTGATTCCCAAAATGTCTTTTAATTCTTTCCCATTATTAATGTATTCCATTATTTCTAAAAAAGTACGTTCTCCTTCCCCCTTGACCACAATATCTGCCCCATTGTCTAAAGCTTCATGGGGTAATAATGTTAGATGTGGACCACCAGCAACAATAGGAACACTTAACTGTTTTGATAACTTTTTCATTAATAAATAAGAGTATTTTGCAAAAGTAATAGTGATGGTAACACCAATAACGTCGGGGGAATATTTTATAACCTCACTAACCACATCGTCTAAACTATATTCAACATAAGGGGCACTGGCATCCAAAATCTTTACTTCATACCCATTTTTTTCAAGTACCGCCCCAATATAAGCCAGTCCCAGAGGTGGAGCACTATTAACTATTGGAGATATTGATTGTAATAACATCACTTTGGTTGTCATATACTTTTTCTCCTATTATTTGTTTGAATTTCTCTTAGTCTTCTACTTTCGAGCAAAACCCATGTCCCTATAATTGAAAAATTAAACCATGCCCAAAATTCCAGCCAACCACTCACAATTAGGTTAGAAAACATATATGTTAAGATCATAAAGTATAATCCTCGAGAAATGTAGAAGTTTAAATCCTTGAATTTGTTTAACCTGATCACTTTTCGTAAAGATACCAGTAAAGTTCCAAAGAATAACAATATTGCAATTACTCCGACTATGCCCATTTCCGCCATAATATTGAAAAACAATGTATCAGCATGATAAATTTCGTAATGCACAGCATCTGGGAATAACCCGACAGCGGTAAACGACGGGAAGTTACCTGCTCCAATACCAAATAGCGGATGCTTAAGAAATTCCTGCCAAGCAATACTATCAGTTTGTAGTCGCGCCATAGTTGAGTCATCCGTAAGTGTCAGCGCCGAAAAAATTCTTGATTGAAACATCCGACCGAAATCAGTGGAAACGCTAACTATTAAGAATGCTGATACTATTGAGACAGGCAACCAAAGCTTTTGCAAAATACCTTTGGAAAAAGCTATCTGAGAGGAGGAAAAAAGTAGTATGAAGATTAAAAGATATAAAAAACCTGTTATTGTGAAAGCCAAGATAAACGATGTTATTAATATAGACAAGATAATAACATTCACTTTTAAGGTCTTAAAAGGGAACATTTGCTTTCCAGCCAACATGACAAACATAAAAACTATCGGATACGCTAAATACGCTACGAAGGGTACAGGCTCTTTCCATATGGAACTAACTCTGGGAATCCCTCCATATTCTATTATTTCCGTACCTGGTATTAGCGGCAGAGAGGAGATAAAATAACCGAGGAGTTGGTAAAATGCATAAAGAGCGACTAACAGAGAAACTATTACCCAGATTTTAAAGATTTTTATTATAGTTTCCTGCCGGGTAACGGAGTTGGTAAAAGCGAAATATAACATGGCAAAGAACAGTATATTAGCAATGCTTTTGAAATACTCAATAAAATTATGATATGCCTGAAATACTCCTATAATTGAGATAAGATATACAATTAATATTATCAATATAGCTTTTCCTATTGCGCCTACTTTGGTCTCCCTTATTTTCGGCATCATACGGATGGCAATTATGAAAATCAAAATGACCGATAGAATGTGGCTTGAATGTATGGGGACACTTCCCATACTTTCAATGAGTTTATTTAATGTAAACAATTGAAAACTAAAAAATGGTATAGATATGACCAACAGATATACTAAATAATTTGGATTAATAAGAAATGATGAAAATATCAAGAATATGGGAAACATTAGAATCCCCAAAAAAATATAACTCCCCCTGTTGATTAAATATCCCGATAGGACCGCAAAAAAAATCGCTAAAACCACACTAAACAATTTTAAGTTAATTTGTTCCTTATTAATTATATGGTCAAAATTAATCCCTTTCATATCAAGCCTTCTGTTTTAATACCGGATTCGATCTTTTCTCTGCAATTAGTAAAATTGCTGCGCCCATTTTTTTATTAGATTTGTTTTCGATTTCTATATATCTCTTTAGAAAATTGTCATATATTTTTATTAATAATCTCTTATGAAACTTAATGTTTAAAGATTCTAAAAAGAGTGAGAATCTGATCAAAAAAGCATTTATCCGGAATTTCCGGATACCCAAAGTAAATATTGATTCCAATATATCAATTATTTTTGCGCTTTCAGGAGCAATGTAGTATTTATAATCAACCAATTCTAAATCGGCTAAATTTAAGTACTTCTTCCAAATTTCAGGTTCAAGACAATTATAGTGTGAAAGCTTCTTGTTTACATGGTTTACATAACATTTAGCAATTTTGGATAGTCCTCTCTTTTCAAAATATAAATAAAAATAAGAATATCTCCCAAAGCAAGGACTAGGGACGGTAAATATAAACCTGCCATTAGCTTTAAGAACCCTATAAACTTCACTGAGAACTTTTTCTAAATCGGGGATATGTTCAATTGCACAATTGCTGAAAATAGTTGAAAACGAGTTATCCTTATATGGTAAATTGCAAGCATTAGCTACCACCAAAGTTTTATAAGTCCGTGTTTTTTCATTCAATTTTCTTGCCCTATGAATCATTTTCTCCGAGATATCAATTCCTGCCTCTACTGTAAGTTTCTTATCTTTAAAAAGAAGATGCGTGAAGTATCCATCCCCACACCCCAAATCCAGAATACCTGCATTCTGTTCATAATCTAATTTGGACAATAAATCCAACTCTATCGTCCGCCAAAGAGCAGAGGATGGATACATATAAAATTTATCCAGCATCTTTCTTAAATAATTAACCTTATTCATATTTGATTCCATCTTCTATCCTAAAGTTTTGGTATGAAATCATAGCTCATCTTTAGAGTTTGTTCGACAATCCAAATACGATCTTTTTCTCATACCATGAAAATCATAAAAGATCCTAAATGCAGACCGTACTACCAAGTTCCTAACAAACTTTGCATAATTCATCTACTGCATTTATAATTTTTTCAACTTTAATGAGTTCCATACAGTTTGGTATTTTTTTACAATATCTTTGCTCACAAGGGGAACAATCCATGTCCTGGTAGATCACTTTATTATTTTCGCACCAGGGACTAAATAATAATGGAGTTGTCGGACCAAACAGTGCCACTAACGGTATATTTAAAGCTGCGGCTATATGCATAGGGCCGCCATCATTACAAATAAAGATATTAGCTCTCGAAATTAAAGCCACAAGTTCCTTTAATGTAGTGTCCCCAGCTAAATTATTTGCGCTGGTGGTCATAAGATTTATCAATTCAGTCGCCCTTTCTCTGTCTTCTTTTTTACCGGTGATAATAATTTTTGCACCATAACAGGAAAAAAGATAATCTCCTATTTTTGCAAACTTATGTATACCCCATTCCCTTCCTTTCCATTCGGCGAAAGGGTGGATAATAGCAACAAAATCACTTGTATTTATTCCAAAATTCATAAATTTGTTTTCAACCCTTTTCATGGCTTCATCATTAATTTCCAAACACAGTTTCATTTCCTTTTTTAGCGGCTTAATTTCATCAAGCATATCTAAATATCGGAGGCAATAATGCTCACCTTTTCTCAAACTAGAATTTATAAAACGTCCTTTTAAATATTTTTTTACTCTTACAGCGCCAAAATCAATTCTAAATGTTGTATTACATATTACAGAATAAAGCATAATCCAATAATCGCTTCTTAAGTCGAATATTAAATCAAACCTTTTCCTCTTTAAATCAAACACGAAATTAATTGATTCTACATAAGTGAGTTTCTTCTCAACTCCTCTGTTATAGGAATTGCTGTTATAAACAATTATTTCGTCAATAAATCTGCTATCTTCCATAATGGGAGTCGCCCATTTTCCCCCCATTAAAGTTATCCGAGCCTCTGGGAAAATATCCTTTATGTTGGCAATAAAAGCTGTCGAAAGCACCATTTCTCCGAGATGCCCGAGGTTCATAATGAGTATGTTTTTAATTTTGTTTCTTCTTGACAATAATTTTTTATTACTTTCATAAAAGAATGAAGTTATTAGATAAGATGTAAGGTGTTGGCTGTACCCGAAGAATAAATTCTTATATTTGCGGATATCCATAATAATAAAGTGCACAAAGAATAACCATTGCTTTTTTTGTTAACAATGATTTCTCTATAATATTTTTGCCATAATTATTCTGATCCTGGGATTGCTGTTTATAACTTTACAATCAATCGACGTTTTCACAATAATCTTTAAATCTATTTAAAATTACTGCATAATTTTCTATGTTATGATAGCTGATATAAAATTGATGCATTTTTGATAATTTATTCATAACATTTTTGTCTTGCAATAATTTAATAATTCTATTAAGAATTTTAGGGGCCCGCCAGTCAAAAATTAATTCATGTAAATCAAACTTTAACAGTTCATATGCCATCCATGTTCCATCTGTAACTAAAGGAATTTTGCCGGCTACAATAGCCTCAACAAATATTCCCGATGTCGATTCGTTATAAGACTCTTTGTCATATGGCAGCAAAACAATGTCACTTTCCATCATCTTTTGTATATAATCCAATCGAGTTATATAATCGGGAATAAATTCTAAATCCGCTCCTCCCGATATTGAGATGAGATTTGAACTCTTTGCCGAAATAATCTTAAATCGCTTAGCACATTCGCCATTTTCGTGTAGGATTTTCTGCATAATGTTTAATCCTTTAGAAAGTCTTGGTGGGCCAGGCCACCAACCTATTATTTGATGAGACTGACTCTTTCTAACGCGAGATTTATAACCATTTAAATCTGTGTGAGGAATAGGCATTACAGTAAAAGATTTTTTGAAATGTAAAGCTAATACTTTTTTAAGTAATTCACTGTCAGTAAGTAGCTGTATTGAGCGTTCACCAATCCTTTTTTGAATAAGATAAAACATTACCTTATAGAGACTTTGTCTACTATCTTTAGTTACATTCCACCTAAATAGTAACCATAGTTTTATATTTTTAGAAGGCAATAAACACAGTGCAATATATAAAGCAATAAGATGAAATAACCAAAAGCTTTCAATAAACAAGATAAACTGATTTGATACAGGCAAAATATGCTTTTCCATGCCTTTCGTTAAAGAGCGAGCTAACGAAAATATTGCGGTGATCTTCATAAAGGGTAATTTTTTTGAATCGTGCTTTTTGGTTTTTAAACATGTGTGCCAGTGTGACGGAAGTTCTGGAGATTCTCCCCAGGATTCGGGCAAAATACATATGTGTGGTAAACCTATGGATTCTGCGGCTTTCCCAAGAGCTTTGTTATACTCTAAGTCATGCCCTGCGCCATTTTTATTATGAAAAATAATAGAGACAACAAGTTTTTCTTTCATGCTAAATAATGCAGTAAACCGATAGCGCCGAATAAGCAGATGTGGGCATTTTTGCTATATGTTTTTAATGAGCAACAAGTCACTTTTTGAAATTCGAAAACCCCGGGGGAAAAAAGACAGGACTCTATTTCATTGCTTACCAATCAGCTTTTCTTTTTCAGACCCAAACCAGTCAATAGTCTTTTCAAGACCGGCATTCAGAGATGTCATCGTAAGATCGGGAAGCATCTTCTTACGCTTGTCTATCACGAGACATTTTGAATTTGCACCAACATATTTAGAGGTATCAAATTGTACTTTCTTAAAGTCATAACCGACTTTTTCGCAGATAAGTTTTGCAAAGTATCTAATGGTAAACTCCTCGCCTGCACCGATGTTTATGAGGTCATTTTCGCAGACACCTGCAAGGTCAATTATAATCTTAACGAAATCCTCAATAAATACAATTTCCCTTCTTTGATACCCATCTCCCCAGAGAACAACCGGCTTTCCATGATCTTTCCCCTCAATGATTTTTTGAATGAGATCGAAAATAAAGTGCATTTGTCGGCCGTCGGTATGATAACCCGGACCGTAGAGCGTGGATGGAACAAAGCAAAGATACTTCAAACCAAACTGCTTATTTAACGCAAGTAATCCGACATATAACATACGTTTTGTCATTGCATAGGTAAAAAGGCTTTGAATAGGTGTGCCAATTAAATAATTTTCCTCCGTTAATTTTTGATCAGGGGCATAGGCACAGCTTGTGCCGATGCATATAAATTTTGCCTGAGGCTGATATTTCTGCCACCATGCAAGAACATTCGTATTGATTTGCTGGTTAATAATCCATTGTTCGCCTGGATGGTAAATACAGAAATCTCCTGCTTGTGTCCATGCAGCAAGGTGAAATATCCGGTCATATTTTTGATGGTTGAATGCCGATAACGAATCTTGTTTAATCAGATCACAATTTTTGGAACTCAATTTTACTAATTCGTGTCCCTGCTTCTCAAGCTGAACACATAATGCTGTTCCAAGAAAACCGGTAGCCCCTGTAACGAGGACATTCATATTAGATGTCTTTTGGATTAATAGGAAAGTAAAATTCTATTCCCCTGTCAATAAGATGCCGGTTGTTGGCAAGAATCTCTTTTTTAAAATTCCACGCCAATACATAGTAAATATCCGGGGGGTCTGTCAATTCCCTCTCGATCACCACCGGTATATGCATACCTGGAGAGTAGAGTCCTCTACGCAACTCATTTTTTTCGACTAAATAGTCAACATACTGGGTCCCGATGCCAAAATAATTCAAAAGTGTATTACCTTTAACAGGAGCGCCCATTCCGAATATTCTCTTCCCCTCTCTCTTGACCTTATCAAGATACGCAAGATTCTCTTCTTTCATTTTTTTGATGTGATCAGCAAATTCAAGATAAGTGTTAAATCCATTGCTTTTTTCGTCTATTTCTGTCTGACGCAATTTTTGTAGTCGCAATGATGGCTCTTTCTTATTCTTATGAGTAACAAATCCTATAATTGATCCCCCGTGTATCGGTGAAAGGTAAGCATCAAACATTGATAAACCGTGGCGATTCAATAATACCTCAATTGTCTTTAAATTATAAAAAAGAAGGTGCTCATGATAAATCTGGTCAAATGCCAGGTTTTCGATAATCCGCTTCATGTAAAGAAATTGAACAACGAAAACACCGTCATGCTGCAAAGCTTCACGGATCCCTTCAGCAACGGAATGCAACTCTTCAAGATGGAAAAACACACCGGCAGCATTGACGACATGAAACTTATGGCCGAGATGACAGACCAGATCGAGGTTAAAAAATTCATTCAAAGTATTAATTCCTGCATCGTTGGCTATTCTGGCAATGCTTTTTGCGGACTCCACCCCTAACACCTCATAACCTAAGGCTTTGAAATGCTTTAGTTGCGTGCCGTCATTTGAACCAATATCGAGTACCGATTTACCCAGCACGCTGCGAAAAAAGCCATCATCCACTTCCCGGGCCACTCTCTGGAAATGAGCACTCAATGATTTAGTCACACCGGAGAGGTAGGTATGGTCGCCGAACATGACTTCCTTGGGCACTGTATAATCCAGTTGAACAGTTGAACAACTGTGACAATATGATACGTGAAGAGGATAAAAAGGTTCTTTTCCTACTTCTTCCTTTTTCAAAAAATGGTTAGCCCAGGGTTGATAACCAAGATCAATTGCTATTTCCAAATTTTTTGAATCACAAACTCGGCAGATCATAATAATTAGGCTCCTATTCGTGTAAATCCCACTATAATGATCCAATATGTTTGTGCCATTTATTAAGTTTTGAAGCTTTTGCTATAGACAAAGCAAAATGATGAAGTAGAGAAAGAATACGATAGCCTCCTGGAAAAAATGTGATAGTACTCGTTATTTTATTTAAAACCGTTTCTAAATTTGGAAAAAACTTCAAATACTCTTTAAGCTCTTCTTGAATGATACTTGGCAAATCCTCTTTGATGCTACAAAACAGAAACTCTGCATAATTATGCAATCCAAATGTTTTTGCCAATATAATTTGTTTTATAAAGGCTAAAGGTGCTTCTTCTTTAAATATCTCTCTCACTTTTGAAGGTCTCAAAAAAAATGTTGTATCTGCAAAAACAAGTCTACCATCTCGCTGTTTGTGCCTATTTGGAGTTAAGAGCTTCCAGACCTCTGGTCTCATGGTAATTATCTCGAAACCATGGTCCGTCAAATAAGTAACCATAGTATGAAATGGTGGTTCTCCCAAGTAAAAAGGTTGAAATCGCAACTCACTTGTTATAACCAAAGCCTTAGAAACAATTTCAGGAGCACTTGATAAAACTTCGTAGTCCAGGCCTTCAAGATCGGTTTTGATAAAATCTACTCTACCTATTCGAAATGTATCAAGAAGACTTTTGATTGACTCACACTCCATCTCAATTGTACCATCAAATTCGACGTACTTTTCATGACCATAAATTGAAACAATCTCTGGATTAGCCTTTAGGAAAGAAGAAGAGTCTCTCCATTTTCGCTTGTAAAATAACCTTTTTTCAGTTTTACCACCGATGGCCTTTTTCAGAGAAATCCGCTTAAAGTATTTAGATTCGGTAGTTTTAGATGATGACAAAGCATCGATTTCTACAAGTGTAATAGCCCTGCTGAACTTCGTCGGCAAATCTCTGTCACCAGCGCTGCCGAGATTCAAAATTATAAAATTGCCAGTTAATAAGTTTATTGTTTTAAGCATAATATAAACAGGAAATATTTCCATCCTTGAACGTGAGCATTATCTTACTTCCTTTCACGAATACTGCGATATAGGCGTTTCACTGAAGTGGGTGTGATAGGACTTAGCTTACAGAGAGTTTCGTCCCACAGGGCTTTTCTGACTAACCTGATAGACAGAAAAGCCAAATACTTTGGATTGCTGAATATTACACGATGTATTAAATCAAAAGTGGACAAAACCTCACTCCGTTTAAACATGGGAAGTACATCATTATAAGCAGGAGACTTCAATAAGCTAAGCATGTGATTTAGCACTTCACGCTGATCTTTCCATTGTCTAGTTCCAGATGCGGAATAGGAATTTGGTAGCACTCTGACGGCCGCCAAAGGCTCCGGAATATAACAGATACCATACCTGAAAGCGATCACAAGCAGGGCAAACCAATCACAATGCCATTTCAATTCGGGAATATACCCTCCGGCTTCAAAAAAAGCTTCTCGCTTCACAATTGACGTATTACCAGCAATCCAGAAAGGGGTTTTCTTTATTAACCCTTCCAATATATGAGGTGAGAAGTAACATGGCTTATCGGTCACGTTGAATCGGTTTTCAGATATGACACCTGTTTCACCATTAAAAAATATTGGGTCAGAACAGCATAATCCTGCCTTTGGATATTGTTGCAACAAATGCATTGATTTTTCAAAATAACCGGGGAGTATTTTGTCATCTGCTGATGCCCCATAAACATAATCTCCACGGGCAAGTTCAAGTAATTTAATTGCATTATGAACTGCACCTATATTTTTTTCGTTTCTTATCAAACGCATAATAGGATCTTGTTTAGCAAATTTATTAATAATTTCTACACTATTATCGGATGAGGCGTCATCAATCACAATCACTTCCAAGGGTCGGAAAGACTGGCTTAGTATCGCCTCCAGAGCTTCTCCTATAAATTTACCGTGATTATAGTTCGGCATAATAACAGAAAGAGTAGGCATACTCATATCAAGAACTCCTAATTGCTTCCACCTATATGCCAGACAGAACGGCAACGATACCAAATAAAAAACACAAATGGAATTAAAAGTACATTGATTGATAAGTAACCTATTGCCATCCCGGTTGCTGAGTAATACTTACCAAGAATCAAAGTAGAGAGTCCTGTCAATATCCCTGCTAAAACAGATAAAAACATTAAAGGCTCCTTCTTGTGTGCCCGCAGATAAGACGAAAAGGGGAGTGATGCAATTAAGAAGACTTGTGCTAATAAAAATAATCCAGTGGGCAAAGGAGGAAGAATACGTGCTGCCAGGCGTGTTGCCGGATGAAAATCGAGGTTGTCTAACATATAGATTAAAAACCATATGGCAAATGCAATAAGGATCGTAATGCTTATAACAATCTTTGTCATCCGCCAGAAGAAACGATCGAGTTCCTCATATTTTTTTTGCGCAATCAGCATGCCAAAGCGTGGAACCTTGGGTGAGATCCATGAAGATGAGATCGCCCCAATGGCACTGATAAGGCTCCAGGTCATGCCCATCTGTCCAGCCACCACTGGCCCGTGATATTTAAAGAGGACAGGAGTAAAAAAAGAAAACACAAAATATCCACTAACCCACGAGAGCGCTATCCGCCATTGCATAGGTAGCATATCGGTACGCCAGTTTATACGCGGCCCAGTAGTATCAGAGAATAATAATGTTTTTAAAAATGGCCAATATCGGCTTCTCAGAAATATAAATGCACAAAATAGGCTTACTACACTTGAGACCGATGCTGTCCATAGTTTTGCACCCAGCATGATTGCAATCCAGATAGAAAGACTTGTCAATACACCTTGAATAAACCTGTAAGTATATAATCTTGCTACCTGATTACAGCCTTCAAGTAATGACCAAATCGGTACCAGACATATGTTTATCCCAGTGATAAAACACAATAAAAACCAGGGAGCTACCCAATTCACAGTGGAAGCGGGGGGACCTGAAAAAAAGATGTACCCGCCTGCGCCTAAGCCGAATGTTGCTATTATCCCACCGACAATGTACCACTTTGAAGCTACGCCGGTTAGACTTACCAATCTTGATAACGCATTTCTGTCGCCAATGATTCGGCCAGATTTGTCCAGACCCAGTTGAGACCATTCATGGCTTGCAAATTGCACAATAACAGTGCCAAGCCCTAATTCTACAAAAACCTGGAGTGCAAGGATGGTTGCAAAAGTATAATAATATCCTTGGAGTTCCGATGTGAATTTGGTTGCAATGAGTAGTGCTGTCACCGGACCTGCGCCTATACCCCAGATTCTTGTCAATACCCCGAAAGAAACAGCTTGATCAACTTCAAGTCTATGTGATAGTTTTTTTAATACACCACTAAAACTTGTAAATCTTCTCAACATTATTGATGTCGTAGAGTTAGTTAGCATTGTAAAAGTCAATCTCCTGTCATATCAATCAGAATACGTGCCCCTTTCCCATTGCTTAAATCATCGAAAGCTCTATTGATATTTTGAAGTCTGGATGTGTGAGTAATCAGTTCCTTTAATTTCAATTTTCCCGACAAATATAAGTTCACGTATATAGGAATATCTCGATCAGGCTGTGTCTCTCCTCCCCACGTACCAATAATGCGTTTGCCTTTGATTAAATCAAACGGACTGATTGAGATTTGCTCACCTTGAGGCAGATTACCTGCTATTATGCATAAACCTCCGTCATCATGAACCGATTGAAAGGCATTCTCCATTGATTCTTTCTTACCAGCGGATTCAATTGCATAATCAACTCCGAGCCCATCAGTAATTCTTAATATGCTCGATAATACATCCTGTTTCACGGCATTAATTATATGTGTTGCACCAAACTTAATTGCCCGTTCAAGTTTATGATCAAGCATATCAATTGCGATAATCAACGCTACGCCCCTCATTTTTGCTGCTAATAAAGCACTTAGTCCTACTCCACCAACACCAAAAATCGCAATGCTGTTGCCGGAGAAAACTTTAGCCGTATTTATAACTATTCCTGCACCAGTTGGAATACCACACCCAAGAAGCGCTGCTTCCCGTAAAGGCATTTCTTTGGGAATTTTGACCAAGCGATTTTCTGAAATAACAGCCCTTGTCAAAAAGGTGGATATAGCCCCGGAATTTACTATCGAACTATCGTCTCTTCTATATAAAGTAGAAGGCATATCAGCACCATTGCCTTTTATCCAAGTCAAAACAACATGATCTCCTGGTTTAACCTTTTTTACACCAGCTCCAATTTTTTCGACTATTCCAGAACCTTCATGTCCAAGTGTATGCGGAAGAAATTTGTCTTCGCCTCTTAAACCTCGGACTTCGTTTAATTGAGAATGACATACACCACTATATGCAACTTTAACCAAAACCTGACCTGCCTTTAGTTCAGGGATTATAAGTTTCTCAATTCGCAGAGGTCTGTTGATTTCGTGCAAAATTGCTGCTGTGGTTTTCACAGGGTATCTTTTTAGGTAGCCTGAGCGTGAAACCTTTCTATTGCATGGCGCATTACAGACGGTATATCTAAATTTGCAAGCTGCTCGAAAGTAAAGACTCCAACTGCCTGTCCCTCCATGAGTCTATGTTCATGCCAAATAGCGGTAACATCGCGAACAAAGAACCATGTACGAACCTTAGCTTTTTCAAAATCTGAATAATAATCAGTAAACCATAAGTATTTATATTCTGCAGATTTTATTGAAAGCTCTTCTAATACTTCTCTGTTTACAGCCTGAAACGGTGTTTCATTGTCATTGATCATACCACCGAAGAGAGACCATTGCCCCGCAGCCGATATCGTTGGTTTATTGTCGCGTAATTGCAATGCATAGTTTCCCGAAACTAATAAAATGACATGGGAGGTCTGAATTTCAGGCTTGACTCTGCCTAAATGTTCCTCTTGCATTTATCTCTTTAGCCAGCCTGTAGTTTTTATTCATTGTCTCTTGCCCATACCCTTTTCCTGTTTTTAATCCGCAATGAACCACCAATGATCACCAGAGTATCCGACCTCGTCGAAAAGTTTCTTCCAGTCATCAACATGCATCATAGTTTCGGCGGTGAGTACCCATTTGAAGAGGTTCTCACGCTCCTGCTCGTTGCGCCAAGCATCAACGGTAATGTAGCTGTTGCACCGACTAACACGTTCGATTTCTCGAAGGGCCTTCTTAAGACGCTCTATCGGAAGGTTATGGATGGTGTTTATGGAAATAACAAGGTCAAAGCTTTTATCGGGATAAGGCAATTTCTCTGCACTTGCTGCTTTGAGAAAAGGTTTAACTGATTGCATTGCGTTCTCTATAGCATAAGCACTCACATCAACCCCAGCTACTGTGCAGTTTGGCATGAGTTCTTTAAAGTCATGCAATAAAAACCCTTTCGCACATCCTATATCTAAGATAGCTGCATTATCCGGCAAATTGTAGTGCTCCTTCATGCGTTTAGAAACCGATTTCCATCGGCCATCGTATTTATAGCCGCCATAGCCGCACTTCCGGTCGCCGTCAAAAAACTCTTTTCCAAACTGTTTTGCTGTACGAATGACTTCGATAGTTTTTTCACTTGCACGTTTGTCATAGTCTCGTGCTGTTCTTGGATGTGTATCAAGTAAATTTATTTCTTTTCCCATTTTTCTGCCTCTAATTAGGTGACTACTTCGAAATCAATGTTAATGCTTATAGATTTTTAGATTACTGCAGTGATGCTTTATCAGGATTTACAGTCATATTCTGAAAGAACTCGCTTCTTTCCAATAGAGGTTCCGAATCTTCAATTGGTCTTCCGTATTTTACCTGAGGAATAACTCTGTGTTTAGGGGAAATCTCTACATTGCAGAAAACAGGCCCATCGATAGTAAACACCTTTCTTATTTTTTTACACAATTCTTTATTATAAGTTATGGTAACTGTTTTAAAATTATAAGCTTTTGCAACCTTCACAAAATTTGGGAATGCGAGTCCTCCCTCAACAGTAGAGGCATAATACATAGAATTTAACCATTGATCTTGTGTCTGCTGAATCATACTGTATCCGCAATTGTTGATTAAGAATATTTTGATCGGTAACTGATGTCTCACAACAGTAGCAAGCTCCTGTAAATTCATTTGGAGAGCACCATCTCCGGTCACGCAGGTAATTGGTTTTCCATCAAGCGCAAAGCATGCCCCAATACTAGCGGGCAATGCGTATCCCATGGCAGTGTTGTTAAAATCATGGAACAGTCTCTGGTTCTCTTTGAACTCAAATGCCTGCATCATCCAGGCCAGAGTACAGCCGGTATCAGTAAAAATCACATCTCCTTCGGCTGATTCCTTTGAAAGCGCATTTACAAAAACATATGGGTTGACTTCCTCTTGCTCGTAATACTCTGGCGGACAAATCAGGTATCTCTTTTTCCATAGGGCGATTTGTCTCATCCACTCTGAAATGTCTTGCCTGGAAATGTCGACAATTCTTTGATTAATCGCTCGGAGAAAATCTCCGGCATTTGCATGGATAAGCATATCAGTTTCCATTCCGAGTACCTTGAACTTGTTCAATTCGTTGCGGTCAATATCAACAACGATTTTCTTGGCTTCTCGAGCAAAGGTAGCGAGAGGGCTTGAAGCTCGTGTATCCAATCGGGCACCGATAGACAGAACCAGATCAGCATTTTGAACGGTAAAGTTACCATATCGAGTACCGTGAGAGCCAAATCCACCTACAAACAGAGGATGGGTAAAAGGCAATATATCCAGCATTGCCCACGTCGGTGCAACCGGAAAACCCAACTGGTCGATCAGTTCCCTGGCTTCCCTTTCTGCCTTAGCTAAATGAATTCCCCACCCTAAGATAATGACTGGCTTTTTCGCCCTTCCTATTAGCTGAACGCACCTATCTACTTGCCGACTCAACTGGCTCAAATCTTTGATTGCAGGTTCGGGGATGTACGATTCTAGTTCATCGGGATTGATCTGCTCCCTTTGAAGGTTGTCAGGGATATCCAACAGTACAGGACCGGGTCTGCCAGATCTTGCCAGATAGCACGCTTTTTCTATTTCATACCGAATTTTCGCGGGATCATCTACCCGTATGGCGTACTTGGTGATCGGTCTGAACATCTCAACGGTGTCCGTTTCCTGGAACCCCATTTGTCTAACGCCGGTATCACCCTTCAGCCTGAAGGTGGAAACCTGTCCGGTAATATAGATAACGGGGACAGAATCATAATAGGCGCAGCAAACACCTGTTATCATGTTGGTAGCCCCAGGTCCACTCGTTGAAATCGCAGCCCCGATATTTCCAGTTACTCTCGAATAGGCATCAGCAGCCATGGCACCGGCCTGTTCGTGCTGCGGACAGATATAGTTAATCCCTGGGTGCTTAGCGATCGAATCAATCATATGGACTGAGGCACCACCAGAGATTGCAAAGACATGACGGATCCCCTGCTTTGCCAGAAAATCGGCAATATAGTCAGAGAGTTTCAAATTCCTGTGCCTCTATTGCGGGTAAGAAAACTTAATCGCCTCCTAATGGCATCATAATCCACTTCTTTATTGTGGCCACACAAAAGCGCCTCCTTTAAGTGCTTGACTTCCATATCAATCTGGTTGAGTTTCCGGTAAACCTGAGCCAGATCATAATGGGTCGATGCCCAGGAGCCGTCAATATGTAGTGACATTTTCAGATACTTTAAGCTGGATGAATAGTCTCCTCTCTGTTCAAACAATAGCCCGATTTTTCGGTAGAATCCATTGTCGTTGTGTCCCAACCTGATGGCCTCCTGCATGAGAGATTCGATCTGTTCTGTATGGCCGAGCGCACCCATAATTTGTGCGGCGAAAAATAGATCATAATGTCCGGCCTTGATCCGGTTATTGAGAAGAGGCAATAGCATTTCGTATGCTTCATAAAAGCACCCGCTCTTGTAAAGAGCATCGGCCATACGAACCATATGGTATCCGATAGAGAATACATAGGAGGGAAGGCTGGAGAACAATGTCTTAAGTTCTTGCGGCGATCTCCATTCTAATCTCATAGCGGCTTCGATCTTCTCAAGAGGAGAAGACATTTCGTTAACTACACGCCTAAAAGCCTTTTGGGCCAGATCAAAATAGCCCAAGGCGTTAAGCTGTTTGCCTGCCCGCAGTAACATGAGGGAGGGTACGTCTTTGACATTTAAAGCTTGTGCCCATAGCGTTTTTGCTCGTTCGCCTTGGTTCAATCGAACGAGAATTCGCGCCGACGCCCATGTTTCGTAGAAAAATTCTGCAAATTCGGCAAGTGCTAACGAAATGGGGATTGCTTCGCTCTGTCGATGCGCGTCAATGAGCAGATCACAGAGAATAATCATGCAGATTTGGTCCGCGAGCCGTTCTGTATCGCTATCCCACTCTTTTTTGCGAATCACCTGAACGTGCCGTACACCATAGTCAAGATCCTGATTCTTAATACAATTAAGTAAAAACTTCAAATCCTCACTGGCGTGAGCCATGTAGTGATCAAACTTCTCTACGAATTCGAACATGGCAAAACACTCGAGACGTTCGTTGTAAAAATACCGGTAAGCTATATCCAGCAGGTGATTCCGCAGCTCAGGCAAGTCTGTCTTTCGATCGGACGACTGCAGGCACATTTGAATATGCCGGTAATCTTCTAAGAAGCCCACGTAAGTAGGTTGCATGCTTTTCACCGTCCATTGTTCGGAAAATGAATACAAAGTGGGTCTGGACATGGCATATTTATCTATACCTTCCTTATTGAGGAAGAAGAACATACCCTTATCATTTATATCAGACTCGATGATCGACAAATAAGAAGAAGCAATATCCGCCGTCATTTCAGACATCGAATCACAATTGATCACCAAATCATAACGAGCCATACCTCCTATGAAGGCGCCCGCATTTACTAAGATTACATCAGCGTCGGCAAACGATGTATCTGTATCAGCCGGCCAGTACAGAAAAGCGCACTTCGGAAGTGTGTTCTCAAGATATGAGGCACAGATACACAAGGTCTCGGGTAAGTCAACCAAAACTAACCTTGCATTCTTATAATACTGTTTAAGGATATAAGCCAACATACCAAATCCCGGACCAATCTCGAGGACGGTAATCGCCTTATCACGTCCTTGACTGAAGTTAGTGATTATGTTGTAGGCGTAGCAGGCGTTACGGAGAAAAATACCGGACCGTCTTTCATCGTTGAGCCCAAAGAATGGCTTCTCGGGGTTACCGAAGTCCGGCTCTGAAATCGATAGGATGTCCCGGTAAACACTTTGATTCACATAATAATCATAAGACGGCGAAAACCGTCTATCCAGCCCAAAACCTCTCGTCACAGAAGATGTGGGATGCCGCATGTTCAGCATACTTTCCAGCGAATGATACGCCCCTTTCGACCTCAAGTACCATTCCCAATGTGATGAGTACTGAGATGAAGGGTATGATGACCCGTTGCTTGTGGCTGTCCCCGCAACTTGCACCTTCGAGTAAATCTTCAGAAGTAAATCTCTGGCTCTTTCATGCTTTGATGCGTTCATTTCCACCTGCTAAAAATTACCAAATCTTCGGAGCTTATACATGTCAGGTTCCTCGGTTAGTTTCTTCTCAAGCTCCTTTGTTCCCCATTTATCAAACACAACGCTGAAATTGCGTCCGCTGATTAGCTCACGTGGAGAGTTGACCAACCAATCACAACACTCCAAGACCTTCTCCATCGGGGTGCATTCATCGCCTGACAGTTTATCTATCGTGCGTTGATAGTTAGATCCCGCCCTCGTACCTGCCTTTATCGTTGAGTTATGTATCTTTGTCTTAACCCATCCGGGGCCAACGATAACAAAGCGAGTATCTGCTATTTCAGCATCCAAAAGCTCGCACATTTTGATAAGAGCTATCTTTGAGATAATATATGCTGAATAGTTTATGGGTGCGTTGTTCGTTCCTCCGCCTGCAAAGAGTAAAACGCATGGCCCAAGAGCAGAGTTTGAGTGCCTGGAGGACAGCAATTCATGAATAATACTTACCTGGCTGGTGAAGTTTACCCTGAAAGATTCTTCCCATTCATCGAAGTTACATCCAGCAAAGGGACCAACCGGATCCTGAGTGCCGGGACAAAGGACCAACACATCCCATTGCGGGCAAAGAGCCCGCAAATTGGAACAGGCATCAAGGATCGATGTCTCATCTGAAAGATTGCAGTGGACAAGCTTGATTCCATCGCTAATCATTTCATTGACCACCTGAGATTTGGTACGATAAGTTCCAAATACTTTCCACTCTTTGGTCAACCATCTTCGACTCATTGAGGTACCAATATCGCTGGAAGCTGAAATGATGATTGCGGAACGAATATCCAATGACAAATATTTAGTAAAAGTTAAGGATGATGGACATATGCGAGCGGTTCTTTTCGAATCTGTTCCCAATTATTTTCAATCCATTTAATAACGCTAATCAATCCTTCTTCTATCGGGATGATGGGTTTCCAGCCGAATTCCTCTCTTGCTTTAGAAGAATCAATCACATAGGCTGCATCTTGTCCAAGCCTTTCTGTTACTGTTTCTGTCGCTTTATTAAAATCAACACCCATTTTTTTGCAAATCATAGCGACCACATCCCTTATAGCAATGCCTCGATCAGGTGAGAGGTGATATATCTCTCCTGTCCTTCCTTTTTCCATTGCAGCCATCTCTCCCCTCGAAACATCTCTTATGTGGATATATGATTTAACAGCCTGTCCACCTCCGTGGAGTTCTATTGTCTTCCCCGACTTAATATAGATTACCGACCTTGGAATAATTTTAAACAATTGCTGACAAGCACCATATACATTCGTAGAGCGAATCATTACCAAAGGAAAATTGAAGTTTTTTACAAATGTAAACAGAGATAAATCACCGGCGGCTTTCGAAGCTGCGTAAGGAGTTGTGGGATTTAATGGCGCATCCTCCTTTACAATTCCTACACAAGTGCCGTAAACCTCTGGTGAAGATATGTGTACATAACGCTTAAGGGATTTACAGTCTCTTAGTGCATGAGCCAATTCAGTTACAGCCACTGCATTTGTCCGGAACCATTGTCCGGGATTATCCCAACTTGGTGCAACCTCACTCTGCGCAGCAAAGTTAACTACATAATCTGAGTTGAAGGAATTAATCACATCGATGATATCATGCATATTCTTATTCAAATCCATCCGGTAGAATTTAAAGTCGGGTTTGGTGTGACGTTTATAGGGCAAGAATAATGCGCTCTTCTCCGGCGATCGGCTGATTCCGATAACAGAGTATCCTCCTTCTTCTATTAACAAGTCAATAAAATCACTTCCTGAAAAGGAGTTACTGCCTATTACTACTACACGTCTTTTTTCTACCACAATTTTCTCGGAATTGGTCGGCGATCAGAAGGGTCCTGTAAATGACTTATCTGGAATATCTAAAGGCGTATCATGCTGGATGACCGTTTGTTTCTCGGTTTTATATGGAAAACCAAACATTTCCCTAACAGCGTTAACAATGTCCACAGCTTCGGGATAATACTGATTAGCGAGCACCCAACTGGTAGGGATTGGAACATCCGGAAATGTAATTCGTTGAGGGGCAGCCTTTAGAGAACTAAATGCCTTTTCAACCACTAATGCTAAAACCTCGGCTGAAAAACCAACTGTTCGGCATGCGCCATCTACAGCAATTAGCCTACCAGTTTTTTTTATGGAACCAACAATAGTATCCTCATCAACCGGCTTCAGCGTAAGCAGGTCAATGACTTCAGTTTTAATATTGTCATTTTCAAGTATTTCAGCCGCTCTCAATGCCTCTAATGTCGTGTACGATGAAGATATTATGGTAACATCCCGCCCATCCCGGACTTTTCGTGCTTTTCCTATAGGTACTGTGTACATCTCATCAGGAACCTGACCGGATATGCCGTGAAGCCATCGGTGTTCAATATATATCACAGGATTGTCATCTTTAATAGCGGCTATAAGCAATCCCTTAGCGTCAAAAGGTGTGGTTGGCATTACCACTTTTAAACCAGGTATATGAGCAAATATCGCCTGCAGACTCTGTGAGTGCTGAGGACCCTGTCCCCAACCGCGCCCAATTATCAGGCGAATCACTATAGGAACTTTCATCTGTCCGCCAAACATAAAATGCCATTTTGCCGCGTTATTGATAAGTTGATCAAATGACAAGAGCATAAAATCTATACGCTGATGAGTCATAATTGGACGCATCCCAATAAGTGCTGAACCAATAGCAACACCTGTCATCCCATTTTCCGCAACCGGCATGTCCAACACACGTTTACCGTATTTTGCTTCAAGTCCCAGAGTAGTTCCAAAAACACCCTTTGGATCGGTGACTCCAAGACCCATTATATATACAGAGGAATCTTCTGCCATACATTGGTCAGTAGCTTCTAAAATAGCTTGCGCATAACTAATCTCTCTACTCATAAGACGATCCTTTTAAATCATCTCCGGCATAAACGTCCGAAAGAAGTTGGTTAACTTTAGGAAATGGACTGGATTTTGCAAAGGCAATCGCTTCATTGATTTTAAATTGTATCTCCTGCCTCATTTCAGTAATCTGTTGCTCGTCAAGAATACTGTTTTGAACTAAATGTTTTTCGTAGTTTTCTACCGGGCATCGTTGCCTCCATTCCAGGAACTCAAGTTCTGTCCGATATCCAAGATGGTTGTCGTAGTTGGGACCGCAGTGCTCGCGCCACCGATATGTATCAAATTCAAGGTAATAAGGACCGAGACCTTGCCGGACATGGTATACAGCTTCTTCTGAAAGTCGATAGACGTCGAGCACATTATTACCGTCTCCTCTTGCGCTTTTTAAACCGTACGAATTAGCAAGGGATAAAGTATCCCGCTCTTTAGGTTGACGTACTGATAATGGTGAATACACTGAAAAAAAGTTATTTTCACAAACAAAGATAACGGATAATTTTTTTAGGGCAGCAAAGTTCAGACTTTCGCAAAACACTCCTTCTTCCGTTGCAGCATCACCAAAGAAAACTACAGTTACTCTTTTTTCTCCCTTCATAGCGACTCCAAAGGCAACTCCGACAGCTACAGGTATAATGCCACCCACAATAGGAGTCGTCCCTAATACATTTGCGGATAAATCTACAAGATGCATCGAGCCACCCTTCCCTCGTGAACAACCTGTAGCTTTACCGTATATTTCAGCCAGCATCGCTTTAAGACTGCCGCCTTTGGCCAAATAATGTCCATGTGATCTGTGGTTACTCAGCAGATAGTCTTCTTTCGATAAATTTGCACATACTCCGACCGCTATCGCTTCCTGTCCAATGCATAAGTGAACCGGGCAACGCATCTGTTGTTCCGGATAAAGTTCTGCAATCGCTTCCTCAACCATTCTAATCCGCAGCATATCATAATAAAGGAATTTAGCTATCTCTTTATTCATCTATAAAATCAGGTTATCTTAATTTTATGGCTTGCATTGTCTTGATGTTGTAATACTTGATAGCATCCATTGGATTCGGGATGTTACCTTCCTCAAAGGCATTCTTTAAATCAAGAATTGCTTCCTCTATTGCATGTTTTGGAACAAAACCCAATTCTTCCTTTATCTTCTTTGAGGAAACATGGTAAGAACGATTGTCATTTGTTGGAACAGTTTTTACATGAACATGTGGTCCAACAATTTTAGTCACTATTTCTGCTATATCTTTAACTTTATAATTTTCGTAACCGGCATTGTAAATAGTTTTATGTATCTTCTTATCCGGTAATTCCAATAGATAAACATAGAGATCGGTCATATCTTCAATATGAATATTTGGGCGCATCTGTTCACCGCCCAATACAGTGATCTCACTTTTGTTAATTGCATGATTGGTCAAGATGTTCACTGTAAGGTCAAGCCTCATACGAGGGGAGTATCCGCAAACTGTCGATGGTCTGATTATTGTGACAATAAAATTATCCGATGCCTTTCTAAGAAGCAATTCTTCACATTTGGCTTTATATCTAGAATAATCAGTAAGTGGTTCTAAAGGTAAGTCTTCCGTTACTTCTGCTTCTTCTTTTATGCCGTAAACACTTGAACTCGAAGCATAAATAAAGTTTTTTACTCCAACTTTTTTAGAAATGTCTACTAAATCAATAAAGGCGTTATAGTTAATAGATTTGCCAAGTTCCGGGTCAAGCTCATAGCTTGGGTCGTTGGAGATACAGGCAAGGTGAATAACCGTATCATAACCAGATATTTCCTTCTCAAGAAGTTCCCTATTTCTAATGTCACCCTTAATTTGAATCAGGTTAGGATGGTCTTTAATTTTATCCAAAACATCATCACCGTAAATGTACAAATCGATAACCTTTACATGATGACCCTTGTTGAGCAACTTTGGGACTAAAACAGCGCCAACATAGCCAGCACCGCCGGTTACTAATACTTTTCTCATGAGAGCTCGGGGCTTAATTACATGCTCGAAATTTCTTCTGAGGTCATTTTGTTAAAGACTCTAAACCGAATAAGCACATCTAAAATGCAATGGCAGATATATTGATGAGTTACTTCTACAGGACCATATTCTTCCGATGGAACATAGAAATTAAAATCACCTAATGATCTCAAAGGATTATCATCTTTAAACCCTGAAAGGGTTACGACAGGACATTCCTTTAATCTTGCTGCGCGTACACCTCTCAGGATATTTTCAGACCTTCCGGAACTGCTTATTGCAAATAATACATCACCTTTTTCTGCAAACATTTCAATTGGTTTTTCAAATACATGTTTATACCCGAAGTCATTGCCGATACAAGTTAAAAGAGAGCTGTCATTAAAGGCGAGAGCCTTTATATTGCCATTTTTCCAGAAATCGATAGCCATATGGCTTGCAATGGCGGCACTGCCGCCATTACCGATGAATATCATCTTGTTACCCATAAATGTTTGTGATTCAGCAAGATTACATACCTTTTCTATACTTTCATAAAAATCTAAGCTATCTCCATGTTCATTAATAACTTTGACGGAATTAGCCAGTGCTAAAAAATGTTTATAATAATTTTCAGCAAATTTACGCATCACTTCTTATTTACTTTAGCAGTGTGTGTATGAATTCAAGGAGTTCGTATTTTTCAACCGGTTTTTTATTACAAACAATCTGAACCGCTAAAGCTCCTACTGTATTTCCAATAAATGAAACCAGATCAAGAGGCATCCCCTGTGCAATACATGGTGCGGTATAGGCAAAGAACGCATCTCCTGCACCTACTGTATCGATTACTTTCGTGGAAAATACGGGTGTTCTATTGATTTCACAGCTTCCATTGATACCTATTGAACCGTTTCTGCCCCTGGTTACTATAAAAAAGGTGCTATTTATAATCCTTGCAACATTTTTTGTAATCTCGTTAATATCGGCGTATCTATCCTGAGCAGCCAGTCTTACTTCAGCTTCATCAAGGCAAACATAGGTTGGATTATGATATTTAGTAATCATATTATAGCCGGCATTTGCGCCATTTGTTTGTGTATTAACTGCAAATTGTATTGAAGACTCCTCAATTGTGCTGATTATTTTATTAGTAATAAGACCATGACCAAAATCCGAAATTAAAACTATATCGCGTAAAGGAATTATGGATCTTAAATACTCAATGATTTCTGACTCAAGGTTGTTATTAATATAATTACCATTTAAGTAATTGATTTCAAATAATTTTTGATTTAGGTATTGGTTGATATATCTTTTTTTAACAATGGTAGGTCCTTCATCTCTGTAAAAAAATCTTGTTTTGATATTTGGCTTAAGATTATGCTGAATAAAATCTCCTCTTAAATCTTCCTTACCTAATAAAGAAATTAGATGAACATCATCGCATAATCCTGCAATATGATTCGCAATTGCAAAGACCCCGCCTGCAAAAACCTCATGCGTCAAGTATTTATTTACAACAAGATGTGCTTTTGCAGATTTACCCAGTGGCTCACAGTAGTGGTACTCGTCAATAATACCATCTCCTATAAGTAATACCCTTAATTTTTTAAGATTATTGATTCTTTCAAGAATATTATCAAAACTATATTTTTGTGAGAATCTATTCAAGAAACTTTTTGTCTCTTCGGGATATATGTCTAAGAATTTTTTTGCTATCAGGGATGAACTGAATGAAAAACCGTCAGTCTCATAAATCTTGGTTTTACCGAAATATAACTCTTTTTCTTCCTCGAATAGTTTTTTATGAATCTTTCTATCACGCTCCTTATATGCTTGACCTTTCGCAAAAATATCCGGTTTTATTCTTCTAATGCAGTCAAATGGTATTTCATCTTCTACCAAACACACATAATCCACTTGCTCTAATGAAGCTACATTTTCTAGCCTGAAATTCTCCGGGAAAATTGGCCTTCCAGGTCCTCGTCGTACGTCTTTATCTTTAATAACCGTAACTATAAGGACGCCACCCTGTGTTTTGGCTGAATTAAGATGTGTTATGATGCCGGGATGAATGAGGTCGAAAATTCCGTGACTTTGAACAATGATATTTCCCTCTTTTTTGAGGTCTTCAACTTTTTTAACAAGTTCATCAATTAATAATATTTTATCTTTTATGAACGCTTCCATTAAATCTTCCTTAGAAACATATCAGGATCAAAAATCTTGTGGCTTGGATGGGATTTTACCCAAAATATTTACTAAGCAATTCGGTGGAAGAAAACACTATTTCATGAGTAAAACGTAACTCTGTACCAATTTCTTGTATGACCCTATATTCTCTTTGAAGTTTACGCGTTTTGTCTTCTAACTTCTCGAACTCCTGTCCTTTAACATAGATATGTGGCCTTAACAATCTTAATGTCTCTTCGGCGGTTGGCCATTTATTAATAGCCACATAATCAACACATTCCAAGGCAGCTATAGATTCCGCCCTTAGACTTTGATTAAAAACCGGCCTACCGTGACCCTTGTCAATATAAATATCCGGGGTAACCGTCACAACAAGAATATCACCCATTTTCCGGGCTGCTTGAAAATACTTAATATGCCCCGGATGCATGAGGTCGAAACATCCATGGCAATGTACTATCTTCTTACCTTCAGATTTTAGACTTTTAATCTTTTTTGATAACTCAGGGATCCTAAGAATCTTCACTCAAAATTCCTCTCTTCTTTATTTATTGCCAGCCAGAGTGCCGGGATGGTATCAGAATGCCTGCCCTTTATGTAAAAGCTCTTTCCCCCATCTGCTACCGTTCTGATCAGCATAGTTTTCCATGGTCTAAAATAATAGGCAGGGTCATCTTTTTGAGGTTCTTTACTAAAGTCAGCAGGAAGATCGTGGAGATCGCAGACCAGAGCAGCAAAGTGTTTAATAGCATTCCCTCGTTGTTGCGCAATATTTCTTGCCATGCTAAAGGCTTTTAGGAAAACTTCAGGCGCCATTACAGCACTGCCAAAGTTCATAACTACTCCGCCTTCCAAGTTTTCCACAATTTTTGAGAAATACAAGAAATCACGATAAGACGTTGCCCCGGTAGCTGCTCCGTCACAATTAGGATGTCCATGAATGATGTCGTAACCTATACCGACATGCACCGTAATCGGAATTTTTAATCTGTATCCTGCAGCCAATAAGCTTATATTCTTATAAGGAAAATCTTCATCATCTATGGCCTGTCCAACGGCTTCTCCCATTCCCAAGCCATTTTTATAACCTCTATTTATGATTTCATTTATTTGTCCTGTTTCTTCCCATAATCCAAACTGTCCTTCACATATGTATTTCGCAACGCTTTCAGTTGTTGCACCAATCATAGCGAACTCAAAATCATGGATCATGCCTCCGCCATTCATAGCCAGGCATGATATATATCCCCTTTTCATCAAATCGATAATATATTTTTGAACGCCTGCCCGGATGACATGTGCACCAATCATTAAGATAATCGAGGAGTTATTTTGTCTTGCGTGAAGTATATGTCCGGCGATTTCTTTAAATTTGTTAGCTGTTTCTATGTTATCCTGCCCATCCAATCGCCGTATAATTGAAATATCTAAATCATGTCTCCTCTGTAACAACGGTTTAATGTTAAGTGCATTTCGATTAAATGATGGGAATCGCATGATCAAATCCGAGATAAATCATACATTTGCAAAGCGATTTGGTTTAAGTATTTTATAGCCCTTCAATAATTCCTGAATACCGTCATCTAATGTGTAATTTGTAGTCCATCCTAAGTTTTCAAGTTTTCTATTGCTCACGACATAATCTCTTTTATCAGGGTCTTTACCAACTGCTGCTGAATGTATATAAAGTTCAGGAATATACTCCTTAATTTTTTCACATAACTGTCTTTTTGTAAGGTTCGCGGTACTTAACCCTACATTGTAAGGTTGACCTTTCATTTTGCTGTAATTATTTATTCCAAACAGAAAGGCTTTAGCTACATCTCTGATATGGATAAAGTTCCTGCGAAAATGTTCCTCAAAAAGCACAATAACTTTATCTTTAAATGCCCGGTAGGTAAAATCATTGACCAGAAGATCTATTCTCATTCTCGGGCTTATGCCAAAGACCGTGGCCAATCTATATGTTATTGCTGTGCCTCTATCCAAAAAACCCTTCTCAACTTCAACTTTAGCTTTTCCATATTCTGAAATCGGTCTCAGGGGTGTTTCTTCGGTACAAAACTTATCTTTTTCACCAACACCATATCCACTATTTGTTGTAGGGAATAGAACCATCTGAGAAGATGACAATTTCTCAATCATCATTATTTGAGCATCATGGTTGACCATTTTAGTCAAAGACGGATTCGTCTTACATGCGGGTGCACCTACTATAGCTGCAAGAGGAAGAATAATATCAAATTGCGGAATCAGGGATGACATCAGGCTTTCATCACAAATATCTCCTTTCACAAAATCAAACCTCGGGTTTGCACAGCACTCAAGGAGAGAGGACTGCCCAAACATCAGTGAATCGAGTACTGTTACTTTATAGCCTTCATTTAATAACAGCGGCACGAGAATAGATCCGATATATCCGGCTCCACCTGTGACAAGGATCTTCTCTTTAGCCACTAAACCTCCTTGAGATAGTCGTGAGACTTCTCATATGCCTCAGGAATTCCGATATCAATAAATTTGCCGTGACTAACATACCCATATAATGGTTTTTCAATAAAACCAGGCAGTAAATCTCTTTCTAATGACAAGACTTTATTTTCTTCTATGTTGTCAAATAGTTCTTTCTTCAATAGATATATACCCGCATTAACGTAGCCTCTTTGTATACCCGGTTTCTTTTCTTCGAAAGAAATAACTCGATTGTTTCCAGCAAGTACAACACTGCCATACCTCGCAGCATTCTCAATCTCTTTTAGTACAATTGTCATAGAAGCACTATTTTTCTTATGGGCTGCAAATAAATCTTCAATATTTACTTCTATGTAGGAATCACCATTTAATACCAAGACATTCTCAGTTTCTGTATATTTCAAAGCTTTTTTGATAGCTCCACCCGTACCTAATAATTCTTTTTCTGCTGAAAATAGGATTTCGAAGCCGTAGGCTCCGCAATTTTCATATCGATCGATAATCTTATTTGACAAATGTCCAACAGCAAGTACCACTTTATTTATATCGTTGTTCTTACTTAAAAAGCTTAAGAGTATATCAAGAAACGGTTTACGGTCTATCGGTGCAAGTACCTTGGGTAAATCATTGATTACCTCTCTGAGCCTCGTTCCTAACCCCCCCGCTAAAATAATTGCATCAATAGTTTCCATTCGTCAATGTGTGAGATAAATTATTCTGGACCCCCCATTGTCAAATTTAAAATTAACCTCCAGCAAGCTACTCAGGGCATTCCTGATAGATCGCTGCTTTTCTTGAGGGGCTAATACAAACAAGAATCCACCTCCTCCGGCACCTGCCAATTTACCACCATAGGCGCCTGCCTCCATGGCCTTACTGTAAACCTCGTCTATGAAGTTATTAGTTATCCGGCTGGAAAGACATTTCTTCAGATTCCAGCTTTCGTGAAGAAGTTCGCCGAGATATTTCACCATATTTTCGGGACTATCATCAGAAGAAATAATCTCTTCCGCTTCATAGACCATGTCGTACATCCTCTTGAGGTATTCATCCTTACTGCATGTCTTGATATTCTTAATCTGGTCCTTTGCTATGTCGCTTGCATAACGTGTCAAGCCGGTGTAAAAAACCAACAGACAATTATTTAAGTAACTGTATTTTTCCTTTGAAATAATAACAGGCCTTAAAGATATACTTGATTTCTCAAATTCAATTATATTGAGTCCCCCATGGGCTGCATGCACCTGATCCTGGCAACCTACGTTTTCTTTAATGAGCTGTTGTTCAATATATATAGCTTCTTCTGCGAGTTGCCGCTTGGTAATTATCTTGCCTTCAAGTGCGTATAAAGCATTTAGAAAGCCGACAGTGAATGATGAGGATGAGCCAAGACCTGTCTTTGCAGGCAGATCGGCAAAGATATGGATATCCAGGTTACCATTAACATTTCTAAATTTCAAAGTTTCCCTTACACTCGGGTGCACAATGTCTTCCACCGTATTAGCAAGCTCTGACTTTGAATATCCTATTCTTATTTTGTAATCAAAAAAATCACTCAGTCTATTCACGCTTATATAGATGCATTTATCAATCGTCGTCCCGAGAACTGCCCCGCCTTTCCTCTCAAAATATTCCCTGTAGTCGGTACCACCACCGAAAAAACTCAATCTTACAGGGGTCTTTGATATGATCATTATGAATCTGTTACAAAATATATCTTTGCAGCTTCAAAGGAATATATATTGGGTTCAATGACTGTTATGGTTTATGAAAGTATAGAAGAAAGAAGCATTGATCGTTGGGCTTGTTTTACAGGAAACTTAAAAACTGTCAAGCGGCAAGCCTGCAAGTAGTAAGAGCTGAAAAGCTAAAAAGGTTGTTTGGTTGAGATATACCAATCGATTGTTTTCCTCAATCCATTTTCAAAGTTCGTCTTAGCTTTAAACCCAAATTCTTTCTCAGCTTTAGCACAATCCAACATCCTTCTTGGCTGACCGTCGGGTCTTGTAGTGTCCCAGATGATCTTTCCTTTGAAGTTAGTTAATTTTGCAATCAATTTGACTAAATCCTCTATTGTTATCTCAAATCCAGCACCGATATTTATCGGATCAGGTTTATTATATTTTTCAGTTGCAATAGTAATAGCTTCTGCACAATCATCAACATATAAAAACTCCCTTGTAGCTTTTCCGGTCCCCCAAACAATGATCTGGTCACTTCCATTTCTAACGGCTTCAATACATCTTTTTATTAAGGCAGGAATAACATGAGAAGATTCAGGATCAAAATTGTCTCGCGGGCCATAGAGATTCACTGGCAGGAGATAGATGGCATTTAATCCATACTGTTGCCTGTAAGCCTGAGCTTGGATTAACAGCATCTTTTTTGCTAATCCGTACGGGGCATTGGTCTCTTCCGGATAACCGTTCCATAAATCTTCTTCCTTAAATGGAACAGAAGAAAATTTAGGATAGGCACAGATAGTTCCGATAGCTACAAATTTTCCTATGCCTACCTGTCTTCCGACCTCTATCATCTGCACACCCATCATAAGATTGTCATAAAAAAATCCCCCTGGATTGTCTCGGTTTGCCCCGATCCCACCTACTCGAGCAGCCAGATGGATAACAATATCGGGCTTTGCGTCCATAAAAACCCTCCTTACAGCATTCATCTCAACGAGATTGAAATCCTTACTTCTCGGCACAAAGATATCTTTACACCCCCGCTCTTTTAGTTTTTCAACCACAAAAGAACCGAGGAAACCGGCACCACCGGAGACTAAGAGTCTTTTATTCTGCCAGAAGTTCATGGTTTATCTATCAGGTAGATATTGATGACAGCAAAAAATTATGGTTCGTGTATGTAAAACCTTTTCTACCACAGACCTTCATCCCTTCTCCAATAGGTTCCGAACCTGTGAGCTTAATATCGTAATCAACCATAATTTTTATGAGTTCATCAAAAGTTGTTCTCGGCTCCCAATCAAGTTTTTGTTTTGCCTTTGTTATATCAGCCTGTAGAAAGTCTACTTCGGTAGGTCTGAAATATCTAGGATCAATCTCTATAACAGCATCGCCGACATGTAAATTCGAAGCCGAAGTTAACATTGAAGAAAGTGAACGGATAATTCCTTTTTCTTCAGTAAATCTGCCTTGCCATTCTATCTCTATACCTGCATAATGAAATGCTTTTTCTGCAAATTCTCTCACAGAATGGCTTTCACCCGTGCCTATTACATAATCACCAGGCTCATTCTGCTGAAGTATCGTCCATTGACACTCGATATACTCTGGAGCGAATCCCCAGTCCCTTTTTGCATTCAGATTTCCAAGGTATAATTTATCTTGCCGGCCTGCAATTATACTTGCTATTGCCCTCGTAATTTTTCTAGTTACAAAGGTCTCACCCCTGCGGGGTGATTCATGGTTAAAAAGAATTCCATTACAGGCAAATATGTTATAGCCTTCTCTATAATTTACAGCCATCCAATAGGCATATAACTTTGCGGCTGCATAGGGACTTCGTGGACGAAAAGGAGTATTTTCATTTTGAGGCGGTGGGGCAGACCCGAACATTTCTGACGAAGAAGCTTGATAGAATTTCGTCTTGATTCCACTTCTTCTTATAGCCTCCAGCAATCTTATGGCGCCAAGAGCTGTTATATCTCCCGTATATTCAGGCATGTCGAAACTTACGCGTACATGACTCTGAGCGCCAAGGTGGTAGATCTCATCAGGCTGGATATTAAAAACTAAATTTGTGAGTTGCCCGGAATCCGACAGGTCACCATAGTGCAGAAAAAAGTTTACACCCTTGTTATGCGGATCTTCATAGATATGGTCTACGCGTCCCGTATTAAATGTGCTTGCTCTTCGTATTAGCCCATGGACTTCATAGCCCTTAGATAATAAGAATTCAGCCA
>Ga0315281_10001533_pt1 | contig 34285 bp, 27 predicted proteins | sample YL17G07_0_MG_FD_204540 | JGI IMG/M metagenome (GOLD analysis project Ga0315281, IMG submission 204540) | Sediment microbial communities from Yellowstone Lake, YNP, Wyoming, USA - YL17G07_0 | ecosystem: Environmental > Aquatic > Freshwater > Lake > Sediment | place: USA: Wyoming | collected...
TCACGCCGACCTGTTTGGTGCGTTCTTCGAGCTGCCGCCGAGGCACCGACGGCGGACCGCCGAGCGACACGATCGCCTCGCTCCCGGCGCGCCGGCGCCCGAGCCAGACGAACGTCCTGCTCGGGCGCACGTCCAAGCCGAACAGGTCACCTACCTGCAGCGCGACGCGACGCTCCTGCGCCGCCGCCGGCGGCGCCGGGGGAGCGGTCCGCCGCTCGTCCGGCGTCCCGTCGTCCCGCCGAGCGTGGGGGTCGTCGGCGTGCGCGTCAGCGGGCACGCGGCAGCCTCCCGCTCTCGACCGCGTGCACGTACGCGACCACCAGGATCACGTCGGTGACGAAGGTCACGATCCCCATGACGACGACGTCGATCACGAGCAGCGGCAGGGCCTGGAGCAGTCCGTCATCGACGCTCTTGGCCAGCAGAGTGGCCACCGCTATGGCAATGAGGTTCACGGCGAGGGCGACAAGGGTCGAGAGCACGAGATTGGCGCCCACACAGGCCCACGAGCGCGTGATCGCGCGCAGGGGATCGAGTCCCGTGATCACGATGGCATAGTCGGCGTACATGAGTGCGATGCCGATCACGAAGATCACCACGCCGGTCACGGTAGTGACGGTGGCGTCGTCCGCGGTCACGAGCACCCAGGCGCCGAGCCCGCTCACGGCCTCGATGATCAGCTGCAGCCCGAGGAGCGAGGCGAACTGGCCGCCGTCCTGCGGACGTGCGTGGAAGCGGCCGACGATCGAGCGGATGTATCCGGCGCGGAACCAGGTGAAGGCACCGAGGTAGGCGATGACGAGACCGAACGCGGCGACTCCGGGCTTCGCGACGACGTCGTAGAGCGGCGCATGCGCGCGGCCGATGACCTCGTCCACCGAGCCGCCGTCGTGGAGCCACGACAGCGCGAGAGGCACGAGGGCGGCGAGGGCATAGATCGGGATGGCGTAGAAGACGAGATACTGCTTCGCCTGAAGGACGGCCAGCGCGCGGCGCAGCAGCGTCGGTCCGGTCGCGTCCATGGTCCGGGAGTATATACCGCCGGCGACTTCGGCCTGCGGCTCTTAGTGTGCCGCGGACGCTGTCCGCGGGCGGCGGCGTACAATCAGAGTATGCGCTTCCCACGTCGCGTCATCGTCTTCCTCGCCCTGAGCTGGGCGCTCGTCGCTCTGTACCCCGACCCCACGGTCCTCGTCGCCAGCGTCCGGAACTTCATCGTGCCTCAGGTCCAGCCCGACGCCACACGCGCTCTCGCGGCCACGCTGCCCGACGATGCGCGCGAGATCGAGCGTCGCGTGCTGGACGACGTCGTGCCGTACGGTCCTGACTGGCAGACGGCAGGTGTGCCGTGGAGCTTCCCGACCGCCGCGCAGGCCCTGCGGGCCGGGCGCGGCGACTGCGAGAGCCGCGCGGTCGTGCTCGCCAGCGTGCTCTCCGCCAAGGGGATCCCGAACGAGCTGCGCGTGTCCTTCGACCACATCTGGGTCGACTACCCGGGCAAGGTGCCGACGCCGACCGAGAACGACGCGCGCGTGCTCGTGGGAAGGGGAAGCGGCGGGTGGTTCGGACTTCGCTGGCCGGACGACGTCGATCTGCGGCGGGAGCTCCGCTCTCAGGCGGCCATCTACTGGGACCCGATGCCGGCCGGGCGCAAGGCGCTGCTCTTCGTCGGCCTGACCTGGATAGCGCTGTGGAACGTGCTCGCGACAACGCTCACGCGCCCGGGCGGCGCCCGGGCGCGACGTCATGCGCTGGGAGCGGTGAAGGCGCCTACGCCGTCGAGTGCCGGTGGACCATCTTCACGATGGCGACCGGAAGCAGGATGAAGGCGGCGAGCATGGCGACCCGAATGACCAGGAACACCGTGACGGCGAACCAAATCGCGACTTCGAGCAGGCTCACTACCGACCCCTTTCATTGATGTCCCGGCAAGAAGAATAGCGGCGGTCTGCTCGTGCGCGCGATACCCTGCGGGTATGTTCGCGTGATAGTTCAGGTCTGCACCCTAGGGTAGTGGACCCAGTGGGTGACCTGCGTTCACGGGTGGTCGCGGGCACCGTCGCCGGCGTTCGCGGGTTGGCCGCCCCGGTGGCACGGTGTAGCCTCACGCCCATGATGGGCCTCGACGATCGCATCCGCCGTGCTGCGCGACGCGTCGTGACCGAGTGCGCGAACGTTCACGCCGGCGAGCACGTGTACATCGAGGGGCGCCTCGACTCGATCGAGTACCTCGAACTTGTCGCCTTCGAGTGCGAGCGGGTCGGCGCGACGGCGTTCGTCGCGCCGCGCAGCGACGCTCTCGCGCACCGGCGCCTCCTCGAGCTTCCCGCCGGGCAGCTCGAGCTCACCTCTCGCGTCCAGCTCGAGGCGGCGCGCGCCGCCGACGTCGTCATCGTCGTGCACATGGAGCACGGCGACCCGATGCTCTTCGCGGACGTCGCTCCCGAGCAGGACGCCGCCGCCATCAGCTCGCGCAAGCCGCTCTTCGACCTCTTCTTCAGCGGCGGTCGCCGCTGGATCGGCACCGACTTCCCGACTCCCGCGCAGGCGGCCGCGTTCGGCCTCGACTTCGCCGCCTTCAGCGACATGTTCTGGCGCAGCCTCGACGTCGACTACGCGGAGCTGCAGCACAAGGCTGCTGCGCTGGTCGCCGTCCTCGAAGGCGCGGGCCACGTGCGCATCACGTCGCCGAAGGGGACCGACGTCACGCTGGGCATCGCCCGGCGGCCGCTCGACAAGGACGTCGGCGTCGTGGGCGGCGAGACGAACCTGTCGAACCTGCCGGCCGGCGAGGTCTGTCTCGCCCCGCTCGAAGACCAGGCCGAGGGCACGATCGTCTTCGATCTCGCGTTCTGGGACGGGCGCCGCGTCGAGGATCTCGAGGTGCGCTTCGAGGCAGGGCGCGCGAACCTGATCCGCGCGGCTCGTGAGTTCGAGTACGTGCAGCGCATCGTCGCCGCTTCGGGCGCCGGGGCGGACGTGATCGGCGAGCTCGGCATCGGCATCAACCCCGCGGTCGGCGCGCCGTGCGGCTACACGCTCACCGACGAGAAGATCCTCGGCACGGTCCACATCGCGCTGGGCGACAACGAGATGCTCGGCGGCGCCAACCCGTCGACCCTGCACTGGGACATGATGGTCCTGCGGCCGACCCTCGTGGTCGGTGATCGGGCCGTGCTGGTCGACGGGGAGTGGAAGCTGTGAAGCGCACCGGACGACGCCGGCGGATCGGCCCTCCCGGTCGATGCTCGGGGACGAAGGGAGACACGCGGCCGTGAACGACGAGAACAGGGCGCCGCAAGTGATCGACATGCGCAGCGACACGGTCAGCAAGCCCGGCCCCGAGATGCGCCGCGCCATGGCCGAGGCCGAGGTCGGCGACGACGTCTTCGAGGACGACTCGACCGTCAATCGCCTGCAGGAGTACGCCGCCCAGCTTCTCGGCAAGGAGGCCGCGCTGTTCTGCCCGTCGGGCACCATGACCAACCAGGTCGCGCTGCACACCCTGACGCAGCGCGGCGACGAGGTGTTCCTGCACGCGCAGGCGCACATCCTGTTCTACGAGCAGGGCGGCGCAGCCGTGCTCAGCCAGCTGCAGCTGCGCTGCTTCGACTCTCCCGACGGGACGCTCGACCCCGAGGCGATGGAGGGCCTGGTCCACCACGACGACGACGTGCACTTCGCGCCGACACGGCTCGTCTGCATCGAGGACACGCACAACCACTGCGGCGGCGTCGTCTACCCGCTGGAGGGCATCCGGGCCGTGCGTGCGTTCTGCGACCGGCACGGCCTCAAACTGCACCTGGACGGCGCCCGCATCTGGAACGCTCACGTGGCCAGCGGCGTGCCGTTGAAGGACATCGCGGCGCCGTGCGACACCGTCAGCGTCTGCCTGTCGAAGGGCCTCGGCGCGCCGATCGGCTCGCTTCTGGTCGGCGACGCGCCGACCATCGCCCTCGCCCGGCGCGCCCGCAAGCTCTACGGCGGCGGCATGCGCCAGGCGGGCATCATCGCCGCCGCCGGCCTGTACGCGCTCGAACACCACGTCGACCGCATGGCCGACGACCATCGTCGCATCCGCGCCATGGCCGAACGGCTCGCTACGGTTCCGGGCCTCGAGGTAGACCTCGACAAGGTCCAGACCAACATGGTCTATGCGGGCACGCGCGGCACCGGGCGCAAGGCCGCCGAGCTCGTGCCACTGCTCGCCGCCGACGGTCTCTGGGCACTAGACGAGGGCATGTGGACGCTGCGTTTCGTCGCCCACCTCTGCCTCGACGACGCCGACGTCGAGGAGGCCACGGCGATCGTCGTGCGCGCGGTCGAGCGACTGAGCTGACAGAGCGAGACGGGCGCCGGCCCGGGCCGGGGCCGGAGTTCTTCTCGGCCGTCCCTACTTCGTCTTCTTGGGGGCCGGCTTCGTCACTTTGACTTGCTTGCTGCCGGGCCGCAGCGCCATGTTGCGGTAGACCTGGGCCATGTCTTCAGGCGTGAACTTGCGCGGGTTGTTCGCCCAGAGCCGCCCTTGGGTGAGAGCACCCTCCACCAGGTCGGGGATCGCCGACTCGGGGATATCCACGTCGCTCAGGTACTGCGGCACGTTGAGGTCGACGGCCAGCTGACGGAGTGCGGCGACGGTCTTGTCGGCGGCCTCGCGGTCGCTGAGGCCCTCCATGTTCTCGCCCATGGCCTCGCCGATCTCGCGGAACCACTGCAGGCACGAGAGCATGTTGTACTCCATGACCCACGGGAGCATGAGGGTGTTGGCGACGCCGTGCGGGATGTGGAACATGCCGCCGAGCGGATACGAGAGGGCGTGGACGGCGCCGACGCCGGCGTTGCCGAAGGCGATCCCGCCGAGCAGGGATCCCATGGCCATGTTGTGACGCGCCCAGGCGTTCGTGCCGTCGTAGGTGGCCGCGCGGATGCTCTTGGAGATGAGCTTGATGCCCTCGTAGGCGAGCGGGTCGGTGTGCATGGTCGCGTTCACCGACGTGTACGCCTCGATGCAGTGGATGAAGGCGTCCATGCCGGACGCGGCGGTGACGTTCGCCGGGCAGCTCCACGTGAGCACCGGGTCGACGAGGGCGATGTTCGGGATGAGATAGCCGCTCACCACGCCCTGCTTCACGTTGAGCTTCTCGTTGGCGAAGATGGCGATGGCCGTGACCTCGGAGCCGGTGCCCGCCGTTGTCGGCACGGCGATGATGGGCAGACCCTTCTTGGGCACCTGGTCGACGCCCACGTAGTCCTCGACCTTGGCGCCGCTGCCGACGAGCACGGCGACCATCTTGGCGACGTCGATCGCCGAGCCCCCGCCGAAGCCGACGACGAAGTCGTAGCGGCCCTTCTCGGCGAACTTGACGATCGCGTCGACGCTGCCCATCGGCGGCTCGGGGACCGCTTTGTCGGAGATGCCGACCTTGAGGCCCGCGGCGCGCAGGGGGTCCTCGACGTTGGTGACGCTGCCCGTGCAGGCCACGCCGGGATCGGTGACGATGAGCACCTTGTGGGCGCCGAGCTTCTTCGCCTCATCGCCGATCTTGGCGATGGCGCCGTTGCCGGTGATGAGCGTCTTGGGGGCGCGGTGGATGCGCGCGCGGATGTCCATGCCCTGCTCGCCGCGCTCGCGGGCGCCGGCGCCGCCGGTGTCGTCGCTGGTGCGCGGCACGCCGGTTGGTGTGTCAGCCATGACTCCTCCTGAAAGGGTGGTTGATCGTGGGTCTCAGCGCGGGAGGCGGCCGGGCCCGTAGAGGGCGGCCGCCTCGTCGCGGATCTGGTCGTGGAACGCGGGGTCGGCGACGGCGAGCAGCGCCTCGGCGCGCTCGCGCAGCCCCTTGCCGCGCAGGTGTGCGATGCCGTGCTCGGTCACGACGTAGTCGACGTCGGCGCGCATCGTCGTCACTGCGGTCCCCGGGGCGAGCCCCGCGACGATGCGCGACACGGTGCCCTTCTTGGCCGTGGACGGGAGCGCGATGATCGCCTTGCCGTCGCGGCTGCGCGCGGCGCCGCGGACGAAGTCGACCTGGCCGCCGATGCCGGTGAACTGGGCCGGCCCCATGGCGTCGGCGACGACCTGTCCCATGAGGTCGACCTGGATGGCGGAGTTGATCGCGACGACCCGGTCGTTCTGACCGATCACGTAGGGATCGTTGATGTAGTTGACCGGGAACATGTTGACGGCCGGGTTGTCGTCGACGAAGTCGTAGAGGCGGCGCGTGCCCATGAGGAACGTGGCCGCCATCTTGTCGCGGTTGATCGTCTTGTTGCGGTTGGTGATGACGCCCTCGTTGTAGAGGTCGACGACACCCTCGCTGAACATCTCGCTGTGGATGCCGAGGTCGTTCTTCTGGTGGAGGAACAGAAGCACCGCGTCCGGGATGCCGCCGATGCCGAGCTGCAGGCAGGAGCCGTCCTCGACGAGGCCGGCGATGTGCTTGCCGATGGCCTCCTCGACGGGGCCGATCTTCGGCGGCTGCAGCTCGATGACCGTCTGCTGGCTCTCGACGATGGAGTCGATCTCCGAGACGTGGATGAACGAGTCGCCGTGGGTGCGCGGCATGTTCGGGTTGACTTGGGCGACGACCGTCTTGGCGACCTGGGCCGCCGGCTTGGTGTAGTCGACCGAGACGCCGAACGAGCAGAAGCCGTGCTTGTCGGGCGGCGACACGTGGATCAGGGCGACGTCCGGCGAGAGGTAGCCCTCGCAAAAGAGCTTGGGGATCTCGCTGAAAAACACGGGGATGTAGTCGCCGCGCCCGTCCTTGACGGCCTCGCGGGTGCTGGCCCCGACGAACAGCGACTTGTGGAAGAACGAGGCGGCCATGCCGGGCTGCGCGTACTCACCCTTGCCCATGGCCACCATGTGGTTGATCTCGACGTGCTCGAGCTCGGGGGCGCGGGCGACGAGGGCATCGACCAGCTCGAGCGGCTCGCCGCAGGCGTGGGCGAACACGACGCGGTCGCCGGACTTGACCACCTGCATCGCCTTCGCGGGCGAGACGACCTTCTTGGCGTAGTCGGACTTCCAGTCCATCCCATCACTCCTTGAGCTTGTCGATGACGACCGCGGCGATGTCCTCCGCCGGCGTCGGGACGCCGTCGACGTGAGCGCCGGCGACGACGACCGCGGGGTCGTCCGTGGAAAGTTGGTGGTCTGAGGCGCACGCCCGCGGGCAGCCGGAGAGGTACACGGCGGCGCCGGGACGGACGAAGGCAGGCGCGGACTCGAGTTCGCTCGCCACCGCGCCGCGGTCGATCTGTGGGTTGCAGCCGCCGCAGTAGACGACGAGAGGGCCGGCGGCATGGGCCGCCGGCCGTGCGTCGTCACTCGCCCGGCGTACGCCGGGCGCGTCGCTCTCCGCGCTTCCGGTCACGCCCCGGCTGCGGCCACAGGCTTCTTGACCTTGGCCTTCTCCCACGGCTGGCCCACCTTGGCGAGCGCCTTGGCGAGTTCCTTCTTGTGGTCGAGGTTCGACTGCCGGGCGATCATGATGCGTTGGGCCTGCGGCGAGCCCGCGCCGTGCATCGACTCGGTGCGGTACCCGACGGCGGCCGCGCCGAGCGTGAGGTTCTCGATGAGGCGCAGGACGCGCATGCGGTCGATGGTCGGCGTGTCGCAGACCCCGACCAGGTACTTCTCGACCAGGGGGCCGGTCTTCTCGCCGGCGAAGTCCTGGGCGGACGGCATGGTCACCATGAGGCCGCCGGCAAGGTCCTCGGCCAGGCGCGCGATCTCGTAGGGGAAGCGCGTGACGTTCTGCTTGCAGACGTTGGCCAGCAGCATATCGATCTCGTAGTTGCCGGCGGGCGTCTTGTGGCCCTCGGCGGAGCAGGCGATGCCACACGAGTAGAGGGTCTCGTTGAGGTGCGTCATCTCGATTATCTTGTCCTTGACGTGACTGGCCTTCGCGGCGCCGTTGTACTCGGCGGCCAAGGCGGCGGAGCCGATGAGCACGTCGCCGACGCCGACCTTGCAGCCGCCGTAGCTCTGACGGTGGTAGCCGGCGAAACGCTCCACGAGCGAGCCGGAGAACTCGATCTCGCCGCACATGTAGACGCGCTCCCAGGGCACGAAGACGTCGTCGAAGACCATGAGAGCCTCGTGCCCGCCGAAGCGGGAGTTGCCGACGTCGAGCTCGTTGCCCTCGAGCTTGCGCGTGTCGCAGCTCTGGCGGCCGTAGATGTAACTGATGCCCTTGGTGTTGGCCGGCGTGCTGAACGAGACGGCGTAGTCCTCGTCGCCGGGGCGCATGGCGATGGTCGGCATGACGAGGATCTCATGCGAGTTGCAGGCGCCCGTCTGATGAGCCTTGGCGCCGCGCACGACGATACCGTCGTCGCGCTTCTCCACGACATGGAGGTACATGTCGGGGTCGTCCTGCTGCGAGGGCGACTTGCCGCGGTCGCCCTTGGGGTCGGTCATGGCGCCGTCGGCGACCAGGTCGTTCTCCTGCAGGAACTTGACGTACTTCGTGAACCGCTCGTGATAGTCGGTGCCCTTGGCCTGGTCGCAGTCGTAGGTGACCGACCAGATGGCGTTGATCGCGTCCATGCCGACGCAGCGCTGGAAGCAGGAGCCGGTCTTCTGGCCCAGCAGGCGCTGCATCTTGACCTTCTTGACCAGGTCCTCGGTCGACTGATGGATGTTGGTGAAGCGGTTGACCTTCTTGCCCGTGAGGTGGCTGGTGGCGAGCATCAGGTCTTCGTACTCCGGGTACTGCGCGAGCTCGTACGTCATCGCCATGCAGTTGAGGCTCGGGCGGATGATCGGATGGTTGACGTAGTCGTCGACTTTCTCTCCGAACAGATAGATCTCGAGGTCGAGATCGGCGATGCTCTGGATGAACTCCTCCGGAGTCTTGAGAGCCATGCGTCCACTCCTTCCTGGTGCGGGCAGGTGCCAGGCGCGGGCGCGCGTCGGTGACGGAAGCGCTCGCGCGGTGATGTCGGTGCGGCGGGGGCGAACGGGAAGTCCGTGTGTGTCCTGGCGCCCTCTCCAGTGAAAGGACTCTACACACGCCCGCGAGCCTAGTCAATTTGTTCCAACGGGCAGCCAACCGGTGCCCCCTCATATGGACAGATTGGCGCATCGCTCGTGCGTGGGGGTCGCCTGCGACCGGCGGCGAAGCGCCTCGTCGGGCAGGTCTCGGGAGGTCATGCGTGACACGGGGCGTCCGTGAGGACCACCCGCTTGCCGAAACCATCAGTCGGGAACGGCAGGCTGTGCCGAATCCCACATTTCGGACGGCGCTTCACGCGTAACTCGTTGTCCAGTCTGTACGGGATGGCCCACCCCGCCGGGCCAAGTTTGTTCCCGATGTCACATGCTGGCCGGCCGGGCGGCGGCGTATACTTCGGCCGCCCGGACGAATGGGAGTGATTCCGGCCGGGCGGAGCCAGGTACCAGAGTCGCGCGCCCGACCGCCCCTTGTCGTGCTTCGCGCGACAGGCTCGGCCACCAACCTGTGACCGTCTAGTGGAGGACAGTTCATGAGCGCTTTCGTCAGTGAATTCATGGCCGAACTCAAGGCCAAGAACCCCGGCGAGCCTGAGTTCCATCAGGCCGTCCAGGAAGTGGTGGAGTCCCTCGAGCCGGTTCTTCAGAAGAGCCCGGAGTTCCGCAAGGCCAAGATCCTCGAGCGTATGGCTGAACCGGAGCGCGTCATCCTGTTCCGCGTGCCATGGGTCGACGACAAGGGCGAGATGCAGCTCAACAAGGGCTATCGCGTCGAGATGAACAGCGCCATCGGCCCGTACAAGGGCGGCATGCGCTTCCATCCCAGCGTCTACCTCGGCCTGCTCAAGTTCCTCGCCTTCGAGCAGACGCTCAAGAACTCGCTGACCACGCTGCCCATGGGCGGCGGCAAGGGCGGCTCGAACTTCGATCCCAAGGGCAAGAGCGACGGCGAAGTCATGCGCTTCTGCCAGAGCCTCATGACGGAACTCTGCCGCCACATCGGCGACCGCACCGACATCCCCGCCGGCGACATCGGCGTCGGCGGTCGCGAGATCGGCTTCATGTTCGGCCAGTACAAGCGCATCCGCAACGAGTTCGTCGGCGTGCTTACCGGCAAGGGAATCGAGTTCGGCGGCTCGCTCATCCGTCCCGAGGCCACCGGCTACGGCGCGGTGTACTTCGCCGCGGAGATGCTCTCGACGCGCGACCAGACCCTCGACGGCAAGACCTGCCTCGTGAGCGGCTCCGGCAACGTTTCGCAGTACGCAATCGAGAAGATCCTCGACCTCGGCGGCAAGCCGGTCACGTGCTCCGACTCGGGCGGCTACATCTACGATGAGGCCGGGTTCGACCGCGACAAGCTCGCCTTCCTTCTCGAGCTCAAGAACGTGAAGCGCGGCCGCATCAAGGAGTACGCCGACAAGTACTCGAGCGCCGTCTATACGCCGGTCGACTCGGGCAAGGACTACAACCCGCTGTGGAACCACAAGGCCGACTGCGCCTTCCCGAGCGCGGTACAGAACGAGATCAACGCCAAGGACGCCCAGAACCTGCTCGACAACGGCGTCTACGTGGTCTCGGAGGGCGCGAACATGCCGACCGTCCCCGACGGCGTCAACCTCTTCGTCGAGAAGAAGATCCTCTACGGTCCCGGCAAGGCCGCCAACGCCGGCGGCGTGGCCACCTCCGGTCTCGAGCAGTCACAGAACAGCCTGCGCCTCAGCTGGACCCGTGAAGAAGTGGACGCGCGCCTGCACGGCATCATGAAGAGTATCCACAAGCAGTGCGTCGATGCCGCTGCCGCCTACGGCGTCCAGGGCAACTACGTCGCCGGCGCCAACATCGCGGGCTTCCTCAAGGTCGCCAACGCGATGATGGCCCAGGGCGTGGTCTGACCAAGCCCTCAGCTCGAGACGGCTCCCCCCGCCGTCGCCGAGAGCGAGAGCACGGGCGCGCGGCCCTTCGCGGACCGCGCGCCCGTCACCCTGGTCCCGAGCGAGGGGCGCTTCGTGTGCCGGGCAGGGACGCTGCCGGAAGCGGACGGCGGTGGCAGTTTGAGCGCAGTCGGGCCTCGGGTATCAACTCAGAGATCTGGCTGTGAATCCTTTAGGAGACTGGTCTTCCCGGAGGGCGGGAACCGCCGCCGGAGAGAGAGAAAGGGGCGACGAGATGAAGAAGCTCGAGGTCTACATCCAGCCGTACAGTCTGGACGCGGTCGCGCAGGCGCTGGCGGTGGATGGCGTGTACGGCATGACCGTCACCGAGTGCAAGGGCTTCGGCGTGCAGCGCGGGTTCACGCGCGGCGAGGACGTGAAGCCCGGCCAGTACGTCTTCCATCCCAAGATGAAGGTCGAGATGGTAGTGCTCGAGAAAGACGTCGACAGCATCGTCGAACACATCAAGGCGTCGCTGAAGACGGGCCAGATCGGCGAGGGCAAGATCTTCGTGTCGCCGATCGACGACGCGGTCCGCACGCGCACGGGCGATCGCGGGCGCGACGCGATCAAGTAGAGGTCAGGGAGAGCCTGGCGTCCGCGCGCGGGCGCACGAACGACGACGAGGGGCCCGGCAGCCAGGCTGCCGGGCCCCTCGTCGTCGTGCTTCGTGCCTCGGCGCCGACCGCCGGGTGAACGGGTCGCCCCGTGGCGGCCGCGAGGCGCGTCAGGCCAGCTCGAACTCGCGCTCGAGGTCGGCCTTGGGCCGCGCGCCGATCACCTTCTTGGCCGGCTGGCCGTCCTTGAAGAGGATGATCGTGGGGATGCTCATGATGCCGAACTTGCTCGCCGTCGCGGGGTTCTCGTCGACGTTGAGCTTGCCCACGACCACCTTGTCGGCGTGGTCGCCGGCGATCTCCTCGACAACGGGTCCTACCATGCGGCAGGGACCGCACCACGGGGCCCAGAAGTCGACGATCATCGGCAGCGCGGATTCGGCGAGGTCGCTGTCGAAGGTCGCGTCGGTCAGGGTCTTCACGTCAACCACGGTCTTCCTCCTTGGTATGAACGACGGATGGGCGTACGGTCTCGGAATCGCTCCCGGTATACCCCAGACGGGTATGAGGCGAACCCTCTCCGTCACGCGCGGGCCACGCCGGCCGTGAGCGGGCGGTCGTCACGGCTAGCATGCCCGACCGGGGAGGGTGTCAATCGTCACCCGACGTAGCTTCGCGTCCGCCGCTTACGCCCTGAGCGGGCTTTCCGCTATCATTCTAGGTTCATGGTCACGACCGGGACGGCCGTCCCGTGTCCGACCCGTCGGCAGAGAGGTGCGTCACCGTGAAGAGCGACGAGATCAAGCGCGGTCCGCAGCGCGCCCCGCACCGCTCGCTCCTTCGTGCTCTCGGCGTGAGCGACGCCGAGATGGAGCGCCCGTTCGTCGGCATCGCCGACTCGTTCAGCGAGGTCGTGCCCGGGCATATGCACCTGCGCCAGGTCGTCGAGGCGGTCAAGGCCGGCGTTCGCATGGCGGGCGGGACGCCGTTCGAGTTCGGGACGATCGGCATCTGCGACGGTATCGCCATGAACCACGAGGGCATGCTCTACTCGCTGCCGAGTCGCGAACTGGTGGCGGACAGCGTCGAGTCCATGGCCATGGGCCACGCCTTCGACGCCCTCGTGCTGGTGCCGTGCTGCGACAAGATCGTCCCCGGCATGCTGATGGCGGCGATGCGTCTGAACATCCCTGCCGTCATGGTGGGCGGCGGCCCCATGCTCGCCGGCCGGCACGACGGCCGCGTGATCGACCTCAACACGGTCTTCGAAGGTGTCGGCCGTCACATGGCCGGCGAGCTCGACGACGACGGCCTCAAGGCGCTCGAGTGCGCCGCCTGCCCGACCTGCGGCTCCTGCTCGGGCATGTTCACCGCCAACTCGATGAACTGTCTCGCCGAGGTGCTCGGTCTGGCGCTGCCGGGCAACGGCACCGTGCCGGCCGTGTACTCGGAGCGCTTGCGCCTGGCGAAGGAGGCCGGCATGGCCGTCATGGACGTGCTCGCCCGCGACCTCAAGCCGCGCGACATCGTCACCGACGCGACGATCGGCAACGCCCTGGCGCTCGACGCCAGCCTCGGCTGCAGCACGAACACGGTGCTCCACCTGGCGGCGATCGCGACCGAGGCCGGGCTCGACTTCCCGCTGGAGCGCATCAACGACGTCGCCGCCAAGGTGCCGCACCTGTGCAAGCTGGCTCCGGCGAGCGACGTGCACGTCGAGGACCTGTACCACGCCGGCGGGATCCAGGCGCTCATGAAGCGCCTGATAGACGCCGGCCTCATGGACGGTGAGGCGTTGACCGTCGCCGCCGCGACCCAGGCCGAGGCGGTCGCGAAGGCGCGCGTCCTCGATGACGAGATCATTCGTCCGCTCGACCGCCCGCACCACGCGACCGGCGGCCTGGCGGTGCTCTTCGGCAACCTCGCGCCCAACGGCGCGGTCGTCAAGGAGGGCGCGGTGGCCGACGAGATGCTGCGCCACCGCGGTCCGGCGCAGGTGTTCGAGAGCGAGGCTGAGGCCGTCGCGGCGATCGCCGCCGGCCATATCCGCAGGGGCGGCGTGATCGTGATCCGCAACTGCGGCCCCAAGGGCGCGCCCGGGATGCCGGAGATGCTCACTCCGACCTCGGCGATTGTCGGGCGCGGCCTCGACAAGGACGTCGCCCTGATCACCGACGGCCGCTTCAGCGGCGCCACGCGCGGCGCCGCGATCGGCCACGTGGCGCCGGAGGCCCAGGCCGACGGTCCCATCGGCCTGGTCGCCGACGGCGACGCGATCGCCATCGATATCCCGGCCCGCAGCCTGACCCTCGAGGTGAGTGACGAGGAGTTCGCGCGGCGCAGGGCGGCGAAGCCGCCCGCCACGCCGCGCGCCGGCGTAACCGGCTATCTGGCCCGTTACGTCAAACTCGTCTCCGGCGCGGAGAAGGGAGCGGTGCTCCGATGACCGTGTCCGGGGCGGCGAAGGGAGCTGTGCCCCAATGGCACCACAGAGCAGGATGAAGGGGTCCGAAGCGATCATCAGGGCCCTGCAGGACGAAGGGTGCGACGTCATCTTCGGGTACCCCGGCGGCGTCGTGATCCCGTTCTACGACGCCCTCCTGGACGCGGACCTGCGGCACGTCCTCGTCCGTCACGAACAAGGCGCCGCTCACGCCGCGGATGGCTATGCGCGCGCGACCGGCAAGGTCGGCGTCTGCCTCGCCACCAGCGGTCCAGGCGCGACCAACCTCGTGACCGGCATCGCCAACGCCTATCTCGATTCGATCCCGATCGTCGCCATCACCGGGCAGGTGAAGAGCGACTTGATCGGCACGGACGCCTTCCAGGAGGCCGACACGACCGGCATCACGCTGCCGGTCGTCAAGCACTCGTACCTGGTGAAGGAGGCGGCCGAGCTGCCGCGGGTCATCCACGAGGCCTTCCACATCGCCGCGACCGGACGACCTGGGCCGGTGCTCATCGACATCCCCGTCACGGCGTCGCTCGCCGAGGTCGCGTACAAGCGCTCCGACGCACTCGAGCTTCCGGGCTACAAGCCCACAGTGCGGGGGCACGTGAAGCAGATCCGCTCCGCGGCCAAGGCGATCGATGAGGCCGAGCGGCCTGTGTTCTACGTCGGCGGCGGCGTGATCTCGAGTGAAGGAGCGCCGGAGCTGCTGCGCGTCGCCGAGCTGCGCCGCCTGCCGGTGGCCACCACCCTCATGGGCCTCGGCGCCTTCCCAGAGACGAACCGCCTGTCGCTGGGCATGCTGGGCATGCACGGCACGGTCACCGCCAACTACGCCGTTCACGAGTGCGACCTGCTGATCGCCGTGGGCACGCGCTTCGACGACCGCGTCACCGGCAAGCTGAGCGCGTTCGCCCCCAAGGCCAAGGTGATCCACATCGACGTCGACCCGGCCGAGATCGGCAAGAACGTCGAGCCCCTCATCCCGATCGTCGGCGACGCCAAGCACGTGCTCGCCGCGCTGGCCAAGGAGCTCGAGGCCCTGGAGTGGTCTCCCGAGCAGACCGCCGCCTGGTGGGCCAAGCTCCGCGGATGGCAGGACGAGTACCCGCTGCACTACGAGGACCCGACCGACGGCACTCTGGCGCCCCAGTTCGTCATCGAGGAGATCGACCGCGTCACCGAGAGCGCGGCGGTGATCTGCACCGACGTCGGCCAGCACCAGATGTGGGCGACCCAGTACTACACCTACGCCTTCCCGCGGCAGTGGATCAGCTCGGGCGGCCTCGGCACGATGGGCTTCGGGCTGCCGTCGAGCATCGGCGCCAAAGTGGGCCGCCCCGACGCGACCGTGATCGACATCTCCGGCGACGGCGGCTTTCAGATGACCGTGCAGGAGCTCGCGACCGCCGTCAACTACGACGTCCCGGTGGTGGTCGCGATCATCAACAACCGCTACCTGGGCATGGTCCGGCAGTGGCAGGACCTGTTCTGGAACAAGCGCTACTCGCAGACGCACTTCGAGCGCCAGCCCGACTTCAAGATGCTCGCCGAGGCCTACGGTGCCGTCGGCATGGCGGTCACCGACAAGGACCAGGTGGCGGACGCCCTGCGCGAGGCGATCGCCTGTGGGCGTCCGGCAGTGATCGACTTCAACGTCGCGGCCGAGGAGAACGTGTACCCGATGGTGCCGGCAGGCAGCTCTATCACCGAGATGATCGGTGGCGTGGCCCCGCGCAGGAGGAAGAAGTCATGAAGCACACCCTGAGCGTGCTCGTCGAGAACAAGCCCGGCGTGCTCACGCGTGTCGCCGGCCTCTTCGCCCGCCGCGGGTTCAACATCGAGGGTCTGGCCGTTGGTCCCAGCGAGGATCCGCGCCTCTCGCGGATGACGATCACCATCGACGGCGCCGAGCACCCCATCGACCAGGTCACCAAGCAGCTCCACAAGCTGATCAACGTGGTGAAGATCCGCGACCTCGACCCCTCGGGCATGGTCGCCGAGGAGCTCATGCTGGTGAAGGTGAGCGCCGAGGGCGACAAACGCTCCGAGACGCTGCAGATCGCCGAGATCTTCAACGCCAAGATCGTCGACGTCGAGCGCCGCAGCGTGATCCTGCGCGTGGTCGGCTCGGCGGCGAAGCTCGAAGCTCTGCTGGAGCTGCTCCGGCCGATCGGCATCCTCGAGATAGTGCGCACCGGTTCGATCGCCATCGGGCGCGGCAAGGGCTGAGGCGCCGCCGGGCGCATGTCGCGCGGCGCCGACGGGGAGTGAGGCCGTGAACGAGGCGTGGTCGTTCGTCGAGATGACCCGTGAGGACGCCGCCGCCTGCGCACCGCTCTTCCGGGCGGCGGGATGAGGACCAGGGAGCGCCACGCATGAAGGGACTGGTCGCCGTCGTCGTCCTGATCGGTCTGGCCGGTCTCGCCGCCGGCGGCTGCGCGTCGCCGGACGGCGAAACGGGGAACGGCGCCGGCGACGGGCCGCCGGCCGGCGCCGACGGCGACGCGATCCTGGCGAAGGCCTTCGAGGCGCACGCCGGCGACCTCGAGGTCGAGGGCGCCGGGACGGTGACGCGCATCCTGGCCGACGACAACGAGGGTGGCCGGCACCAGCGCTTCATCGTGCGCCTCGCCTCGGGCCAGACGCTGCTCATCGCCCACAACATCGACGTCGCCCCGAGGGTCGAGGATCTGCGCGAGGGCGATACCATCTCGTTCCGTGGTGTGTACGAGTGGAACGAAGAGGGGGGCACGGTCCACTGGACGCATCAAGACCCGGGCGGGACGCACCCGTCGGGCTGGATCCGTCATGCCGGTCACACGTACCAGTAGGATGAGGCGATCCGGCCCGACCCGGGCGGACCCATGAACCGCGAGGTGTCGATGAACGAGCAACAAGCGGACCGCATACTCGAGCTCATGGAACAGGTGGCGAGAAGGCTGGACGACGTCGCCGACAAGCTCGACACGATCGCGAGCAACACGGGCGACTGAGCCCGCCCGCGCGCGGCGGCCGCCCTCGTCGGGTGCACCTCAACGTCCACGGGAGGTCTTCAATGAGCTCGCGTCGATTGGGCAGGACCGATATCGAGGTCTCGTCGGTCGGCTTGGGGTGCTGGCAGTTCTCCCAAGGCAAGGGCTTCACGCGGAGCATGTGGTCGGTCCTCGACCAGCAGACGATCGACGCGATCACGCGCACGGCGCTCGGCGGCGGGATCACCTGGTTCGACTCCGCGCAGGCGTACGGCAACGGTCAGTCGGAGCGGGCCCTTAGCACCGCGCTTCACGACCTCAAGGTCCAGCCCGGCGAGGTCGTGATCGCGACCAAGTGGCTGCCGATCCTGAAGACGGCGGCGAACATCCCGCGTACCATCGACACGCGCCTCAGCTGTCTGCAGGGCTACGGTATCGACCTCTTCCAGGTCCACATCCCCTGGAGCATCTCGTCGATCGCGGCGCAGATGCGCGAGATGGCGACTCTGGTCCGCGCCGGGAAGATCCGTGCCGTGGGCGTGAGCAACTTCTCGGCCCGTCAGATGGAGGCTGCCAGCCTGGCCCTGCGGGACGAATCGACGCTACTCGCCTCGAACCAGGTCTCCATCAGCTTGCTGGACCGGCGGATCGAGGGCAACGGCGTCCTCGCCGCCGCCCGAAGGCTCGGGGTGACGCTGATCGCCTACTCTCCGCTCGCCCAGGGTCTGCTCACGGGCAAGTTCCACGCCGACCCGGCCCTCGTCAGCGCCATGCCGGCGGGCCGCCGGTCCTGGTTCAGCCCGGCGAGCCGGGCGTTCAGGCCCGAGAATCTGGCGCGCACGGCGCCGCTGATCGACGCGCTGCGCGCGGTGGGCGCGGCGCACGACGGCACGGCCGCGCAGGTCGCCCTGGCGTGGGTGACGGCCTTCTACGGTGACACCGTCGCCGCCATCGCCGGCGCTAGCCGTCCCGCGCACGCGGCCGAGAGCGCGGCCGCCATGGACTTGCGTCTGACCGACGAGGAGCTGGCGCGGCTCGACGCGATCTCGGCTCGTGTCGCCAGGCGCTGAAGACGACGCCCGCCCCTCGCAGGAGGGGCGGGCGTCGTCGTCTTGCGCGGTCACTGAAGACAGGCTACATGCCCATCCAGCCGCTGAACCCCTGGTGCATGACGCCGGGGTTCATGTCGCCGGTGAAGCCGCCCATCTCCTGGGCCATCGCGGCGTGATGGAGGCCGTAGGCCTGCCCGGCGCCGTCGGCGCCAGTGGCGGCCATGGCGGGTGCCGCGATGGCCAACGTGAGCACCACGGTCGCGGCGAGAGCTGAGATGCGTTTCAAGGACGTCCTTTCTGCTGCGCAGTGGGTGCGCCGCCCGCCATTCGATAGCGGAGCAGCGCAGTCTTGATTCCCCGGCAGGTCGCGTGCCACTCACGAGTCGTCACATTGCTGCCGCGCTCCGAAGGCAGTAGAGTCCTAGCTTCCGAGTACACCGGCCCGACGCGGGCCGTCCAGAGGAGGGAACCGATGTTCTACGACAGTGACGCCGACCTGTCCCTGATCCAGGCCAAGACCGTGGCGATCATCGGCTTCGGCAGCCAGGGCCACGCCCACGCCCAGAACCTGCGCGAGAGCGGCGTGACCGTGGTCGTCAGCGAGCTCAAGGGCACCGACAACGCCGCGCGCGCCGAGAAGGCCGGCTTCGAGGTGCTCGGCGCGGCGGAGGCGACCAAGCGCGCCGACGTCGTCATGATGCTGGTCCCCGACCAGACGCAGGCCGTGGTCTACAAGAACGACGTGGGCCCGAACCTCAAGAAGGGCGCCACGCTCATGTTCGCGCACGGCTTCAACATCCACTTCGGGCAGATCGTGCCGCCCAAGACCGTCGACGTGAGCATGGTCGCCCCCAAGGGCCCCGGCCATCTGGTCCGCCGGGAGTATGAAGAGGGCAAGGGCGTGCCCGTGCTGATCGCCGTGCATCAGGACGCGAGCGGCAAGGCCAAGGCGCAGGCGCTCGCCTACGCCAGCGCTCTCGGCGGTCTGCGCGCCGGCGGCCTCGAGACGACCTTCCAGGAAGAGACCGAGACCGACCTCTTCGGCGAGCAGGCCGTGCTCTGCGGCGGCTGCACCCAGCTCGTCATGGCCGGCTTCGAGACCCTCGTCGAGGCCGGGTACCAGCCCGAGATCGCGTACTTCGAGTGCCTCCACGAGCTCAAGCTCATCGTCGACCTGATATGGGAGAAGGGTATCGCCGGCATGCGCTACTCGATCAGCGACACGGCTGAGTACGGCGACCTCACACGCGGTCCGCGCGTGATCGACGAGGACGTCCGCGACACGATGCGCGAGCTGCTCGCCGAGATCCAGAGCGGCGAGTTCGCGCGCGAGTGGATCCTCGAGAACCAGGCCAATCGCCCGGTCTTCAACGCCCTGCAGCACATGGGCAAGGAACACCTTATCGAGCAGGTCGGCAAAGAACTGCGCGGCATGATGAGCTGGATCGGCGAGGAGGGCGGGCTGGACATCGACGTGTAAGGTCGCGAGTAAGTGTTGCCAGCCAAGGCGGCCGGGGGCTCCTGAGCCCCCGGCCGCCTTGCGCTTGGGCAGCATCCCCCTACAATCGTCCCAGAGGCTAACTCGGGACGGTGGTCATGATCGGTGGAGCTTCCTCGCGCGTCTGGGACTCACGCACGCCCGTCGTCACCTTGGTGTTCCTGGCACTGGTGCTGGCAGTCGCGCTGTCTCTGTCTGCGCCGGCCTGGGCCGCAAGCGATGCCAGCATCGCCGGGACGGTCACTGACAGTCACGGTGCGCCGCTCTGGGGGGTCGGGGTCGCGGTGAGCGGCGGCACGGGTGGTTTCGCGTTCACAGACCCTGACGGGCGGTACATGGTCGAAGGGCTGGCGGCAGGTAGCTACCAGGTCGACTTCTACCTCTATCGCTACGTGTGGCAGTTCTGGGACGGGGTCACGTGGCCGAAGCGCGGCGATGACATCGTCCTGGCCGAGGGCGAGCAGCGTGCGGGGATCGACGCCGCACTCGTCCTGGGCGCCGAGATCCGTGGGCGTGTGACGGATGACGAGGGGGTTCCCGTCTGGGCCTCGATCGCCGCGTATCACCCGGGCAACTACCGCGTCGTGTACTTCTGCATGGCGGAGGCAGACGGGACCTATTCTCTTGCCGGCTTACCTGCGGGCACCTACTACGTCAGTTTCGAGGCGCAGGGCTTCACCCCAGAGTGGTTCGACGGCATGACGACGCGCGCCAAGGCCACGAGGCTGCACTTGACTGAAGGCGACGTCGTGACGGGGCTTGACGCCACCCTTGCGCCCTTGACTGCCGGCGGCATCTGAGCCCGGCCATGTGAGGGTGAGGACGCCGCCGCGTCGGCGTCCTCCCGGCGCGTCCTCGCGCGCCGTTCGACAGTCCTCCGGCGTGACGACACGCCTGCGGCCTGCCCGCCTGGACCCGCGCCTCACGCACGCGCGATCGCGCCCGCCGGGGGCCGGGCGGGAGGACCCGGGACCGCCCGAATGCGCGCATGCGCTCGTGCACGCTCCGCCGAACGACCGTCAAACGGTTGTGAAGGCGCGCGCGGCTTCTCTAGAATGGCCCCTCCGCATCGCTCTTCAGGGGCTTCGCCCGGGTCGGCGGCCCGGGTCTCACGCGCAGGACGAAAGGACTAGACCATGCTGAAACGCTTTCTTCTGACCCCCGGGCCGACGCCCGTGCCGCCGGAGGTGCTGTCGGCCCTCGGCGAGCCGGTCGTGCACCACCGCGCGCCGCGCTTCACCGAGATCCTCACCGAGGTGATCGCCGGGCTGAAACACGTCTTCCAGACCGCGAACGACGTGCTCGTCTTCGCCGCCAGCGGCACCGGCGCCATGGAGTCGGCGGTCGTCAACGTCGTGAACCCCGGCGACCACGTACTCGTGGCGAGCATGGGCAACTTCGGCGAGCGTTGGCTCAAGCTCACGAAGAACTGGGGCGCCGAGGTGACCGCGCTCGAATACGAGTGGGGCACCAGGGCCGACCCGGCCGACATCGAGAAGGCGCTCGCCGCCGACCCGGCGATCAAGGCCGTCTACGTGCAGTTCAGCGAGACGTCCACCGGGGTCGTCAACGACATCAAGGCGATCGGCGCGATCGTCGCCAAGACGCCGGCGATCCTCGTCGTCGACGCTATCAGCGGCCTGGGCGCGACCGACCTCAAGACCGACGCCTGGCACGTCGACATCTGCGTCGCCGGCGCGCAGAAGGCGCTCATGGTGCCGCCGGGTCTCGCCTACGTGGCCGTGAGCGAGAAGGCCTGGAAGGTCGTCGAGGCCTGCACGACGCCGCGCTTCTACTTCGACTACCCGACCTACCGCAAGAAGATGACCGGCGACAACGCCCAGACGCCGTACACGCCGGCAGTCTCGCTCATGGTGGCGCAGAACGCCGCCATCGGCCTGATCCGGCAGGAAGGCCTCGACAACGTGTTCGAACGGCATCGCTGGCTGGGCAAGGCCTGCAAGGCCGGCGTGCAGGCGCTGGGCATCGAGTTGTTCGGCCCGGACGACCCCGAGGCGAACAGCGTGACCGCGTGCAAGGTGCCGGCCGGCGTCGACGGCGGCAAGATCACCAAGGTCGCGCGCGACAAGTACGGCGTGTGGCTGGCCGGCGGCCAGGGCAAGCTCAAGGGCCAGATCTTCCGCTTCGGCCACTGCGGCTACTTCGGCGCCAGCGACATCCTCGTAGGACTCGGCGTGCTCGAGATGGTGCTCGCCGAGCTCGGGTTCGACGTCAAATGGGGCGCCGGCACGGGAGCGGCGGCGCAGGTCCTCAGCCAGAGCCCCGTTCAGCTGTGAGGGGGCGACGAACCATGACTGACAAGAAGAAGATCCTCGTCAAGGAGAAGCTTGCCCCCGAGGGCGTCAAGTACCTCGAGGACCAGGGCTTCGAGGTGGACGTCGGCACCGAGTGGGACGCCGACGAACTGCTCGCCCGCATCAAGGACTACCACGGCCTGATCATCCGCTCGGCGACCAAGGTCACCGCCGAGGTCATCCAGGCCGCCGACAAGCTGCAGGTGGTGGGGCGCGCCGGCGTCGGCGTCGACAACGTCGACGTCAAGGAGGCGACCAAGCGCGGCATCATCGTCGTCAACGCGCCGCAGAGCAACGTCCTGACCGCGGCCGAGCACACGGTCGCCCTGATGATGGCCTGCGCCCGCAACATCCCCCAGGCCTGCTGCGACCTCAAGGCCGGCAAGTGGGAGAAGGGCAAGTGGGGCAAGGGCGGCGTCGAGCTGCAGGACAAGGTCCTCGGCATCATCGGGCTCGGCCGCATCGGTTTTCTCGTCGCCGAGCGCGCCCGGGGCCTGAAGATGAAGGTCCTCGCCTACGACCCGTACGTGCCGGGGGAGCGCTTCCACGAGCTCGGCCTCGAACGCGCGGACAGCCCCAACAAGGTCTACCGCGAGGCCGACTTCATCACCGTCCACCTGCCCAAGAACGCCGAGACGATCGGCTTCATCGACGACGACGCCTTCGCCCAGATGCAGGACGGCGTGCGCGTCATCAACGTCGCCCGCGGCGGGATCATCGACGAGGAGGCATGGGCGCGGGCCATCGAGAGCGGCAAGGTGGCCGCCTCGGCGGTCGACGTCTACCCCAAGGAGCCGACCACCGAGAGCCCGCTGTTCGGGTACGACAGCGTCGTCTGCACGCCGCACCTCGGCGCCTCGACGGTCGAGGCGCAGCTGCGCGCGGGCACGATCGTCGCCGAGCAAGTCGCCCTGGCGCTCAGCGGCCAGTTCGCGCCCAACGCCGTCAACGTCCCGCTCGTGTCCGGCGACGAGGTCGACGAGCTCATGCCGTACCTCAAGGTCTGCGAACTGCTCGGCAAGCTCATCGTGCAGGTCGCCGACACCTCAGTCGACGCCGTCGACATCACCTACGAGGGCGTGATCGGCCGCTACGACACGCGCATCCTCACGCTCGGCGTGCTGCAGGGCATGCTGGCCGGCAAGGTCGAGGGCGAGGTCAACATGGTCAACGTGGCCGGTATCGCCGAGCAGCGCGGTATCAGCTTCAAGGAGGTCAAGGAGCCGGCGGCGGTCGACTTCCTCAACGTGATCACGGTGAGCGCGCGCGATGCCCGCGGCGATCTGAGCGTCGCCGGCACGACGCTCGGGCCGGCGCATCGGCCGCGGTTCGTCGGCCTCTACGGCCACGACATCGACATCGAGCCGGTGACGAACATGGTGTTCCTGCGCGCCAAGGCGCAGGTGCCGGGGACGTTCGGCAAGATCGGCACGAAGATGGGCGAGTTCGGGGTCAACATCTCGCAGGTGACGGTCGCTCCGTCCAAGCCCGGCGAGCCCGAAGTGATGGGGCTCGCCGTGAGCGACCCGATCAGCGACGACCAGCTGGCGGAGATCGTCGCCGCGGCGGAGTTGCTGGACGCGAAGCGCGTCACGCTCTAGTCGCCTGCGACCGGTGCCGCTCGCGGCGACGGCGCGGCGGGCGATCGGCAGGACGACGGGATGGTCCAGGGGGCGCCCGCGAGGGCGCCCCCTCGTCGCATCCGTCACCCCGGGTCTCGCCGTCGCCCGTCACCGCGTAGCCTCGACTGGCGACGAATCGAGTCGTCTCGGCCTCTTGTGCCCGCGCAGGCTTCCCGTATGATGACCGTCAGAGAGGCATTCCGTCTTGTGGTGAACCAGGGGGGTCCGTCATGGGGCCAGCCGTCGACGCGGCAACGTGCACTGAGGTCGAACGAGACGCTCGGCGGGGGATCCGCTTCCGAGGCACGCGAGGTTGGTGCCTCCTGCTCGTTCTCGCGGCGCTGGCGCTATTGCTGTGCGTCCCGTCGGCGCAGGCAGCCGCCACGATGTACGGCCGCGTCACCGATCGCGCAGGCGCCGGTCTCTCGGGCATCACCGTCAATCTCACCTGGGAGGGCTTCTCGGCGCCGCTCTCGGGAAGCAAGTCGACGGTGACCGACGGCGGGGGCTACTACTCCGTGCTGGTCGACACGATCGACACGAGCTACACCCATGGCGCCATGACGGCGAGCGACCCCCTCGGCGTCTATTCGTCCGAATCCTGGTCGTGGGACTACTCCATCTTCCCGTACGGCTGGGAGTGGGATCCCGTCCTTCACCTTAAGCAACCGGCGGGCACGATCAGCGGCTCGGTCACGGCCGGCGGAGTCCCGCTGCAGGCCGCCACCGTCCAGGTGCGGCGCAGCACCTGGATGGATGCCGGGGACTACGTGGCCGCCGCGACCACTGACGCGGACGGCCACTACGTCGTCCAGGGCCTCGAGCCCGATGTCGACTACTACGTGCGGTTCGTCCATCCCGACTGGGCGGCTCGGTGGTGGGGCGCGATCGGCTACAGCGATCCGCAGCCGGTCGTTCTGCCGACCGGTGAGGGCGTGGGGGAGATCGACGCCTCCCTCGAGCCGGGCGGCTCGCTGACGGGACGGCTCCTCGCTGCCAAAGGCGACGGCGCGAAGGGCGTCACGGTCCAGGCCTACTTCGCCTATATGGGCACCTGGACTCGCTTCGAGCAGCAGGCGGTCACGGACAACCACGGGCGGTTCCGCATGGACTCGCTGCCCGTCGGCGACTACCACCTTCGCTGCTCAGACCCGCAAGGACGGTACGCCACGGAGTGGTGGGCGGGACATCAGTCCGAGACGATGGCCGAGTTCATCAGCGTGAGCGCGGGCGCCGCGTCCGAAATGGGGGACTTCCGCCTCACGAACGCCGGCCGCATCACCGGCACGGTGAGCGGCATCCGGGGAGGACTCGAGAACGTTCAGATCCAGGCGATCCTGCTCGATCCGGAGACGGTCTGGCTGCCGGTCGCGGTCACCCACCCGAGTGCAAACGGGAGCTACGAGTTCACTGGTCTCTATCCAGGCACGTACGCCGTCGAGTTCTGGGACCTGACGGTCACGTACCAGACCCAGTACTACGACGGGCTGGACTACTTTGACTTCAGCCAGACCGAAGGCTTGACTGTGGGGGCGGGCCATACGGTGAGAAAGATTAACGCCCGCCTCATCGCCATCGCCAGCATCGGCGGCCGCGTGACGGATTCGACGGGCGCCGGCATCCCCGGGGTCTACGCCTTCGCGTGGTCCGTACCCGACATGTCCAACATGGGTACCGGCTACACAGACGACACCGGTGCCTATCAGATCTCGCTGAACCCCGGGACGTATGTGATCCAGTACTCGCCGCCGCCGCCTTACCTGGAGGAGTGGTGGAACGACAAGCCGAGCGAGGTGCTGGCGGACGAGGTCGTCCTCGGCAGCGAGGAGATGCGGACCGGCGTGGACGCCGTCCTCGGCAAGGGCGGCACGATCTCAGGGACGGTGACCAACGCCGACGGACAGGGCCTGGCCGGCGTCAGCGTGAAGCTTCGCTGGCAGTCCGACGGCGTCTGGCACACCCGTTGGACGTCCACCATGGAGAGCGGGGCCTACGAGTTCTATCCGCTCAAGGACGGTACCTACTACGTCGGCTTCACGCCGTCGGCGCCCTACAAGGCGGAGTGGTGGGACGACCGCCCGACGCGCTTGCAGGCTGACCCCATCGTGATCGCCGGCGGCGCCGACCGCACCGGGATCGACGCGGTCATGGGCAAGGGCGGCAGCATCAGCGGCCGCCTGACCGACCTGACGGGCCAACCGGTGACCACAGACAGCGAGATCTACCTGTATCGCTGGAAGAGCGACGGTCCGCAGTGGGTCGGGTGGACCTCGCCGGCGCCCGACGGCTCGTACACCTTCGGCGGGCTGACGCCTGGTCGGTACGCCGTTGAGTTCTACGCCTACCCCTATCTCGGTGAGTGGTACGACGACGCGCTGTCGTGGGAACAGGCCACCCCCATCACGGTCGGCCGGGACGAGGCCGTCAGCGGGATCGACGCGGTCATGACCCGAGGCTCCACCATCTCCGGCATCGTGATCGGCGCCGAGGGAGCGGGGATCGACGGCGTCCAGGTGACCGCCTACCGCTATGACCCCGACTCCGACTATTGGTGGGACGTCACGACGGTCAGGACGGCGCGTGACGGCTCCTATGAGGTCCCACGGCTGCCGGGTGGGACGTACCGCGTCAGGTTCCTAGGCACGGGCGAGTACTTCGGCGAGTGGTACGACAACGCCCGGACGGAGGGCGCGGCGACAAGTATCGAAGTGCCCCGTGACACCACCGTCACAGGCATCGATGCCCAACTCGAGAGGGGCGGCGTCATAAGCGGGGACGTGAGCGGGCCCGACGGCGAGGCGGTCGGCGGCGTGACGATCGCCGCCTACCAGGAGAACGGCCACGGCGGCTGGCGCCGCATCGGCCTCGCCTCCTCCGATGCGACCGGCAACTACACGCTGAGCAGACTGCCCGAGGGTGACTACGTCGTCGGCTTCTCCGATCCGGACGGCCGCTACTTGGGCGAATACTGGGACGACGTCCGCAGCAGGGACGAGGCCTCGCCGGTCGCGGTGCAGTGGGACGAGACGGTGATGGGCATCGACGCCGCGCTTGCGAGGGCCAGTCACATCGGCGGCAAGGTCACCGATGAAACGGGCGATGCTGCCACCACCGTGCGTGTCACCGCCTATCGCCCCGACGGCGACGGCGGCTGGGACTACGTGGACGACGCCTCGGCCGACGCCAGTGGCCGCTACGACATCGGGGGGTTGCCCGCGGGCACCTACTTCGTCCGTTTCGTCGACCCGAAGCACAAGCTGGCCGGCGAGTGCTGGGACGCTGCGCGGAGGCTCGTGGACGCGAATCCAGTCGTCGTCGGCGACGGCGAGACGGTCGGCGGCATCGACGCCGTGCTCGGCGCAGCGGACCAGATCAGCGGCACGGTGACTGGGGCCGATGGTCCTCTCGACCAGGTCCACGTCGTGGCGTACGCGAACGTCTCGGGCGAACGCTGGGACTACGTGGCCGACGCCACGTCGAACGCGGCCGGCCAGTATGTGATCGATGGGCTGGCCACGGGAGACTACCGCGTGAAGTTCATGGACGAGCTTGCTCCTTGGTGGTGGTGGCCCCCGGGTCAGAACCGTGACGTCGGACCCTACCTAGACGAGTGGTACGACGACTCTCCTGGATTTGCAGGCGCGTCCGAGGTGGCCCTCAGCCCGGGCGAAGCGACGAGCGGCATCGACGCCGTCCTGTCCCTCGCCGGCCACATCAGCGGGACGGTGAAGAACGGGCAGGACGAGCTGCTGCGCGACATCGCGATCGACGTGTACAAGCACGAGTCTGGAGGCTGGCAGTACGTCGACGAGGTCTCCACGAACGCGACCGGCGCTTACGACGTGGGCTCGCTGAGGACGGGTGAGTACAAGGTCAAGTTCTCCCCGCAGTACTACATGGACTACTCGGCGGAGTGGTTCAACGACAAGGCAACCATGGCGGACGCCGATGTCGTCGCGGTGACGACCGGCGCGACGACGTCGGGGGTCGACGCCGTCCTTACCGCCGTCGGTGAGATCACCGGCACGGTGAAGGGCCCCGACGATCAGCTCTTGCCGAATGTCAGCGTTTACGCCATGCGGCCGGCCCACGACGGAAGCTGGGAGTACATACGTGATGCGACCACGGCGGCTGACGGCACCTACCACCTGCGGGTACCGGTCGGCGACTACACCGTCGACTTCTACCCGTCGGACACGTCCTTGGCGGAGGTGTATTGGCCAGACGCGCCCATCCCTGAAGATGCGCAGGTCGTGACCGTGCGCGCCGGCGAGGTGACGGGAGGCATCGACCAGAAGATCCCGCAGGCTGGGGCCATCGGCGGCTCGGTGACCGACCCCAACGGCGATCCGGTGTCCAACGTGGAGGTCGCCCTCTACGTGCAACGCGGCGACGGGTCGTGGGTGCAACACCAGGGGGCGGCATCGACGGACGACTTCGGCGCGTACGCCATCGAACGTCTGGCGCCAGCCACCTACCGGATCGGCTTCAGGCCTCAATGCCAGGGCTATGCACCGCAGTTCTGGGACGGCTCGCCGGCCTTCGCCGGTGCGAGCGACATCCCCATCGTCGCCGGCGAGAAGCGGCAGGACGTGGACGCTCAGCTCGGCGTGGGGACGTCGCTGAAGGGCTCCGTGACCGACTCGGCCGGCAAGGGCGCGGTGGACGTTCACGTCATGGCCTACCGCAACGACGGCGGGGGCTGGGACTACGCGGGCGACGTGACGACGGACGCCACCGGCGGCTACCTGATGAAGCACCTCACGGCTGGCACCTACACGGTCGAGTTCGTCGACGACGTCCACACGCCGTCAAGGTACGTGACGGAATGGTACGACGACGCGGCAACGCTCGACGCGGCGACCGGCGTGGACGTGGCCGACGGAGACTCGGCCGTGGTGGATGCGACCTTGACGCATCGCGCCGAGATCACCTTGCTGACGTCGCCGACGCATCCCGACGACACGGTCTGGTACCACACACGGGACGTGACGTTCGAGTGGTCCGTGACGGATGCGGCCGGGGTGGCGGGCTACGGCTACGTGCTCGACCACGATCCCGGCACGCCGGCGCCCAAGGCCGTGATCGGACAGGGCCAGTCGACGACGTACGAGAATGTGGGCGACGGCGTCTGGTACTTCCACGTCCGCGGGGCGGTCGCCGACAGGCACTGGTACTTCGACAGGTGGCTGGCCTCCTGGAGTCCGACCCGTCACTTCGCCGTGCACATCGACGACACACCGCCAACGACCCGGGCGCACGGCGCGGACGGCTGGCACTACGGGCCGGTCCACGTGACGCTCGCACCCGAGGACCCGGCCTCCGGTATGACCGGGGGCGCGGCGAAGACGGAGTACAAGGTCGACGGGGCGACTGTGTGGTTGGAAGGGACGGACGCGTTCGTGCCCGCCCGCCTCACCGGCGAGGACGACGGCCTGCACACAGTGACCTTCCGGTCGACGGACGCCGCCGGCAACGTCGAGGACGAGCAGTCAGTCGACGTGCTGATCGACACGGTCGCACCGACCATCACCGACGACGCGGGGACCGGCTGGTACGCCCCGGGTTGGACGCTGCGCCTCACGCCGGATGACGAGCGCAGCGGGGTCGCTGAGACCGAGTTCTCGATCGACGGCGGCGTCTGGCGCAGCGGTACCGATCACGTCTTCGACTGGCCGGCGAAGCGCCACGACAAGGCCAAGACCCACACGGTCGATTACCGTACCTTCGACCAGGCCGGCAACGTCGCCATGGGGAGCTGCATCGTCCAGCTTGACGGTCGCGCCCCGGACACGACCGCCGACACCGACGGCCTGCCGCACTCGACTGACACCCTAGTCAACCTGACGGCTTGCGACGAACACAGCGGCGTGGCGAGTACGTGGTACTCGCTCGACGGGAGCCCGGCGGTCGAGGGCGCAGTGGTGCTCGTCGCGGCGCTCGGCGACCACACGGGCGACGGTCTCCACGTGATCGTCTTCGGCTCGGTCGACAACGTCGGCAACCAGGAGGCGCCGCACACCTGTACGGTGCTGATCGACACCAGCGGCGGGGGGTGAGTGCCGCCCTCCGCTAGCTTCGCGCCAGCGTCGTCGCGCGCCGGGGCGGAGCGTGTGACAGGCAACGAGAGGGGCGGGGCGGTCGCACGACCGCCCCGCCCCTCGCCGTCGCGCCCTCCCTTGTATGATGCGGGCCGAGCCATGAGACTGGACACGGTATGAGCAGGAAGCGGGCACGACGGACCGGCGGCGCGCGCCGTCCCGCCGGCTCCGGTCCCGCCGCCCGCCCGGCACGCGAGCCCCGGAAGACAGCTGCCGCCGGCCGCGACGCCATCCTCCGTAACCCGCTCGTCCTGCTCGCGACCGCGCTCGCCGCGACGGTCGTCGTGGTCAACGCGGTCGGCTATGACCCAGACCTCGTCGGAACCTACTACATCCCGCGGGCGGCGCTGACCTATCCGCTGGTCGCCGCCCTCGTCGCTGTCGCCCTCGCCGCGCTGCGCCCCAGCGCGCGGCCGGTCCGTCTCGATCTCGTCGACCTGCTGGCGCTCGCGCTTGCCGGGTGGCTCGTCGTCGGCGCGCTGCTGTCGGCCGCGGCGGCTCCGGCCTGGTTCGGCTACTACAACCGGGGCACGGGCGCCTTCTTCGGGATGGCCGCGCTCGCCGTCTTCCTGGTCTCGCGCCGGCTGCTCGCCGGCGCCGCGAACGAGCGGCTCCTCGGCGTTGTGACGGCCGGCACGCTCACACTGACGGCGATCGTCGCGCTCGCGCAGAACGCCGGCGCCGACACGTGGTGGGGGGCGGCCGGCGTGGTCGACGGCCGCGCGACGGGGACGACCGGCAATCCCGTCAACCTTGCCGGCCTTTGCCTGCTCGGCGTGTGGCTCGCGGTGCTGGCGCTCGAATGGCGGGTGGATCTCTGGCTCCGGCTGGTGGTCGGCGCCGGCGCGGTGGCGAGCGCCGCCTGCCTGGTGCTCGGCGTCTCGCGCGCCGCCTACCTCGGTGTGCTGGTCGGCGGCATCGTCGTCGCCGTAGCCTGGGCGCGACGGCGGCAGTGGCGACGGCTCGCCGTCGTCGGCGCCGCCATTGTCATCACCATGGTCGCTGCTGCCGTCTACGCGCCGCAGGGCGGCCGCTCGCTGCTGCACCGCGTGCAGGACTGGCGCGTCGCCGGCGCGCTGAACGAGAGCGACGCCAAACGGCTCGACTTCTGGGGCGAGGCGCTGCAGGCGGTCGGCGACCGGCCGTTGGCCGGCGTCGGACCGGGCGCGTTCGTCGTCGCCGACCGCCTCTACCGACCCGTGGAGCGTCGCGTCGTGGCGCCGTGGGCGCTGTCGAGCGACCCTCACTCGCTGCCGCTGCTGATCCTCGCCACGACGGGTCTCGTCGGGGCGCTGCTCGTCGCGGCGCTGGTGGCGACGGCCGTGCTCGCCCTCGTGCGCCGGAGCGGGGTGGCCGGCGGTGGAGGAGCAGGTCCTCCACCCGGCGCCGGCGCCGCTGTCGGGGAACAAGCTGGTCTCGACGGCGCCGGCGTCGAGGTGGGCTGGCAGTATCTCGCGGCGCTCGCCTACCTCGCGGCCGCGGCAGCCTTCCTGCTGGTGAGCCCGCTCGACGCGGTCGTCGCCTTGCCGGCCGCGCTGGTGGCGGGCGCGCTGCTCGGCCCGCCTGCCGTCGCGGCGGCGGACGAGGCGGCACCGCCCCGGACGCCGGGCGATGCGGAGGATGGCAGCATCGTCGACGTCGGCGCGCGCCGGCGGCACTGGATGTCCGGTGTGACGATCCCAGCGCTCTCGCCGGGTGCCGGCCGCGTCGTCTCGAGGGCGCTCGTGGCCTTTGCAGCGGCGGTCGGCGCGGCGACCGTGTGGGCCGGCGTGCAGTACTGGCGCGCCGACGCCGGCCTCGCCGCCGCGGCTCGCGTCGACTCGCCGGCCCAGTATCGGCGTGCCGCCGATCTGTTCGCCTGGGAGCCCTTCTACAGTCTGGAGGCCGGAGGCCGTGTGTGGCGTGCGGGCCTGCAGGATGGCGCGCCCAGCGAAGTGAGGGACGGCCGCGCTCTCATCGAGCGCGCCCTCTCGCGCGACAAGACGAGCCCGCTCGGCTACGCCGACCTGGCCCGTCTCGCCATCGCAAGGGGCGAGCCGCAGCAAGGGGTCGAGCAGCTCAAGCGTGGACTGGAGTGGAGCCCGGACCATCCGGTGCTCCAGGGGCTCTGGGGGTACGCCGCGCTGTTCGCGGTCGACCAGCTGAAGGACAAGACGCTCGGGCGCGAGTTGGCGAGCGGGCTCGAACGACTGCCGGTCACGACGCCGGACGGCTGGTACTGGCTGAGCGAGGTGCGCCGCGCCCTCGACGACGCCGAGGGCGCGGCGCAGGCCCGCGTCGAGGCTGCGCGCCTCGCACCCAAGCTGACGCCGCACCGCTACGGCCAGCGGCTGCTGGCGGGCGGCTGAGTCGTCCTCGAGCCAACGGGACCGTGGGTCCCGCGCTGCGAGACCTCAAGCGGGCTGCGAGGGTCCAGGTCTCCCGCTGCATCTTGACCAGTTGTTCAAGGTGCCTCGACCAGTGATACTTCCGCGAAGGCGAGCGACAGGGGGAACGATGAGCGCCAGCGATCTGACGACCGACGAGACTGGTGGTCTTGCGCAGGACTTCCTCGGCCACCTCTGGCCGCCGTTCACCCAGATCCAGGGTCTCAAGCCGGTCATCATGGAGCGCGCCGAGGGCGCGGTCGTCTACGACACCGAGGGCAACGAGTACATCGACGCCTTCGCCAGCCTCTGGACGGTGAACGTCGGTCACGGCCGCAGCGAGATCTACGACGCCATCAAGGCGCAGATGGAGAAGCTGGCGATCTACCACATCTTCCAGATCGCCAACGAGCCGACGATAAAGCTCGCCGCCAAGGTCGCCGCGCTCATGCCGGGCGACTTGAACCACGTCTTCTTCACCCTCGGCGGCGGCGAGTCGGTCGAGACCGCCGTCAAGATGGCGCGCCAGTACCACCGCAATCGGGGCAACGGGACGAAGTACATGGTCCTGTTCCGCGACCGCGCGTACCACGGGACGACGATGACCGCGACGAGCGCCCAGGGCCTCTCGGCCAACCGGCAGAAGTTCGAGCCGCTGCTCCCCGGCTTCATCAAGCTCGGCGCTCCTTACTGCTACCGTTGCGCCTGGGGCAAGACCTACGGCGAGGACTGCAAGATGGAGTGCGCCAGGGTCGTCGAGCAGGAGATCGCCTTCTACGGCGCCGAGAACGTCGGCACCATGCTGGGCGAGACGATGATCGGCACCGGCGGCGTGATCCCGCCGCCGCCGGAGTACTGGCCCTTGGTGTGCGAGACGTGCAAGGCCAACGACGTGCTGGTGATCAACGACGAGGTCATCACCGGCTTCGGTCGCAGCGGCACCTGGTTCGGCTTCGAGCAGTACGGCTCCGACCCCGACCTCGTCACGCTCGCCAAGGGGCTCTCTTCGGGCTACCTGCCTCTCGGCGCCGTCGGCGCTCGTGAGCACGTCTTCGCGGCCTTCCTCGGCGGCGGCGACAAGACCTTCATGAGCGGGGCCACCTACAACGGCCACCCGCTGTGCTCGGCCGCCGGCCTCGCCAATCTCGAGATCATCGAGCGCGAGAAGCTGGTCGAGCGCTGTGCCGAGGTCGGGCCGTACCTGCAGGACGGCCTGAGGACGCTGCTCAAGCACCCGATCGTCGGTGACGTGCGTGGCGTCGGTATGGTGGCCGGTATCGAATACGTGCGGGACAAGGCGACGCGCGAGTGGTTCCCGCTCTCGCAGGGCGTCGCCGCCAAGGTCCGCGACGAGGCCTTCAGGCGCGGCGTCTTTGTTCGCCTGCTCGGCGGCGGGCACGTCCACGCGGTCGCGCCGCCGTTCATCATCAGCAAGACGCAGATCGACACCATCGTGCGCGTGCTCGACGAGGCGATCGGCGTCGTCGAGAAAGAACTGGGCGCCTGATGGGTGACCTGCTGCGCGTCGACGTCACGACCGGGACGACCCGCGAGGAGGACATCCCCGGGGAGCGTCTGCGCACGCTGCTCGGCGGCAAGGGCATCGGCGCGCGCATGTTGCTCGAGGAGGTCGGCCCGGAGGTCGACCCGCTGGGGCCGGGGAACAAGCTCATCTTCACCACCGGGCCCCTGAGCGGGACGCAGATGCCGGGCGCCAACCGCTACGGCGTCTTCTTCCTCGGCCCGCTGACCGGCGGGTACGGCGAGGCGTACGCCGGCGGCAACCTCGCGCCGCAGTTCGCCGGCACCGGCTACAAGGTCGTCGTGCTCGAGGGTCGCGCGGACGCGCCGGTGTTCGTGGAGGTCGCCGAAGGTCGCGCGGTCGTTCACCCGGCCGGCGACCTGTGGGGCACCGACACCTACGCGGCCGAGGATCAGCTCAAGGCGCGCGTCGGCGATCCGAAGGCGCAGGCCTGTGTCATCGGCCCGGCCGGCGAGAACCTGCTGCGCTTCGCCTGCATCGAGAACAACAAGTGGCGCAGCCTCGGGCGCGGCGGCGCCGGCGCCGTCATGGGCTCTAAGAACGTGAAGGGGGTTGTGTTCCACGGGGCGCGCAAGCCTGCGGTCGCGCGCCCCGACGCCTTTAGGCAGCTCATCCGCGACATGGTCGCCGCTTCCAAGGACCATCCCACGGTGACCGCCTACAAGCGCATGGGCACCGTGCAGATGGTCCGCGTCACCAACGGCCTGAACATGTTTCCGACGCGTTACTGGACCAAGGGGCATCTCGACGACTTCGAGCCGCTCTCGGCCGAGACGATGCTCGAGAAGTACCACGTCAAGAACACGACGTGCCCGCCCTGTTTCATCGCCTGCGGCAACCTCTGTCGCGTGCCGGACGGCCACGAGACGCTCGCCGGCCTCGAGATCGAGGGCCCGGAGTTCGAGACCATCTAG
>Ga0315281_10001534_pt1 | contig 34283 bp, 26 predicted proteins | sample YL17G07_0_MG_FD_204540 | JGI IMG/M metagenome (GOLD analysis project Ga0315281, IMG submission 204540) | Sediment microbial communities from Yellowstone Lake, YNP, Wyoming, USA - YL17G07_0 | ecosystem: Environmental > Aquatic > Freshwater > Lake > Sediment | place: USA: Wyoming | collected...
TAAATTCAAAGAGAGAAAAGAACCTCAAGGAGTAGTAGAAACCGGGGCAGCGCCATTCCGCTGCGGCTTGATCGGGGACCATCTTAATCTCGACCCTTTATTGTCTTGACAGAGGGGTCCACTTAACGGACCGATCAGGGACTTTCCCCGCCTTGGAATATTCCCTTCAGTCCGCAAAATGTTTACGACGCGCAAGAAGTACCCGCTTGGGGATTTCAACCTGGTTCAGCTGCTGACCGTGGACGAGCCCGTTGAAGACGGCTACCGGACGATACGATATTCCGTTGCGCTTTCCGGCGCGGGGCGGTCCCTGGAACTGCTTTCCGCTGACACTGAAGGCGAGGGAAAGGCGATCCAAAAAGAACTCGCTGAATTTCTCGAACTGCCCTTTCTTGAGGGCGGAATCGACGGATGGCCGCACAAGAATCTCTTTGTCCAGGGCGGATAGCATCATATCTTCAGCAGACAGTCCGGATTTCTCAACTCGGTGCACGTCCTGCGGGGCCTGCGCCACGGGAAGCAGGCGTATCATTTGCTGGAATTGATCGCCGCTTCCGGGCCCAGGCTCAAGCCGGTATCCCCGGCGCGGCAATGGCTGAACCGGTTCGTATTGGCATTCCGGGCATATCTCAGGAACGGCATCGTATAACCGAGGAGGTACGTATGCAGATAGACGCACGCGGAAAAGGCTGTCCTGTCCCGGTCATGATGACCGAGGAGGCCGTCTCGAAGATCACCGAGGGCATCGTCGAGGTCATTGTCGACAACGAGGAGTCCGCGCTCAATGTAGCGGGATATGCGGCCCAGCAAGGGCTGTTCGCCGAAACAACGAAAGAGGGCGCAGACTGGAAGGTCAAGGTCGTGAAAGGCTACGCCTGCAAACCCGGAACAGCTTCCGCCGTTGCTCAGCCGGAACCGGCGGTAAAGAAGAAGTCGCTTATGATCATCATCGGCACCGACAGCCTGGGCAAGGACGAGGACCTGGGGAAGAAGCTCATGAAGGGCTTCCTGGACACCATGAAGGTCTACAAGCAGTTGCCGCACACGATGTTCTTCCTGAACGCGGGCGTAAAGCTGACAACGGTGAACGATGAGACCGTTGCCGTGCTGAAGGAGATTGCGGAACTCGGCGTGGAGATATATTCCTGCGGCACCTGCCTCAAGCACTACGATCTTGAGTCATCGCTCAGGGTCGGCAACCGGGGCGCCACGAACCACATTGTGGAAGGCATGCAGGACTTCGACAAGGTCGTGTGGATATGAGAAGCTGGGCCGCAAAACCTCATCTGCTGTTACGACTGGCTGAGTCGGCTGGCGCCGGCCGCGGGCTTCAACCCTGTTGGGCAACCGTGCATGGTTTGTCTTCGGTTCGATTCCGAAGCCAGTCTCCATAGGTCAGTGAATGACGGATCAACAGGGCGATGCATCAAGAGGCATCAGTATTGCAAGAATCTAACGACCTCACGCTATGCCAGTCTGAATAACGACCTGCTCGACTGCACTGGCGAGGTAAACGAAGACCTGGTATTTTTCAAGAGTCTGACGTTTCAACAAATGAATATCCTTTGACCGTGTGCGGCCCGGCAAGTTATTGAATAGTTCTCAACTTCATCGGATACTACGATTTTCGTCAAGGAAATACAACAAAAGGTCCTTTGTCCCATCCTGCTGTTTGAAACGGCGTTGACTGTCCGGTATCACTTTTACAATCGCTCCTCAAAGCTTTAAACGTACCATTCGTGCTGACAATTCTATTTGCATTGCCTGTGTTTTTCATGGTTTTCCCGCCTTTTTGTTGCGCAAATCATCCTGTTGTGTTACTATTCCAGCCGGTATGCGCGCACTCTTTGCTCTCATTGTTCTCTGTGTTCTTTCACTTCCGGCCGGAGCAGGCGCCGCTGAAAATGGACTGACCGTCAACAGCATTCGGCATGCTTCCTATGCCGCCTTCACCCGGATCGTTTTCGAGGTCGAGGCCGCGGCGCCCTATGTTCTGATTCGATCGACCGACGGGCGCAGTGTCACGGTGAGTTCCTATGACGGCCCTTTTCTGCTCAAGACGCCGCTGCCGATATTCAGTGACAGTGTGGTGCTCGGCCTGGAGTCGCGAGAAGATTCGGGAAGGACCGTTGTTGTCATCCGCCTTGACGGAGAGGTCGGAGACGTGAAGGACTTCGTACTTCGCGGACCCGACCGGATCGTGATTGACATCGCGAAGGGGGCGGCCCCGGTCCCGGCGCCGCCTACGGACAAGCCAAAGGTGATCGTGCTGGATCCCGGCCACGGCGGCAAGGATACGGGCATTGTTGCGTCGCAGGGGCAGGAAAAGACGCTCACGCTGGAGCTTGCGCTTGCGATCAGGAAAATACTGCAAAAGGACCCGCACCTGAAGGTAGTCCTGACCCGGGACAGGGACAAGGCCCTCACGCTTGACGAACGGGCCGCGGCCTCGAACGCGGCCGGAGCGCTGCTTTTTGTGAGCATCCACTCAGCGGCGGACGCGGGTTCGCGGGTCTTTATCCAGGACCTGTTTGACGAACAGGGAACGCAAACTGTCCGCCCCGTGAGCGGCGATTTCCTCGACTACGAGGCCGGGAGCGAACAGCACGAGATGCTCTGGGGAAAACAGCAGGCGGCGCATGCGCGAGAGAGCGGCGCCCTTGGCCGGAAGCTTGCGCGGCAGTTTGCCGGGCAGGACAGCGCCGAGCCCGTCCAGGCCCCGCTGGCGCTGCTCAAGGCCGTGGACGCGGCAGCGGTCCTGATCGAGACGGGTGCGGCGGCGGACCGGGCGCTCGCGGCCGAGGCCATTGCCGGAGGGATCGAACTGTATGTCAAAGAGAACTGACAGGAGCATGCAGAGCAACCGGCTGCTGCTCGGTGTAGTGATTATCCTTGCCGCCATCGTCGCCTCGGGGGGGATCATGCTCTGGATGCGGATGCCTTCGAACGATACGGTCCAGAAACCGGCGTTGCAGGACCAGCAACTTGCTCATCGGCGGTTTCTCCTCAACGAGCCGATTCCGATAACGCTTTATTACCCCCATGAGGGGATGCTCGCCGCGGGGCCGGCTGTTGTGAAACGTCAGCCCGATACGCAGTCGCTGGCGCGGGCGGCGCTTGAGGCCCTGTTCGCTGACCAGCGGGCCTCGCTGGAGCCGGTGCTGCGGGACATCAGACTGAGAGAGCTTTTTATTGACACCACCGGCACGGCCTATATCGACCTGACCCCGGGTCCGCAGAAGGACGCGCATGCGTCGGCGTGGGAGGAGCAACTGGCGATCTACTCGCTGGTGAACACGCTCCTGCGGAATTTTGAAGAGCTCAAGCAGGTCGAGCTGCTGCTCGACGGCGGGGAGGCGCAAACCCTGGCGGGGCACATGGACCTGTCGAGGACGTTCACAAAGAGGATGGACCTCGTGAAACAGTAAACGGCGTTATTTCTCGCAGCGGCGCGGAGTTCGCGGAGCTCTGTTTGGTCATTGCGAGCCGGCATAATAATCATCATGCAAAAAGCAATCGGCATATTCGATTCCGGGATCGGCGGTCTCACGGTTTTCAAGGAGATCGTGGCAAAGCTCCCGGAGGAGAACATTATTTATCTCGGCGACACGGCGCGGGTCCCCTACGGCATCCGCTCGGCCGAGACAGTGACGCGCTACAGCTTCGAGAATACCAACTTTCTGCTGTCCCAGGAGATCAAGATGCTCGTGGTCGCCTGCAACACGGCGACGGCGATCAGCCTCGAGGCCGTGAAAAAAGAGTTTCCGCTTCCTGTCATCGGTGTGCTTGAACCCGGCGCCCGCGCGGCGGTCGCGTCCACGAAGACCCGAAAGGTGGGCGTCATCGGCACCGAGGCAACGATCAACAGCGGCGCCTATGAGCGGGCCATCAAGCGGCTTGCGCCCGAGGTCGAGGTTACGAGCCGCGCCTGTCCGCTCTTTGTGCAGCTGGCGGAAGAGGGGTGGACGGACAACGATGTGGCTGAGCTCGTTGCCGGAAAATATCTATTGCCGTTCCGGGAAACAGGAATCGATACGCTGGTGCTGGGTTGTACGCACTATCCGCTGCTCAAGGCGGTGATCGGCAGGGCCGTCGGCCCCGGCATCACGCTGATCGACTCGGCGACCGAAACAGCCATGGAAGTGGCGGAGGTGCTCGAGAAGCTCAAATGGCGGGGGAGCGGGAAGGGCGAAGGGACCCGGAAATTTTATGTGACCGACACGCCGGCCCGTTTCGAGCTGATCGGCAAACGGTTTCTCGGCGATTCAAAGCTTCGCGCGGAGCAGGTGAAGGTGGGAGGGGTATGATGCAGCCGCTGCGAACCGAACAGGATGCCGTACGCGGGGAAAGCAAACGGAAGCTCGATGAGGTGGGCCTGATGAAAAAAGAGTGTGCCCGGACGAGGGCGGCGCTCCCTGATTTTCTGCGCGGTCATGTGTTCCGGACCACACGGAACAGGATCGAACGGCACCTAAAATACTGCGTGGTTTGCAAATCCGAGTTCGACGCGCTCAAGCGCATGGAGGAGACCCGCCTGCTCCTGAAATACATGGACTCGCCCGAGGGAGTTGCCTACCGCGTAAAGGAAGGCCTCTCCACGCTCGCGAAGCTCAAAAAGATACTGTATCGTCCTTTGTGGCTTGCGGGTATCGCCCTCATCGTCGCGGGGATATATTATTACGCCATGCTGCCGCGTCAGCTTGATATTGAACTCGAGAATATCGTGAAACCCGCGCCGGTAAACACGTTTCCCACGTCGTCAGCGGCAGTACAACCGAAGGAACCTGTGTCGCCGATCCCGGCGGCCGAAGCGTCGATGCCGGTGCCGCAGCCTGTCCCCACCCCGGCCGTGGCGCCGCTGTCAGTGAGCATTACCCCGGTCAATGAGACCATGGCAATCCGGCGCATCAATGAGGTCATGCAGGGCCATGAGCAGCTTCGGACACTGAAGTTCAGCGAAACCAAACGGGTGCTTTCCGGCAAACTGACCGAAAACGAACTCCTCATGTTCTTCGATCGGATCAAGGGCGTGGCAAAGGTGAGCTACAATCTCAGGCGCTTAAAAACATTCCCCGCTGCCCAGCAGGTCCCGTTTGTGCTGACGCTCAAAGCGGCGCCCAGGAACGTTGAAGAACCAGTGCCGGCGCGGGAGCCGGTGAAAAGCGCCGAAAGTGGAACGACAGCGCCCGCCGAGATAGGGGCCCCCGCTCCGGCGGAGACCGCTCCCGCGCCGGCAGCCGCTCAATAGTTAGTTATAAATTAAATTCTACGCAAAACGGCAAGAATATTTCTCGCAAAGGCGCAAAGTTCGCAAAGAAATGCTGGATTATTTGTTTTAAAAATCAGGACTTAAAGATTTTCTTGGCGTTCTTTGCGCCTTTGCGAGAGACGCCTTTAAATTTTTGCTTTTCGATTCCGGCTTGTCCGGGTTAGGTTACATCCGGGGACCCCGAAGTCCGCGGACGTGATCACTGATGGAGAAACGGATCCCACACGACGATGTCCCTTGACAGAGCATATCGGGAAACCATTGACTACCTCTATGCGCTCCAGAAGCATGGGGTCAAGCTTGCGTTGTCCAACAGCTTTGCGCTTATGGCGCTCATGGGCGACCCGCACCGGAAGTTCCGGTCCGTGCATGTCGCGGGCACGAACGGAAAGGGATCGACCGCTTCGTTTATCGCAAGCATGCTGCTGGCTGCGGGATATCGCGTCGGGCTCTATACGTCTCCGCATCTGGTCAGTTTCAGCGAGCGGATCAGGATCAACAATGTATTGATCACCGAGGCAAAGGTCGTGGAGCTTGCGGGTCGTGTGCGTGACGCCGCCCGGAAGTCAACCGGTCCCGACGGGAGGCGCTCGCTCAATCCCACGTTCTTCGAGGTCACGACCGCCATGGCCTTTACTTACTTCGCGGACGAGAGCGTGGACATTGCCGTGCTCGAGGCCGGGATGGGCGGCAGGCTCGATTCCACGAACGTGATCACCCCGCTTGTGTCGGTGATCACGAACATCGAGCTTGAACACACCGAATTTCTGGGGACCGCGCTCACGCAGATCGCCGGCGAAAAAGCCGGCATCATCAAACAGGGGGTCCCGGTGGTGACGGGGGCAACGCAGCAGGAGGTCATTACGGTCCTCGAGAGGGAAGCCGCGGCCCGCAAGGCCGGGTTCTACCGGTTGTCTAAGGATTTTATGCATTTTCCTGTCCCGGCACAGCGCGAGCAGGTCTTTGATTACCGGGGGATCAAGTGTTCTTATGAAAAAGCGCGGATCAATATGCTCGGCGGGTATCAGGTGGACAATGCCTGCCTGGCCCTGGCATCGATCGAGTGTCTGCGCAATGCCGGGATCATCGTGGATGAAGCCGCTGTGCGGCGCGGACTTGAGCGGGTCCGCTGGGAAGGGCGTCTGGAGCTTGTGGCGCGCAAGCCTGATATCTACCTTGACGGCGCGCACAACCCGGCCTCGGCACAGAAGCTTGCCGCGACCATCCGGGGGATGAGAAGAGCGTACGGGAGGACCGTCCTCGTCATCGGGATTCTCGGGGACAAGGATTGCCAGGGGATCACGTCAGCGCTGGTCCCGCTTGCCGATCACGTGGTGGTGACGAAGCCGCGGTATTCGAGGGCAATGGATGTCCGGGAGCTTGCAACGGAAATACGGAAGCTGCATGGCTCCGTCGAGACCGCGGAGACAGTCAAGGAGGCGATCGCGGCGGCCGGAAAGGCGGCATCACCGGACGATCTGGTGCTGATCACCGGCTCTCTCTATGTGGTAGGCGATGCGCGGGCAGCGCTCCATCCGGAACCAGACCGGTCCGAATCGTTGAGCGGGCTGAAAGGATGAGCTGCGTCAATGCGGGATGAAGAACTGAAGAGTGCGCGGGGATGATGGGTCGCATATTGTTCATAGTTGCAGTGGTCCTGTTCATCGGGTTGCCGGTGGGAGCTCCCCGACACGCCTGGAGCGAGGAACTCCCGAATAAAATCCCCGTTACGGTGTCAGCGGACTCTCTTGATTATGACCGGGCCAATGACCGGTATGTCGGGACCGGGCACGTGAAGATCGAGCAGGACGGAGTACGGCTCGAGGCGGACAAGGTCGTGCTGGACAACAGGACCGGCGAAGCTGTGGCCGAGGGCAAGGTCTTCTTGCAGGACAAGGGAGACATCATGCATGCCGAGCGGATGCGGATCAACATGAACACCCGGGACGGTGTTATCGTGAACGGCGACCTTTTTATCAAGAAAGAAAACCTCCACGTGAAGGGGGGCATGATCGAACGGCACTCTGACACCGTCTACCATGTTGAGAAGGGCACGGTCACCACCTGTGACGAGGACGAATGGTTTCTGAAGGCGGAGGTGCTGGATATTGATATGGAGCGGTATGCCACCGGCAGGAAGCTGTCGTTCAACGTGCGGGGCCTGCCGGTGCTCTACACACCCTACTTGCTTTTTCCCGTGCGCAGGCAGACCGGCCTTCTTATGCCGGAGTCGCTCGGATACAGCAACCATGACGGCATTTTTGCGAATAATGCGTTCTTCTGGGCCATCTCGGATTACAAGGACATTACACTCTACTCGGATTACCGGGAGCTGACCGGGCACGGGACCGGCGTTGAATACCGCTACAGGAATTCCCGCGAGTCCATGGGCCAGATATACTATAAAATTTTTGACCAGTTCCATACCGGCGAGTCGCGCTGGAATTTCCAGTTCCAGCATCAGGAAGAGTTTGCCGAAGACCTCTCCGGCCGTTTGGACATCAACCTCGTGAGCGATGAGCGCTACTTCTATGACCTCGACAAGAAGCTTGAGAACAAGTCCAAACCCTATCTTGACTCGAACGCCTTTTACGTGGAGCGGTGGAACACCGCCTCGCTTTATCTGATGGGCCAGTATTCCATCGACCTCACCCGGACCAATGAAAAGACGGTCCAGAAACTGCCCGAACTGCGCTATACGATCTATGATGAAACGCTTGCCGGACCGCTTCACCTGCGCTTTGACGGGTCCGCGGTGAATTTCACGAAGCAGGAAGGGAATGGCGCGCGGCGCGTGGATATCAACCCGCGGTTGACCGCCGCGTTCGGCGGCAATGGTCTGAGCATTACGCCGAATGCCGGTGTGCGGGCCACGTTCTATGACCGGAGCGCCACGACCGTGGAACCGACGGAGCGAAAATACTTTTATGCGGGGACTGAGGTGAATGCCCGGGTTTCCCGGGTGTATGGCGCTGACAGTGCGACCGGGATCGGGCGGGTCAGACACGCGATCGAGCCGACACTGTCATATAGCTATGTTCCTCACGTGGAGCAGGGGGACATACCGCAGTTCGATTCCGTGGACACCGTGTCCGCGCAAAAGTTGGCGAGCATCGCTCTGATCAACCGTGTGACCGCGCACTATAAAGAAACGAAGGACACGCCGTATACGACCTTTGATGTGATGGTATTCAGGATCTCCCGGTCCTATGACTTCAACATCGCGCGGGAGCACGGGAGTGACTCTCATCCCGGTTCCGACATCCTCGGAGAGTTGTACTTGAAGACACCCAAGACGTTCAACGTGTCGGCGACCGGAAGTTACAATGCCTATGACCGTGTCGTGTCTTCCCATTCTGAAGGGGTGGGTTATACCAGGAGTGTGGTGTCGCTGAACCTCACCCATACCTTTATCCAGGGAGGGACGGATTATCTGATCAGCGGGGCAGGGCTGACGTTCAGCAAGTGGAACCTGCACGTTCAGGTGTCGAGCGATATCCAGAACAAGAAGACCATGGAGGAGGATTACCTCTTGCACTACACCTCACAGTGCTGGGGAGTAAGCGTGAGGTATACTGCTCTGCCGGGGGAATATCGGTATACGGCAATGATAGACTTGAAAGGCCTTGGCAGCGGAGGAAATAAATAAGGGACCGGGGGGCGATAGTGTGGGAGACGAGATCATTGTGCTGATAACAACATCAACGAGGGATGAAGCCGCGAAGATCGGGGCAGCGCTTGTGGATGAGCATCTTGCTGCTTGCGTGAACATCGTGCCGGAGGTGCGCTCACTGTTTTTCTGGGAGGGCAGGATCCGGGATGAGCGGGAGACGCTGCTCATCTGCAAGAGCAGGCTGCCGCGTATGGAGCTGCTTGTTGCGCGGGTGAAATCGCTCCACTCCTCTACCGTACCCGAGGTGATCGCGCTCCCGATCGTCGCAGGTTCACGGGATTATCTCGACTGGGTGAAGGATGCGACGAAGGAGTGATTCCCAGTGCGGGCCGCGAAACGGAGAATACGGAATTAAATCTGGTCGGTGTCAACGACCAGCCTGATCTTCTGTCCAGTGCGCACTGTTTTGCCGAGCCCCGTGTTCCACTCACGGATGTCGTCGATGGTCACATTGTGACTCTTCGCTATCCGCATAAGCGTTTCTCCGCGCCTGACGCGGTAGACGATCCTCTGTTGTTTGCCGCCCTCTCCCGTGGTCAAGTAGCTTGCATCAGGATTTTTCCCATTCATGTCGCTAGGGATGAGCAGGTGTTTGCCTGGGGCGATACGGTTTTTCTTGAGACCGTTGATGTCGCTGATCGCCTCCGGATTTGAGTTGTACAGTTTGGCGAGTGAGGAGAGTGTTTCTCCCTTCCTGACCTCATGCCGTTCCCACTTGATCATCTGCTCCCGCGGGATTGCGGCGAAGTTTGCGAGAAATGCTTCTTTTTTTCCATAGGGTATTCTCAGGTTGTACTTTCCGTATTGCGGGGGGGTTACCCACCGTTTGAGTTCGGGGTTCAGCTCTTTGATATCCTGATAGGCGCAGTCCGCGCAGCGGGCAATCAAACGGAGGTCCGTGCTTTCCTCGAGCACTACCTCATCGTACTTGTACGGATCGACAGTCGTCACGCTGAAGCCGTAGGCCTCGGGGTTCTTGGCGATGATGGTCGCCGCCATCCATGTGGGTACGTAGTTCTTGGTCTCATTCCTGATGTATCGTGATGCTCTCAGGTCCCAGAAGTCATCGGAGCGGGTCCGAAGCACGGCACGCTGGACCTTTCCCGCGCCGGCATTGTACGATGCCAGGACCAGGGGCCAAGAGCCGAAGAGGTTGTGCAGGTCTTTCATATGTTCTGCCGCGGCGTTCGTGGACTTGATGGGGTCCTTCCGTTCATCGATCCACCAGTTGATCTTGAGTCCGTACATCTTGCCGGTGGCGGGCATGAACTGCCAGGGTCCCACTGCCCGGCACCAGGATACGGCATACGGGTTGAAGCCGCTTTCGATCATGGCCACGTAGACGAGGTCCTCGGGAAGGTTCTTTTCTTTAAAAATCTCCTTCATCATGGGACTATACCGCGCGGCCCGGTCAAGCCAAATCTGAAACACCGCGCGTCCGCGAGTCTTGTAGTACTCCAGGTTGTTTTCCACGCTGTTGTTCAGGATCATGGGGATATTATAGGGTTTTACATAGGCCGAATCGTCAAGAACTTCTTCCTCGAGCTGGGCCACATCTTCGGATGGAGGCGTCAGTTGCGGGGGGATTGCCGCCTCAATCGCGGGAGAAGGGGTTTCGGCACGTACAACCCGAAACGGGAAAAAACAAACAAGGCTAACTATAAATAAAATAAAGGTAATTTTTCGATTCATTTTTCCTCCAGTTTCGCCGCGGTTGATTATAAGGTTAACTCAATCCAGTCCTCTTGTCAACAAATAAATGTTAAAAACAAATTATCAATACCACTTGATTTTGCCGATTATTTTTCTGACTTATTGCGCCGGATCATGCTGTGCAGAGGTTTTATCCGGCAGTTTCCCTTGTAATTAAGAGTGTTGTTCTGTATGATTGGCTGCATGGAATATGCCCGCATACACGAGGTTTTCAGTTCCATTCAAGGCGAGGGCCCCTGGCTCGGCCAGCGGCACATCTTCGTCCGCTTTGCGGGGTGCGATATTCGGTGCCGCTACTGCGATACACCGGCTGCCGTTCAGCTTGAACGTGAAGGCGCGGACCCGCTGTTCTGCGGCGTTCAAATTGCGGCGGGTTCGAAAGAGCAAGAGCGGGCGCCAAACCCCGTTTCACCCCCGGCGCTTACGGCCTTCTGCTCACGGCTGATCATTCCGGGCCCTTCACGCCCGGTGATCAGTCTGACCGGAGGCGAGCCCCTGCTGCATGCGTCGTTTCTGGCGGAATGGCTTCCAACGGCGCGTGGCGCCTTCATTCTGTATCTCGAAACCAGCGGTATTCATCACGATGCCATGAAGAGCATCGGCGAGCTGGTAGACGTGGTGAGCATTGACTTTAAGCTTCCTTCCGCCACAGGGCTGCGGCCTTTTTGGGATGAGCACAGGAAATTTCTGGAGGCGGCGCGCGGGAAAAAGCTTTTTGTAAAGGTCGTCGTGACCAGTGACACCAGGGAGGTTGATATCCTCACTGCCGCCTGGATTATCGCCGATTTCGAACGGTCGACCGTGCTCGTTATCCAGCCCGCGGGAGGACCGCTTGCGCCTGAATCAACCATGCTCATGAATTTTCAAGATGCGGCGCTCGGGATCATTGAAGAAGTTCGTGTAATTCCCCAGGCGCATACGGTGTTGAACGTGCCGTAGAGGAATGCGGAATGCGGAAGCATAAACATAAACAGGGGCCATACTCCGTGCCGGCGGAAAGGGTATAACAGCGCATGAATTTCCACATGCTCTCACTGGTTGTGGAAGAACTTGCCGCTCTCCTCACGAACGCCCGTGTGGAGCGCGTATATCAGGGGAAGGGGGGAGGATTGTATATTCTCCTCAAGCGCGACCGGAAAAAGTTCAACCTCCTGCTTTCGCCGGACCGCGCCATGCCCCGCCTGCATCTGGTGAGCGCGAAACCGGTTGCCGAAGATCCACCCCACGGCTTCACCCTCTTTCTCAGGAGCCACGTGTCCGGCGCGTGGGTGACGAGCATCGGTCTGCCGGACCAGGACCGGATCGTGGAAGTCCGCTTTAGCAAACAGGGAGATGAATACCTGCTCCTGTTCGAACTCTTCGGCTTTTCGGCCAATCTTGTCCTTGTTGATCAAGCCTCGACAATCCTCGCGGTCCATTACGCGGTCCCGCCCGCGGAAGGGGCGGCCCGTCCGCTGCTGGCGGGCCTCCTGTACAGCGCTCCTGAAAAACCGCGTCTCGCCGGACCGCGGGGGGACGAGCGCGCCCGTGGATTCGACGCCGGTCCTTCTCCCAACAGGGCAGCGGAAGTTTATTATGAACGGCTCATCGCGCAGCGTCAAATCCTTTCACTCAGGGCCGAACTTTCTTCTCTACTAAAAAAGAAGCTTATAAGGACCGATCGTCTCGTGACCGCCTTGTCCGAAGACCTGCGGGCAGCCGACCGGATCGACGAATACCGGCAGGCAGGAGATCTGGTCCTTGCTCATCTGAAAGAACTGAGGACCGGGATGGAGCGGGCGGACCTTACGGGGTATGACGGCAAAACAGTATCGGTCCTTCTCGACGCGAAGCGTTCTCCGTCGCGGAACGCGGAACTCTATTTTAAAAAGTATAAAAAAGCAAAGACGGGCCGGGACATCATCTCGGCGCGTCTGCGCGAGGCAACAGGGGAAGCCGCAGGTCTCAAAGCGCTTCTGATCGATCTTGATCAGGCAATAGATGCCGATGCCCTTATGGCGCTCCGGTCGGAGCTTGCCGCAAAAGGATATTTTGGAAAACCCCCCGCCCAACAGCGAAAAGGGCAACGGGGCGCGGCGCGGCCGGCTATACGAAGAGTTCTGTTCAACGGCTGGGACATCCTGGTGGGCAAGAGCGCGGCAGGCAACGATCATCTAACGATGAAGATCGCCCGCCCCGACGATCTCTGGCTCCATGCCGAGGGCATGCCCGGCTCTCATGTGCTCATCATAAATCCGAAGGCCGGGGACATCCCGCCCGACGTGCTGATGAAAGCGGCCGCCCTGGCGGCCTTCCATAGTAAAGGAAGACATGCCGGTAAAGTGCCGGTAACGTATACCCGCGCGGGGCTGGTAAAAAAGCCGAAGGGCGCGAAGCCGGGACTGGTGAAACTCCAGGAGCGGAAATCCCTGATGGTTAAGCCGGAGGACGGGTAGCGCGCATTGTTGAAAGTGATTATTACCTTTACAGGATGAATAGATTCGAGTAAAATTTGTCCGCTAGCGAAGACAATGCGTATGACAAAAAAAATCATCATAACACTCCTCATTGCCCTCATAGTGTTCGGCGTCGCGATCTCCCTGTATATCAACGGTCAGTTCAAAAAACCCGAGTTCTTCGTCTATGATCTCCAGGCAAAGCTCCTGCGCGCTGAAAAGGTCATGGACGGCAGGCTCAAGGTCATTCTCGTGGATGAGGCCTCACTCACGTCGATGTCTGGCCTCGCGGGCAGGTGGCCGTGGCCCCGCGCCATCTGGGCGGACCTGCTTGATTTTCTCTCGATGGGCGGCGCGCGGACAGTGCTCTTCGATGTTTTGTTTCTTGAACGGACGGATGCGGTGAACGACAAGGCGCTTATTGATGCGACGAGGTCATCGCGGAATGTGCACCATAGTATAATAATAAAAAGGGATGATCCGGACGAGAACTCGGAGAACAACGCGTACGTGAATCGTCCGATGCCTGAAGAATTCGTAAACCGGTTTGCGCTTAAAAATGTCAGCGGCGCGCTGCATGTGAAGCCGGGCAGTGCATACAACGACTTTGAGCTCCCGATCGCCGGCCTTGCCGGGGTTTCAAAAGGAATAGCCGTCGTCGAATTCACGTATGACAGTGACGGGGTGTACCGGAGGACACAACCGCTCCGTGAATATCAGGGAAAATATTTTCCCGTGCTTGGCCTGGCCCCGTTTATCGATGACAAGAGCGCCATCTCCATACAGAGGGATATCATTACGATCAACGACCGTGCCATCCCGGTTGATGAGAACGGCAATTGTATCATCAACATGTACAATCTGAACAAGGTCGACACCTATTCCATGAGCGGCGTGTTCGCGTCGCTTCAGAAGATCAGAAAAGGCGAGGTGGAAAACCTCCTGGTGAACCCGGAGGCCTTCAGGGACAGCATCGTGTTCATTGCCGTGAGTGCCGTGGGTGGCGCTGACCTCAAACCTGTTCCGGTGTCCCCCGGCGCGCCCGGTGCGATGCTCCACGTCTTCCTTGCGAACAACTATCTCAAAAATGATTTCATGAGGCCGCCGGACAAACGGCTGACGTTCAGCTCCATGTTCATCGGCGTGTTCCTCACGTCGTGGGCCGTGATGTTCAACAAACGGCTTATTTTCAGGGCGGTGTTCCCGTTCGCCATGCTCGCGCTCTATATCGGTTTTGGGTTATACGCATTCAAAGCGAACACGCTGGTGGATATGGTCCCCCTTGTTTTCTCCACGGTTTTCAGCGGGTTCCTCTCCCTCGGCTACCTGACCTTTACCGAGGCCGCGGAAAAGAAGCGGGTATCGCAGCTCTTCACCCAGTATGTGTCCAAGGAAGTGTTGCACGAAGTGCTGCACAACTATAAAGATTACCTGAAGACGAGCGCCGGTCAGAAGGTCGAACTCACGGTGCTGTTCTCCGATATCCGGGGATTCACGGCCATATCGGAGACCACGCCGCCGGAGAAGCTCGTGGAAATGCTGAACATCCATTTCTCGATCATGGCCGGCATCATCCTGAAGCATAACGGCACGATCGACAAATATATCGGCGATGCGATCATGGCCTTCTGGGGCGCTCCGGTCCGGACGACGGACCATGCTGAGCAGGCGGTGCTGGCCGCGCAGGAGATGCTCGAAGGCCTCAAGGAAGTCAACAAAACGCTGAAGGAGCGGGGCTTTGAACATGAAGTCAGGATCGGTATCGGCATCAACACCGGAGTGGCCACGATCGGGAACATCGGTTCCGAGCAAAAAAAGAACTATACGATTGTGGGCGATGCGGTCAATCTGTCGTCGCGGCTCGAGAGCATCACCAAGGAACATAAGACCCCCTTGCTGTTCTCGGAATTCACCTATGCGAAGATCAAAAATAAAATACGCTGCAGGCCCATCGGAAACGTCACGGTGAAGGGCAGAGAGCAGCCGGTTGATGTATATACCGCGGAGTAGTAAACAGGAGGTGTGTTATGAGAAAAACGCTTTTACCGGTGGTAATGGTTATTGCGGGCGTGTTCTTCTCCACGATGCTGTATGCTCAGACGGAGTATTACGTCCAGAGCGTAAAGGCAAAGGTGATGTCCGGGCCGTCGTTTAAGTCCGCGGTCATCGCCGAGGTTGCCAGGGGCTTCAAACTTATCGCATCAGGCAGGGAAGGACCCTGGGTAAAGGTCAGGATCTCCGACAAGGACGGATACGTGTCGTCCCTTCTGGTGTCGACCCACCCGCCCTTTGGAAAAACGGGGCTCATTAAGGGCGACGACGCCGATATCAAGCAGGGCGTCCGCCGCCGCGCTTCATCCTATACCAGCGCCGCCGCCGCCCGGGGGCTCACCCAGGACGATCGCAGGAGGCTGAGCAAAGAGGAGAAAGTCGATTACGAATCGCTTGGAACGATGGAGGCCTTTACGCTGAGTGACGACGAGCTCACCCGGTTCATGGAGGGAAACAAACTATGAAGATCGTCAGGTCATTATTCGTTGTTCTGGTTGTCCTGACCGGCCTGTACCCGGCGCCGCTGACGGCGGCGGAATCCGGGGCGAATTTCCGGCAGCGGATGTCGACCGGCGATGAAGAGCTCATTTCCGATATTGCGGAGGAGGTCAGGTTCGGCCGCGAGGTTGCGGCGCGGGTGATCGCCCGATACGGGCTGTATGAAAACCCCACGCTCATGAAATACGTCAATCTGGTCGGACTGGCGCTTTCCCGGAACACGAACCGTCCGGAACTCAATTTCCATTTTGCCGTCCTGAATACCGATGAGATCAATGCCTATGCCGCGCCAGGCGGCTATGTCTTCGTTACCCGGGGCGCGCTGCTCAAGATGCGGGACGAGTCCGAGCTTGCGGGCGTGCTTGCCCACGAGATTGGGCACATCGTCGAGAGACACGTGGTGAGGGAGCTTAAGATCAGGGGGACCGATGAATCGGCCGCCGCGGGCCTCGCCACGCTTATCGGCGGAAATACGCAATCGACGCGTGCGGCGTTTGCCCAGGCGGTGGACAAGGCCATGGACATACTCTTTAAGGACGGTTACAAACGCGAGGATGAAACGCAGGCGGACAAGGACGCGGTCATGTTCTGCGCGTTTTCGGGGTATAGTCCGATGGGGCTGGCAACGTATTTCGAACGGCTCAATGTCATACAAGGAAAGAATGTCGGAGCGCTCGACAAGACCCATCTGTCCTATGGGGCCAGAATTATCCTGTTGAAGGAGACTATCACCGAAGAAGGCCTCGACACGGGAAAGCACAAAACGTATAAGGACCGCTTTACCGAGAATACAAAGTCGTTGAAATAACCACGCACCGTAGTGATTACGGAATTCTATACGCAAGGGGGTCATGGAAATGATGAGAAAGTTACCGTGGTTGATGCTTACAGGATGTTTGGCTTTATTGGTCGCCGGCGCCGCGACAGCTGACGATTACCATTATGCCAATCTTCTCGTCGGCGACCGCGCATCCGGCATGGGCGGCGCGTACACGGCGATATCCGACGACGCAACCGGGCTTTATTATAACCCCGCGGGCATCGCCTATGCCTCGGTCAGAAGCTTTTCCGCGAGCGTCAACGCTTATTACGTGAACGATAAGACCTACAAAAGCGTCATAGGCGGCAACGGATGGTCGAGGAGCTCGTCATCGCTTCTGCCGAACTATTTCGGCGTTGTGCAGCCGATGGGAAGGTTCAAGGCGGGCTTTTCCTATGCCGTCCCTGATTCAAGCATGGAAGATCAGAGCCAGACGTTCGGTCCTCTGGACCTTAACGCAGCCATTAAGCCGTACAACCCCGGCGCGCGCATATCATCGTATATCATAAATTATAACAACGAGAACAATGTCTACAATGTCGGCCCCTCGATCGCCGCGGAGCTCACGGACAACGTTTCAACCGGGCTTACGCTTTACTATTATCAGAGAAATAAACTGGAGATTCTGAACCAGATCATAACAACGACCAATGGCGGATATGAGCTGACGAACACATACAGCCATGCGAATGAGCAAGGTCTGCGCCCCATTCTCGGCTTTATGTGGTCCCCGGTGAATAACCTGTCAATAGGGTTGGCGCTGTCGAAGGTTTTTATTACAAGCGCCAATGCGGATTTTCAATTATCCTATGTGCGTGAGGGCCTCTATTCCAGTCCCTCGAACAGCTATGAAGTAAACCTGCCGGGCGACGCAAACAATCCGAGCTTCAGCTCGGAGGACAAGCGTAAAACTCCAAAACAGATCAGCCTCGGCATTGCATGGTTCCCCTCGGCGAGTTTCCTGCTGACGACCGATTTGAATTATTATTCCGCAAAGAGCATCGGAAACATTTTGACTTTCAAGGGACATGAGGATTCAGGCATTGAAGATGTGGTCAATATCGCGGTCGGAACGGAATATTATTTTTCCCGGAACTGGGCCATGCGGGCGGGACTCTACACGGATTATGCAAACACCCCCGAAGTCCAATCAGGCGGTGTCAACCAGAACGAGCATATTGACCTCTACGGCGGTACGGCAAGCATCAGCCGCTTTACGCGCAACACGTCGGTGACCCTGGGCGGAGGACTGAACTACGGCTCCGGTAAGGCGCAGATCATGAGCGATGCCCAGAATATTCAGACCGCGGACTCACAGGGCTGGATGGTATTCCTGTCCTCATCATATTCATATTAACCAATGAACGAGGCCCCCTGTCTTGAAAAAACTTGTATTCCTTTTTATTATTAATGTATTCTTCTGTTCTTCGGTCTTAGCGGCCCCGCATATTATTAAAGGAAGGCCGGAGCCGCTCGAACGGCCCGGGGCCGCTCTCCGGGAGCGGTTTGCCCCGCGCATACCCGCGGACATGCTGCTTGCCCCCGTGTCCTATCCTACCCCGACAATAACCGTCCTTTTTCTCCGGCTCGAGTTCCAGCAGGACCAAACCCCTTCGGTTTCGATGGCCACGGGCGGCGGGCTCTGGACCGATCCCGCCTATGCTCAGGGGACGCCGGCGAATGCGAACGATCCGAATGATCCCTCGTTCAACTATTGGGTCAGCAGGGCAACGACCAAATTCATTGATTACTGGAAGGAAGCTTCGTATGGTCTGCTGCCCCTCTCCATGGATGTTTCACAAAAAATCTATCAGCTCCCCCATACGACGGCATCGTATGGAAGCGAGACAGCGGCCTCGATCGAGAACCTCATGTTCGACAGCATTACCGCGGCGCTTGCCGACCCGGAGCCATCGACGAAACCGAACTTCGGCGACTACGACGTTGTGCTTTTTGTGCATGCGGGCTGCGGCGAAGAGTCCGACATAAACGGCGACACGCCCGGCGACATCTGGTCTTTGTACTACTCCTCAAATTGTATTTCCCCCAACGCATCCGGCTTCGGCTGCCTCACCACAACGCTCAAGGGCGGCAAGGCCATCACCGAAGGCCTCATCATGCCCCAGACCGATTCGCAGGACAATGTCGTGGTCGATCCCCTCGGCGTCTACGCGCATGAGTTCGGTCATTGGCTCGGCCTGCCGGATCTTTATTGTACCGCATCATTTCCTTTCTGCATGCTTGACGGCGTGGGGAAGTGGAGTCTGATGGGCGATGGTATTTACAATAAGGACCCGGGCAATCCGACCTGGTACGGCAGTTCTCCCGCGCGCCCCGAGGCCTGGAGCCTGGTCAAACTGGGCTGGGTGACGCCTCAATCCGCCGCGACCTATCCTGATCCCGGAACGATGGACCTCGGGCCCGTTGCTGTCGTGCCGCCGCCCGCGATCGCCGCTCAGGGAACGCAGATCGTGCAGTTGCAGGCCTCGACCAGCACGGGCAATCAGTATTTTCTGATCGAGAACCGCCAGCAGATCGGGTTCGATGCGGGACTGCCCGGCCACGGCCTTCTGGTCTGGCTCGTGGACCAGGACGTGGTCAACAGCGCGATAAACTCGAACACCATCAACAACAATGCCGGCCGTCCCGGGGTGAAACTGATCGAGGCGGACGCCGACTGGGACCTTCTCCTGTATGGCGGCGATGTGGGGAGCGCCGGAGATCCGTTTCCCGGTTCTCTGGGAAATAGCGCTCTGACACCAGGGTCCAACCCATCGTCCATACCCTATACGAACTACGGATGGGTCAACCTCAGGGCCATCACGGAAGCGGCCGGCATGGTGAGCTTCACGGCGGGATTTGCGCCCATCCCTCCGCAGGACCTGTCTTCGGACAGGACCCAGAAGGTCCTCAGCTGGTCCGCGAACACGGAACAGGATTTTCATCATTATAATATTTACAAGAACGGCTCTCTAACTCCGGCGCAGGTCCCGTCCATGAGTGTTCCATCCTATATGGACAGCGCATTCCTGCCGTCAGACGTCTATGCGGTCACGGCAGTGGATATCAACGACAATGAATCGCAGGCCGCGATGATCGCGCCTGTTCTCTCCGCTGAACCGTCGGTCTTGAGCTTCAGCGATGCGGTCAGGACTAATACCGTGACCCTTTCGAACTCAGGAACCGCGGACGTATTGCTTTATTCGATCTCGCTCAGCGGCGCGAATGGGTCCGAATTCACCTATTCAAGCGCCTGCGCGACCTCTCTTGCTCCCGGGGCATCCTGCGTCGTCACGGTGACGTTCATCCCGGCCGCCGCCGGAGCGAAAAATGCCGCGCTTTCCATCTCATCCAACGATCCCCGGCAGCCCACGGTTGACGTTCAGCTTACGGGGTCCGCTTCGAGCGCGGCAGTGTCAAACGGCGGAGGCGGCGGTTCATGGTGTTTTATCGCAACCGCGGCTTATGGCTCATACCTCGATCCTCACGTTGAAGCGTTGAGAAAATTCCGTGACCGCTATCTTCTGACAAACGCGGCGGGCAGGACCTTTGTCTCGTTCTACTACCATTATTCGCCGCCCGTGGCTGAGTTCATCGGCAGACATGCGCGTCTCCGGATGCTGACGCGCTGGATGCTGACTCCGACCGTGTATGCGGCGGAATATCCTCTTCTGTTGATAGTTTTGTGCATGTGCTGGGCGGTGTTTGTTGTTTATATGAAGGAGGTGAGGGAAGCTTCAGCGTCTAAACGATGTAGAAAAAAATCTTAAAATCCAAGGAGGTCCACAATGGTAAAATTCTCGAAAATAATCATCGGTCTGGTATTGCTCGTGTCACTTGCTCTGGCGTTGTCTTACTGTAGCAGCAAGTCATCTGATGATTCAGGTTCGACTGATTCAGGTTCGACCGGCGCTGCATCCGCCGGCGCCGGCGCCAGCGCTTCCAGTGCCGCGATCAGGAGCGCAACCATGGGTCTGAGCGCCACTGCCGACAGCGCCGGCGCCCCGTCGCTCGGAAAGGCAAAGAACCTTAGTGAAGCGGTCAACGGTTTTTACAACGGTCTGCGGGCAAAGCGCGCGGAGGCGAGCGCGCTCAAGGCAAAATTTTCGGCTTCTGCTGCTCCGTACAGCGCTCCGTCGACGACCAACTGCGCGGGGGGTGGTACCATGACAACAAATACTGTTATGTCGTCAACGGACATCACGATGACCACTACATACGCCAACTGCACAACTGCAGCGGGCGCCGAATCACAAGCGCAGAATGGGACCGTGGTGGTTGCTGTCAACATCCTTTCGTTGTCGTTTACCGTCAGTATGGGCACCAGCACTACTCCATATACCTTGACGAGCACACCCCTTTTTGACAACACCGTTGTGCAAAATGATGTCACGACCATGACCCTTACCGGCACACTGGATCCTGCCAAGATATCTTGTGGCACAACTTCAAACACCGATTATGCGAAATTAACGTTCAACATGGATGGCAACATGCGCTCTACCGGGATTAGCAACAATGCGGCTTACGATGAATCATCCGTTTTCACAGCATTCCAATTGGTGGTTCAGAACAGCGCCCTTGACAATACCTGTACCGCAACAGCGGGAACTATTGCCGAGAGCGGCCAGCTCTCGTACACGAACAATCTTGGTTCCCTGGGGACCGAGACCATGAATATCGCCGCTTCACCTCCGCTTACTCTTACTTGGGCAAGTGTGACGACCGGGACGACCGGCGATAGCTATAATATCAGCGGAACGGTCAGCATGGTGACCCCGTGCTTTACCGGATCTTTCACGCTTGCCACGCCGACGGCCATGTTCATTCCCACAAACGCTGATTGCCCGACCGCGGGTGAGGTGCTGGTATCGGGTGACGTGACCGGCACTGTGGTTTATACTTCAACCGGTGGTGTTGAGATCAAAGACGGCTCCGGAGCGGTTGTGGAAACCCATGCAAGCTGCAACGAGGCCCAGGCCTGTATATAAAGGGAAAGATCGATAATAGAAGTATTGCTGTGGAGCGCCCGCGGGCCCCGAAATCTTCCGGGGCTCGCTTTTTTGGAAAACTGAATGAAGCTTTCACTTTAATGGACAGGCCCATGCATCAGCGCGACATGCGGTTGAAGTGTCCGGACCATTTTATTTCCCCTTGCTGTCCTGCCACAGTTTTTCCATTTCATCCAGCGTCATATCATTCAACGGCCTCCCCGCGTTCGCCGCGTGTTCTTCGATATGGCGGAAGCGGTGGATGAACTTGCTGATGGTCTTGCGCAGCGCCTCTTCGGGGTTGACGCCGAGGAACCGAGAGATGTTCACGAGCATGAAGAAAATGTCTCCGAGCTCCTCTTCGATGCCGGCCGCGTCCTTGTCCTTCAGCGATTCCTTGAACTCGGCGATTTCCTCATCGAGCTTGGGCAGGGCCTCGTCGATCCTGCTCCAGTCGAAGCCCACGCGGGCGGCGCGCTCCTGAAGGCTGTGGGCGCGAAGGAGCGAGGGGAGATTGCGGGGCACGCCTTCGAGGACCGATTTCCGATCTTCGTACCCCTTTTCCTTTTTCTTGATCTCCTCCCAGGTCGCCAGCACTTCCTTGTCCGTGGTGGGCCGCGCTTCTCCAAACACATGGGGATGGCGGCGGGTCATCTTTTCGATAGTGGTCGAGAGCACATCCTGGATCGTGAATTGCTTGTTTTCCTCGGCGATGCGGGCGTGAAAGATGATCTGGAACAGGAGGTCGCCGAGCTCTTCCTTCACCTTATCGGGCGACCCCTCGTCGAGGGCGTCCACGACCTCATAGCATTCTTCGATCAGGAATGGTTTAAGCGATGAGGGGGTCTGTTTACGGTCCCAGGGGCAGCCCTCGGGGCCCCGGAGTTTCGTCATGAGTTGAACGAGAACCGTGAAGTTGTTTTTCATTGGAACCCCTTAAAAATCTTATTTTTTATCATGCGGGACACGGACAATAACCCTGGAATGGACATCCACATTATTTCGTTGGTACCTTACACAAGCTTCTCTTTGTTTGCAAGCTTTTTTCTTGAAGCAAACCGGTAACTATGGTACTCTTACACTAATTTCATTAAATGAGTCATTGATATCGAAAGGAGACTGAACATGCGTCAAAAGGCCTTTTACGCGGTTATCGCGCTTGCCGCTATCACCCTTCTTACGGCCATGGGCGGCAGCGGGGGGTTCGAACGGGCCCCTCGGGTGGAAAAGAACTATGCCGTTGTTGTTGTTGACGCGTCAGGCAACAGGATCGAGGGGGAAAAGTTCAGCTGGGAAGGGCGGATCCACCTCGCGGGACACCTGGGCATGGCGCAGGTGACGACGCCCTTCGAGAAGATCAAGGAACTGACTGTAGGGGAAAAACGCGACCGGAAGGTGAAAGTAACCGCCCGGCTCACGGACGGGACCGAGACAAGCTTTGAGGTAGACGCAAAATCGCGCTGCTTCGGAGAGGCAAGTTTCGGCAGCTTCATGTTGCAGATGGACGAGCTCAAGTCGGTTGTCTTTAAAAAGAATTAAGGTAGTTCCCTTGACTGAGTAGATACACTCCTTTCCCCACCATGAACGGCCCGGAACATACCATGACGACAATTCAGGCCGGCGGCATCAAGGCAATGCTTGACGAAGAAGGCGCGATCATCCGTTGCGCGCACTTTTCCGGCGCAGGCGGCAGCGAAGTGGTCAGGCGCCGCACGGACCTTATTGACAGGACGCTCCGCGACGCGTATGAACGCCTCGGCGCGGCCGGTCCCATGCCCGCGCTCCTCGCGGTTGGAGGCTACGGCAGGGGAGAGCTGAATCCCCACTCGGACATCGATATCATGTTTCTGTGCAGGGACGAACAAGACCGGCAGCGGTCTCTGGAGTTGTTGTATATCCTCTGGGACGCCGGCATGGACCTGGGATACAGCGTTCGGACCATCAACGAGTGCGTCTCGCTCGCGCGGCGGGACATCAAGGTCCGCACCTCCCTCATCGAAGCGCGCCTTCTTGCGGGGGACCCCGCTCTCTACAATGCGTTCCTCAGCGCCATGCAGAGCGAGGTCTTTTATTGGAAACCTTCCGATTTTATCCAGGAAAAGATAGCCGAGCGTGTTGCGAACCGCCGGAAATACGGCGGTTCGATCTATTTGCGGGAACCTAATATCAAAGAATGCGAAGGCGGACTCCGGGATATTCATACTGCGTTGTGGATCGCTTTTGCGCATTTTCGGGTCGCGTCGCTCGGGGAACTTGTCGGGAAGACCGTCATCAACGGCGGGCAGCATGCGGTGTTCCTGCGGTCCCGGGATTTTTTCTGGAGAGTCAGGAACGAGCTCCACTATCTCTCGGGCCGCAAGAACGACCATCTTACCTTCGACCTCCAGGAACGCGCGGCAAAGGATTTCAAATACCGAGACTCAGCCCATCTGTTCGCGGTCGAACGCTTTATGAAGTCCTACTTTCTCCATGCGAGGAATATCCGGGAATTTACGAATAGCGTCACCGCGGCCGTCCTCGGGAAACCGTCCCGCGGATGGTTCGCAAGGACGCGGAAACTCGGTCCCTTCTCGCTCAGGGGCAGAACGCTCTTCCCCTCATCAGCGGAGGGATGTCAGGAAAAGGCCGCGCTTGCCATATCGGCCTTCGAGCTCGCCCAGGAACGCCATGCTGTTTTTTCAGAGCATCTCAAGTCTTTGATCCGTGGATGCAGGATCGATGATGCGGTTAGGAGGTCTCCGGCGGCTTCCCGGGCTTTCCTCGCCATCCTGAACAATCCCGACGGCCTCGCGGAGACGCTTGTCTTGATGAAGGACCTGCGTTTTCTCGGCCGGTATCTTCCCGAATTCAGGGCGATCCAGGCGCTTGCAAGGCACGATTACTACCACCTGTACACGGTGGATGAACACATCCTGCTCGCGATCAGAAATCTGCAGGCTCTGTGGTCAGGCAGTTTCCCGGCGCTCGCGACATTTTCCGAGGCATTCAGGGGCCTTGCCAAACGATGGGTGCTGGTCCTTGCTGTTTTGCTGCACGACCTGGGCAAGGCGTACCGCGAAGAACATGCGCACAAGGGCGTGGTCCTGGCGAGGAATGTTCTCACGAGACTTGCGGTTGCCGGAGATGACCGGGAGCGGGTCCTTTTCCTCATCGAGAACCACCTCGTCATGGCGCTTCTGTCACAACGGCGGGAGCTCAGCGACCGAAAGGTCATCGCCGATTTCTCCCGGCTCGTGCGGGACCGCGAGAATCTTGCCATGTTGTATCTGCTCACCTATGCCGACATCTCGGCGGTGAACCCAACCGCCTGGACGCAGTGGAAAGCCGCGTTGCTCCAGGACCTCTATTTGAGGACGCTCAATTACCTCGAGAGGAGCGCGCAGACCGTTGAAGAAGAGCGGGCCAGGTTGATCGCGGCATCCACCAGGATCAGAAATGCCGCAAAGGGACTCTTCTCTTCAGAAGAGCTCGAGGCCTTCCTCGCAACCATGCCCGAACGGTACCTCCTCACCGCTTCGACGCACCGGGTGATCGACCACATGAGCATGATGAAGAAGCTGCCTGATGAACAGCTTGTTATCCGTCACCGCCACTATCCCGAGCGGGGTTACACCGAGCTCACCGTTTGCGCTTACGATGCCTACGGCATGTTTTATCGGACCGCGGGCACGATCGCCTCCAAGGACCTGAACATCCTTCGCGCCCAGGTGTTTACCTCAAAGAACGGCGTGATGATCGATACGTTCCAGATTACCGGTCCCGAGGGGAAGCTCTGCGATTACGAGGATGTCTGGGAAAGCGTGCGCGCGGAGCTTCGGGCCGCGCTCATGGGCGGGCGCAGGCTTCCTGAACCGGCCCCCCCTGTTTCCTCCCAGTCGCTTCCCCCAGCGCTTAATCCCACAGTGGCGTTCGACAACGAGACCTCGGAGATATTCACGATCATCGACATCACCGCCCTGGACCGCATTGGATTTCTCCATAGGGTGACGAAGACCCTCTATGAGCTGAACCTGGATATCGGCTCCGCGAAGATCGTGACCGAGGGCCCGCGAATCATGGATTCGTTCTATGTAACGGACTTGTTCAGGAAAAAGATCGACGATGTCGTCCGGCTTGAGAAGATCAGGGAAACGCTGATGAAGGTGATTGCGTAGCAGTCCGGAGTTTGGAGTAATGAAAAAAACAGGTATCATCATAACGATCGTCCTGATCGTCCTGCTTGCGGGCGCCGAGGGCTACTTGCAGAGTGACGCTTTCGCGCGGAAGATCAGGCCGTTCGTGCTCGGGCCGCTCAAAGAACTGCTGGGCGCGGACGCGAAGATCGGATTGGTAAAGGCCCACTTCATCCCGCCCTATCTTGAAGTGAGGGACATCTCGATCCTCGACTCACGCGGGAACGAGGCCGTCACTATCAGGAAAATAAAGGCCTATATCAATCCGGTGCCGCTGCTCCAAAAAAAGGTCCGGTTGCCGTCGATCTCCATTCTTGAGCCGCGTATTTACGCGGAGCGCGCGAAAGACGGTACGATCAATCTCACTCCCTTTATCGAACGGATCAGAACGAATGCCGCCCGGAGGGTATCGGAAGGCGCATCCGGATTCGGCCTGCTGCTGCGGGATATTTCGCTCAGCAAGGGCCGGATCGAGTATAACGACAGGAGGACTTCCAGCCAGCTCTCAATGAGCGATCTTAATATAAAGATCAGGGTTTATCTTTCGCAGGAACGGTTCACCGCGAGCCTCGGGAACTCCCGTATCAGGGTTTCGACTCCCGCTTACCCCGAGAGCTCGGGCCATTTCAAGGCAACAGTGGAATACGACCGGGGCCGAATCCATCTGGAGGCGGTTGAGCTGTCGACGGAGGATGCCGTGCTCACCCTGTCCGGAGACGCGGGGTTGTCGCCTGATTCCCCCCTTGAGCTCAAGGTCACGGGCAGGTCGGGCCCGCGGGTTATCGGCCGGTATCTCAGCGTCCTGAAGCCGGTCAGGAAACAGAAGGACTCTCATTTCGAAGCGCAGGCGCTGGTCCGGGGGAAACTGTCCGAACCCGTTATCGAGGGGAGCCTCAAAGCGTCGGCCGTTCCCTTCAGAGAATACCTGCTTCAGGACGGCGTATTGTCATTTGCATTCCGGGACGGAAATTTCACCCTCGCCGGCAGGCAGTGGAAACTCGCGAAAGGCAATAAAACCATCGTCATTGACTCCGTCGACGCCGACGTCGATTATAGCGGAGGAGGCCTGGGTATCCGGCGCCTGGATCTTCTCGCCGGGGACCTTGCGCTTCATGGCAGCGGCCGTGCGGACGCGGCAACGGAAATCGATGTTCTTCTGAACGCCGCGTCATCGGGCAAGGGGCGGACGCTCTTGTTTCTGACCGGCCTGCCGCTCGAAGGCGCAGTGAACGTTGCCGGACATCTTTCCGGCGCTTTGACCTCGCCCCGGTTCAACGGCAGCGTATCGGCAAGGCCGGTAACCGTGCGGGGCGTCCTCTTCAACGATGTGGCGGGCGGACTTGCCTATGAAAATAAGAAAATTCTGCTGACTTCCGTGAACATCTCCGAACAAACCTCCCGCTATATTTTTGATGGGTCCGTGGACTTGAGCGGCAAAGAACCGGTCTATTCAGCGCGACTCAGGGTCCTCAAGTCCGATGTCATCAACATTGTGGCGTTGTTCTATCAGCAGCTGCCGCTCAAACTTTCCGCTGTCGGCGAGTTGACCTTTGAGGGGACGGCGCGGAATTATTCAGGAAACGGACAGCTCAAGCTTGATGCAGGCAGCGCATACGGAGAGTCCTTTCTCCGGGGCGCGATTACCGCGGCGCTTACCACCGGCAAGATAGCCTTCCCGCAGGTTGTGCTCTATAAGGGACAGGGAATGGTGAAGGCCTCCGGATGGATCGGGTATCATGACGGGACGTATTCCGCTGATCTTGAAAGCAGGGGCATCGACCTGTCCATGGTCGATCGGCTGGGCGGCTTGCCGTTCAGCGGGGAGGGCAAACTCGATATACACTCGTCGGGGACCTTCTCCGCTCCTCTGGCCAGGGCTTCGCTTGACGTTGACGCGCTGTCCTATCAACAGGTCTCGGTTGGTGGGATGCATGCGACGGCCCTGATCCGTGACGGAGTGCTGTTGTTCAGAACAGGGCTGTCCGAAGATCGCGTGGACCTGTCAATGCGTTGGACGCTTCACAAACCATTCCCCTGGACCGCGGAGGCACAGGTCCGTTCAGAGGGCATAAACCCTTTCCTCATACTCGGGAACAAATATCCGGCTGATCAGGTGAAGGTGGTCGCCGACGGCGTGGTGACTGCGCAGGGCCAGGGACTTGCCCTGTCCGCGGTTTCAGGGGGGGTGGTTTTCAAACGGTTAAGCCTGATTATCGGCGATTATCGGATGGACAACGAGTCGGATGCAAAGCTCGCGTTGGAAGGCGCAAAAATTTCGTCTACGGCCCTGCATTTTGTCGGTCCCGGCACCAGGTTCGATATCACGGGCTGGGTCCGACCATTGGCGGATATGGATATCGTTTTGAAAGGCACGGCGAATCTTTCGCTTCTGAAATTGCTGTACCGTGAGATAGAACACGCAGCCGGCGTCGCGGAGGTGAAGCTTGCCGTCAAGGACGATTGGAAGGACCCGAACGTGACCGGAGAACTACAGTTGCGGAATGGAGAGGTCAAGATAAAGGACATTCCGCAGCGGTTCTCCGCATTGAACAGCAAGATTGTCTTCGCGCAAGGCAGGATCTTTACGGATTCATTGTCCGGGGTGATGGGAGGCGGCACGCTCAGCGCGTCGGGATGGGCGCAGCTTTCCGGCGCCGCGCTCCAGGAGTTCTCCGCAAAAGCATCGGTGGAAAATGCGACGGTCCGCTATCCCGAAGGCCTTACCTCGACGCTTTCCGGAGAATTGAATTATGATGGCGACGCTTCCGAACAGTCCCTTACCGGAGATATCACGATCAATCGCGCGCGGTACGATAAGCGGGTGGAGTGGAAGAGCATGCTGGTTGATATCGGCAGGGGCTTGTACCAGAAAAGAAAGACCGAGGTGGGGTGGATCGGCGATACGCGGATCAACATACGTTTCCATGGCGCGGATAGCATCCTGTTTCAGAACAATCTTGCCAAGATGCCGCTTGACGTGGACGTGTTCCTGCGGGGCACGGTGAACCACCCGCAGTTTCTGGGCAGGATCGAGGCCCGGAAAGGCGTCGTCTATTTCCGCAGGAACGAATTCAACATACTCCATGCGTACGTGGATTTTGTTGATCCCAACCGGATAAACCCCGTGCTGGATATCCAGGCGGAAACGCAGGTGCGCGATTATCTGATCCGGCTTGCGGTCACCGGCGCCGCCGATCGCGCCGTGGTAACGTTCATTTCGGAGCCATCGCTCACTGACTCCGATATCCTGGCGATGCTGGCGCTGGGAAAAACCGGAGCAGAACTCAAAGGGAAGGAAGCCGGTGTGGGGATAGGCGAAGCCACGTCATTCGCCACCGGCCAATTTCAGGATGTTATTGAACGAAAGGCCAGGAGTTTTACCGGGCTTGATCGTTTCCAGGTGGATCCGTACGTCAACAAAAGCGACACGTCCGTGCCCCGGGTCACCGTGGGAAAAGAGCTTGTGCAGAACAAAATCTATGTTACGTATTCATCAAATGTCGGCGCCACGGCGCCGGAGCAGATTTTCAGGATCGAGTATCTCCTGGACAGGCATTTTTCCCTTGTTGGAGAACGGAACGAGCTGGGGAACAATGGGGCTGATATCAAGTATCGGTTTGAGTTCAAGTAGGACCGCAAAGGGCATAGCGTAGAGCGCATGAGGTTTAAGGCTTTTAGCGCTATGCTCTCCGCGGCTTTAATGCGCTTCATCCCAGTTCTTGCCAACGCCAATATCCACCCTGATCGGGACCGAAAGTGTGAGCACCCCTTCCATTTCTTCTTTCACAAGCGTCTTCATTTTATCGAGCTCCTGGTCCGGCGCTTCGAATACCAGTTCATCGTGCACCTGGAGGATCATTTTTGATCCGCGGCCCTCCCGGGCGAGCCGCTTCTGAATGTTGATCATGGCCAGCTTGATGAGGTCCGCGGCGGTCCCTTGAATGGGCGTATTGATCGCCATGCGCTCTCCGAAATTCCGCACTGCCGCCGATGATGAGGCGAGCTCGGGGATAAAGCGGCGTCTGCCGAAGAGCGTGGAGACGCAGCCCTTCGTCTTCGCTTCCTCAATGGTGCGGTCTATGAACTCCCTCACCCCGGGATACCGCGCGAAATAATTGTCGATGTAGCGTTTTGCCTCCGCATTCGAGACCCCGAGGTCCTGCGCCAGGCCGAACGCCGATATGCCGTAGATAATGCCGAAGTTGACCGCCTTGGCCTTGCGCCGCATTTCGGGCGTGAGTTCTTCCGTGGTGAGCCCGAAGAGCTCCGAGGCGGTCCGGGTGTGGACGTCTTCATCGTTCTGAAAGGTCTCGATCAACGCGGAATCTCCGCTCATATGGGCGAGGACCCGCAGTTCGATCTGGGAATAATCGGCCGAAAGCAGGCTCGCGCCGCGTTCGGCGATGAACGCCTGTCTGATCTCCCGCCCCACTTCCGTGCGTATGGGGATGTTCTGGAGGTTCGGCGCGCTGCTTGAAAGCCTGCCGGTCGCGGTCACGGTCTGGTTGAGCGAAGTGTGGAGCCGGCCGGTTTTCGGGTTGATCATCAGGGGGAGCGCGTCAATATAGGTCGATTTGAGCTTTGCGAGCGTACGGTATTTCAGTATCTCCGCGGGCAGGGGATGGACCGGCGCCAGTTCCTCGAGTACGTCCACATTGGTTGAGAAACCGGTCTTGGTCTTTTTGGTCGGAGTGAGTTTGAGTTTCACGAACAGGAGCTCCGCGAGCTGTTTCGGCGAATTGATGTTGAATTCCTCGCCGGCCAGTTCGTAGATGGTCTTTTCGATCCCCGCCATCTCAATGCCCAGCTTCTTCGACATGAGCTTCAGAAAATCAGCGTCGATCTTCACGCCGATGCGCTCCATGGCGGCCAGGACCTCCATGAGCGGCATCTCCATATCAAAAAAAAGCCTTTCGAGGTCATGCTCCCGGAGCAACGGAGCAAGTGTTTGTTTCAGCCTGAGCGTTATGTCCGCGTCTTCACCGGAGTAGCGGGCAGCGGTCCGCACATCAACGTCGGCAAAGCCGATTTGCTTTTTTCCGGACCCCGTGACCTCGGCATAGGTGATGGTCTTGTAATCAAGGTACTCGAGCGCCAGCGCGTCCATGCCGTGGGATTGCCTGCCCGGGTTCAGCAGATAGGAGGCGATCATGGTGTCGAAGGATATGCCTTTCACCTGAAGTCCGTAATGCCCGAGCGTCAGCAGGTCGTATTTTATGTTCTGCCCGATTTTCCTGATCTCGGGATTTTCCATGATCGGCCTGAGCGCGCCGACGGCATGTTCGAGGCTGATCTGTTTCGGCGCGCCGGGGTAGCTATGGCCGACCGGGACGTAGTACGCCTGGTGGGGACGGACCGCAAACGAGATCCCGACCAGTTCAGCCTGCATGGGATCGAGCGACGTGGTTTCGGTGTCAAAACAGAATTCGTCCGATGAGGAGAGGGCGCTGACCAGGTCCTGGAAATCCCGTTCCTCAAGCACCGTGCGATAGTCCACATCAGGTCCCGGTTCCTGGATGACGTGTTTGAGAAGGGCGGTAAATTCGAGCTCTTTGAATATCTTGAGCAGGGCCGGGCTGTCAGGGGCCTTGAGTTTCAGGTCGTCATAATTGAGCTCGAGCGGCACATCGGTGTGAAGGATTGCAAGCTCGCGGCTCAGGCGCGCGAGGTCCGCGTATTCAATGAGGGCTTGTTTCAACTTCGGCCTGGTGAGCTCGTGAGTGTGGGCGAGAAGGTTGTCAATGGTCTTGTACTGCCTGATCAGCGCCTGCGCCGTCTTCTCGCCGATGCCGGGCACGCCGGGGATATTGTCCGATGCGTCACCCATGAGGCCCATGATCTCGACCACGCGGTCAGGCGGCACACTGAAGCGCTCCTCCACGTCCCTGGGTCCGTAGACCTTTTCCCTGAGCGTGTCGTAGACCTTGATATGAGGTCCCACGAGCTGGAGGATGTCCTTGTCACCCGTGACGATCGTGATGTCCATGCCGCGCGGCTCCGCCTGACGGGCGAGCGTGGCGATCACGTCATCCGCCTCCTGGCCGTCGATCACAAACACCGGGATACGGAACGCTTCCACCAGCTTGTGGATGTAGGGGATCTGGGGGACGAGGTCTTTGGGCATGGGAGGCCGGTGGGACTTGTATTCCTTGTATTCACCATGTCTGCGGGTCGGACCCTTGGGATCGAAAACAATGGCGAGCAGGTCCGGCGCTTTGTCCTTGATGACCTTCAGCAGCATGTTGGCGAAGCCGAAGACGGCATTCGTCGGCAGGCCGGCAGAGGTGCTGAGCCCTCGTACCGCATAAAATGCGCGGTAAATATACGAATTGCCATCGATGATATATAAATTATTTTTTAAATTTTCGCCGGCGCTCATGGAAAGAGAGTATAGCGCACCTGCTCAAGAAAGACAATGGGAGAATAGCGGGCCTACGGTCGTTGAAATGTACCAGTGTTCATCTGTCGCGCCAATGGAGGAACTCGTCGTTCTCAAGAGACGACAACATTGTCGAAAGATTTTCTTGACGCCACTGAGATAATGTTGTATAACCTACCGTCTATTCAGTTTGTTTTAACCTGCGTAGTTACCCCCCCCGTCGGGCCATCTTAGCTCAGTTGGTAGAGCAACTGATTCGTAATCAGTAGGTCGCCGGTTCGACTCCGGCAGATGGCTCCAGTTTAACAAGTAGTTATCTCGCTATGCAACGTCTTTTTTCACCACTTGATGACCACCCCGATAACCACCAAAATCGCCTTGACTTACCGGTGTGCTTGGATTATGAATAAAGCATGCAATTAACACAGGAAGCAAAAACATCCTTGACGCGTGAATATGCCCTCTGCTCAAGCGCCATTTCGTTCTACAGAAAATCCATCAAGGAGTTCGAGCGGAAATACCGTCTCACCACTGTAAGATTCCTGAAGCGATTTGAGGACGGCGACATCGGCGATGACGCCGATTTCTTTGACTGGTATGCTTTTGCAAGGCTTCTTGCACAGTGGCAAAAAACTCAGTCAGCGCTTCGTATCGCGATCCGATGATCCGGCGATTTATCGACGACATAGACAAAGCCCTCAGAGCACATCCCACAATTCTTTCCTCAACGATTCAAAAACAAGTCGGGCCAGACGGAAATACCATATATTTTAAAGGTGTCATCACGTTTACGGACTTGGCGAGCCTTGAGTTGTCGATTTTCGCCATCGCATCGGGCAACAGAATCGTCCCGGACAAATATCGCTTTCAATACATGGACAAAACGAATCACATTATTTTCCGCTTTCTCAATGCATGCTTTCTGACTCGCTCTGGATCGACTGCTCGACCGTGAACCCGTCGTTCTCCCGCCTCATGGCAGGAGAGGCGGCCGCGCGCAAGATCCGTTTCCTCGACGCGCCGGTGGCCGGATCCAAGGGGCCTGCCGGGGGCAGGACAGCTCGTGTTCTTCGTTGGAGGCCGCAACGAGGATGTGGATGCCGCCCGCTCGCTCCTCGAGGCCATGGGCAAGGCGGTCTGCCCGATGGGCGGCCACGGCATGGGCTCTGCCATGAAGATGGTGAACAATATCATCCTGGGCCAGGCGATGACGGCCTTCTGCGAGGCGCTGGTCTTCGGCGAATCGCTTGGCATGACCAAACAGGCTATGTTCGAAACGCTGGCGACGTCGCCGGTCACGGCGCCTTTCCTGAACACCAAGCGTCAGAAGTTAGAGAAGGCTGACTATTCCGTGGAGTTCCCGCTCCAGTGGATGCACAAGGACCTGCACCAAAGGCCCTCCAAAAGGCCCTGCGGGTGACCAAACTCCGGGCGATCACAGGTCTAATTGCAGGTGCAGATCTTCCAAGGGGCGCCCTCTGAAACGTTGTCCATGCCTGCATACGTGGTGTTGCTCGGGCAGTCGCATGTAGAGGGAACGAGCCCCCCCGTATACTCGATGCCGTTGACTATCTGATGGCACTGGAACTGGTTATAGTAATAGCTGCAGTCGCCCCCCCCTCCACCGCCGTCACAACTCGTCATGGTGCAGGGGTCGCCACAGGTGCTGCCCGTCGGGCAGTATTCGCACTTCCCCGCGTTTGGATTGCTGCTTGTCGCGGCATCCTCGCTACAATAGCCACACAAGCTATAACCAGATTTATCAGGGCAATTGTCACTATCTTTTGAACCCGCACACCCATTGAGAAGCACAATTAATAGCAGACCCAGACCCAATAATCCAATCTCTTTAAACTTCCAACTATTGTTCACGATATTTTCTCCTCCAATCGCAATGAGCAGATAACTTATGCACATACTATCTTGGCGCTAACATACGCCGTTTCAAGGGTGAAATCAACACCAGAACATCGTAGAGTCCTTCTCCTTGCATTTAGCTATTTCCTCTAGATCTATCCAGGCTCTTAAAAAACCATCCTTCCCCGACATCCCGAACGAAGCGAAGGATCTCAAGTATCTGGCAATGCAATATCCTTCGCTACGCCTGGAATAACAGTATCTTGGATCTTCGCCTTTTTCAACAGCAGGTAAACATTTCCGGTTCCTCAGCAGAATCTGTGGTTGATTTTTGGTTCGGGTAGTTTACCAAGCGTATGATATAAGGCCGTTTGCAGTGTTTCTACGTTCCTAAAACCATACGCTTTTCTCATTGTCAATTTTG
>Ga0315281_10001535_pt1 | contig 34269 bp, 33 predicted proteins | sample YL17G07_0_MG_FD_204540 | JGI IMG/M metagenome (GOLD analysis project Ga0315281, IMG submission 204540) | Sediment microbial communities from Yellowstone Lake, YNP, Wyoming, USA - YL17G07_0 | ecosystem: Environmental > Aquatic > Freshwater > Lake > Sediment | place: USA: Wyoming | collected...
CTGTATTTTTCAGCGAGCTTCAACATGGCGTCTTGCACGATATCCACCGCCGCGTGCTCATCACGCACCGCGAATACCGCTTGCTTGAAGGCGCGGCGCTCGACTTCGGCGAGAAAGGCTGCAAGTTCCTGATAAGTGGCCAGGTGGATGATCCCTTAACGATTTTGTCGGAGTCTTTAAGACAGGCTGCGATGGCCATCATAGCAAATTTTGCGTGGCGCAAGAACGTGTTGCTGCATGTTTTGCACGGCTGTGTAAAACTGCTCATAAATTCGACAAACTCCAAGGGTTATCGTGAAACCGCGTTTAGCGCACACACTCAAATTCGCCGTTGTTGCAGGTCTTGCCGCCTGGCTCGGCGGCTGCGCCAATCTGGCCTATTACGCTCAGGCGGTGAACGGCCAAGTGGACCTCTGGCGGCGTTCCCGGCCGATCGAAGAGGTCGCGGCTGACCCTGCCACCGACGAAGCGTTGAAGCGCAAACTGGCCAACGTGGTGCGCTTGCGTGAATTTGCCAGCCGGGAGTTGAAGCTGCCGGATAATCGCAGCTATGCAAACTACGCTGACCTGCAGCGCCCGTATGTCATCTGGAACGTATTCGCCACGCCAGCGCTGTCCATTAAACCCAGGGAATGGTGTTTCGTTGGGGCGGGTTGCGTCAGCTACCGTGGATTTTTCTCCCAGGCCGAGGCGGAAAAATTCTCGCAGGAATTGCGTGAAGCAGGCGATGACGTCTATGTGGGCGGCGTGCCTGCTTACTCCACGCTGGGCTGGTTCAACGATCCGGTGCTCAATACTTTCATCGGTTATCCTGAAACGGAACTGGCGCGGTTGATCTTTCACGAGCTCGCGCATCAGGTGGTCTACGTGCGCGACGACAGCGTGTTCAATGAATCCTTCGCCACCGCTGTGGAAATGGAAGGCGTCAGCCGTTGGCTGGATCGCCACGGCACTGCCAAACAACGCGAGGTATTCGATGCTTCACAACAAAGGCGCACTGCATTTACTGCGCTGATTCTGAACTATCGCAAACAATTGCAGGAACTCTACGCATCCGGCAAACCTGATGCCGACAAGCGCGCTGACAAAGCGAAGATTTTTGCGCAACTGCGCGAGGAATTTTCTCGGCTTAAAGCCGGCAACGTTGGATTCAGCCGCTACGACCGTTGGTTTGCACAGGAACTGAACAACGCTCACCTGGCCTCGGTTTCGACTTACACTCAACTGGTGCCGGCATTCCAGGCGTTGCTTGTACAGCAGCAGGGGGACATGGGCAAGCTGTTTGCTGCCGTCAAGGAAATGAGCGGATTATCCAAAGCCGAGCGGGGTGTCCGGCTGGCGTATGCCAGTGGGGGTTAAACCGGCCTATCTCTCTTTAGCGAAAAATAGGTAAACCGCCACCGCGCCAAAAATCAAAAACCATACCAGCGACCAATCCGGAATCATCAGCGACAAAAACTTCCACCCCGTTGCATGGGCGCAGTCGCCATTAGCTTCAAACATGCCGGGCCACCACTGGGCGAATGGCAGGGCGTTGAGGAATTTTTCTTCTGGGCTGATACCGCAGTCGAACGATTCCGGATAGCGCACCAGCCAGGCATGACGCCCCGCAACCAGCGCTCCGGCCAAGGCGGGGAGGGCGAGCAGCGCGCTGTATATTCGGCGCCCCAGCGCGCCCGGATTATGCAGAAAAGCCAGCAAGGCAGTCAGGCCTGTCAGCCAATAAGCCAGCCGCTGCGCCACGCAAAGCGGGCAGGGCAGAAGGTGCTGGGCTAATTGCAGATACAGGGCAAAGCCAAGCAGGCTAGCGCAGGCTATGAAGACAAATAGAAAAAGAAGTCTGGGTTGATGTTTCATCGTGAAGTCCGTTTCTGTTCCTCCCATTTCAAGGGGGAGGGTAGGTGGGGATGGGGCGGTGCTTTGTAACTTAACCCCATCCCCACCCCGGCCCTCCCCTTGAAGGGGAGGGAGTGTACTGTGGTGTAATTGTGTCTGATTGCATCCGTAAGCCTGATGAATGATAAAAGGTTTTACGTATTACACCAACTACAAAAAAAGGCACCCGCAGGTGCCTTTTTTTTTACGAACCAACCACCCTGCTTATTAAGCGAAGTTCTTGGCCACGAAGTCCCAGTTGACCAAGTTCGCCAGGAAAGTCTCGACGAATTTAGGGCGCATATTGCGGTAGTCGATGTAGTAGGCATGCTCCCACACGTCCACGCACAGCAGCGCTTTGTCGCCGGTGGTCAGCGGGGTGCCGGCGGCGCCCATGTTGACGATGTCGACGGAACCGTCAGCCTTCTTCACCAGCCAGGTCCAGCCGGAACCGAAGTTGCCGACAGCGGAGGTCTGGAAGGCCTTTTTGAACTCGTCGATGGAACCCCACTTGCCCATGATGGCATCAGCCAGCGCGCCGGTAGGCTCGCCGCCGCCGTTTGGCTTCATGCAGTTCCAGAAAAAGGTGTGGTTCCACACCTGGGCGGAGTTGTTGTACACGCCGCCGGCCGGGGCCTTCTTGATGATGGCTTCCAGATCCAGGTTTTCGTATTCGGTGCCCTTGATCAGGTTGTTCAGGTTGGTGACATAAGCCTGATGATGTTTGGCATAGTGGTATTCGAAAGTTTCTTGGGACATGTGCGGTTGCAGGGCATCCATGGCATATGGCAGTTCGGGTAGCTTGTGTTCCATCGTGCATTCTCCTCAATAAAAAATTACGAGCCCAGCATTCGGCGCTCGCTCAGACTGGCAGTGCAAAAACCGGGAAGTCAGATTGCGCAGCTCTGCCGGCAATCGCTGAATTTGGGGTCAAGAAATACAGCCCAACGCCCTACAGTGTATAAAAATATTGCGATTAAGGCAATGTTGACCTAAATCGTCGGGTATTGCCAACGGCCAGGCAGCGACTATTATCAGGTTAGCAGATGCCGCCAAAAAGGAGTCAGCCATGGACGCCTCTTCAATCGCATTGTTTGCTCTTGATTCCAGCCGCACCTTTGCCGAGCACGTAAGCAGGTACCTGGGCGCCCCCCTGAGCGCCCACGAAGAGCGCGAGTTTGAGGACGGCGAGCACAAGTCGCGCCCTTTGGTGAGCGTGCGCGGCCAGGACGTGTATGTGATCCAGTCGCTCTACGGCGAGCGGAGTCGGAGTGTGAACGACAAGCTGGTGCGCCTGCTGTTCTTTCTCGGTGCGCTGTGTGATGCCGGCGCGGAGCGCGTCACAGCGGTCATACCCTACCTGTGCTATGCGCGCAAAGATCAGAAATCAAAACCGCGCGACCCGGTCACCACGCGCTATGTGGCGGGGTTGTTCGAAGCAGTGGGCACTTACCGTGTTGTCACGCTGGATGTGCACAACCTGGCGGCGTACCAGAACGCCTTTCGCTGCCGTACCGAGCACCTGGAAGCGCGCACACTGTTCGTGACGCACTTCGCGGCGTTGCTGCGTGGAGAAGCGGCGGTAGTGTCGCCCGACATTGGCGGCGTGAAACGTGCCGAGTTGTTTCGTCAGGCATTGAGCCGCAGTCTGGGGCGCGATATCGCCAGTGCCTTTATGGAAAAGCAGCGTAGCGGCGGGGTAGTGAGTGGCGACACGTTGGTAGGCGACGTTCGCGGCCGTACAGTGGTCATACTCGACGATCTGATCAGCACCGGCACCACGCTTTCCCGCGCGGTGAGCGCCTGCCATGCCGCGGGCGCAACCCATATCTACGCCGCTGCCACTCATGGATTGTTCGTGGGTGGGGCCGAGGCGTTATTTGCCAACCCGGCGCTGGAAAAGGTGGTGGTCACAGACAGCGTGCCGCCGTTCCGGTTAGGTGAAGTAGCGCGTGAAAAGCTTGAGGTGCTGGACGCCGCTGCACTGTTTGCGGTGGCGATTCGCTGCATGCACGGAGGCGGCCAATGAGCTGCGCCTGTGCTATAAAAAAATTGCCACTTGGTGTAACGGCGATACCCACTTCCTGGAGCACATTATGTACAAGAAAATTCTTGTAGCAATCGACGGGAGCTCCGTATCCGATGGCGCTCTGCATGCAGCGTTCGACCTTGCCAAAAGCATGGGGGCCACGGTACGGATAGTGCACGTAGTGGACGAGGCAACATTTAACTGGGAAAGCGAGTTTGTGAACCCCTCTGAAATCTGGAGTGCCATGGCTAAAAGTGGCCAGAGTCTTCTGGAAAAGGCTGCTGCCGCTGGTGCCGATGCAAAAATTTCAGTAGAAACGCGGCTCATCGAGATTACCTCGTTAGGTCTGCGTATACCCGAAGTCATTCAGGAAGAGGCCGCGACATGGCCGGCCGATCTGATCGTTGTCGGTACCCATGGGCGGCGCGGATTAAACCACCTGCTGCTCGGCAGCGTCGCGGAGGGCATCGTGCGCGTATCAACCAAGCCGGTGCTGCTGATTCGCGGTAAATAGCTGGATTTACTGCGACTTTTTTAGAGACTCCCTGCCTGTTATTGCGTTCGGGCAATGTAAGCCTCGGCCAACGCCAGATATTCTCGCGCCCGCCCCAGCCATTTGGCGTGGTCCGGCACCTCGTGGTCGCGGGTGTGCCACACCGCCAGCTTGGCGCGCAGGCAGGCGCGGCAGCTTTTGTAGAAATCGATCAGTTTGGGCGGCGGAGTGTCGCCAGTAATCGCAGTGTAGGTATCGAACACCATCCGCCCCACTTGCGGCGCACCGAGCCGCTCGCATTCCATGGCCAGAAAAGCCAGTTCATCCGCCGCGTCGAGGATGCGGAACTCGCGCTTGAATTCCAGGCAGTCGATGACGACCGGCGAAGCTTCCAGGCAGACATGCTCGGGGCGCAGGTCGCCGTGGCCTTCCACCACCCGGCCGGCACGCTGCTCAAACAGCCCGGCCTCATGTTGTAAAAACCCCAGCTGTGCCGCATGAATCGCCTCGATCTGATAGGGCGGTAGCCCATAGGCAGGCAGCATCAATTCGTGCCGGTTGGTCTGCACGTTTGCCTGAAGCTGTTGCCGGTATTGCTGTGCAGTTATTTCCAGCGGCGGGCAGCCGCGGTAAAAAGCCACGAGCAATTGCGCCAGGCGGCGGATATCGCCCGGCTCAACGCCGCCCGTGCCGATCAAGCGATCCAGCATACGTTCGCCCGGCAGGCGGCGCATCTTGACCAACCAGTCGATGGCTTCCCCCCATTCATCCAGATGCAGCCTACCCTCGGTATCAAGCATCAGCGGAACCATTTCCAGATACACGTCCGGTGCCAGACGCCGGTTGAGCGACAGTTCTGCCGTGCAATCCGCATGCCGCGCCTCAATCGTGCTGAAATCGAGAAAATCGTAGCGCACCGGCTTTTTCAGTTTGTAGGCGTAACGCTCGGTGAGAAACACCCACGACATGTGGGTTTCGATTGTCTCCACCCGAGACGGTGCTTCCGGGTAGCTCTCCGGCTTGCGCAAAAATTCGAGCTTGGTCTCAAGGCCGTTGGAGAAATTCATTATCGGCTCTGGCACTTTGCCAACTCAATCATGATCAGTGCCTCCTTTACAGTCTCATTCTAGATCACGCCGGGCGCCGCCTTGTAACCCCCGAGGCATGCGCTAGACTGAAAACAGGCATTAATTCCAGTTTGCATTGCCCTGTTTTCAGGAGGCAACCATGAAACTCACCCTGAGCGTCATCAAAGCCGACATCGGCTCCATCGGCGGCCACATCGCGCCTTCCAAGGCGCTGCTGGATACGGTGCGCAGCCACGTGTGGCAGCACGGCGAAGGTCTGATCCTGGACAGTTACATCAGCCACACCGGGGACGACATCGCCATCCTCATGCCGCACACCCACGGGCCGGGAAATGAAAGTGTGCACAAACTGGCGTGGGATGCATTCCTTGCCGGTACCGCGATGGCCAAGCAGCAAGGCTTGTACGGCGCCGGGCAAGATTTGCTCAAAGATGCTTTCTCGGGCAACGTGCGCGGCATGGGGCCGGCGGTGGCGGAGATGGAATTCGACGAGCGGCCGAATGAGCCGTTCCTGTTTTTTGCGGCTGACAAAACCGATCCGGGCGCATTCAATTTACCCTTGTTTCTCGCCTTCGCCGATGTCATGAACACGCCGGGGTTGATCCTCTCGCCCAAGATGGCGCAGGGCTTCCGCTTCGTGATCATGGACGTGAACAACACTGAAGGCGACCGCGTGATCGAGCTCAATGCGCCGGAAGAAATCTACGACATCGCCGCCTTGCTGCGGGATGCCGAGCGCTATGTGGTGGAATCGGTGTGGTCGCGCGCCACCGGCGAGCAAGCGGTGGCGGTGGCCACCTCGCGCCTGCATAACATCGCCGGCAAATACACCGGCAAGGACGACCCGGTCATGCTGGTGCGGGTGCAGATGAATTTCCCCGCCACCGGCGAAGTGCTGGCGCCTTACGCCATCGGCCACTATGTTGCCGGCTGCATGCGCGGCTCGCACCAGATGCCGCTGATGCCGGTGGGCCTCAACTGCGGCACCAGCTATTTCGACGGCCCGCCGCTGATCTCCTGCGCCGCTTTCGCCATGCACGACGGCAAGCTCACCGAACCGCTGGACGCCTTCGCCCACCCCTTCTGGAATACGGTGCGCGACAAGGTGTCGGGCAAGGCCATGGAAATGCGCCGCCAGGGCGTGTTCGGCGCGGCCATGCTGCCCATGTCCGAACTGGAATACACCGGCATCATGGAAAAACTGCAAGCGCTGGATGAGCGCTTCAGCGTGCGCGGATAAGGAGGCCGCCCCATGAGCCACAAACATGAAAGCATGCTGCAAACCCTGTTCCACGATCCGGTCAGCGGCAATATTCACTGGCGTGAAGTGGAATCCCTGCTGCACCACCTCGGCGCCAAAATCGACCCCAACCACGGCGCACGTTTCCACATCACCCTCAACGGTGTCGACGGCTTCCTGCACCATCCCCACCACAGCGGCACCCTCAACCGCGAAGACATCAAACACCTGCGCGAATTTCTTGGCCGGGCGGGTGTGACGGCCTCTCAGCCGGAGGGGTAACATCCTGAGCTTCTCCTCCCTTCCTGTGGGATAACCAGCGACTTCCCCCCAGCCTGAAAGACACCGCAGTATAAAAATGTTAGCCTAATACCTTACCGTGGCGCCGTGAGTGCGGTGCTGCGCGAACACATCCGGAGTGCCTGCCGTGCCCACCTTCGCCAGACTGACCCTAGCCATCATCGGATTTTCCGTCATGCTGAGCGCGCCGATCCTTTGCAGCGCAGACGACGATCCTTTTGAGCTCAAGCAACCCACCGTCGTACAGATCCAGAAGCGGAAAAACATCCAGGTAGCCTACGATGTTAAAGACGATGTCCTGGACGCGGGCATAGGCAAAGCGCTCTATTACGTGCGCGGCCTGCTGGAATCGTACAAATCGATGGGCGTACTCCCTGCCCAGTTGCATATCAGCGTTGTTGTCCATGGCAGCGCTGCGCATTGGCTGCTGCAGGAAGGCGCATATCAGCAGAACGAAAACGATCCCTTCGCTTACAACCCCAATACCCAGGTCGTGCAGGAATTGCTGGATCATGGCGTGAGTGTGGAAATCTGTCATTCCACCATGAAATCCAAAGGCTGGACCGCCGATGAAATCCTTCCCGGCGTCATCATCGTCCACGATGCCTACACCCGGCTGATTGATCTGCAGCAGCGTGGGTATGCCTATATACGTTTTTGATCGGTAACCCTAAACTGCAAGTACTCGACACCATGCGTCCCAAGAAAATATGACCCCTGTAACCGCCTGCGGTCGCTCCGGAGATAAGAAGTGATCGATTTTAAAAGTAGAACATTTCTATTGGCAGAAAGCGTCCAGGAAATGCGGATGGCAATATCCATGGCGCTGTCCAATTTGGGCGCGCGCAAGATAGATTCCGTCAGTCATTCCAAGGAGGTCATTCGCCGCCTGGAGAACAAAACGTATGACGTCATAATCTGCGACTACACTTTCGGCGGTAGCATGGATGGCCTGGCACTGCTGCAGGAGCTCAATCAGCGCAGACTGATCAAGCCCGGGGCCGTGTTCATTATTGTTACCACTGAACGCAATGCCTCAACGGTGATAGCGGCGCTCGACTATGCGCCCGACGATTATCTGCTCAAGCCTTTCACCGCCAATGTCCTGATGGACCGGCTGGAAAAGGCAATTAACCGCAGGCCGGTTTTTGCCGCCGTCCAGACAATGATCCAAAACCATGACTATCCCAGAGCGATCGCCGAATGCGACGCCAGGATTGCCGAAGACAATGTGCATAAGCTCGACTTCATGAAAATAAAAGGCCGGCTGAGCTTGCTCACCTCCGACTATGAAGGCGCCCAGAAACTCTACGAGCAGGTTCTCGAAACCACGCCGACGCCGTGGGCGACAATGGGGCTGGGCAAGAGCCTGCAGAATCAGGAAGAGTACGATAAAGCCATCGAGCTGTTCCAGTCCGTCATCAGCGAAAACAGTTGCGTCATGGAAGCCTATGACTTGCTGGCCGATTCGCACAAGGCGAAGGGCGACGCAAAAGTCGCGCAAGGCGTATTGGAGAAGGCCGTAGCCATTGTGCCCAACGACCTCAAGCGCCAGCAGAAGCTCGGTGAAGTAGCGTGGGAAAACGGTGATTTTGAAGTGGCAGAAAGAACCTTCCGGCAATGCCTGGTGCTGGGTAAAGAACAGGCACCGACCGACCCCGACAATCACATCAAATTATGTAAGCTCATGCTCGACAAGGGTGACATAGAGGCTGCGCAGGCCACCATGCAGGAATTCCGCAAGGCATTTCCCAGGGAACCCAAAACAGCGTTGTATGCCGCGCTGATCGAAGCCATGATCACCCAAAAAAGTGGTGAAGCAGAAAAGGCCCAGGAGCAGTACGCCCAGGTCAAAAAAGACTTCGAGGCACAGGAGGGAGAACAGCCGGATAACCTGTTGCTCGACATGATAACTGCTGGGCTGATATTTGCCGATGATGCAAGCGCCGAGGCGATCGTGCGCAAAATGCTGAAAAACAGCACCGAAGGAGACCCGGTCCGGGGCAAGATCAAGGCCATCTACGAAAAAGAAGGCAAAGGGGAGCAGATCAAAACCTTGATCGAGGCCATCATGACCGAACTGATTGCCCTCAACAATCGTGCCGTCGTCCTGGCCAAGGGCGGCGACCTCAAAGGGGCGGTCGAACTGTTTATCCAGGCCGTGGCAGACATGCCCAGAAATGTCCGGTTTATCGTGAATGCCTCCAATGCCATGCTGGCCTACGTCAATCTGGTCGGCTGGGACGAAGCCTACATGAAGCAGGTAGGGGGGCTGATCGCCCGAGTCGCCGAACTGGAGCCAACCAATCCGGCCTACCTGCAACTGACCAAAATGGCCCAGGCGACCACCAAAAAGTTCGAGGCTAAACCAGAGGGCAAACCAGAGGCTAAACCAGAGGACGCTTGAGTGACAGGTTCAATCGCACCGGCCAGGGCTAGCCATCGAGGGTCGGTTATAATCCCGCTATCAAATCAACCAACAGGTAGTTATTCATGCGCACAATAGTTCTGGCTTTATTCCTGGCATCAACCCTGCCCACCCTGGCCTTTGCAGCCACGCCCGGCGAGGTCGAGATAGGCGGATATCTTCGCCCGGCAACGCTGCAAAGCCTGACTGGAAACTCGAAGAAGTTTTCCGACTACAAGGGCAAGCCCCTGATCATCAACGTCTGGGCCAGCTGGTGCGGCCCGTGCCGGGCGGAGATGGGTTCGCTGCAACGGCTGGCGCAACGCTATAACGGCAAGCAGTTCAACGTGATCGGGATATCGACCGACGATGACGGCTTTGCTGCTGCGGAGTTCATCAAAAATTCGAAGATCACGTTTGAAAATTATATCGACAGCAAAGTGTTCCTGGAAAACATGCTGGGCGCAAACAGCATACCGCTGACAGTACTGGTAGACGCGAATGGCCGCGTGCTGGAAAAAGTGCGCGGCGCATACGAATGGGATAGCCCGAAAATGGTCGAGGCGATAGGGCAAACATTCAACCTCAAGCTGAAGCGTTAACGCACATCAATTATGAACCCCTCTCCTGGGGGATAACCAGCGACTTGCCTGCTAGCGGGCCTAGTCGATGGCTAGTAGTTCCACCAGAGGGGCAGGGGTGAGGGTAAGGAGGGCCAGGGTGGGGATGGGGTTTACCGGTGCGCCGCGCAGACCTGTGTCACGAAGGCCAATCGCTAAAAGGAAACGGCTTCACCTCAGAATTGAAGGTTTGAAAGTTCACGATCTGCTGAATGTAGCTGCCCAAGCTGCGGCCAAAGGCGAGCAGCCTGGCGTTGGGCGCGTTGCCAAGCAAAACAAAAATAAACTGCAGCACCGCCACCACGAACAACACCGACCCCGCCAAGCTGTAGAGTATGCCGAGCAGGATCATGACCACCCCGCGCAACCAGAGGTTGTTTTCCGGGGAAGTCTCGTTTTCATGTTGAGCCATCGTTGCCTCCGTGTGCCGTCTTGTTATTGAAATATAGACGTTCGTCGGATAAAGGGGCCAGTCGCACCTTTGATTTACGGCATGCACGCGGGGGCGTCAGCGTGGTAGGATTCTGCACAGCCAAAAATTATAAACAAAGGTTAGGGAGAAAAAGGGGGGGCAGAAGCTCCATGAACTAATTTGTGCCCGATGGCCTGCAGGGGACCGAGTGCGGCTGTTATAGTCATTCCCGGTATGAGCATCTCTGCAAGGCACCAGTTCAAGGCCGCAGAATGACCGCCGCCAATCCCTTGCGCGGCGTTTCCGAAAACGGCACCGGCCCAAATAGCGACTGATATCGTGGCGTGCCACCATTGATAATGTGTTCTTGTGCCTCGAAGGTTTAACAGGATTAAAGAATGAACACCGAAACCCACCGCCAGCTTGCAGGTTTTATCTGGCAGATATGCAATCTTTTGCGCGGCCCTTATAAGCGCAACGAGTATCGCAAGGTCATCCTGCCGCTCACCGTCTTGCGCCGCTTCGATTGTCTGCTGTCGCCGACCAAAGCGCAGGCTCTGGCCACCTTCAGCGAATTCAAGAGCAAGCCGGAAAGTATCATCCGCAACAAGATGCAGGAGGCGACCGGCTACTCGTTTTACAATCTGTCGAAATTGGAAATGGCGCCGTCACAAAAGGGCAAAAATTCGCTGCTGGACGACCCCAGCAATTTGGCCCCCAATCTCAACAGCTACATCAATGGCTTCTCGCCCAATGTGCGCGCCATCATGGAGCGCTTTTCTTTCGATCAGCAGATCGCCAAGATGGCCGACAAGAACCTGCTGTTCAAGGTTGTGCAGGCCTTTACCAAGCTCGACCTCTCGCCCAAGCATATCGACAACATGCAGATGGGCTATGTGTTCGAAGAACTCATCCGGATCGGTGCGGAGCAATCCAACGAGGAAGCCGGGGAACACTTCACCCCACGCGAAGTCATCAAGCTAATGGTCAACCTGTTGCTTTCGCCTGAGCAGGATTTGCGCCGCAGCCATGTCGTCAAGACCATCTATGACCCTGCTTGCGGCACCGGCGGCATGCTCTCGGTGGCCGAGAAATACATCCGCGACCTGAACAGCGAAGCCAAGCCCTTGCTGTTCGGCCAAGACTGGAACGATGAAGCCTGGGCGGTATGCCGTTCCGACATGCTCATCAAGGGCGAGGACGCGGACAATATTGCCATGGGCGACACCTTCACCAAGGACGCCCATGCACGTGACGAGCACGGGCAGAAATCACCTTCGACTACATGCTCGCCAACCCGCCATTCGGCGTGGAATGGAAACAACAGCAGCGTTATATCGAAAACGAGAAGGACTCTCTTGGCTACGAAGGCCGCTTCGGCGCGGGCACCCCGCGCATCAATGACGGCGCGCTGCTATTTTTACAGCACATGATCGCCAAGATGCGCTCGCCCAAACAGGGCGGCAGCCGCATCGGCATCGTCTTCAATGGCTCCCCCCTGTTCACCGGCGATGCCGGCAGCGGCGAATCGGAAATCCGCCGCTGGATTATCGAAAACGACTGGCTGGAAGCCGTGGTCGCGCTGCCTGAACAATTGTTCTACAACACCGGCATCTCCACCTACATCTGGGTGCTCAGCAACCGCAAAGAAGCAGACCGCAAGGGCAAAGTGCAATTGATTGACGCCCGCAACCACTGGGTGCAGATGGAAAAGAGCCTCGGCAATAAACGCCGTCGCATTGGCGACCCCTCCGACGATAAACCGAAAGACCCGGATTACATCGGCGACATCGCGCAGCTGCATGGCGACAAAGCAAATTGGAATGGCGCAACTCGTTGGGTGCTGTTCGACCGCGATGGTAAGGTGGTTAGTGTGACCACCTCCTCCAACGGTGAAACGCCGGAAGGCCAAACCAGGAAACAGCTCATCGTCAGCAAGGTGTTCGACAACGAAGACTTCGGCTATCACAAGATCATCGTCGACCGTCCGCTGCGCCTCAACTTCCATGCCACGCCGGAACGCATCGCTCGGCTTGAGGACGAGACCGCCTTCAGGAACCTCGCCAGCAGCAGCAAGAAGGATGAGGCAGCGCGGCTGGTCGACATCGCCGCTGGCGAAAAACGGCAGGATGAAATCCGCGGCCTGCTAACTGTGTTCGCTCAACGCCACTCGGAGTTGTTCAAGGATCGCAAAGCCTTCCTCACCGCGCTTAAGCCCATCGACCGGGAACTGAATGTGCGACTGGCCAGCGCCGAACTCAAAGCCGTCATCAACGCCCTGTCCGAGCGCGATGAAACCGCCGACATCTGCCGCGATAAGGATGGCAACCCCGAGCCTGACGCCGAACTGCGCGACACCGAAAACGTGCCGCTCAAGGAAAGCATCCAGGCCTATTTCGAGCGCGAAGTGCTGCCCCATGTGCCGGATGCATGGATCGACCATAGCAAGACCAAGGTGGGTTACGAGATTCCGCTCAATCGTCACTTCTACCGCTACGAGCCGCCGCGCGAATTGAGCGTGATCGCAGGCGAGATCAAGGCGCTGGAGGAAGATATCGTGCGCCTGCTCAGGGAAGTCACCGCATGAGCGAGCTGACGCCCGCGCAAGGCCAGCCGCCCACCAGCCTGCTGGCCGATGTTCGCGCGCTCATCGAGCAGGCGCGCCAGCAAACTACCGTCGCGGTCAATGCCGGGCTGACTCTCATGTACTGGCGTATCGGCCAACGCATTCAGGCAGAAGTGCTCGGTGGCGAGCGCGCCGCCTATGGCGAAGAAATTGTCGTAACAGTGTCACGACAATTGGTGGGCGAATACGGGCGCGGCTTCGCCGAGAAAAACCTGCGCCGCATGGTGCAATTCGCCGAGGCCTACCCGGATGAGGCAATTGTCGTGACACTGTTGCGACAATTGAGCTGGAGCCACTTTCTCGCCCTCATTCCACTCGACAAACCCTACCAGCGCGACTTCTATACCGAGATGTCCCGCATCGAAGGCTGGAGCGTGCGCACCCTGCGCGAACGCATCACCTCCATGCTTTACGAACGTACTGCACTGTCCAAGAAGCCCGACGAACTGATCCAGCAAGAACTCGCCACACTGCGCAGCAAGGGCGAAGTGGTGCCCGCGCTAGTGCTCAAAGACCCCTACGTGCTGGACTTCCTCGGCCTCACCGACCGCTTTCTGGAGCGCGATCTTGAAGATGCCATCCTGCGGGAATTGGAAACTTTCCTGCTCGAACTCGGCGCGGGTTTCTCCTTCGTTGCCCGGCAAAAGCGCATCCAGCTTGATGGCGACGACTTCTACATCGACCTGCTGTTCTACAACCGCAAGCTCAAGCGGCTGGTGGTGGTCGAGCTCAAACAAGGTAACTTCAAGCCCGAGTACAAAGGGCAGATGGAGCTGTACCTGCGCTGGCTTGCCAAGCATGAGCAGGAACCGGACGAAAACCCGCCGCTGGGCATCATCCTCTGCGCCGGTAAAAACACCGAACAGATCGAACTGCTGGAACTCGACGCCTTCGGTATCCACGTCGCCGAATACCTCACCGTGCTGCCGCCGCCCGAAGTGCTGCGCGAGAAACTGCATGCCGCCATTGCAACGGCGCGGGCACGGATCGAGGCGATAGGGGGCGAGGAATGAAGATCGCCGCGTACACAAACTGCCAACCCACCGACTTAATTTGGCTGCCACAAATTCCAGTGACTTGGCAGCAAATTCGCGGGCGCTTTGTCATGGGCGTGAATCCATCGCCGGTACGTCTGCGCGATCTTGATGAATCAGACGAGGTTTCGTTTGTCCCGATGGAGGCCATCGGCGAGCGGGGTGGATTAAGTTTGGACCGCAGCAGACCCATCGATGAAATCGGCAGTGGTTACACAGAGTTTGAGGATGGCGATGTTGTCGTCGCCAAAATCACCCCTTGCTTTGAGAACGGCAAGGTTGCCTTGGCCGAAGGCCTACGGAACGGTGTCGCGTTTGGTACTACCGAGTTGCATGTTCTGCGTGCAGGAAAACGGCTCGACAAGCACTTCCTTTTCTATCTCACGACATCGCATACATTCCTAAGCTTGGGCGAATCCGAGATGTACGGGGCAGGTGGTCAGAAACGTGTGCCACCGGAATTCGCCAAAGACTTCCGAGTGCCACTACCACCCCTCGAAGAACAACAAACCATCGCCCGCTTCCTCGATGCGCAGACCGCGCGCATCGACACGCTGGTGGCAAAGAAGCGGCAACTCATCGCCAAGCTCAAGGAAAAGCGCAGCGCCCTGATCGCTCGCACCGTCACCCGCGGCCTGCCGCCCGAAGCCGCGAAAGCGGCGGGGCTGGAGCCGAATCCGGAGATGAAGGATTCGGGGGTGGAGTGGTTGGGGAAAATTCCGGCGCATTGGAACGCGAAGCGTCTCAAATATTTGTTTCAATGCTTTGGCGGTGGCACCCCTTCAAAAGCCAATGCGGCATTTTGGGATGGTGATATACCGTGGGTTTCTCCTAAAGATATGTCTGGAAAGGTAATCCTCGACACCGAAGATCACATAACTGAGGATGCAGTGATTGAGAGTGCAACGCGCATGGTTGCTCCAGGGGCAACGTTGCTCGTTGTTCGTTCAGGTATTTTGAAGCATACGATTCCCGTGGCGACCAATGCTATTTCAGTGGCACTCAATCAAGACATGAAGGCTCTTGTGTCAATAGGGGCAGTATGTAACACCTACCTTGCTTATTTCATTGAAGGGCACAACAAATCATTGTTGGACAGCTGGTCAAAAAGTAGTTGTACCGTTGAGAGCATAGAAAGTAATTACATGCTTAGCTCGTTGCTTCCTGTTCCACCCGCAGAAGAACAGCAAGCCATCGCCGCCTACCTTGACCACGAAACCTCTCGTATTGACCAGCTCGTTGCTAAGGTAGAAGTCGCCATCGACCGTCTCACCGAATACCGCCAGGCCCTGATCACCCCCGCCGTCACCGGCAAGATCGATGTGCGGGAGGCCGCATGACAAACGCCACGAACGAGAAAGCCTTCGAGTCCTACCTCGAACAGATGCTGCAACAGGGCGGCTGGCAGTCCGGCACCAACGCCGAATGGGATAAAGCCCGCGCGCTGTTCCCAGCGCGCGTGTTCGCCTTTATCGAAGCTACCCAGCCCAAGCTGTGGGGCGAAATGGCCGGGCTGCATGGCGACAACCTCAAGCCCATGCTGCTGGATGCGCTGGTCAAGGAGCTGGACATCAAAGGTGCGCTGCACGTATTGCGCCACGGCTTCAAGTTCTACGGCAAGCTGTTCCGGCTGGCGTATTTCAAACCTGCGCATGGGCTTTCGCCGGACGTGCTGGCGCTCTACGCGCAAAACCAGCTCACGCTGACGCGGCAGGTGCCCTGCCACCCCGGCGATCACAGCACGGTGGATATGGTGCTGGTGGTGAACGGTTTGCCGGTGGCGACCATCGAGCTGAAGAACCCCGGTACCGGCCAAAGCTGGCGGCATGCGGTGCGGCAGTATCAGGCTGACCGCGATGCGCGTGCACCCTTGTTCGATTTCAAGAAGCGGGCCTTGGTGCACTTCGCCGCTGACCCGGACGAAGTGCACATGACCACGCGGCTGGCGAAAAGTAAGACCTTCTTTCTGCCGTTCAACCGGGGAAGCCACCCTGGGCAGGTACAGTGCGGGGCGGGCAATCCGCAGCATGCCAGCGGTTACCGAACCGGCTATTTCTGGGAAGAGACGCTGCAACGCGATAGCTTCCTCGATATTCTTGGCCACTTCCTGTTCATCGAACAGGATGAACAAAAAGTGGACGATGGGCGTGGTGGCAAAAAGTTGGTGACGACGGAAAAGATGATCTTCCCGCGCTATCACCAGCTTGATGCGGTGCGGGCCTTGGTCGCCCAGACGCGCGAGGAAGGTGCCGGGCACAATTATCTGATCCAGCACTCGGCGGGGAGCGGCAAGACCAACAGTATTTCGTGGTTGTCGCACCGGCTGGCGAGCTTGCACAACGCGCAGGATCAGAAGGTGTTCGATTGCGTGATTGTGATCACCGACCGCAAGGTGCTGGATAAACAGTTGCAGGACGCGATCTACCAGATCGAACACGCGCAAGGGGTAGTCAAGGCCATCGATCAGGACGCCAAGCAATTGGCCAGTGCGTTGATCGACGGCACCAAGATTGTGATCACTACCTTGCAGAAGTTTCCCTTCGTGCTGCGCGGCCTGTTGCATGCGGCGGGCGCCGAGAATCAGGACAAGGCAAGCGACGAGGAAAAGCAGCAGGCCAGGGAATGGCAGGATGCCATCTCGGCGCGGCGTTATGCGGTGATTGTGGACGAAGCGCATTCCAGCCAAACTGGGGAAACTGCGCGCGAGCTGAAAGCCATTCTGGGCGCCAAGGCACAAGCGGGGAATGAGGAAGAAGAAGCGGATTGGGAAGACCAGCTCAATCAGATCATGGCTTCGCGCGGCCAACAAAAGAATCTGAGCTTCTTTGCCTTTACCGCCACGCCCAAGGGCAAGACGCTGGACCTGTTTGGCTGCCCAGGCGCCAGCGGCAAGCCGGAGGCATTTCACACTTACTCAATGCGGCAGGCAATTGAAGAAGGATTTATTCTCGATGTGCTGCGCAACTACACCACTTACAGCATCTGGTTCAAGTTTGTAAAGCTGGTGGAAGACGATCCAACGATTCCGAAGAAGAAGGGTGCCAAGGCGCTAGCGAAATTCAAAGAGCTGCACCAGCACAATATTGAGCAGAAAACGGAAGTGATGGTGGAGCACTTCCGCCAGCATGTGCGGTCGCAACTCGATGGCCGTGGCAAGGCCATGGTGGTGACTTCCAGCCGTATTCAAGCAGTACGCTACAAGGAAGCGTTTGAGCGCTACCTCAAGGAGAACGGCTACACGGACATCCGCCCACTGGTGGCTTTCAGCGGCACGGTGAAAGACCCGGATACCGGTGTCGAGTACACAGAACCCCGGATGAATCTGGATGTAGTTACTGGCAAGCCGATATCAGAGAGCCAGTTACCAGAGCGTTTTGCCTCCAGCGATTATCAGGTGCTGCTGGTGGCCAACAAATACCAGACCGGCTTCGATGAGCCCTTGCTGTGCGCCATGTATGTAGACAAGCGACTGGACGGCGTGCAGGCAGTGCAAACCCTGTCGCGCCTGAACCGAAAAATCGCCGGCAAGGATGAGCCTTTCGTGCTCGACTTTGTGAACAAGCCGGAAGACATCTACGCTGCGTTCAAACCTTACTTTGATTCCACAAGTCTGCAAGAATCGGCGAATCCGGAGATGCTGCCCAGCATCAAGCACGAGATCGACCAGATGCAGGTTTATCACTGGAACGAGGTCGAGGCCTTTGCGCGCATTTTCTATCGCTCACTAGACCGGCAGAACCCAGCCGACCACGCGCACATGCAGCGGCATTTGCAGCCTGCGGTGGACCGCTTCAAAGCAGTTGAAGATGGTGAGGCACGCAGCGCTTTCCGCGACAAGCTAGGCGGTTATGTGCGCATGTATTCCTTCTTGAGCCAGATACTGCCCTACGGTGACCCCGATCTGGAAATGCTTTACAGCTACGGCCGCTTCCTCTTGCCCCATTTACCGCTGGATCGTGACAACACAGTGGTGAAAATTGGCAATGAAGTGGATTTGCAGTACTACAGGTTGCAGCGAGTTTCCAGCGGCCCGATCGATCTCAAAGCGGGTGAACCCGAGGCTGTTTATAGCCCAACCGATGTTGGTTCCGGTAAATCCAAGGAGGAAAAAGCGCCGCTCTCCGAAATCATCCAGGTCTTGAACGAACGTTTCGGCACGGCTTTCACCGAGGAAGACCGGCTGTTCTTTGAGCAGATCAAGGCACGCGCGGTGTCAAACCAGCAGGTCATCCAAACTGCGATTGCAAACCCCTTGGATAAATTTCAGCTAGGCGTGCGCAAGCTCATTGAAGATTTGATGATTCAACGTATGGCGGATAACGATAAGATTGTTACGCGGTACATGGATGATGGTGATTTTCAGAAGGCGGCATTTCCGATTCTGGCGCGTGAAATATTCGAGGCAATTCACACTGAGGATAAAGGCGGGCGTGAGCCATGACTCGCTTCTGATTGAAGAAGAATAAAATAAGGACGGAGTCCGAATAGTTACTCAGGAGGCCACTCGAAAATGGGGGTAAATACATGAAGACCAAGCAGATGTGGATGGTCCGCGCAGAAGTCGGCGGAAAATATTTTGAGGATTTCAAATCCAAGTCCATCGTGGCGATTGGCTGGTTAGCACTTGGGGATATGAGTTCACTTAAAACACGTGAAACTTTCACCCAAGCCGTAGCCAAGGCTTATCCTGAAATGAAAAAAATGCAGATCGCCATTTCTGCGGGTCAGTCCTACCGGTTCGCGCGGGAGATGAAGGTCGGTGATCGCGTGTTGACCTATGACCCGTCCGGTCGGGTTTATTTAGTTGGCACCATCACCAGCGATTATTTCTACGATACTTCGATAATTGAAGAAGACCCAAACTGCCGCCGCGTGCAGTGGCAGGGTAATGTGTCGCGTGACTTACTTTCTATCAGTACAAAGAACAGCCTGGGTGCTATTTCAACGCTTTTCCTCTTGCCCGAAGAGGCGGCCGATGAGATCGAAGGTTTGTTGACAGGTGCTAAGCCCGCAAAGCTGGCAGTCGAAACAGAGGATGAGGAAACCGCCTTTGGCACTCTCCTCAAGGACATTCAAAACAAGGCGCTGGAGTTCATTAAGGACAAGGTCAGCAGGCTGGATTGGGAGGAGATGCAGGAGTTGGTTGCTGGTCTCCTCCAGGCCATGGGCTACAAGACACGCATATCTCCCAACGGGCCAGATCGTGGCAAGGACATTGTTGCTTCGCCCGATGGCTTCGGTTTCGAAAGTCCGCGTATCGTGGTCGAGGTCAAGCATCGTACTGGTAGCCAGATGGGCTCACAAGAAATCCGCAGTTTCCTGGGTGGGCGGCACAAGGACGATAAGGGCCTATATGTGAGTACCGGTGGATTTTCAAAGGATGCTCGTTATGAGGCAGAGCGAGCAAGTATTCCACTGGCGCTGATGGATTTGGATGACTTGGTCAGGGCGTTGCTAGAGCATTACGAGAAAATGGATATGGACACCCAGCGCTTGGTTCCGCTGCGGAAGCTGTACTGGCCGGCGTAGCAACCATAAAACTAAACGGGTAACTATACGAAACTACGAAACGGGCCAGCTTCGATTGGTTTTTGACAAGCCCCTCGCACCCCAACCCATGATCCTCCATTGCTCCCAAAAACTCGCCGCCAAATTGCCCGGTGTTTCACCGGCGCGGCTTTGGGAATTAATCGGGCCAGCTTCGAAACTCACCTCCAAAATTACCTGCGCTGTTGGCGCTGTTGGGGCCAGCTTCGTACATCAAATAAATCACCAAAAATAGAGAAGCCCAGATAATCCCCTTTTCAGTTAGTTGCTCAATGGCTGAAATCTTGCGGAACTCGATTTTTATTGCGGCTTGTTAAATACCTATAAAGGTGCTTAAATAAGTACCGATTAAAGTACAGGAGCAAAGCATGAACGTCGTCCCCGCCCAAGAAATCAAGCGCCGCGGCATCGCCGCTGTGGATGAGGCACTGGCGCTAGGCCCCGTGCATATCATCAAGAATAACCGTCCTCAATATGTCGTGTTAACTGAGGAGCGCTACAGTGAACTGCTCGAAGCTCAGGAAGAAGCGGTTCTGGCGCGCATCAAAGTTTCGCTGGAGGACGCCAAGGCTGGTCGCGTCACCCGCCATGACAGCGTCAAAGCGCTCATGAAGCACTTGGACAGCGAGCCCGGGGCGTGAGTTGGACGCTGGTCACCACGGTCTTTTTCGACCGCCGTGTGCGTAAGTTCCTGACCAAGCACCCCGATCTCCGGCCCCGCTTTATCGAAACGATGGAGCAACTGCGCGCCGATCCCTTTCTGCCCAGCCTGCGCTTGCATCCTTTGACCGGTAAGCTTCAGGGCATGCAGGCTGTTAGTCTCACTTACAGTTACCGCATCACCCTGACCGTCCAGATTACCGAGAGTGAAATCTTGTTGATCGACATTGGCAGCCATGATGAGGTGTACGGGTGAACTGCCTGAACGGGTCAGCTTAGAATTGTTTTTTACAGGCCCCTCGCACCACAACCCATGATCCTCCACTGCTCCCAAAAGCTCGCCGCCAAACTGCCCAATGTTTCACCGGTGCAGCTTGAAGAGATCAGCCCACTCGGCAGTTGGCACGGCCATTTGTTTACGATGGACCGGCGGCAGTGCGTGATGTTCTGCCACGATGCGACGCTTTATGTTTGCTGTGAACTGTCGCGCACTTAATCCATGTCCGTTCTCTATTCGCGAATAGAGAAAATGTGTAAATAGCCGGATTTAACCGGCATATTAATTGACATAAGCAGGTTATAGCCAGCATAATTCACTCAATAAAGCAGGTCATAGCCTGCTAAGGAGCGAATGATGGCTGACAATAAAAGCAGTTTGAAGCGCATGCAGCTTGCCGATGCGCTGCGTGCGTACCCATCGCCGGATGCGGCGATTCCGCCACGTGGCGGCTGGGTGCGGGCGATAAGGGAAGCGCTGGGCATGACCCAGGCGCAGCTTGGCGTACGCGTGAAAGTCAGCCGCCAGACGGTGCAGGATTTGGAAAAGGCCGAGGCGGAGCGCCGCATCACGCTGGACAGCCTGGACCGGTTGGCACGGGCGATGGGTTGCCGTGTAGTGTATTCGCTGGTGCCGGAAAACGGTTCACTGGACGATTTGCGTACACAGCGCGCCAGTGTGTTGGCGGAAGCCTTGCTGATGCCGGCGGATCATTCCATGAAACTGGAAGCGCAAGGGGTGAGCGCCAGCGAGCGCGAGCGTCAGCGCAAGTTGTTGGCGGAAGCCCTGCTACGTGACAGCCCGCGCAAATTATGGCGATAAATTTCGACTATGCGCCCGGCGCCACGCCGCTCGACCCCGACGAGGCTGCCGGGCTGCTTCCCTCACACATTGCCAACCATGCGCAGTTGAATGAATGGGAGATGGTGAACATTCTGGAAGGCGAGCGCTGGGCGTTCACGCGCAAGCACAAGAACATGCTGGATAGTGACTTTGTCCGCCGTCTGCACAAGCGCATGTTCGGCGATACCTGGCGCTGGGCTGGGACTTTCCGGACGACGGAGAAAAGCATCGGGATCGATCCGATTCAGATATCACTTGCGCTGCATAATCTCTGCGAGGATGTGAAAACTCAGATCGAATACAAGAGCTACCCGCTGGATGAAATTGCGGTGCGGTTCAGCCACAGGTTGGTGGCAATTCATCCGTTTGCCAATGGCAACGGCCGCCTTTCGCGTACCATTGCGGATTTGCTGTTGGTTCAGCTTGGCGCGGAGCGTTTCAGCTGGGGTGCGGGCGGTAATCTGGTCGCCGAGGGGGATGTACGGCAGCGCTATCTGGATGCTTTGCGCGCGGCTGATGGGCGGGACTACGGGCTACTGCTGGCGTTTGTGCGTTCGTAAGAGAGTAACTATACGGGTTCGAATTTTTTTGACAAACCTCCCGTACACCACCGCATGATCCTCCACTGTTCCCAAACACTCGCCGCTAAACTTCCCAACGTTTCACCGGTTCCGCTTGAAGAAACCAGCCCACTCGGCAGTTGGCACGGCCATCTGTTTACGATGGATCGGCGGCAGTGCGTGATGTTCTGCCACGATGCGACGCGTTATGTGCTGTTTCTGCCTGGGCTGCGCATGGAACATTTCGCGGAACTGTACGGCATGTGCTTCCGCCCGCTCTATCTGGCGACGCTCGCCCTGTCTGGCTGTCCGGATGCGCAAATCAAGAAGGCTGAATTGGCCCTGGGGCCGGTGCAGTTCGACACGGCCACCGACCGCTCGGTGCAGGGCTCCCTGCGCGTGGCGAAGCAGGATCTGGAGGCGTGGCTGTACCGGGTGCCCAATGTGATGGAGCTGGACCCACTGACCGTATCGTGCAAGCTCAACGAGCGGCCAGCGACGGTTTACGGGAAGTGGGTGTGGCCGGGCAAGGCGATGCTGGAGGCGGTGGCGCGGTTGTAGCGGTGATGTTTGTAGGATCGCCCTTGTTTGGGCTTGCTTTCGCTGTTCGCGAAATGAGAATGTGGCACTACACAGGATTTGGCGTTACTTGAAGTCATGTTGAAAATATAGTATTTTCGTATTTCGCGAAACACGAAACATTCTTGCTGGAGCTCCCGCATGCGCCGTGCTGTTAATCGTCAACCTGCACTCAAGGCTCAGGATTTATATCTGTTGCTGGTTTTGCTCGCCAGGCGTGGCGAGGTGTTGACCTATCCCGAGCTGGCGGCATTTTCTGGTTTGTCCATGTCAGAGGTGCATGGGGCGCTTAAGCGGGCAGAGCAGGCACGCTTGCTGGCGTTTGTGGATAAGCAGCCGCGCATCATCGTGCCGGCTTTCAAGGAATTCCTGCTCCATGGTGCCCGTTATGCTTTCCCGGCTTTGCATGGCGCGATGGTGGGCGGGGTACCCACGGCGTATGCTGCAGCCCCGCTTAATGCATTGATTGCGCCTTCGTCCGATCCGGTTCCTGTGTGGCCGCATGCAGGGGGCGCGGTGCGGGGCATTGCGCTGATACCACTATACCCAAGCGTACCGTCAGCGGCGCTGCGCAGCCCGGCTCTATATGAGAACTTGGCATTGTTCGATGCATTGCGCATGGGCAATGCGCGTGAACGAAATCTTGCCGTGAAGCTGTTTGAGGAGCGGATGTGAATCCACGTGATCCCAATGTCCAGTTGGTAGAGGTGGTGGCGCAGGCGCTGGGCGAGTTGTGTGATGAACTGGTATTTGTGGGCGGTTGCGCGGCAGGGCTGTTGTGTACGTCACCCACTGCGCCACCGCCCCGAGTGACGTATGACGTGGATGTAGTGGCCGAAGTTGTGGCATTGCCTGCATATCATGCGCTGGAGAAAAAATTCTCGTCTCGTGGCTTTGCCAGGGATATGTCACCGGATGCGCCAATTTGTCGCTGGCGTTTCGGTGAGGTGGAGGTTGATCTGATGCCGTCCGATGAGCGCGTTCTGGGTTTCTCCAATCGCTGGTATCCCTTGGCTATTGCAAGTGCCTCATCTGTCTTGTTGCCGAGCGGCATGCAGATTCGCTTGATTTCTGCCCCAGCTTTTCTGGCGACCAAGCTTGAGGCGTTTGTTACGAGAGGAAAGGGGGATGTCATGTCCAGTCATGATTTCGAAGACATCATCAACGTGATCGATGGTCGTTCTGAAATAGCATTGGAAGTGGCCGCTGCCGGTGGTGAGCTTAAAGCTTATCTGGCATCGCGTTTCGGAGAAGTTGTGCGCCATCCAAATTTTGAAAATACGCTGCCGGGTCTGGTGGTGTACGACGCGATTTATGAAGACAGAATCCGGCGCGTGCGCCAATGTCTAAATGCCATTATAGCCATGGGTGAAAAATGAAAATCCTCTCCCTGTTGGCCATTTTTCTGTTGAGCACTGCTACCGTCGCCCATGCAGCGCAAACCTGCCATGCCCCCGGTGTGTGGCTGCAGGTACTGGGTTCCGGCGGGCCGGAGATTACGGATAAGCGGGCTTCCAGCGGCTATCTGGTGTGGCAGGATGGCCGGGCGCGCATATTGGTGGATATGGGGCCGGGCAGTATGTTGCGCTATGAGCAGAGCGGGGCGCGGGTGGAAGATCTGGATGTGGTGCTGCTCACGCATTTGCATGTGGATCACAGTGCGGATTTGCCGGCGCTGATCAAGGCTTCTTTCTTTACCGACCGCGCACGGGATTTGCCGATTTATGGCCCCACGGGCAATGAGCGGATGCCGGATACGGTGGCGTTTGTGCAGGCGCTGTTTGCGGGGCCTGCTGGGGCGTACCGCTATCTGGGTAGTTATTTGACGGGCGATGATGATTATCGCCTGCTGCCGTATAACGTCCCGGCAGAGGGCACGGCGGTGCAGCAGGTGATGGAGGGGCAAGGCTTCAAGATTTCGGCGGTGGCGGTGCATCATGGCCCTGTTCCCGCGCTGGCCTGGCGCATCGATATTGGCGGGCGGGCGTTGGTGTTCAGCGGTGATATGAATGGCGACAACCATACGCTGCCCAAACTGGCGGCAGGGGCGGATGTGCTGGTGGCGCATCATGCGGTGCCGCAGGATGCTGAGGGCGTGGCGCGCAATCTGCATATGCCGCCTTCGGTGATCGGCGAGATCGCAGGGGAGGCCAAGGTGAAGCGCTTGGTGCTGTCGCACCGCATGGTGCGTACGCTGGGGCGGGAGGCGGAATCCAGACGCGAGATCCGCAAACATTATGTCGGGCCTGTGGCGTTTGCCGAGGACGGGCAGTGCTTTAATACCGGCGCAAGATAGCAACGATTACTGCGTTGGTGCTACGTCGCGGCCGCATTCACCTGTACGCACCCACGCGGTGGATCAGGCTTGAGCCAGCGCTGCGCCCAGCTTGCGCAGCAGGCCGGCACCATCACCGGACCAGGCGCTGCCATGCATGCAGGCCAGTACATCGGGCTGCAGTTGGGCCAATTTGTCGATCATGCGTGGGGTGTCGCGGCTGTGTGAATAGTAATCCATCTGCTGGCGGAATGACTCGCTGGGCCCCAGGATGTCGTCGCTGACCAGGGGTCGTTCTCCCATGCCGGGTTGTGTGAACAAATCACCGCAGAACAGGGTTTTGGTCGTTGCATCGAAAAAGTAGCCGCATTCCCAGCCATGGGGTAGATGGGGGGTCGATTGCCACACCAGTTGGTGCTTGCCCAGACTGAGCTTCTGGCCATCGGCCATGGTCAGCGGTTCGGCATCGACCATGTCGGCTACCGAGATCATTGCTGCAACTTCGCTGCATACAGGCCGGGCCTGCGGTGCTGCCGCCAGAAAGTCCGACAGGCCGCCGCTCTCGTCTGCCTCGACATGCGAAAACGCGATGTAGCGGAGTTTGGAGATGGGGAGCACAGTTTCGATCTGCGCCCGAATCAGCGGAAACAGTTTTTTCGGCCCGGTGTGAAAAAGCAGGGGCATCTCATCGACCACCAGGTATTGATTGAACGAAAAGCCACCGGGCATCATTTCCGGTAATGCGATGCTGATGCGATAGGTGTCTTCTGCGATTTTGTTGATAGAGGCGATGGGTGTAGCGCTCATTTTTTTCTCCTCGGACTTGGGGTGGATGGGGATGCTGGCGTTGGTCCGACAACTGCCAGCAAACTTTGAACAATAACGCGGCGTGCCGCGCTGCGCGGTAGCTGGTGCTCACGCACCAGGCGATGCCAGAAATCGAAGCACAACAGGGATTCCCACACTGCCACGGTTTCGCGGAGCCCACCCCGCACGCCGTGCTGTACCAATAACTTGCCCACCAATGCGGCTGTCGCCTGGCGGATACCGGCATACATCTCGGTGAGAAATGGGATCACCCCATTCTCGCGCCAGCTGGACCAAGGCTCAAAATACAGATGTTGCTGCTCCATGGCTGCCACCAGTAGCTTGGTGGCAGATGGCAGGTCGGGTGCCGCAAATATTTTAGCGACCGGCAGGGCGGGTGCCATGGAGATGGCATGAGTGGTGCAGCCCTGGATCAGATCATGTTGCGTTGGAAAGTGGCTGTAAACCGTAGGCAGCGAAACACCAGCTTGTTTGGCGATGTCGGCATAGCTGGTCGCAATGGCGCCCTTGGCGGCATGCAGTTCGGCCGTGGCAGCAGCAATGCGGGCCTTCAGTTCGGCCTGCTGCTGGCGGCGCAATTCATTATTGTAGGCCCTGGTTTTCAACGGTATGGTTTCTGTGCGAAGTAAATATTGAATTAAGTATAAATAAAATAAAATAAAATACAAGGGGATTTTTTGGTTCATTGCATTTGCTGGTTTTAAAATCGAATGGAGTAAAAATTGCTGTTGCAAATTAACCGAGGTGGTCCCCCGGCGCATCGCGTATTGAGGGGGATTAATGCCAGTCAACACACGGTGTGCAACTCGTATGCAACATCCTGGCTGGACTAAGCGGGTCAGTTTCGCCTTTCAGAGGGCGGGCCGCGAGGGGCTTATAAAACTATTTAAGGTTTGTTTGTTATCAGGCGGCAACCCGGTCAGACTCCTTGTTCCCCATGAAGTAGAGGATGGGAACCGCCGCCCGGCTGATTAACAGTGAGGCGCCTTCTCCTGCCATCAGAGAGATGGCCAAACCCTGGAAGATCGGGTCGAACAGGATGACGGAGGATCCTGCCACCACAGCCGCGGCGGTCAGGACCATGGGGCGGAAACGGACCGCGCCGGCGTCCACCACCGCTTCGCGCAGTGGCATGCCTTGCGCTATACGCAACTTGATGAAGTCCACCAGGATGATGGAATTGCGGACGACGATGCCGGCGCCGGCGATGAAACCGATCATGGATGTGGCGGAAAAGAAACTTCCCATGAGCGCGTGCGCCGGCAGGATTCCAATCAACGAGAAGGGAATCACCGCCATGATGATAATCGGGGTTTTGTAAGAGTCGAACCAAGCGACCATCAGGACGTAAATCAGGATGAGCGCTGCGGCGAAGGCTAACCCAAGGTCACGAAATACTTCGTAGGTGACGTGCATTTCACCATCCCACTTGAGGCTGTAGCGGGTGTCATTGAATGGCTGGTTGGCAAAGTAGATGTCCAGCCCGGGGTTGCTTCCGGCGTTTGGTTTGAGTGCGTCAATTTTGTCCCAGACTGCCTGGATGGCAAAAGCCGGGCTCTCTATCGCTTGCGCCACGTCGGCGTATACGTAAGAAACCGGCAACAGGTTCTTGTGATTGATCTGCTGATCGATGACGGTATTTCTGGGGGTTATCATTTCGCCCAGCGGGATAAAGCGCAGATCACGACCGCGCACCGGCAAGGAGAGGATGTCGTTGATGGATGAGCGTTCTGCTTCGGGGAGCCGGACGCGTACATCGACTTGTTCGCGTTCGCGAGGGCCGTGCAGCACGCCGGCCAGCCGCCCATTGACGCCGATATTGAGGTTCTGGGAACACATCTCCGGGTCAATGTGATTGAGGGCGGCTTTCTCCCGGTCAACTTCAAAAACCGTTTTCTTTTGTTCATGGAACAGGCAGTTATCGATATCCACCACGCCGTCGGTTTTGCGGAAGATTGAATCGATGGCTTTGACCAGACGGATACGCCCTGCCTCGTCTGGGCCATAGATTTCGGCGACCAATGTTGAGATCACCGGCGGGCCGGGTGGCACTTCCGCCACTTTGAGCTTGGCGTGGTAACGATCGGCAATCGGCTGGATCGCCACGCGCACCTTTTTGGCGATGTCGTGGCTTTGTTCCTTGCGGTCGTGGCGATCGATCAGGTTGACTTGCAGGTCAGCGTTGGTAGAGCCGCCCCGCAGGTAATAGTGCCGGATCAGGCCATTGAAGTTGAAGGGCGAAGCCAATCCGGCATACACCTCGATGTCCCTGACTTGTTCGAATCCGGCGATGACGCGGGCCATTTCCCGGATAGCTGCGTTGGTGCGTTCGAGCGAGGTGCCTTCCGGCATATTCAGAATGACCTGGAATTCATTCTTGTTGTCGAAAGGCAGCATTTTGACTTTGACTGCGTTGGACGGAAACAACAGGATCGAACAGAAAAGCAGCACGGTGATGACGGCTAAAAATAGCAGTTGATAGCTCCGCCGGCTCAAAAGCAGATTCATGGTGCGGCGATAGAACTGGGTCATCCGGCTCTCGGTGCCCTCATCCTCATCGCTCGTCTGCGTATCCATACAGCGGCGAAAGAGCCGAACCAGCAGGCCCTTGATGCCTTGATCAGTATTCCCGGATTGATGAGCGCCGGTTTCGGTGACGGAGTTTTTCAAAATCCTGACGGCAGCCCAGGGGGTGATCACGAAGGCGACGATCATGGAGATCAACATGGCGGCACTGGCACCCACCGGAATGGGCTGCATGTAGGGCCCCATCAGTCCGCGCACAAAGGCCATGGGCAGAATGGACACCATCACAGCGAGCGTTGCGAGAATCAGCGGCTTGCGGACTTCATTCACTGCTTCGATCACGACAGCCGCCATGGGCCGACCTTTGTTCTCGCGTTTGCGCAGGTGGCGAACAATGTTTTCGACGTCAACAATCGGGTCGTCGACCAAAATACCGATGGAAAATATCAGGGCGAAAAGCGTGATGCGATTGAGCGTGTAGCCCATGAAATAAAACGCGCTTAATGTCAGTGCGAGCGTGATCGGGATGGCGATTGCCACTACCAGCGATCCGCGCCAGCCCAGGAAGAAGCAGATCAGGAGCGTCACCGAAATCACGGCGATCCCCATATGTATCAGGAGTTCGTTGGATTTTTGGGTTGCGGTATGGCCGTAGTTGCGGGTGACCTCCAGATGCACGTCATCCGGAATCATGCGCCCCTTCTGCGCCTCAATTTTCTCGATCACTTGCTGGGCGACCACGTTGGCGCTGGTGCCGGGCAACTTGGCCACAGAAAGGGTTACGGCAGGACGAAAGGCGCCCGGGGAGGGGACGTTATCTCCGTGGGGCCCACCGCGCCCGTAAGCGAAATAAACATACTGATCAGGTTCACCGGGTCCATCTTCGATCCGGGCGACATCTTTAAGCCGCAGCGGCGACTTTGGCGCGGCGATAATGGTGTAATCGTAATTTTTCAGCTGCGTGTTGCCGACATCTTCCAGGGATTGATAAGTGGCGTAGCTGTCCGTCCTGATTTCGTCGTCGCTCGTCCTGAAATTGCCGCCGGTCATGGGGTAATTGCCCTGGTTCAGAGCGAACACCATGTCCGTCAGCATCACCTTGTTTGCGTGCATCGCGGCCCGGTCGGGATAGACCCGAATCTCCCGCTTTTGCCCGCCAAAGAGATGCGTTTCGCCGACATTCTTGACGCCCTTGGCCTCTTCTTCCAACTGGGCAGCGATCCTGCGGAGCATGTAGTGATCCTGCTTGTCGCTCCAGAGCGTGAGGGTCAGGATCGGGACGTCATCGATCGAGCGAACCTTGATCAGGGGTTTTGAGGCACCGGTGGGCAAGACATCCAGATTGGCGTTGACCTTGGAATTCGCTTCCAGGATCGCCTGTTGGGCGGGATATCCTACGAAAAATCTCAGGGAGACGAGGCTGCGGTTCTCCATGCTCGTTGAGTAGACGTATTCCACGCCGGGCAACTCGCGCAGAATCTTTTCGAGGGGCCGGCTGACGCGCTGCTCCACCTCCCTGGAGGGAGTGGCAGGCAGGTCAACGAACAGGTCAATGATCGTGACATTGATCTGCGGCTCTTCTTCACGCGGCAGGGCAACAATGGCCAGTACTCCGATGAGTACGGCAATGATCGCTGCCAGGGGGGTGATTTTCGAATTGATGAAGAGCGTGACGATCCGCTGCGCCATGCTCTGCGAGGATGTTTCTGGTTCGGTACTCACGACCCGGCTTTCACCGGATCGCCGTCACGCAGGTTCTCTCCCGGATTCAGGATGATTTTTTCACCCGCCACCAAACCCGAAAGGATATCCACTTTGCCGGACCGTTGCTTGCCACTGCGAACCAGCCTGAGACGCGCTCGGCCGTCAGAAAGAACGAACACGGCATCGATTTGGCCGCGTTGAACCAGTGCACTTTCCGGAATCTCTATCAGCTTGCGTTGCCCTGAAACGAAACGCGCCCGACCGAACATGCCTATTTTCAGCGCGGACAGAGACGGTAGATCGACTCTGGCGGTGAAGGTGCGGGTTGTGTCATCCACCTCAGGCAGTACCTCAACGAACTTGCTCTCCAGCGACAAGTTTGCCGATGCAATGCTGACCCCTGCCTTGGCACCCGCTGTAACCTGCTGGGAAAAACGCTCGGGTATGCGGGCCTCGAACCAGAGCTTGTCGGGATCATATACCGTCATCAGGATGCGTCCTGCAGGGTAACCGAGTTCCGCAGGCAACCCGGGGATGCTGAAGTCTCCCGGGTTGACTCTTTTGTCGACCACGATGCCGTTCATCGGGCTTTTCAGCGCCGTGTAATCGAGCATCGTTTTGGCTTCTTCCATCTGAGCTTTGGCCGCTTCAACGTCGGCTTGAGCATTCCTCCAGCGTGCGGTTGTTTCGTCCATCTTGAGCTTTGAAATCATCCCTTTCAAGGCCAGCTCCTTGAACCGTTCATATGTATTGCTTGCTTCTACCAGGCTCGCTTCGGCGGCGGCGAGTCTTGATTTGGCGACCTGAAGTTTGGCCCGAAGGTCATCAGATTCCATCTCTACCAGGAGTTCACCTTTGTGCACCCGTTGTCCCGCCTTGACGTGGACTGCCTTGACCTTGCCCATAACAAGCGCAATCAAGTTGACGGTATTTCTCGAACTCACGACACCATGGTATTCGCTCCATTCGGGCACGGTTTTTTGTTCAATGGTGAAGCTTTTAACCGGGGAAGGGATCGGAGGCGTGTCGGCAGCACCACACGAAGTCTGGCCAAACCAGCCAATCAGGGCGGTGGCTATCAAAACTCGCTTTACTAATGTTTTGTGGATGCGGGAAGAGAGCGGCATTTTGCCGCTTATCATGATGGCTCGCCGATGGTGTGCAAATAGTGATCTGGCATTGGATTATTCTTGATTATGTAAGATATGCGTGGGAATTATAAGGCAAATTCTGCCAGCAAGGTATTATTGCTTAACGCTGATTGGACTGCCTTCCTGGATCACTTGCAGAAAATAACCGGTTCGTTTCCCGGTTGCCACACCGGGTGTTTCCGCATCACTACAGCAAACAATTCAGATGAGATGTATCGCTCCAGCCATGCGCGCAGGGCGGGGTAGGGCGCAGTGGCGAACCAAGTGCTATCTACCGCAGCAAATTGGCGGATAAAGGGCAGCAGGGCAGCATCGGCCAGCGTGAATGTTTCGCCCAGCAAACAGGGTGTGACGATGAGGCGTTGTTCGATCTGCCGTAAAAATTGTTCGCCCGCGCTGCGGTACGCGCTTTGCGGTAGTTCGGGAAATCGTTCGGGATATTTGTAGCGATCCAGGTTGTGCTTGAATGTAGTGTCGTTCTTGATCACCCAAGGTAATGCAGCCTGCACATGGCACTCATCTTGGCCTAACCATGCTTGTGGGTCGTGTTGCCGCAAGGCCCACAGCATGATGTCCCAGCTTTCGTCGATCACTTCTCCGCTGGGCAATATCAATACCGGCACGCTGCCTTTGGCTGAGGCGGCCAGCATGGTGGCAGGTTTGTCCCGTAACGCCACTTCGCGCAATTCCATGCGGATGCCGCTGGCGATGAGCGCTGCACGCGCCCGCATGGCGTAGGGGCAGCGCCGGAATGAGTAAAGGATGGGCAAGGACATGGTGGGGATTTTAGCGGTTATCCAAAGTAGCGTCGTATTTCGGGTGGACGTAAAATCCGGTGATGTATGAATCGCTGCTACAATTTAATCATGCTATCCCTTTGCACGCCATGTATTACGGCCGTTTTGAGCCATCCAAATATAGGTGTGCAACTGCCCTCACCCTCGGTCCCTCTGGTGGAACTACTAGCCAGACGACTAGGCCCGCAAGCGGGCAAGTCGCTGGTTATCCCGGAGGGCGAGGGATGCAAAGCCCTTGTCCCTCAGGGAAAAGGGTGGGGATGAGGGGATGTGCGTCAGGACTTAAGGAAACTCAATAATATGCAAGACATCCTGAATGCGTTGCTGAATGCGCTGAAAAGCCTGGTGCATCCAAAAATGCTGGCTTTGGTTTTATGGCCTATCGTTCTGGCGACGATTCTTTGGGGTGGCTTGGCGTTCTTTTTCTGGGCGGATTGGGTGTCCAGCCTGCAAAGTCTGGTCGACCACGAACCGGTGCATGGTTTTCTGAGCAATTACGATATGGGCTGGGTGGCGCGCACCGTTGCGATGCTGCTGGCTTTCATGTTGCTGGTGCCGGTGGGCTGGGCGACTGCGCTTTTGATTGCGGCGGTGATCGCGATGCCGTATATGGTGCGTTTTGTGGCTGGCAGGGATTACCCCGACATCGAGATGAAACACGGCGGCGCGGTGGTTGGTTCGATCTGGAACGGGCTGGCCGCGTTTACCATCTTCGCCGTATTGTGGCTGGTCACCTTGCCGCTTTGGCTGTTCGGCCCGTTTGCGGTGGCGATCCCTATCCTGCTTTCGGCTTATCTGAATCAGCGGCTGTTCCGCTACGATGCGCTCGCCGATCACGCTACCCCCGAAGAATTTCAGCAGGTGCTGGAGCGGGCGGGAGGCAATATGTACATTTTGGGCGGCCTGCTCGGGCTGGTTCAGTTTGTGCCCATTCTTAACTTCTTTCTGCCAATCTATATCGGGCTGGCGTACATTCATTTCTGCCTGGCCGAGTTGCGCAAACTGCGTGGGACGTTACCGGCTGGGCTGGCTGTCGCGTGATGCCTTGGGGCGGTGCCCCACAGCGGGTTGGCTGCACTGTTTTTGGGAGGTGAAATTCCATGGATGCGCAGAAACTCAAGACGCTGGTCAGTTCCCTGCCCGCGAAACACGCCATGCTGGTGGTGGGGCTGTTTGCAGTGATCATGGCGGTCGCATTTTCTGTGGGCAAAAAGGCAGATCAATGGGCCGTTGAATGGGCAGTTCCGGTGGTGGCGGCAAATACGCAAAGGGTCACCCAGGATTCCAAGCTGGCAGTGCCGGGCAGTGCTAGCCAGCAAACCCGTCTGAAAAGCCAACTGCAGGACGTGCGCGCCTGGGCGGAGCACCACCGCCTGATTACGGCGTTTTTCTATGCGCGCTATTATGTGGCGATCACCATGGCCTCGCTGACAGCGCTATTCGCCGCTTTTCTGGTGGGAACCATCGGCATCAAGGGCTGGCAGCATGCGTCATCCTATGCCGTGACGGCGCTGATTGTTTTCGCCGGTGCTTCCGCCTTTTTCGGGGCCTTTCCGGGGCTCTACGGGCAGGAAGAAAATGTCACCAAGAATAAGGCGCTCTACCTGGGTTACGTGGCGCTGGAAAACGAGATGCTGAGCTATTTCGCCACCTATCCGGGCGACGCCAAAAACCCGCAGCCCCACCCCGGCGAGTACATCCACAGCATGGACGGGAAGCTGCGTGGGCTCAACGACATGGTGGTGAAATTCGACCGCAGCGCGATTCCGGACTACGGGACGGAGATCAACAAGGCACTGAGCACGGCAGGCCAGCCTGAACAGGCGCGCTCCAAGGCGCCGTCGACTAAGCCTGTGAAAAAAGATGAAACAGGTGGGTAGCCGGGATTGCGATAACCCGGCCTACTGGCCCTTCTATCTTTCCCTTACGCGCACCAACTGGTAGCCCATGGCCTGGTAGTTGCGGATTTCCGTAGGACCGGCGGGGGTGACATCCACATATTTAGGAAAATCCTCTGTGCCTTTGCCACGCCAGGAGGCGTTGGTTCCGCATACGTGCACTGGCACATCGCTGTTGACTAATGCGGCGACGCCATCATGCACTGCCTGGTTGCTGGCACGCTCCTCGGACATCAGGGCGAACTGCTCGTTGCCGTGCGTGACCACGGCAATGCCGATATTCGGAAAACGGCGGCGTAATTTTTTTACATAGCCATTCACAGCCGGGATAGCCCAACGCAGCGCCTTTTCATCGCCTTCGGCAATCTCGAATACCACGCCAAATGGCGGCGTGCGCATGGCCAGAATTTGCTCGACGTCGTTTTGAGACGTGGCTTGGGCGGGCAGGCTGAGCAGACCAAGCATGAATGAGAGAAGGATGGTTTGCAGGGGTTTCATAA
>Ga0315281_10001536_pt1 | contig 34253 bp, 34 predicted proteins | sample YL17G07_0_MG_FD_204540 | JGI IMG/M metagenome (GOLD analysis project Ga0315281, IMG submission 204540) | Sediment microbial communities from Yellowstone Lake, YNP, Wyoming, USA - YL17G07_0 | ecosystem: Environmental > Aquatic > Freshwater > Lake > Sediment | place: USA: Wyoming | collected...
CAAAGATGTACCAAGCACAAGACTGAGAACGTACTGGATAAGGTTCTCAAGCAGGATCGTGCGAACGTCAAAAAGTCAGTGACGAAGATATTCTATGCCTCGACGTATGAGCATGCGCTGGAGGCAGCGGCCTAAAATGAAAACCGTGCAAACCCTTGAGGATAAAGCCCTGGTGAGAATTTACAGAAAAGACTTGACAGTATCCTTTTAAATCTCTCATTTATAATCTGCTTCGTTTTTTGCCGTTATTATTATGTGACATAGTGACTATAGTTTACCATTATCGACGGCATATCTTATAGTGTTGTTAACCATGAGGTTACGGATACCAACTATGCCCGTTCGGGGTAGAGCCAAAAGAAAGGAAGCCAAGGGTAAAGAGAAAAATTGAAATTTGATTTGAGTTATTAACATTTGTTGATAACCTGTGAAGAAAGTCACCTGCAGGCACCCTCGGAATTGGCTTTCAATAAGGGTTTTATTGTTCTGCTTATTTGCTAAGCATGTGCAATATCTATATGATTCATTAAGTTGTGAGGATAATATGGTTTTTTTGCTTCATCTCAAAGCGTAATATTATGAAAGCCTTGTCCTGTATTGATTCGATCTGTCAATGCCTGCGTGGGCTGGGTGATTGCCTGCGCGGTATGATGTCCCATGTTTTATATAAAAATAACCCATTGGAAAACAAAAGTTTTCAACAATTGTCAGTAATCTGTGGAAAGGTCTTTGAGAAGCAGGTGTAACATATTATTATTTAATAATTATTCCCTCTACTGCCTGTTTAATAGGCATATGGAAAATAGTTCAATATCAACGTATTAAAACCAATTAAATGGAGATGCCGGTACCGAAGACCTTTCACCAGGCACAAAGGCATGCTGGAACGTGATCTAATTAGGATGATTTCTTGCAAGCCCGCTATAGCGCCTGATGAAAAGGGTCAGGGGGAGATAAAACTTCCGAAAGACAGGACTTTATCATGTAAATGTAAAGGTTCAGATACATATGAGACAGAAGTAAATTGAAAAAGCAGGCAATTGCGTTATATTATTATATTAATGTTTGGGGTCGTATTGGCCTTTGGCAAATTTCGCTCTGCTGTTTTTATTTCAAGGAGGAAGGCAATGGGAGGAAAAGACGACAGGAACTTCTTCAGGGTCGACGCCTTTGCACCGGTTTTTGCCCGCGTCGTGCTTAAAGAGGAAATGGATTCGCTTACATGCGAATTGCTCCCTGATATGGAGGCCTATAATGTAATGCTTACAACTGATGTGAAGCGGGTCAATATCAGCGGGGCGGGAATGTACTTTGAGTCGGACATTTCATTCAGGCTCGGAGATATTATAAGGGTTGCACTTGTATTCAAGGACATTTATGAGGGAATAGTTGTTCTCTACGGAAAGGTGATAAGGTCCGGACGTGAGAGGGGACATTTCGGCATAGCAATGGATTTTATGAACATAGACCAGGCAGTAATCGATGTGATAACAAGATTTGTTCTCCAACGCGAGAGAGAGTTGATCGCTGAAAAAAGGGTCGGATGGCTATAGGGTCTTCTCGGGGCCGAGATACTCTCCTGATTCAAGCAGGACAGAGTTTTGAAGTGGCTGGACATTGAAATAAAGCCAGGCTTCTATCACATTTCCATTTTCCAGCGTCACCCGGACGATTTCTCTCTTGTTCACGCGCGGATGCCCCTCTATCCGGTCAATCAAGGCAAGCATGTCGTCGGTAATGGAATATACCTCGCCCTTAATCTTCGACACAGGTCTTTTTGTAATCACAGGTTTCTTGTTTGCCAGAAAAAGGGCAAAGTCCTGCTCCGTAACCGCTTGTCCAAGCATCCCGGCCCCTGTTATCAGCCTGTTATCACTGCCACCCTTGCGCAACTTGCCGTGTGCGAATAAATTATTCATAGAATTCAACCCCCTATCTTCACCTTCCAAATTGTCCCATCCTTCTTGTCCTCAAGCAGAATGCCCTTGCCCTCCAATTCTTTCCTGACTGCGTCTGCGGTCGCCCAGTCCCTGTTATTGCGGGCCTCGCGGCGGTCGCCTATCTTTTTAAATATTTCTTCCTCAGTCAGGGAGATGCCCTTGCTCCTGAGCATATCCCTGTTCCACACAGCCGGTGCGCGGGTAAAAAGATTAAGCACTTTGCCTGCAACTGAAAGCGTGTCGGTTACCCTCTTTGCAAGGGCCCTTCCTTGTTCGTCGCAGGCCCCTGTATCCATAAACCTGTTTGCCTCACGCACCAGCTCAAAGACGAGTCCCAGTGCAATGGCCGTGTTAAAGTCGTCGTCCATGGCCTCGTCAAACCGGCCCTTGAACCTGTCCAGTATGGCCTCCATTTCCTTGTGCTCCATGGCCCCCTTCGGTTTGCCTGAAACGCTTCCTGCAAAGAACTCTTCCATCCTCATCACTGTGCTGTAATACCTGTCAAGCGATGCCTCGGCATCGTGGAGCTGTTCATTGGAAAATTCTATCGGGCTGCGGTAGTGGCTTGAAAGTATGAAGAGCCGTATAACCTCAGGGTCGTACCTGTCCAGTATCTCGCGGATGGTGAAGAAATTGCCCAGTGATTTGGACATCTTTTCCTTGTCTATTGTTATGAAACCGTTGTGCACCCAGTATTTGGCAAAGGGCTTGCCTGTGAAGGCCTCTGACTGGGCAATCTCGTTTTCATGGTGAGGGAAGATGAGGTCGGCCCCTCCGCCGTGGATGTCTATGGACTCCCCGAGGTGTTTTATGGCCATGGCCGTGCACTCTATATGCCAGCCAGGCCGGCCCTTGCCCCAGGGGCTTTCCCACCACGGTTCACCCTCCCTGGACGCCTTCCAGAGTGCGAAGTCCACAGGGCTTGCCTTCTTTTCGTTTATGTCCACGCGTGCGCCGGCGAGCAAATCTTTCACGTCTTTTCCGGATAACTTGCCGTATCCGGAAAACTTCTCAACCGAAAAATAGACACTGCTGTTTTCGCCTTCCGGGATTGCATAGGCATATCCTTTGCTTTGCAGCGTCCTTATCACATCAATCATCTCTTTAATATGGTCGGTGGCCCTGGGTTCAACGTCGGCCCTCGCTATACCCAGCCTGTCCATATCCGTATAGAACCCGGTTATGTACTTGCGGGAAACCTCGTGCCACGGGATGCCCTCCTCTCCGGCCTTCCTGATTATCTTGTCGTCAATGTCAGTGAAGTTCCTGACATATGTTACCTCAAGCCCTTTGTGCCTCAGATACCTCGCTATAACGTCGAAGATAACAGCGCTCCGGGCATGACCTATATGGCAGTAATCATATACCGTTACCCCGCAGGCGTAAATTCCGACCTTATTTTGCTGAAGGGGGACAAAATCCTCCTTGCCGGAAGTCATCGTATTGTAAATTTTCATTGTCCCTCCCTTTCCGGATCCGCCCTCGAGTCTCTCGACCCTTGCCAGGAGACGCGCCGCGAGCCCGCTTATCTCTTCCAGCTTCTCCTGTACCGGATCAGGGAGCCTGACGTGGTCAAGGATCTCCACAAGCCCTATGTCCTCCATGCGTATCACCTTTTTCTTGATTATCCTGCCAGGCACGCCTACTACAATGGAATAATCCGGGACCGGCTTAAGGACAACGGAGTTGGCGCCTATTTTAGCATAATCGCCGACGCGGATAGGTCCGAGAATCTTGGCCCCTGTGCCTACAACAACATGGTCTCCCAGGGTCGGATGCCTCTTTCCCTTGTCTTTGCCGGTGCCGCCCAGGGTCACGCCCTGGTAAAGAAGACAATCCTTTCCTATCTCCGTAGTTTCACCGATAACAACCCCCATGCCATGGTCTATGAATAACCCCGGGCCTATCTTCGCAGCCGGATGTATTTCTATGCCGGTCATAAAACGGGCGATGTGGGACAGAAGCCTTGGTATGACAGGCACCCCGGCATTGCATAGTAAGTGATTAACTCTGTACATAATAACGGCATGAAGACCGGGATAGGTGAGCACGACCTCAAGCGCACTTCGGGCCGCCGGATCGCATTCGAAAACCGCCCGGAAGTCTCGTCTTATGTCACTGAAGAAGGCCATTAATTATTATACTTAATTCTCACGGTTTCCTGCATTGTCCGAAAGATGTGATTTATTGCGAATACTTACTTTTTCGCATGCCGGATGGTAAAATATATTCACATATGAACTTTCTTATAGGACTGGGCCTGCTCCTTCTCAGCACATATCTTTTTTACCTGGTGGTGTATCTGCTAAAAAGGCATACGCCTGCCGGACCTGATTTCCTGCAATCCGATATAATCACGGAAGATGACAGGCGGCTCCTCAGGCTTCAACCCGTACCTCAGAGAGAATTACAGCAAACGATCTGTTCCCCGTCGCCTGTGTCCGACAATTTACAGTCAGGCATCGGGGCATATGTTATGAGTATCTTGCGGGAAGCGATACCCGGAGGCCCTGTTTCCTGCAATACGACAGCTTACAGGCTTACCTGTTTACCCGACCTCATTGAAAGACTGCGCTCTGCGAATTATCCGTCGCCTAACGCCAGGGAGATACTAATAGTCAGGACCCGCGACAGGAAGACAAGGAAGATCTCCGACGGAATAAAACTGCGGGAGAACCTCATCAACCCCGAATTTGTGATAATCCTCTGGCATTCCCTTGTTATTGCCAAGGCCATGGAACTTCTCGCCGGTATTGCCTCGGATCTTTCCGGAGGCGGGGGACCGTCCACCGGTTATCTGGATTGGCTCGGTCCCGAATACACGGCCGGACTGTCCCTGGACAAGGGGACCCTCACCGGCATCGCCTCTGCCATGCGCGCCGGTTCGTTTAGGGACATCGAGACCGCGAGGAACCTCATGGATGATATGGACGGAAAATATGCAGACATGCTTTCCTCAATAAACGAAAAGGCCCTGGAGACCGGTCGTAATATTAATATTTCAAACGACTATAAGGAAGAAGACACGCTGAAGGTAATCGCTAAATATGAAGAGGCCCTGAATGTTTATCTTATCGTGTTAAACGTGCGCATGGCCGGTGCAGTGCTGGGCGCGCTCACCCCGGTCCCGCACAATGTCTCCCAGGGCCGTATGGATGGCTGCAGGAAGGCGCTGGAAGAGACCCAGGGACAACTCACCATGATGCTCAAGATAGTGGACAGTGCGAACTCGGACCAGTTTTTCGGGATATCTCAGGGGGAAATTGACAAGGCGCCGGCCGGGATATTTTCCCTGCTTTATCCGGCCTATCTGCTTCAGGAACTGCTCAAGTGGTACAAGAAACTAAGGGTAACGGAGAGGATTATTGAGATAAAAGACAGGCTTCAGGTTAAGTTTTGGGACATAGAAGCCAGGACAAACGAGATGCTGAAGATTATAAGCGATGCCGAGATGTTTACAAAAGAGCCCCTGAAGGGAGAAATATCGTTCCTGGTAGTGGTGGATGAAAACGGCCTCCTGGTGGACATGAAAAAGATAGTTGAGACACCAGTGACCGGCCTTTCCCAGGGCCAGATTAAACAGCCGGCCTGAAAGCAAGCCTTTTTTTCATGTCGTGATTATTCCTCTTCCGAATTCGAGGATCTGTGTCTTGAACGCCTCTGCCCCCTCGAAGGCATTTCGGATGTTTTTGCCGGCACATAGTTTGGTCTTACAGGGGTAACAACGGGCGGACTAACCGGGACTGCAGCATTAGTGATATTTTCACTCGCAGACTGCCGCGGCAACTGAGATGACGGCGAAGTATCCGGGGTCTCAATCAACTCATAATGGGTGGAACCATCCCGGTTTTTTTTCTTTGTAATCCAGGCGGCATCGGCTAAGGTCGCGCATAATAACAGGGCAATTAATATAAGGCATGAGAGAACCCGCCGACTCAACATCAAACCCTCCCCATATTGTTCAGTAGTAATATTATAATCGGTTTAAAGAAGCTATTCAATCTTCCAGTCCTCCATTTTGCCGCCTCTTGAGCCTGAAGGAGAGGTAGACCGCAGCTGCTGCAAGGATTCCGGCCACCAGGAAACTGCCTGAAAAGGAACCGGAGGTCTCTGCCAGCAATCCCGCGACAAAGGGGCCGATTATCTGGCCAATGCCGAAGATGAAGGTAATAAAGCCAAAGGCCTTGAACATCCCTTCAGTCCCAACGTAATCACCTACGGCCGCTGCCATAATAGACGGGACACTCCACGCGGTAATCCCGAAGAAGCACATTGATATGTAGATGGGAATGCCCCTGAGCCCCAGAGCCGCCAGTAAGTATGAGATCGTCTGGAGGCTGAAGACCGCGATGAGCCCGGCCCTTCTGCCCATCCTGTCGGAAAGTCCGCCGAAAAGCGGGCCGGAAAAGAGGCTCAGAAAACCTACGATCGTCCACATCCCCCCGGCCTGATGCTCGGTGAAACCCATCTCCTTCACAAGGGTTGTTATTATAAAGGTCGCATAGATGACATAAGTGCAGCCGAAAATGAAGTAGATAATGCCCAGGTGATGTATTGCCGTTTCCGTGTATACATTGACCGGATTGGAAGACGCCTTAAGAGGGCCATTCATGCAGGTCTTGTCACCCACCGGTGACAGTCCCATATCCTCCGGCCTGTTCCGCAGAAGCACGGCACAAATAAAGGCTATTACAAGCACTGCAGCGCCGATTGCAAACCAGCTTGTCCTCCAGCCCTCGGCCCCCATCACAGAGTTTATGAAAGGGACAAGGCGTCCTGAAAGGACAATAGCAAAACCGCTGCCTATGACGACATATCCCGATGCCCGGCCTCTTTTCTGGCGAGTGAACCAGCGGGTGACAATGCCCATTGTCGGTACATTTGCCGCCCCGCTTCCCACTCCGGTCAAAGTATAAAGCAAGACTGCGAAAAGAAAGCTTTTGACAAGGCCGAGAAGCAGCATGGATGATCCAACGAGGATCAGTGCCGCAAATATAAGCCTGACCGCCCCAAGACGCGCCTCAAGAAATCCGCTCACCAGCACGGCGGCAAGGTACCCCACGAAGTTCATGGTGCCTATTATGCCCATTTGAGAATAAGTGAGGTTGAGGCTTCCCGCCATGGAGGGCAGAAGCATGCCGAGGGTGAATCTCCCGAGCCCTATACAGGCGAGATTGCAAAGGGTGCCGGTTGCGACAATAATCAGGCCGTAATGAAAGGGGATTTTCCGCACGGAAAACTATATCATTACAACGCCCCTTAAATCCATGAGTTTATTCATCTGATGAGTTTATAATAAACTGATGGACAAGTTTGACGGACCCGATTCGGTAGAATTACCTATTGACGGGACACTGGACCTGCATACCTTTTTGCCGGGTGAGGTGAAGGACCTGCTTCCTCACTACCTCTCCGAGTGTCGTGAAAAGGGATTGCTTCAGGTGCGCGTCATCCACGGCAAGGGGACAGGAGCTTTAAGGGAAACTGTTCACGCGGTCCTCAGGAAGCTGCAGGAAGTCGAATCGTTCAGGCTTGCCGGAGAGGATGCCGGGGGGTGGGGCGCGACCATTGTTGTCTTGAAACCGCTTAACCGTACCTGCTGAGCATTGGCGGCACTGGAATTTATTCCGGGCAAGCGGCTATACTGACAATATTGACGGTAAATTATGTAGATGCCGTGATATATATTGCGCCTGAAAAACTCAAGGAGGTCCTGAAATGGGAAAACATAAATTCAATGCCATAGAAGAGGCCATTAGAGATATAGCAATCGGAAAGATGGTTATCCTTGTTGACGACGAAGATCGGGAAAACGAGGGTGACCTGTGTATGGCCGCAGAAAAGGTCACGCCGGAGGCCATAAACTTTATGGCCAGATACGGCAGGGGGCTTATCTGTCTTTCCCTGTCTCCCCTGAGGGTCGAGGAACTCCGTCTGCATATGATGACCGACATAAACACCTCATCCTTCGGCACGGCATTTACAGTGTCGATCGAGGCAAAAAAAGGCGTCTCAACCGGCATATCGGCGGCTGACAGGGCGGTGACCATATTGACGGCAATAAACCCGGACACGAAACCGGAGGATATTGCCCGGCCCGGCCACGTCTTTCCGCTCCGGGCCAAGCCGGGAGGAGTACTTCAGAGGGCAGGTCAGACAGAGGGTTCAGTGGACCTCGCGAGGCTGGCCGGGCTCAACCCCTCGGGTGTTATCTGCGAGATAATGAACGATGACGGTACAATGTCCAGAGTGCCGCAACTTATGGAGTTCTCGGCGCAACACGGGATAAAGATCGTGACCGTCAAAGACCTCATACAGTACCGTATGAGGAACGAGAGTTTTGTGAAAAAAATAGCGTCCGTTCAGATGCCGACCAGGTATGGCGGAGACTTCACTGCTGTTGCTTACGCCAATGATGTGGACCCCAACGTGCATATTGCCCTGGTGAAAGGAGAGATCAAGCACGGAGACAAGGTGCTTGTCAGGGTGCATTCCGAGTGCCTTACCGGGGACGTGTTCGGCTCAAAACGTTGTGACTGCGGAGATCAACTCCACAAGGCAATGGAGATGATTAATAAAGAAGGCAAGGGCGTAATTCTGTACATGAGGCAGGAAGGCAGGGGTATCGGGCTTGCAAACAAGCTGAGGGCTTACGAACTCCAGGACAAGGGTATGGACACGGTGGAGGCCAACCTGGAACTGGGTTTCAAGGCCGACCTCAGGGATTACGGCATCGGCGCGCAGATACTCGTTGATCTGGGAGTCAGGGAGATGAGGATTATCACCAACAACCCAAAGAAGATCGTAGGTCTGGAGGGCTACGGGTTAAAGGTGGTTGAGCGCGTACCTGCCGAAGTGACGCCGCACGATAAAAATATCATATACCTGCAGACAAAGAAGAAAAAGATGGGGCACATTCTGGATAATGTATAGCGATACTGCGCGGATGGATAAATACACTTATGCGTCTCTCCCGACTTTCCCCAGCATCATCTCGATTTGCGAGCAGATGCCGTGGAACATGTGCAGTTCTCCTTCGGTGAGCCCGGCCCGTCCCATGAAGTGCCTGAGGTTCTGAATTATCCTGCCCTTGAGGTCTGAGTCGCCTCTATCCCCATATTGAAGCATATCCAGGACCGCCGCCATCCTTTCAAAGAGCGACGAAACCTCTCTGTGATCAACAAAGGCCTGTGGCGCCGACCACGCGCCGGGAAGACCCGCTGAAGACAACGGTCCAATATCAGAGGTTTCACGTCCCATACGTTCCACCCGTGAGAGTTCATAAGCTGTAAGTAGAACTGCCTGTCCGAGGTTCAGCGACGGTTGGGAGTTGTCTGTGGGTATGTTCATAATCAGGCTGCACTCATCAACCTCCTCATTGAAAAGTCCCCTGTCTTCCCTGCCGAAGAGGACCGCTATCTTATTGACACAGCTTAGCTCATAAAGCCTTTTCACACCGCTTTCCACAGGAAGAATCAACCCGCGCCTTTTGCCTTTTCTCCGGGCTGTGCCGGCAATGTAAGACATATCCGTTATAGCTTCCTGCAAAACAGGATAAGTCCGGGCTGCCTCCAGCACATCCTGAGCATTTCGAGCGAACCAGCGGGCTTCCTCATTGATGGAGAAGGATGAGGACACGATGCGAAGATTTCCGAACCCCATGTTCTTCATGGCCCTGGCAGTGGCGCCGACATTGCCCGGTTCCCTGGGTTCCACCAGCACGAAATAGATATTATTCTTCCAGTCCTTCATTTATTTAGCTGGAGGGTAAAAAAAGGGCGGGGAAAAAACAGCCCCGCCCTTCATATGAAAAAATCTAGCAACCCTCTATCTGTTTTTTCTTGGCCCCGCCTTCTTTCGTCAGCTTGCTGCCATCGAACTTGACCTTGTCTCCCACTTTGCAATCCTTAGCTTCGGCGGTAACGGTGGTCTCTTTGCCCGAGCCATCCTTGATCGTTACCTTCTTGCCGTCAATCTTGGTGACCGTACCTTCGACACCAGCCGCAAAGGCCATGCCGACGATACCGAGGGTGAACACTACGATAACCAGGAGCGCTATTAAACTCTTCATCTTCATTCCAAATCACCTCCTTTCCTTGTTGGTTACGGTAAAAGGTTAGTAGCAAGCTGCATGCCATCCCATCTTCACCTATCTTTGATCTAATAATAATACAAAATGCAACGGAAAAGCACTATAACCCATAATCGTCCAATGCGGCATCCTCATTTCAGGACCAGACGTCTTAATTGAGGATTAATCCTTCATTGGCCTGATGAACATGAAATAGGTCATTGTCCAGTTGCCCAGTATAATAAATATCGTTGCCACAATACTCTGGAGAGATAACGCTGACAGACCTGTCAGCGCGTGTCCGACTGTTCAGCCTCCAGCGACCGCTCCTCCAAAACCCATTATAAGGCCGCCGGTAAATACCGTCAGCAGTTCGTGGGGGTCCTTGGGAGCAGTCAGTTTGAACTCATTAAGACCCTTGGCGCTCATAAAGGCGCCGAGAGGAACTCCTATTACATAAAGGGCGCTCCAGGTGGCTACACCGATGCCGAGTATGCTGAACATTGGATCAAATGGCGCGTTGCTGTTGGCCGTGAGGATAAACATGATGAAATCCGATAGCGGCCCAGAGAACGAAAGGCCCCTTGCCTGTCCGCCCCAGAAGTATGACGCCCACCAGGCCAGGATGACAACCAGTCCGACCAACGTCCCACCTATCGACCACAACCAGCCCTTCTTCGGACCTTTGCCGAAAGGCTTTCCCTTCAGCACCACCGGAATAATTATTGCGGCTATGACCGCGATTACCACCCACTTCATGCCGGGACCGCCGAGCATATCCCACAAAGCAGGTGAAGCAATCGCATCATCACCTTGACCAATGGACACCTTGAAACTCTTGAAGAATTGGCTTATGGGTTTGAGCGGGCCGTGCATGGTTGAGACCAGCCCAACTCCGAAACCTACGGTCGCTATAAAGGCCGCAAACTGGCCCTCTCCCTGTTTGTACAACACCCCGCTGCCGCAGCCGCCGGCCCTTACTATGCCGAGCCCGAAGATGTAGCCGCCTACGATAGCTGAGCTGGGAGAGAAGACCTGCCGACGCAACCCGGCGTCCCCCATGAAACCCAGATCTTCAATCAAGTTGGCCCCGATGATCGCAATTAGAAGCGCCAACAGCCAGGCCCTGAACATGGTCAAATCATTTACAAAGATCACGTCTCTGTAAGCGGAGTTCATTCAGTATCTGCCACGCTGCAGAACAAAACCGAACACTACTCCGGTGAGCACACCACTAAGCAGGATCATAACAGTTGCTTGTGATATTTCCATCCCCATCCCCCCTTTCATTATTTGAAGGACAGGCCAATGGCCTGCCTAAGACGATCGAACCCCCACTTATTTTCAAATATAACGCTGCTAAAGTAGTATTTTTGTAGCATAATTATGAAGCAAAAGTAAAATCCGCAACTCATTCTCTGATCATAAGGACGACACGTCTGTGTCGCGGTCCATCAAACTCGCAAAAATATATGGATTGCCAGGTGCCGAGCAGGGGCTTGCCTTCTTCGATGAGGACAAAGTGTGACACCCCTGTCAGTGATGATTTGATGTGTGCGGCGGAGTTGCCCTCCATATGCTGGTAATCGCCCTCAAAGGGGATTATCCTGCCGAGATGGGTAATGATGTCCCTCCTGACCGCCGGATCTGCGCCCTCGTTAATGGTGATCCCGGCCGTGGTGTGGGGCACGTAAAGATGGCATATTCCATGTTTGACTCCGGATTCCGTGATTACTTCACGGACCTCATCGGTGATATCTATTAACTCGGTCTTGGCCCTGCTCTTGATGTTAAGCGTTTTCATGATCCCTTAATCCCTCCTTAAGTTGCATGACCGTTATGCCGGTTGCCGGATGCCTTTTGTCCGGCGCTATTTCAGCCAAAGGCAGCAGTACAAAACCTCTCTTGTGCAGCAGAGGATGCGGTATCTCAAGCCCGGCTTCCTTAATAACAACGTTATCGTAAAAAAGGATGTCGAGGTCTATGATGCGGGGTCCCCACTTTTCGGTCTTTTCCCGTCCCATATCCTTTTCAATCACTTTAAGCTTGGCAAGCAGATCGGCCGGTGACAATCCCGTAACCGCTTCCAGAGCTGCGTTTATAAACATCCTCTGTTTTGCCAGGCCCCACGGCTCAGTCTCGTAAAGGGACGATACCTTGCGTACTTCAAGGCCGTGTGCGCCAAGGAGATCTACCGCCCTCAGACAGTTGGCCTGTCTGTCACCCATATTGGAGCCGATACCGATAAAGACTATAGCCATGAAAGCTTACAAGACCTTTTTTATCCTTTCAACCGCCTCTTTTATCCTTGCTGCGGACTGCGTCAGGCCAAAACGTATATACCCCTCGCCGGGCGCCCCGAAGCCTACACCGGGTGTCCCGAGAACTCCCGCCTTGCCCAGCAGGTGCGCTACAAAGGTCGTTGAGTTGAAGCCGGCCGGGACTTTTGCCCAGAGGTAAAAAGTGGCCCTGGGTTTGTTTAAGGAAAATCCCAGCGTCTTGAGCCCATCATAAAGGATATCTCTCCGCTCCTGATAAGTGTTTCTTATGCTTGCCAGTATGTTGTCATCCGTCTTCAGGGCAGCTATGGACGCCTCCTGAACTGCCTGGAAAACTCCGGAATCAAGATTGGATTTTATCTTGCCGAGGCCTGCGAGTATGTCTTTATTGCCTACGGCGAAGCCAATCCTCCAGCCGGTCATGTTGTAGGTCTTGGAGAGTGAATGGAACTCGATGCCAACCTGTCTGGCGCCCTCAATCTCAAGGAAGCTTAAGGGTTTTTCATTATCGAAATAGACCTCGGAATAGGCTGCGTCATGGCATATTATAATATTATATTTTTCCGCGAGTGCTATGGCTTCCCTGAATAGATCCGCAGGGGCCACGGCTGAAGTAGGATTATTGGGGTAGTTCAAAAACATTAGGACCGCTCTTTTAAGCTTGTCTTCGGGGATGGCCTTCAGGTCCGGCAGAAAACCGTTGTCATCTGTCAGGGGCATGAAATAAGACTCTCCACCGGCAAACAATGTGCCTACGGGGTAAACCGGATAACATGGAGTCGGGACCAGCACAACGTCGCCCGGGTTTACGAAGGCCAGAGGTATGTGGCCGATACCCTCTTTTGAGCCTATAAGAGAAAGCGCTTCAGTTCCCGCGTCAAGCGAAACATTGAATCGCTCCCTGTACCAGCCGGCAACAGCCTCCCTGAATGAGAGCATCCCTTCACAAGATGGATAACGGTGGTGGGATGGTTTTTCAATCGCACTTTTCATGGCGGAGATAATGTGCCCGGGCGTGGGGATGTCAGGGTCGCCGATGCTCAAGTCTATGAGGTCAATGCCTTTTGCAAGGGCCTCATGCTTCATCTTGTCTACTGTCGCAAACAGGTAAGGAGGAAGATTTTTGACCCGGTCCGCCAAATGAAAATTCATCATCCTATAATCCTCCCGAAGGTTATCCCTCCGTATCAGTGATTAATATTTCCTGACGCGTGCAAGGTTTGTATTGTATCCCAGTCTCAGCGCAAAGGTCAAAGCATACAAAAAAAAGAGACATCCCGACGGGATGTCTCTTTTTTTTAGTTCGGCTTTATTTTTTTTGGGATTTTATCGGCTCGTTACTCTTGACTGATGTCTTTTCCGCTTTGGCCGATTTGATATCTATAACCCTGGCAATGCTTCTGCCGTCGGTCTCCAAGTACTTCACGGTTACCTTGTCTCCTATCTGAAGGTCGGCCAGAGAACTCCTGATAGAACCTTTTTTTATCTCAGTCCTCTCATCAGTGGTTATGACCACTTCGGCTTTTTTACCGCGCACTGTAAGGGAATTGGCTGTAGCATCCACTGCTGCCACTTCACCTAATGTTATTTGTTTAACCCTTACCTTATCCACTGCCGTCGCCTGGCTGAACAGGGAAGATAAAACGAGGCAGGAAAGGATAAGCAGTGATATTCTTTTCATTAAACCCTCCGATTGGACGCCTTTATATAAATTGGGATGATTTTTTGCATTTTGGGTAATCCTGCAGTTTGCGAATTTAGAAGTTCAGGGCAGGGACTGCGAAGCCCCTACCCTGATTAGAAAAACTATTTTTTTGCCGGGGCCTCTGCTTCATCCTTTTTGGCATTCTTCTTGGCCTTCTTCTTGGCCTTCTTCTCAGCCTTAGGAGCTGCTGCCGCATCCTTTGCAGGCTCAGCCTTTTTCTCCATTGCAGGAGCTGCCTTCTCAGCAGGAGCTGCCTTCGGATCTGCTGCAAAAGCAACAGATGAAACCACGAAAGCGAACATAAGAGCTACGATCAATGCGATTACCTTCTTCATTCTTGAATCACCTCCTTGTTTTGTGAATTAGGTCCTTCAATCTTTGGCAATAATCAAGAAAGCAACTTTTATGCCATAGAAAAGTGCTGTGAGTTAATATGAGCTACTACATTTATCAATAAGGTTTGTATTAAATACTGTCATTCGCTTAAGTCGCCTACTGTTGGCCCGAGATTTTCAATCGGGAATCTATTCTTTTCAGATGGTTATAGATCCCCGGGTCAAGCCCGAGGATGACGACTCCTTAGTTTATGGTCAGACTCGGAATAATGGTTTTATGCTTATTGCCGACGTTGTTGCCGTTTACTAATTTGACAGATCAAGTCCTTTTTTAGGAAGGGGTATCCTCTTTTGAGGATGTCGCGTGTATCTTGAATTTCTCCAGCCTGTACCAGAAGGTCTTGTAGCTCATGCCCAGCAAGCGGGCCGCCTTTGCAGCCACATTGCCGGCCTTTTCCAGGGCTTTTTTGAGCAATTCTTTTTCCAGTTCTTCGAAGTTAATACCTTCATCCGGTATATCAATATCGAAGACACCTCTTCTGCCCTGGATGTTGAGCTCACTCCTTATGTCATCCAATCCTATAGTTTCGCGATCCGCGATAAGAATCGCCCTCTCTATTACCGCCTCCAGATGGCGGATATTGCCGGGCCAATGATATTCGTTCAGCGCCTTCAGCGCGCCATCTGCTATGCCCTCAATCCTCTTGCCAAACTCCTTGTTGTATTTGTTGATGAAAAACTCAACGAGGAGCGGAATGTCCTCCTTCCTGTCTCTCAGGGGCGGCAGTTGCACTGACACTACCTTGAGCCTGTAATAGAGATCTTCCCTGAACCTTCCTTCAGAAACCTCTTTCTCCAGGTCCTTGTTCGTGGCGGCAATTATGCGAACATCCACCTTGACTGAGTCTTTACCGCCCAACCTCCTTATCTCCCTGTCCTGCAATGCCCGTAATATCTTTGTCTGGGTGAGGAGCGGCAGGTCGGCTATCTCATCCAGAAAAAGTGTGCCTTTGTCGGAGGCCTCAAACAGGCCGGCTTTTCTACCAACCGCGCCGGTGAAGGCGCCGGCTTCATAACCGAAGAGTTCGCTCTCTATCAGGCTGTCTGGAATCGCGGCGCAGTTAATCGCTGTGAAGGGAAAGGTCTTCCTGGGGCTGTTATAATGTATCGCCCTGGCGATAAGTTCCTTGCCGGTGCCGCTCTCCCCGAAAACCAGTACGGTAACCGGCGCAGGCGTGACCTTTTTGATGATCTCCATGACTGCCTTCATCTTTGCAGAACTGCCGACAATCCCTTCGATCTTGAACCTGGCGAAGAGTTCCTCCTGGAGTCGCAGGTTTTCCCTGAGAAGCCGCATTCTTTCTGCGGCCTTTGTTATTGTCAGGACGATTACGTCCTTTTCAAGCGGTTTTGTAAGATAGTCAAAGGCCCCCTTTTTCATGGCCTCAACTGCCGAGGCAATAGTCCCGTAAGCGGTCATAAGTACAATTGAGGGTTTCAGCGGTGTGTCCGGCAGGGCCTCCACCAGCTGTAGCCCGCTCATGCCTTTCATCTTCAAATCAGTTATCACCGTGTCGGGGTTGAGTTTTCCGATAAGGTCGAGACCTTCCTCAGCGGAAGATGCGGTAAATACCTCATGACCTTCATCGTCCAGGATGGCCTTGATTATGTCCCGCTGACGCTGTTCATCATCTATAACTAATATAACCGCCATCTAAGTCTCCTTAATGGGGAGTATCAATTTCACCTCGCTGCCCATGTCAGCTATACTGTCAAACTCAATCCGCCCTCCGTGTTCTTCGATGACTCTTCTTGCCATGGGAAGGCCTATTCCCAGACCGTTTTGTTTTGTGGAGAAGAAGGGTTCAAATATCCTTGAGAGATTTTCCTCTGAAACGCCCGCCCCCGTATCTTTTACTGCAAGGACAAAGGTGTCCTCTGTTTTGTCCGTCCTTATAGTGAGGATGCGCTCCCTGTCTGAGTCAGTCATTGCGTGAAAGGCATTGGTGATGATGTTCAGAATGCAGGACTTGAACAGATCGGGGTCCGCATTGAACACAGCAGTTGCTTCTGTTTCCAGAACTATCTTTATATCGTCCGCAGCCGCCTTTGCCCATATAAGGGCCATGACGTCTTCTATCAGGCCGCCCAGTTCCACGGGTTGTTTCCGCAGCTTGATGGGTCTGCTGTAGTCGAGAAAGTCGTTGACGAGTGTGTTGAGTCTTTGTATTTCCAGTTTTATGCCGGATATGAGGCTGTCGAATTTCTCCGACGCGGCCCTATCCCCCGGCCTGTATTTGGAGTCTATATACTCAACGCTCAGGTTAATGAAATTGAGCGGGTTTCTTATCTCATGGGCCATGTCCCTGGAAAGCTGGCCGAGACCGGAGAGGTGTTCCGCCTCACGCAGCCGCTCTTCCAGTTCCCTGTTTTCCCTAAGCTTATCCACCATGAAATTGAAGCTTTCAGACAACTGACCTATCTCATCTTTGCTCTTGACCGGTATGTGCTGGTTCAGGTCGCCCGCAGCCACCCTCATAGAGGCATCCACAATCTGTTTAATAGGATTAGTGTAATGCCTGGATAGGACGAAAGCAAGAATGACGCCGATGCCGAAGACCAGGATGGTGGCGGTAATCCTTTTAACAGTGTTTTCTCTCAGGATATCGTTAAAATCATCCTTGTTGATTTTCAGGTGAACGTAGCCGTATTGGGTATTGCCGGCAATGACGGGGATTATTACATTGTATGCGCTGCCCTCCTCGGATACCGGTTCTCCGAGTTCGGCCTTTATGATGAGTTCCTTTTTCTTGTGAGTCATAGGCTGGCCGATCTTGGCGGGATTGGTGCTGGCGACTATCTCATTGAGATTGCTTATTATGGATATCTCCTTCAGGCCCTTGGAATTCAGTTCTTTCAGATACTTCGACAGTCTGGCCTCGTCCGTGTCGCCGGTTGCGGTTGTTTCCTCTACGCCTATCTGTATAGCCTTGGTCAGTTCCCTTGTCTGGCGTTCTATTTCCCTGGAAAGTCTCTCCTCGGACTGGGAGTAAATGATCATAAGGGTGGTGATGAGGATAAAGCTCATGAAGAGCATTATCATGATAAGTCGCAGGTTCAGAGAAGGGTTGAAATGGAAGCGTTTAAACATATAAATATGGTCTTATAATAGCACAAAATAGGCCGCGTGATTTTTCCTTTTGGGAATCGGGAACATTTCCCCATTAAAATATCCGGGCGCTGTCCCTCATTTCTACCTAAATACTACAGCATAGTTTTTGCAATTCTCCCCGGCGTAGCTGGGGGTTTAGCTCTGGAATTATATTTTTTATTGCGAATTTATAAACGGTCTTGTATAATTGAAATATGGAACACACATTGATATTCGATACCCTTGCCTTCGCAAAGAAACTTAAGGTTGCAGGTTTTTCCGATCTGCAGGCTGAAACCCTGGCCGAAGCACAGGCTGAGCTTCTCGACGAGCAGATTGTCTCAAGGCAATATTTCGACTTGCGCATTAAAGAACTTGAACTGAAAATCGAAAGTCGGGCCTCGGACATAATCAAGTGGGTGGCTGCCATGCTTGTGGCGCAAGCCGCCGTTATTGCTGCACTCGTCAAGCTACTGTAACTATCAGCCCGCGACACAAACGCCTCCTGATAATTGACGCCGGGCGACTTTCCCCTATTAAAATATCCGGTCGCTGTCCCGTCTATCACGCGCTCATTGAAATATGCGAGTCTGAGCATCGTGTCTTAGTCTCATTGGATACTGATTTCTCGGATATCAGGACTTATCCACCGGAAAAGTTCTCCGGAATTATTGTTCTAAAAATGAAACTTCAGGCCAAGCCGGAATGACATCCACACAAAAGCCAGTGGATACTCCCTCTTAATTCCCAAATAATAAAGGGAAACGTTTATCCTACTATGTCTTTTTCCACGCTTTTTGCCAGCAGGTAGCGGATGTAGGCGTTATGGGAAAGTCCCCTTTTGCGGGCAAGCATCTTTATCTTCTTGAGTACGAGAGGGTCGAACTTTAGGGTTATCGGGGTAAGTTTGGGACGTTTAAAAGTATCCCTGCATTCCTCAAGGTCGTTCCAGTAATCGCCTATGGAATGCTCTTCCCAGAATGCGACTTCAGCGTGTTCGGTCTTCAACTCGGAGATTCTTTTCATTATTGTCCGCCGATAGTATATCCAAGCATATAGCGTGTACCGCTCCGCCCTTTTCTGATCCAAGGTGCATCATCAAATGCCACATCTTCAACCTCATCAGGCGAGACGCCATGTCGTGCGATATGGGCGATATTGACGTCATCCCATTGAAACTCATCTATTTCCATTTATAAGTTTCACCTAATAGTATTGCCCTTGTCAATGACGCGTGACGGACGATATAAGAAATCTTGACCGATAGATTCAGCCCTCCTCGCATATCCGATAAAAACGGAGAGCCCCGCACCCCTGCGGGGCTCTCCGTTTTTGCATTCCACTGATTTCCTGATCTAAAGCTCTGTCATGCTCTGCCGCTCCGTAGCCGCGGCAGACTGATTTGCAGTGCTAAGTCACAAGTCAAGACTATGCACCTTTTCCACGCTCTTCCAGCCCAAACAAAAAATCCGGTCGCTGTTCATCATTTTACTCCTAACTTTAGCTGGAAACAACCATAATGTCAATAGTCAAGTCTGACCCTGATTCCCAACTCCGCTGGACCTGAATTTCCGGGTCGGCCTCGGTTGGCACTTGAGCGGTCTGGGCGGGATAGACATTAAGAATGCCGGACCGGTTGCGCATCATGCCGGAGCGACCATCAATTTCCATGGAATGCTGATAATCCTGCCTGAGCATAAGTTGGGGGTAGTGGTCTTGGCAAATTCATCTACGAGTGGAAGTGTGGTTAACAAGGTTGCTGCCGAAACAATCAAGCCGGCACTGGAAGCCAAGACCGGCATAAAGCAGCCCGGAAAGCAGGCAGTGCTGGGGAATAAGGGCTCTTTGTCGCCCACTGAATTGTCGGATTATGAAGGCCGCTATGCAACTTTTGCAGGCGTAGTCCCTGTCACAAAAAAGGCCGACCATCTCCAGGCCGAGCTGATGGGTCGCTCTCTGCGGCTTGCGCCCGGTCCCGACGGCCTGTTGGGCTCCAGTACAGGCTTTTCGGTTTTATCCCCATCGGTCTGGGCGAGTTGGACAAGGTCAGGGTCTCAAGGGCCAAGGTTGTCGGCCGCGAGATACTGAAGGCTAAAACCGACGGGCAGGAATTGCTTATAGGGGAAAAAATCGCCGCGGCCCCCATCCCTGAAAAGTGGCTTAAGCGCACCTGAGCGTACGAAATCATCAACCCCGGTGACGATACCACACTTGTCGAGAAAATCAGGCTTCGCCGCGACAATAGCCTGCTGCTTGTGGATTACGAACTGCCTCTTTTCTTCAGAGGCACAAGGAGCCTTGCCGTAAGGCCTGTCTCAGACAATGAAGCGGTCCTTTATGGACTGGGACGCGGCCTGGGTGAGACCGTCAGCGCGGTCACCGTCGGCAACGAGGAGTTGCTCCGTTATTCAGGGTATATGCTCAGGAAGTTGGGCGACTATCAACTGCCTGGTGATCAGTCCTGTTTGAGTGAAGACGGTAAATTTTGCCGGCAAGGTTACAACTCGGTCAAAGGGCAGGGCGAACGCACTATGTGCCATAAGCATCCATTTTCCGTCATGCCCGAAGGTTTTTATCGGGCATCCAGGAGCAAAAGAGCTGGATTCCCGCTTACAAACTGCGGGAATGACGTTTCCCATGCTGTTTTTTTTGATTCATAATTGCTTTTTTGTCTGATTAGTTTCGATTTTATGCATAGTGCGTTCGCCCTGGGTCAAAGGGCATTCCGAGTTGTTTCCGGCAGCGGCAATTGCAGTCGCCGCTGCTTTTGAGTGTTGAATTTTTATATAATAAGCAAAACCAAAAAGAGGAGCCGCGGAATGAACGGTAGCGATGATATATATAGCCTATTACGGCAACATCTGGACAGGCAGGCAGTCGGCTTCCCGGCGGCCGGGGCAGGCGCGGACCATACCGATCAACAAGAGCATAAACGTAGAGCACCACGTTGCTACCTACGATCAGGTCCGTGCCATAGCCCAAAACTCTCCCGGTCCTTTTGTCGTGCTCAAATGCATATGCAGGCAGGGCAAGGCCCTGAGAAACGTGCCGTGCGCAAAGACCTCCCGCTCTGAGACCTGTCTGGGGCTCGGCAATATGGCCGCGATGGTCCTGCGCCGCAACCACGGCCGGGAGGTGACCCGGGACGAAGTGCTGGCGATCCTTCAACAGAATGAGGACGACGGGCTTGTGCTGCAGCCCGCCAACTCCCAACAGCCCGAATTCGTCTGTTCCTGTTGCGGTTGTTGCTGCGGCCTGTGTGTTCCGACCTGTCCGTCGGAGGCGGTCCGGCTTAAAAAGAAGACCACGGAAACATCCACCCCGATAGATGGAGAGGAGCTATACGACGAGATAATGGCTAACAAGACGGGGGCGATAAAACGGCTGCGGATGCTGTTGAAGGTGGCCCTTAAGATGAAACAGTGAATCCGGTAACGTGTCACACCGCCGCACCGTTGAGACTATCAATGCGTATTCGTGCCTGGGTGACTTCAGCGAGGCCGGGGAGCGTATAGCCCGCTTCCGCGATAAACAAAAGGGGACCAAGAGCAATAATGAAACGGCATAAAAGATTTTCTTATGTGCCGCTGATGCCGCTTGCGTGCTATCCTCACACAGGCTTGATGGTGTATTGGGGTGGCCCTACAGTCGTTGAAAATACTCATCTATAATGCTAAGATACTTGGGTCGCCGAGTTATCGGAACTTTTCCGAATACTAAATCAGTAAAATTCATATAGAAAGTATTGAGTAATGCTGAAAATCCGACCCTTCAGAGGCACCCTTTATAATCCGGACAAGGTTTCAGGGGACAATGTCGTCGCCCCTCCCTATGATATTATTCCTCCGGAACTAAAGGAAACCCTTTACCAAAAAAGCCCTTTCAATATTGTCCGCATAGACTTTGGTAAGGACATGGAGGGCGATGATAAAGGTAACAATAAATATACACGCGCCAGGGAGGCGCTTCAGCAATGGTCCGATGCAGGCGTGCTTGTTACTGATACCGGACCCGCTTTCTATGCTTACGAGGTGGACTATAATTTAGCTGGTGAAAATAGGAGACTCAGGGGCGTCCTGGCCCTTGTAAAGCTTGTCGAACTTGGAGACGGCGTCTACCCTCATGAGGCCACCCACTCCAAGCCCAAGGCTGATCGCCTGGACCTTATGAGGTCCTGCATGGCGAATATCAGTCCGATATTTTCACTCTACAACAGCCCACTTAAAGTCACCGCCGGTATCCTGGATACGGTCGCAGAAAACCCATATTTCACGGCGAATGACACAGACGGTGCTAAACACAGTCTATATAAAATTACCGACCCTTCGCATATAGACTTGATTAAAAGAGAGTTATCTGATAAATCTATATTTATAGCAGACGGTCATCACAGGTACGAAGTGGCCCTGGAGTTCAAGCAGGAAATGGACTCCTTGATGGATGATCATGAAAAGGGTGTCAAGGGCGGGTCGCTATCGGATTTCTCAGCCCGGTTCAGCGCTTCCCGTCCGTGGGATTATGTCCTGATGTTCCTGGCCAATATGTCGGACAATGGTCTTACAATACTGCCGACCCACAGGATGGTGAAGGGCATCACTCACAGGGAGGAGATCATGGCCAGGCTCCAGCCGCATTTCTCGGTCTCAAAACTTGAAGGGGCCGACCTGAAAAAGGGTATAGTAAAGGCCATACGTGAAGGCGGCGGCTGTATCCTCGGGCTCTATCTTACGGATGAGAAGAGTTATTACGTGCTTAAATATAAGGGTGCGGAATTAGGTGACATGCACGAGGCCGTCAGGGGTCTGGACGTTGTGGTGCTGCATGAACTTGTACTAAAGAAGGACCTTGGAATAACCGAGGTGGCTTACGAAATGGATGAAAAGCAGTCTGTCGCGAGGGCTGAGGTGGAAGGCTTCGATGCCGTATTCTTCCTGAACCCCACTGGGGTGGCGGACGTGGAGAGGGTAGCTCTCGCCGGTCTGAGGATGCCGCCCAAGTCCACATATTTTTATCCCAAGCTTTTGACCGGTATGGTTATAAATAGCTTTAAAAATCAAATTTAAGGAGGATGTTATGGCTATAAGGGTTGGTATCAACGGATTCGGCAGGATCGGCAGGAACTTTTTCAGGACGTGCAAGGGTTTCGGGGATATGGAGATCGTCGCCATTAATGACCTGACGGATGCCAAGACGCTCGCTCATCTTCTCAAGTATGACTCTGTACATGGGATATTTGACGCCGACGTAAAGGCCTCCGATACCAGTCTCATTGTTAACGGTAAAGAGGTCAAGGTCTGCGCGGAGAGGAGCCCGGAAAAACTCCCATGGAAAGACCTGAAAGTGGACATAGTCATAGAGTCCACCGGACTGTTCACAGACAGGGCGAATGCTGCCAAGCATCTCGATGCAGGGGCAAGGTGGGTGATCATCTCCGCACCTGCCAAGGAGCCGGACGTTACCGTCGTGCTTGGGGTCAACGACGATATCCTGGATCCGTCCAAACACAAGATTATATCCAACGCCTCCTGCACGACCAACTGTCTTGCCCCGGTGGCGAAGGTGCTGCACAAGGAATACGGTATAATCAGGGGCCTCATGACCACAATCCATTCCTATACCAATGACCAGAGGATACTGGATCTTCCTCATAAGGATCTGCGGAGGGCCAGGGCCGCAGCCGTTTCCATGATCCCTTCCACTACCGGCGCGGCAAAGGCAATAGGCCTCGTGCTTCCGGAATTGCAGGGCAAGCTTGACGGTTTTGCCATGAGGGTCACCACCCCTAACGTTTCGGTGGTTGACTTGACGGCCGAGCTTAACAAGGATGTTACCGCTGACGAGGTGAACGCGGCCATGAAGAAGTGGGCTGACGGACCGATGAAAGGCATTCTCCAGTACGTGGACGAACCGCTGGTGTCCGTAGACTTTAACGGGAACCCGCATTCCTCCATGTTTGACGCTACCCTTACAAAGGTAATGGAAAAGAGGATGGTAAAGATCATTTCCTGGTATGACAACGAGTGGGGTTACAGCTCGCGCCTGAGGGACCTCGTATTAACCATAAAAGAGAGGGGTTAGTAATGGCGAAGAAAAACGGCATGGCCGTCGAGATAAAGGATATCCTGACCAAGCTGACTATCGAAGACCTTGACATCAGGGGCAAGAGGGTATTCATCAGGGCGGACTTCAATGTGCCTTTGGACGACAACCTGGTGATAACCGATGACAGGAGGATCCGCTCCAGCCTGCCTACCATAAATTATGCGATAGACGAGGGGGCCAAGGTCATCCTGGCCTCTCACCTCGGCAGGCCCAAGGGCAAGGTGGAACCTCGCTTCAGTCTTGCCCCGATCGCAAAAAGGCTGCAAAGGGTACTCAACAAGGAAGTGCTTTTTGCCCAGGACTGCGTAGGTCCCCAGGTTGAGCAGATGGTCTCCAGGATGAAGGGCGGAGATGTCCTGTTGCTTGAGAACCTGCGCTTTCACCCGGAAGAAGAAAAAAACGACGAGGTGTTTGCAAGGGCTATCTCCAAACTGGCGGACTACTTTGTCAATGACGCCTTTGGGGCCGCCCACAGATCGCATGCCTCCACGTCGGGCATTACCAAGTTTCTTCCGTCGGCTGCAGGCTTTCTTCTCAAGAAGGAGATAGAGTATCTGAAAGGTGTGGTGGACAACCCCATCAGGCCCTTTGTGGCCATCCTGGGAGGGGCGAAGGTCTCCGGCAAGATCGGCGTCCTTGAGAACCTTGCGAACAAGGTTGACAAGGTCATTGTGGGCGGCGGCATGGCGTTCACGTTCATAAAGGCCCTGGGTTACGAAATTGGGGACTCGCTTGTGGAAAACGATATGCTGGAACTGGCCCTGAGTATTACCGAGAAACTGAAAAAGAACAATGTAAAATTCTATCTGCCGGTGGATGCCGTAATCGGGCAAAGCATGGAACCGGGCGCAGAGACCAAGATCGTCACCGCCCAGGAGATAACAAAGGGTTGGAGGGCGCTGGACATAGGCCCCGCCTCGGTAAAACTTTTTTCTGAGGCATTGCAGGACGCCAAGACCATTATATGGAACGGTCCCATGGGGGTGTTTGAGATAGATGCCTTTTCAAGAGGCACATTTGCCATAGCAAATGCAGTATCGGATGCCTATGCCATGACCATAGTGGGAGGAGGGGACACCGACTATGCAGTCCACAGGGCCGGTGTCAGCGATTCCATAAGCTTCATATCCACCGGGGGCGGGGCTTCGCTGCAGTTGCTTGAAGGTAAAGACCTGCCGGGCATATCGGCCTTGACCGATAAAAAGGCATAACGGCAGTTAAACCGCAAACGGCATAGATAACTTAATGCTCTCTGTGCCGTTTGTGTTTGATGCTATTGCCGGTTCAGGAAACCATTTGGAACTCGCCGTCACATACCTTGTGAGGAAGTTTTTCGTTGGAGCACGAAACAATTCCCCGCTTCATTTCAACTATGGATGGATTTTTGCTCTCAAACCGGTTAATCAGGTATTGAGCGGCAACCTCCGGTTTGATGACGTCGCCGCAGGTAAATATATCCACCGCCGCATAGGCGTATTCGGGCCAGGTATGTATGGACAGGTGAGATTCCGCGATTACTACCATGCCGCTTATCCCAAAAGGATTAAACTCATGGAAGGATACGTCAATGATCGTTGCTTGGGCTTCCTTGGCAGCAGAAACCATTGTTTCCTTGACTATCCCAAGGTCTCTGAGCGCCTCTGTGTTGCAATCTTTCAATTCCAGCAAAAGATGGGTACCTAAAGCATACAATTCTCTACCCCCTTTGTTTAGAATCGCAGGAACGCCTGCTCGATGAAACATGCTATCATATAGCAACTGATTGGTCCTTGTCAATAAAAAGCGAAAGCCCGAATTCACAGCATAGGAAAAACTCTAAACGCTTCTATCAGGCAGGGCGAACGCACTATGTGCCATAAGCATCCATTTTCCGTCATGCCCGAAGGTTTTTATCGGGCATCCAGGAGCAAAAGAGCTGGATTCCCGCTTACAAACTGCGGGAATGACGTTTCCCATGCTGTTTTTTTTGATTCATAATTGCTTTTTTGTCTGATTAGTTTCGATTTTATGCATAGTGCGTTCGCCCTGTTCTATCAGGCTGAAGCCTTCCTGAAAAAATATGGTTGTGATATACTTTTTAAAATATTCCAATTGACTCGCAATGGAAAGTGAAAGACTGAAACCGGAGGTGCTTGATGTTGACGGAAGACGAACTCAAAAGGTATACCCGTCAGATGATGATGGAGGGCTGGGGGGAAACGGTCCAGGAGAAGCTTAAAAAAACCGTCGTTTTCATAGCCGGGGCCGGGGGACTTGGATCTCCGGTTTCAATATACCTGGCAGTGGCGGGTGTGGGGAATATAAGGATTTGCGACTTTGATTCGCCTGAAATATCCAACCTGAACAGGCAAATACTTCATAATCATCTGAGGATAGGCATAAACAAGGCCGAGTCTGCAAGACAGACCCTTTCGGAACTGAACCCTGCAATAAACATAACCGCGCTTACAGAAAAAATTGTGTCCGAAAACGTTGATGAACTTGTGGGCGATGCTGAACTGATTATGGACTGCATGGATAACTTTCCTACCCGTTATTTATTGAATGAATGCGCCATAAGAAAGAACATACCGCTGGTGCATGGAAGCATATGGGGCATGGACGGCAGGCTAAGCTTTATCCATCCGCCGCAGACGCCCTGTCTGAGATGCATCTTCCCTGAAGCGCCGCCCAAGGAGGTCTTTCCTGTTGTCGGCGCTACGCCGGGCGTCATAGGCACGCTCCAGGCACTTGAGGCTATAAAGTACCTTACAGGTGTCGGTGAAAATATAAAGGGTCGTATACTGATTTGGGAGGGGACAAAGGTGGAGTTCAGGAAATATAAGGCTTACAAGGACCCGCAATGTCCTGTGTGTTCAAAGATTTAAGGAATTGAATACAAAGGTCAGGGGATATCCTGAAGAAATAGGGCGTCTCAGAGAGCTGGATAAGAGGTTTGTATGGCATCCCTTCACGCAGATGAAGGAGTGGTCGGCAGACGAACCTGTTATTATTCTTGAGGGTCGTGACTGTTTTATAAAAGACATATCCGGCCGGTGGTACCTCGACGGCGTCTCTTCCCTGTGGGTCAACATCCACGGGCACAGAAAAAATGAGATTGACGATGCGATCAGGAATCAACTTGACCTTATAGCCCACTCCACGCTCCTTGGCCTCGGCAGTGTCCCATCTATAGAACTGGCCGAAAGGCTGATTCGTATTGCTCCGAAGTCTGCCGGCTATAGCGGCCTGACCAAGGTGTTTTATTCCGACAACGGCTCAACCGCTGTAGAGGTATCCCTGAAAATGGCCTTTCAGTACTGGATACATAGAGGCCGCAAGGGCAAGGACTCTTTCCTGTCTCTGCATAACGCCTATCACGGCGACACTTTGGGAGCTGTCAGCGTAGGCGGCATAGATATATTCCACAATACATTTTCCCCGCTGCTGTTCAGGACACACAAGGCGCCGGCCCCTTACTGCTACCGGTGCGAACTCGGGTTGAAGCGCGGGGATTGTGCCATGGACTGTCTTGGTGAAGTGGAAAAGATCCTGAATGAACATTCACATGAGATTGCCGCGGTAATTATCGAACCGTTACTGCAGGCTGCCGGCGGGATGATCGTATGGCCAAAGGGTTATCTGATCGGGGTGCGTAACCTATGCGATAAGCATGACGTCCTGATGATTGCGGATGAGGTTGCCACAGGTTTTGGGAGGACAGGCAGGATGTTTGCCTGCGAGCATGAGTCAGTCATTCCCGATATTATGTGTCTTTCAAAAGGATTGACAAGTGGTTATCTGCCTCTTGCCGCAACACTTGCGACGGAGGAAATATATAATGCCTTTCTGGGCGAATTTTCTGAGCTTAAGACCTTTTTCCACGGCCATTCCTTCACTGGCAATCCCCTGGCCGCTGCAGCCGCCATAGCCTGCATAGATGTCTTTGAAAAGGAAAATACCCTGGAACTTATGCGTCCCAAGGTAGCTGTTTTTGAGGATGCCCTTGGAGAGATTGCCGCACTGCCTCACGTCGGCGATGCCAGGAGCATTGGACTGGTCGCCGGTATTGAACTTGTCAAAGACAAAAAGACTGCGAAATCGTACGACTGGGATGAGAAGATGGGCTGGAAGGTCTGCCTCAAAGCCAGGGAAGATGGGGTTATTATAAGACCTCTTGGCAATGTGGTGGTCCTTATGCCGCCTCTCTGCATAGGCAATGAAAATCTCAAGCACTTGATGGATATAGTAAAAAAATCTATAATTTCGGTGAAGGGATGTCTTTGAAATAAGTTTTTTTGATACAGGAGGAGATTATGAAGAAATATTCGGTAAAGCGGTTTGTAGTGTTATTTTATGCTTTTGTCCTGCTCCTCCCGGCAGCAATGCTTGCTGCCGCCGAAGCCCCGGATGACGGATACATCGTCAAGAAGGGCGATACCTTGTGGAACATATCGTCGGACAAATTAAAGGACCCTTTTTCCTGGCCGGTTATATGGAAGGCGAATCCGGGGATTAAAGACCCTCATTGGATATATCCCGGACAAAAGCTCCTGATGCCTCCTGAGGGAGCTGCTGCTGCCTTAACCGAAAAGGAAGAGACTGAAAAGCATGACGGTTCGGCCAAATCTAATAAGGCTTCAGACATAAACTCGAAAAAAAGTAAGGTAGTAAAAAGCAGGATCGAAAAATTGCCAGTTGTGAAGACGACCTGCATTGTGCCCGAAAAGATATTCATGGAGGGCGGTTATATAACGTCCGTTATTCCCGGAGACGGCAGGATTGTCTCATCGCCTGTCGGCGGGACCATAATGGGCACCGGTGATGCCGTTTATGTGGCCTTAAAGGATTTGGCGGCTGATAATGAGACATTTTATATATTAGGAGGGCCTGAAGAGTTGCGCAGGCCTGGTTCGGACATGACGATAGGATATGTGTTGACAGTCAAGGGTGTCCTGCGTATTGCCGGGAAAGAAAACGGCAACATAAAGGGTGTGATTGAACGGTCTTCGATCGAGGTGAAACTGGGGGACCTTCTGGTTCGTTATGCGCCGGTGGACCCGCCGTTTACACCCTCTGAGGAAAGACGGCCCCGGCTTAGCGGTGCAATAATAAAGATAAGGGAAGATAGAAGGATGGCCGGCTCGACGCAGATTGTTTATCTGGATTTGGGCTCTTCTTCAGGTGTCCGGGCAGGGGACCTTTTTGAGGTCGCTACCGAGCGCAATCCCCATGTGCCGGTGGGGACAATAAGGATAATAAGCACTTCTGAATCGGCCTCGGCCGCAGTTGTCACCAATACAGTCATGGAGGTGACATTGGGAGACCTGGCCGGCAACTGAGAGTTGCAAAGGTCCGGAGTACAGGCCTTATTATGAAATATGCGATGCCTTCTGATATAATTTAAGCCATTCGCGATATATAGGGGGATTTTTTTGAGGCAGGAACTTTGCACCAATATTGACAATTTTTTCGAGATACTCAATACGATACTCTCCACACTTGATATCAATGAACTGCTCACCACGGTTGTCAGGCAGATAAGAGACATCCTCGGTGCCGACCGCTGCACCCTTTACCTCATAGACAAAGGAAACAATGAACTCTATTCCAAGGTCCTGCAGGCCGAGAACCTGGTGGAAATAAGGGTCCCTATAATGAAGAGCAGCCTGGCGGGCTACACTTCCGCAACCGGGATACTTCTTAACATAAAAGACGCTTACGATGTGGCAGAACTTGGGGCAATTGATCCTGACCTCCACTTTGACAAGAGTTGGGATGAAAAGAGCGGGTACAGGACCATGAGCGTACTTGTAGTGCCAATACCCTTCCGTACGGACGGTAATGTAATCGGCCTGTTCCAGGCCCTCAACAAACCGGGGGGCTTTACTGAGCAGGATGTAAAGACCATGGAGCAGCTCGCTTTTCTCCTTGGCATTGCGGCCAACAACGCCCTCCTGTACCAGGCGGTTGAGGAGGAAAAGAGACTCAGGGGATACATAATAGACGATATCGAGGAGGGTATCTGCATTTTAGATGAGAAAAAAAGGATACTGTCAGCCAGCAAATTCCTGGAGGTCATGAGCGGAATGAGGTATACCACCGACATGATGGTAGGGGAGGACTTCTTTGAACTCTTCCCCTCTTTTTCAGGGACCCAGCTTGAGGAGAAGATGATTGATGTCTTCGCCAACGGTTTCAAACAGATAGCTCGACTGCAGGTGCTTGAGATAAAGATTATTCCTTATCTTGACGAAAAGGGCAGGGTGAGAAAACTGATACTTATATTCTCGAGGATATAGTGGCCATTGCAAGAAGGACATCGGGAAAGAGCTTCGAAGAACTTGTAATAGAGCACGGTCTTCTGACCAAGGAGAAACTCCAGGAGTTCGCCCTGAGGGTGTCCAAGGAGAAGAAGAACCTCGAGATGCTCCTGCTGGAATCCGGTATAGCCGAAGAAAAGCTGGTCGTAGTCAAGGCCGAGTTTCTCGGGTACGAATTCGTGGACATCTCCTCCTTGCCGCTCTCGTCTGAACTGCTGAAGCATATCAAGCCCGCCTATGCCAAGAACTACAAGGTCCTTCCCCTCAAGTACGATGATGAGGTCCTCACTGTGGCTATGGTTGAGCCCAGGGACTTTATGGCCCTGGATGAAGTGGTGCGCATATACCGCGACGCCCGTTTCCGTATAAAGGAGACCAAGGTGGTCATGGCGACCTCCAAGCAACTTTTCGGCGCCATTGAGAAGTTTTACGCCGTGCCTGGCAAACCCAAGGAAGAAGTCGGCATCGGCAGTATTCTTGACCAGGTTGCCGAGAGTTATAAGAAGGATGTCATTGTTGCCGAGGTTGCACAGGAGGAGGCCACCGAAAACAGTACTCCGGTCGTCTTGCTGGCAAACAGGATAGTTGAAGAATCGCTCAGCAAGAGGGCCAGCGACATCCACCTGGAGCCTGCCCAGGATTTTCTCCGCGTGCGGTACCGCATAGACGGCGATCTTGAAGAGGTCATGCGGGTGCCGAAATACGCCCAGGATGCACTGATTACGCGTTTCAAGATAATGGCTGATCTGAGGATAGACGAAAAGAGGCTACCCCAGGACGGTCGAATAGACTTCACAAAATACAACCCGACATATCTGTTGGATTTGCGTGTCTCAACAGTGCCTACCCCATTTGGCGAAGACGTAGTCATGAGGCTTCTGGACAAATCAGGCAATGTTCTGACCCTTGATATGCTGGGATTCAACGACCACTGTATGAAGTTATATAAAGAGGCGATACAGGTGCCCTATGGCATACTGCTCCATGTGGGCCCTACCGGAAGCGGTAAGTCCACCGGTCTTTTCGCAGCGCTCAAGACCCTGGACACAGTAGACTTGAAGATATGTACTGCTGAGGACCCGGTTGAAACCACTCTGGGCGGGCACATAATACAGAGCAGCGTGAATCCGGCCACAGGCTATACCTTTGCCAAGGCATTGAAGGCGTTTATGAGGCACGACCCGGACATTATACTGATAGGTGAAATCAGGGATCTTGAGACCGCTCATTCGGCGGTCGAGGCGTCGCTCACGGGCCATATGGTCTTTTCGACCCTCCATACAAACGATGCCGTCGGGACCATCACCAGGCTTGTGGAAATGGGAATTGAGTCTTATCTTATCGCCGATTCCGTTGTCCTTGTATGCGCCCAGAGGCTCGCCAGGAGGATATGCTCGAAGTGCAAGGAGTCTTATCAGTCCACCCAGGAGGAAGAGGAACTTTCAAAGGGAGACATCAAGGCGGGAACTACACTTTATCGTGGGAAAGGATGTCAGGCCTGCGACGGTTCCGGTGAGAGAGGACGTACCGGTATTTACGAGGTCCTTCTTGCGAGAAAGGAGTTCAAGAATCTCCTTATCAAGGGTGCCGGCACTGAAGAACTCAGGAAGTGCGCGATTGACGGCGGCATGATGACCCTGAGGCAGGAGGCCATTGACAAGGCCCTGAAGGGTATAATCACCATCAACCAGGTTGTGGAAAATACACTGGCGGATGTTTAACTGTTGTTTGAGCATATGGAGAACCGTATTATGTCTTTAATAAAGTCTGAAGCTCTTAATCCTATTGTCGCAGGTCGTTTCGTTTCCTTTGCCGAAGAGATACTGAGAGGGCATGGCGACGGTATCCATTCTTTTTATGTAGTGGGCAGTTCCATAACTCCTGACTTTGAAGAAAAGACCTCCGACATAAATTCGCTGATCGTATTCAAGGACATGGATTTAGGTTTTCTTGAGTTTATTGCGCCTCTGGGGAAAAAATACCGCAAGAAGGGAATCGCTGCGCCGCTTATCATGACGCCCGCTTATATCGAAAGTTCCCTGGACGTTTTCCCCATAGAGTTTTTCGATCTAAAAAATATTCATATAACGATTTACGGAGAAGATCTGCTGCAGGGACTCAGGATAGACAACCGCAATCTCAGGTTTCAGTGCGAGCGGGAGATAAAGTCCAAACTTATAAGCCTCAGGCAGGGTTATCTGTCCTGTCTTGGAGACAAGAAGTCCCTGGCCTCCCATCTTGTAAATACTATCTCCGGATATGTGCCTCTGTTCAGGGCAATTATCAATCTTATGGGGAATGTTCCCCCAGTTGAGAAGCATAAAGTAGCCATTGCTCTGCGAGGGATCACCGGTCTGGAAACGGATATTTTCGAGAAAATAATCCTGGTGAGAAAAAAGGCCTTAACAATGTCTATTGAGGAGATTGTATCCGCCTTCAGGCAGTACTATGCCGCGACTGAGAGGCTATCCGGGATAGTGGATGAACTCCGGACTTAATATGGGGTTCAAAGATAACAGGTCAATAAAGTTTTTTTTCCTTTTTTGTTTTGTTGTCTGTATATTCTGCCACTCCGCCGCCGTCAGGACTTCGTTCGCCTCGATCCCGTCGCAGCCTCAGGTCCCTCCGAACTACGTGGTGGACCTTGCCGGTATTATTCCGGAGGACAGCACTGTACGTCTTGACGGTTATCTGAAGGAGCTCGAACAGAAGACTACCGCCCAATTCATCATCCTTACTGTGGACAGCCTGGACGGTGAGCCCATAGAACAGTTTTCTCTGGATATTGCCCATGACAAATGGAAGCTCGGGCAAAAGGGAAAGGACAACGGAGTCCTCCTTACCGTAGCCCTCAAGGAAAGAAAGTACCGTTTTGAGATCGGATACGGGCTTGAAGGCATACTGCCCGACAGCCTGGTAGGTTCCATAGGGAGGGAATATCTCGTACCGTATTTTCGGCAGGGAGATTATGGAAAGGGTATTTTCACCGCGGCAATTGCGATAATTCAAACCATTGCTGCACAGGAGGGGGTTGAGATAAGCGGCGTGCCAGCGCCTAATAAGGCTTATGGCAAAACCGGCAGGAATCCGGGTTTATTCAATACAGTGATTGGCGCATTGTTTTTACTTGGCGCACTTTATCTTTTTATCAGACACCCCCGACTCTTACTCCTGCTGCTGCTGAGTTCGTCAATGGGAGGCAGGGGCGGAGGAGGCTGGTCCGGCGGCGGCGGGTTCGGGGGCGGCGGCGGTTTTGGCGGCGGCGGTTCTTCAGGCAGCTGGTAGCCCAGGCTAAGCCTGGTTTTAATTAAGACATAAAGAAAATATTGGGAGGTGTGTATGAGTAACGGTCTGAAAATTGCACTTGTAATTGTTGCTGTTATCATTGTGATATTCGGCGGTATAGTTGTGTGGGGCATAGGGCATTACAATGCAGCTGTTGCCATGGATGAGCAGGTTAAGGCGCAGTGGGCGCAGGTGGAAAACCAGCTCAAGAGACGTTACGATCTGATTCCAAATCTTATGGAAACCGTGAAGGGATATGCCAAGCACGAGAAGGAACTTTTTGAAAACATAGCAAACGCCAGGACGAAATACTTCCAGGCCCCAACCCCTCAGGCCAAGATACAGGCTTCCAACGCACTGGAAGGGATGCTCTCAAGACTGCTTGTACTTAGGGAGACTTATCCCGAACTGAAGGCTAACGAGTCTTTTCTGAAGTTGCAGGACAGCCTCGAAGGCACGGAAAACAGAATAGCTGTTGAGAGAAAGCGTTATAATGAGACTGTTCAATTGATAAATACATACAGGAGGACCGTTGTGGGCAGGATATTTGCGTCTCTTGCCGGTGTTGGCGAAGCCGCCTATTATGATATTCCTGAAGCCGAGAAGGCGGTGCCTAAGGTCAATTTCAATTAGGACATGCTGTTTTTTAAATTATATTGACATTTATCTTTCGACAAAGGTATTATTTACATCTCCTTCATTGAAAGGTGCTCACAAGTCCTCATTGACAAGGGGACTTTAAAGTGTTATCCTAAATGCAGGAGTTGGTCTTTGAGTCGTCAATACCTCATCTGTATATTCTCTGTAGTATTCTAAGGTCCGGAACGGATCGAGGGAGCAAAAAGAGATTAGGTGCGTCACAAATCATAAGGTTTGTGCGCTCCGAAGTATGGGGAAGGTCCGATTGAAGACCGCATGATCTTTGAAAACTATAGGTAGATTCTGTCAGTAGAGTTTTTGAGTAATAGGAAAACCAATGAGAGTTTGATCCTGGCTCAGAACGAACGCTGGCGGCGTGCTTAACACATGCAAGTCGAACGGGGTTAATCAGCAGCACAGAGCAGTTAGCCTTCAGTGGTTGGC
>Ga0315281_10001537_pt1 | contig 34212 bp, 26 predicted proteins | sample YL17G07_0_MG_FD_204540 | JGI IMG/M metagenome (GOLD analysis project Ga0315281, IMG submission 204540) | Sediment microbial communities from Yellowstone Lake, YNP, Wyoming, USA - YL17G07_0 | ecosystem: Environmental > Aquatic > Freshwater > Lake > Sediment | place: USA: Wyoming | collected...
GCGGCGTAGGGGCGTGCGTCCAACCGAGGGGGAGTTGGGGGCCGGCTCTCCGATGCCTCTGGCCCAGAACAAGATAATAGCCCAGACAACTGTGATGTGACACAGCCTGGCGAGCTTGCCGATGGTTTGCCCCTCCGCCATCGGCAAAGCCTTCGGCCTTGCCGCTGCCACCCGGCACAGAGCCTCGGCGTGACGAGGCGGGCGATCTCTCCCTATTACCCATGCACGGGAATCGCGATCTTTTGCGTGCTTGACGGGGCCCGCGCGGGGCGGTACACTCGTGACCGAGCCGGGTGAGTGAGCGACTGATGACACCGGAAATCTGCAAGGAAAGGGTAAGACATGGTGAGACGGGTTCTGGCACAGACACTGGTGGTCTTGTTGGTGGTTCTGTTGGCACTGGCTGCGACTTCGTGTCAGTCCGCGGCTAAGGCGCCCGCGAACAAAAGCGACGTGATCAGCGAGCCGTACCTGCTCGATACGGGCCTGCTCTCGCGGTCGATCTGCTTTGAGAATCCCACCGGGGCGCCGGGCGAGGGCGGCAAGGCGGCGAGCAAGCTCGGCGTCGGGCGCAAGGGCGCGCCGGCCATCACGCTCACCATCGGGCAAACCGTCCAGCTCTGTGACATTCAAGGTCCCGGCACCATCCGGCACATCTGGATGACCACCTCGAACAACCCGATGAATCTGCGGAGCCTCGTCATCCGGGCCTGGTGGGACGGCCAGGCGCATCCGAGCATCGAGTGTCCCATCGGGGATTTCATGGGCTCTGCCCACGGGCGGGTCCTGCCCTATTTCTCGGCGGTCCATTCGGTCGGCCGCAACGGCGGTATGAATATCTGGCTGCCCATGCCGTTTACCAAGAGTGCGAAGTTCACACTGACCAACGAGGGCAAAGAGAATGTGCCGCTGTTCTATCAGATCGACTATACCGTCGGGGACAACCATCCGGCGGACGTGGGCCGGCTGCACGTGCTATTCCGGCGGGAGAATCCCACGACGGAGAGACGCGACTTCGAGCTGCTGCCCAAGCGCACCGGCAAAGGCCGCTATATCGGCGCGCTGATCGGCATCCACAACCTGCATCCGGACCTGTGGTGGGGCGAGGGCGAGATCAAAATCTATATGGACGGCGACACCGAATTCCCGACCATCGTCGGCACCGGCAGCGAGGATTATGTCGGGTTGTCCTATGGTATGCAGCAGACGCCGTACCTCTATAACGGCTGCAACCTCGACGACAATAATTTCGTCTCCATGTACCGCTGGCACCTGCCCGACCCGATCTACTGGCAAAAGGAAACCCGCATCACCATTCAACAGATTGCCTGGAAAGACGGGCTGGCCGAGACCCAGGACGACTGGTCCACGGCGACCTTCTGGTACGAGCCCGTGCCCAGCGCCGCGCTGCCGCCTATGCCGAACGTCCAGGTCCGGACCACCGACCTCTGGCAGGAAAAGAAGAAGTGACAGCGTGCACGAGAGCCCGATGAAACAACAGAAAGGAAGACCGATGTTAAACAAGATATGTGCTATTGCATTCGTATCAGCGGTCATGGTGCTGGCCGGCTGCCAGCAGTCGCAGGAGAAGCCCGCCGGCACAGCGGTGGCAGCGGAGACGGGATTTGTCAAGCTCTTCAACGGCAAGGACCTGACCGGCTGGGAGACCGACGGTGCCGCGCGCTGGGTGGTCGAAAACGGGCTGCTGGTCGGCTCGCAAGGCCCGAACAACGCGCCCGGCGACCTCTTTACGAAGGGTAGTTATCGCGATTTCGCGGCGGTCGTCACGTACCGCGTCGAGTGGCCCTGCAACAGCGGCGTGTGGTTCCGCTACCAGTCGCCGGAGAAAGCGTACCAGGCCGACATTCTCGAATACAAGGACCCGGAGGCGTACTCGGGGACTCTGTATTGCCCCGGCAAGCTGTTTCTGGCGATCAATGCCGACAAGACGCTGGTCAATCGCGACGGCTGGAACACCATCCGGATCCAGGCCCAGGGGGACCATCTCCAGATGTGGTTCAATAATCGGCAGGTCGCCGACGTGCACGATATCACGAGCGACGCCGGCAAGCTCGGCTTCCAGGTCCACCCGGGCAACGAATTCGGCCCAATGAAAATCGTCGTCCGCGAGGTCCTGCTGAAGAAGCTGTGATCCGGCCCACGATTGCCGCGCCGGCCATGGCACGCAGCTCCACAGAATATCGGACTTCCGTACCTCCATTTTTTTCTTGCAAAATCATCGGTGATTGCGGTACCATGTACTCCGGTAACTATGGCAGGCTGCATGTAGAGCGACAGTTAGCCGGTGGATCGGAACGTTGGTGACGATTCCTGGATGGCCCTGAGAGGAGAATTGGCGTGGAGACTCAAAAGCGGGTTGAGCTGGCGGCCCGAATCTTCGAGGAGTACGGGCCCGCCATACGCGCCATCATCCGCAGCCAGGTGAGCAACGCGGCGGAACAGGAGGACCTCTATCAGAATCTGTATCTGGCTTTGGTGTCCCGCCCGGTCCCGCCCTCGATCACCAACCCGCTGGCGTACCTGAGCACCATCATCCGGAACGACGTGATCGATGCGGCCCGGCGCCGAAAGACCCATCGCGAGATGGTGGCCCGGTATGCGACCAACCAGCCGTCTGAGGACGTGGACGGCAACCCGGAGAAGCGCGCGATTCGCGAGGAAGAAATGCGGCAAATCGCCGCGTGCATTCAGTCGCTGCCGGTCCATGAGGCGAAAGCCCTGGCCGCACGATATGGCAGCGGCCGCAGCACGACCGATGCGGCCCAATCCATGCAAGTCAAGGAAAGAACGGTCTCCCGCTACCTCTGCCTCGCCCTGAAACGAATCCGCCAGACCGTCGCCGGACTCGAAGCCGACCAGAGCATCCCTCATCACCCCTCCTGCGAGACCTGACCACCCACACTTCTTCGCTCGCAGTCAAAGTCTCCACGTAACGAGTCGGAAATGCGTCCGCGCAGTCCACTTGACAGCCTCAAGCGCGCCTGGGATTGGCATTCGGGGATAAACGGCGATACAATAGCCCGCAGTGTGAAACCGAAGGATAACCTCCCATGCAGATCGTGCAGGAGAAGCAGCCATGATTACGAAGCTGAGCATATCCAACTTCAAGTCGATCCGTCAGTTGGACATCGACTGCAAGAAGGTCAACCTCTTCATCGGGGAACCCAACACCGGCAAATCCAACATCTTGGAGGCGTTAGGTTTATTGTCGTGGTCTGGACACCCCGTCGATGAGCCCCTGAGCGACTATGTCCGCTTTCAGATCATGCCGAATCTCTTTTATGATCAGCTGTTGGATCAGGAAATCGTGATCAGAGTGTTGACCTCCGATAGTTCGGATCGGGACCTGTACATTGGCGTGAAGAGCGATCACTCGGAGTTCATATTTCACGACAAGGGGAATCCGATCAGGTACCTAGACTATGAAGGCCGCCCCGCCAGAGCCCATTCATTGACGCGTACAAAGATGCCAATCAGGTTCTTCCGTTTCAAGAAGCTGGACAAGTACGATGATAAGTCGCCCGGGAGCCTTAAGCCGCCGAGCGGAGCAAATCTTTTCTCCGCAGTCCTTTCCTCAAAGGCCCTCAGGGATATCATGGTTGAGTTCTTCCGTAAGTACGGGCTCAGTCTTGTTATGAAGGCCCACGAGGGCACTTTCGAGCTCCAGAAAAAGGTCGACGAGTTGGTCTTTAGCTATCCTTACGTGCTGACTTCAGACACGCTTCAGCGAATCATTTTTTACACGGTGGCGATTGCCTCGAACAAGGATTCGGTGTTGGTATTTGAGGAACCAGAGTCCAATGCTTTTCCGTACTACACAAAGTACCTGGGAGAGCGCATCGCTTTGGATGAGACCAACCAGTTCTTCATCGCCACGCACAATCCGTATCTGCTCTCAGCTATCATCGAGAAAGGCCGCAAAGAGGATGTCCAAGTCTTCATCACCTACTTCAAGGACTATCAGACGCGCGTCAGACCCTTGACGGCGGGCGAGGTTTCAGAGCTCATGGAGGCGGACCCCTTCTTCAACTTGGATCGTTTCATCGAGGAAGGACAATGAAGATCGCTGTAGAGTGTTATGCAGACGAGGTTGTGCTTCGGGAACTGGGGGTCCCGAGAAAGCAGGTGCTCCATGAGGCAAGGAAGGGGGAGGTGTTCAATTGGCTGAAGAGGACCCGTGATGCTGTGGGCATGGTGGACGAAGACCCCGACAGTGCCCAACCATACGATCGGAGCAACTACCGGCAGGTACAGGTCTCTGAAGGGCTAATGCTGCTTGTTCGTCAGGGGAGTAGTGGCCAGAGACTCATTGTTGTTTGTCCGAGGCTCGAGGATTGGCTGGTGCGGAGGGCCGAAGTCTGTGGTATCGATCCCAGGCAGTATCATCTCCCAGACACTCCCAAGGCGTTGCACGATATTCCACGGTACGAGCAGAAGGACGGTTTTCGCCGATTTCTCTCCGAACTGGCCGGGCGTGACGAAGGAATGGGTATTCTTCGCCAATGGGTCCTCCGGGGCGAAAGCCTTTGAGAACTCAGGAGCATTGTGCTTTATTCCGGGTCGTTGCCTTTAGGTATTCCTGCGCCAAGTTCTGGTGGGGTTCAGTTGTCGAGGGCTGGGGCGAGGGGGATGGTCTTCCAGAGTTTATCGGAGTCACCCGGGTAGATGTCTGCGGCGATCTTCGCATCGGAGACGTGGACGATGGCGTACCCGGGAAAATCCGCGTATTCGAAGCGAGCGATCTGCGGCTTCTCGCGCTCGAGCAGGCTCCGCCGCGACTCCCTCGTTTCGGGCTGAAATTCCGGTTCGAGCTCGACCAGCGAGCCGCCATAATTCTGCACGCCTTCGAGGTGATTCTTCGTGGATATCTTAGGCGAGCCGATGACGCTGCTCATACTGAATTGCACGAAAGCACCGGTCGATGTTCGGCGTACGAGGACACTGTATTTGTGCAGGTGGCCGGTGAGCAGCAGCACCCGGTTCGCCCCCAGGATGTTCAGGAACCGCTCGCGTGCCGCTTCCTCTTTCGCCCGGGAAAACAGATGCCACGTGGACCTCGCATCGTAAGGGACGGCGGGGGGATGCATCACAACAAACACATAGCGATGAGGGTTCTCCTGGAGCGTTTTCTCCAGCCAGTCCAGGTTGTTATTGTGATAGGCATCGAAGAAGATGAACAGGTCCGGCCCCTTTGAGAAGTAGAAGGAGGCGGAGTCCACCGGCCTGCCACATTCGCGGGCGAGCCACGGCAGCATGACGCGGTCGAAGGCCTCCTTCGCCCCAGGGCCGGTGATGTCATGATTGCCCTTGGCGGGGATGAATGGGGTCTGCGGTATGAAGTTGCAAAGGAACTCTCTGGCGTCCTGGAACTGGATTTCCTGAAGCTCACGCCGGCCGCACAGGCCCTCGGTGAGATCGCCGCCCTGGACAATCATCTGGATCCGGCCGGCACTGGATTCTATCGAAGTCTGAATTCGCTTCAGCAGGCCGGGGGTATAGGTCTCCGTATTCCTGACATAGTCCTCGATCTGCCGCAGGTCTCCCGGCATATTGGCTTTCACCCACTCGAAGTCGTGATGGGCCTTTTTGTCGAAGTGCAGGTCGCCAAGATATACGAAAGAATACGTGGAGCCGGACTCGTTGCCCTGTGCGGCGGCGGTCCCGAGGACCAATAGGATAATGGGCACGCACAGTAGCAGCATCACCGCCGTGGCTTTTCTGAAGGATTGCATTCTCAGCTATGCCTCCCGCAAATTCCGACCATCCTCATTGGCAGGCAGCAACATCCAATGTCCTGCTCCTGAAACATCAGCCTGAATAATACCCATGGGAAAGGAGTTGGCCAAGACAGAAACCGTATTGCTGCGGCGGTGTGTGCGACCCGAATCCAGCTCGGAAAGAAGCAGACAATTGATGTGCGCCGGTGACAACTTGGCCTACCGGGAGTATATTAGCCGTAGCGACCCATTGAAGCTTGTCAAAGCGGTGTCCGTTCCATTCAGCCACGATCGCCTGCGCAGAGAGCGAGCGGGTCGTTATTGAGGCTATGCCGGGGAACGGATGGGGCTGTCGAAAGGAGTATATGGCGTCCACGAGCCAAGGTTCGATTCGACTGTTTCGGTTTGCGGGTATCGATCTGTACCTGCACTGGTCGTGGTTTCTGGTGGCCTACTACGAGATTAACCAACGGTCCGAACGGTACACGTCGCTGACGTGGAACGTGCTGGAGTATCTGGCTCTCTTCCTCATCGTTTTACTTCACGAGTTTGGCCACTCGCTGGCCTGCCGGCAGGTCGGCGGCCGCACCGATCGCATCGTGCTGTGGCCGCTGGGCGGTGTCGCTTACGTACAGCCGCCGCCGCGGCCGGGGGCGACCCTGTGGAGCATCGCGGCCGGACCGCTTGTGAACGTGGTTCTTGTACCCGTCTTACTCCTGCTCGACGCGCTGATACAAGTCTCCGGAGCCAGCGAGGCAGCGCCGAATGCATTCCGGCTGCTGCAGACAATTGAGTTGATCAACATCGGTCTGCTGGTTTTCAACCTGCTGCCGATTTACCCTCTGGACGGCGGCCAGATCCTTCACTCGCTGCTGTGGTTCGTGCTCGGACGCGCCTGGAGTCTGACCGTGGTGACGGTCCTGGGGTTCGTCGGCGTCGCGGGTCTGGTGCTGTTGGCTCTCGGCCTACAATCGGTCTGGCTCGGCATCCTGGCCGCCTTCATTCTCCTGAATTGTTGGACCGGATTGCGCTACGCGCTGCGCCTCGTGCGCACGGCCAGAGCACCACGGCGTGAAGGACTGGCGTGCCCGACCTGCCGGGCCGCACCGCCCACCGGCGCCTTCTGGACTTGCCCCCGGTGCCGGAAAACTTTCGACCTGTTCGAGGCCGGGGCTACCTGTCCGCACTGCGGCGCCGTCTGCGTCGCCACACGATGCCTGGAGTGCGGCAGCAATAGCCCCATCGGTGCGTGGAGCCCCTCGACCGAACCCGGACCAGGTCCCGCACCGGCCGAACCCGAGATCGCGTCCTGAACGTCAATCGTTCTCGCAAAAGCGGGTGAGGCGCAGGCAGAGCCCGGCCTATCTGGCCTGGGAGTCCGGCGGGAAGAGCTGCGGCACGAGCTCGTTCAGATAATGGCGCCAGTTGATCCAGGTGTGGCCGCCGCCGCTGATGTACAGTTGGTTTCTGATTCCGTGCTTGTCCAGCACTTCCGCCAGGGCCTTGGACCCGTTGAGAGTGAAGTCCTTGTCCCCGACGCTGATCGAGAACAGCTTGATCCATTCATTGATCTTCGGATTGTCCAGGAACGCCGCGTTTCGGCTCTCCCAATCCGCGGCATTCTGGCCGATGCCCGCACTCCAGACCGCGACGTACGCGAACTGATCGGGATGGCTGGTCACGACCTGGAGCGTCTGGCCCCCACCCATGGACAGGCCCGCGAGCGCTCGATGGTCTCTGTCGGCCACAACGCGGAAGTTCTTCTCCACAAACGGCACAATCTCTTTCATCAGCTCGCCGGTGAACCGGGCCTGGGCGGCGGCCATGGCGGCCCTCGTCTCGGGGGACGGCTGTGTGCCGGGCGTCATCGGGGGCAGGTTCGCCGGGCGGGGCAGGCTGCCGTTGGGCATGACCACGATCATGGGCCTGGCCTTGCCCGCCGCCAGGAGGTTGTCGAGAATGAATCCGGCCCGGCCGATCGTGCTCCATCCGGAATCCTCGTCGCCGCCGCCGTGCAGCAGGTAGAAGACCGGATACCGCTCGTCGGTGGCCTCGTAACCCGGGGGCGTGTAGATGTGCATGCGGCGCTGGGCGTCAAGTGTGCCGGAGCGGTACCAGACCTGCCGAATCTGGCCGTGCGGGACGGGCTGGTTGTCCTCGAAAGCGGCTTGCTCGCCCGCGACGAAGAACATGTTGTCCAAGCTGCTGATGCCCTGCTTGACCGTCGCGTTGCGGGGATCGAGCGTCTTCACGCCGTCAACGGTGAACGAGTAACTGTAGAAGTCAGGCACGAGCGGCCCGATGGTCAGCGACCAGATACCCTGGTCATCTTTGGCCAGCTTCTGCGAGGCGACTCCCTCCATCCAGTCGCCCCGCAGCGTGACTTCGGATGCCTTGGGGGCCTGGACACGGAACGTCACACGATGGTCGGGCAGGACCTCCGGCGAAACGAGCGCCGGCCCGCGCTCGCGCATCGGACCGGTCGGCGCTCGCTCCGGCACCTGCGCCATCCCCTGGGGCGCCGCTGTCCAAGTCAAGCACCAGAAGAAAATCGTTGTTTCCAGCCGAAATGTCGATGAGCACCTCATGAGAATTCTCCTTTCCACCCCTGTATCACTTTACCTGCCGACAGCGTCGGCGGACGCTCTGGATCGTGGCCGGCCGGGGCGATAATTCTTCGGCACCATCGCCGCGCCAATGCGGGCCGGATGCTTCGCTCCACTTCATTCCGTTCAGCGTGACGACAAAACCGCTCCGTGCGATTCACGACTGCCTGGTCCTCACCTTGATGCGAAAGGCGCCGGGTACGGGCTCGTCTGAGACGACATAGAGGTAGCCGCCGCCACAGCCGGAGTACATGGCGCCGGGATAGCGGGACTGGTAGTACCGCAGCAGGCCGGGCAGGTCGATCCGGATCGTGCGGTGGCGGACTGTGCCGGGCAGAATGGCCTCCCAGCAGCGCATGCATTCGTTCATGGATTCGCCGAGGGCTGCGAGGTCCCTCGCGACGATCGCCTCGTAGCAGTCTTGGCCCGACTGTCCCAAGCGTCGGATCCAGTCGGGGTCAAGGTTCTTGATCTCCAGCGGGTTGTAGCCCTCCGGCCGCTGAGAAACCGGGAGAACCTGAACTACGTTCTCCAACCACGCGGCGACCTGCGGGTCGTTGTTCGACTCGATGTGGCGCGGAAAGACGCCGCCCTTGCAGGTGAAATCGTAGTCCAGTCGGTTGACGCCGGGATATACAAGGCCGATCATGTCCTGCGAGCCTGACGGCTCGGCCTTGCCTTTGTTCTCCGCTTCGTAAAGCCGGCGCACGAGCTGCTCCGGGTCTCCATCCGGCAGCGCACCATTCCACAGCTTCAGGGCGACGTTGCGGGTGCCGATGCAGATACCCGCCCGCTCCATGAACCAAAACTGGGGCTCGACGCACACGACGACCATCGAGCCCGGCGGCGACGGATGGAGCCGGGAGACAAACGGCTGATCGATCCAGCCGCCGGCCAGGGCCAGCCGGTACGGCAGACGGCCGAGCACGTCGGTGATTTCAGAGTGCCGATTCAATTTCATATAACAAATATGGGAGTTCTCGACGCTCGGTCTTGCGACTGACAACTGAGAACCGGGAACTCAGAACTTCGTTCAACTGACGGTGCGTTTGCCGGCCTTGCGCTCCATGTACTGCTTCTCGATCCACGCGTAGGTCTTTCTCATGCCGTCCTTCAGGGGCGTGCTCGGCTCCCAGCCGAGGATTTGCTGGATGAATGTGTTATCGCTGTTGCGGCCGCCCACGCCCTTGGGAGCATTGAGGTCGTATTTCCGGTTCAGCTTCACACCGCCGATCTCTTCCGCCAGCGCGACCAGGTCGTTGATCGAGATCAGGTAATTCGACCCGAGATTGATCGGCGTGGCGATCAGTCTGTCACAGTGCATGATCATGTCGATGCCCTCGACGCAATCATCGATGTACATAAAGCTGCGCGTCTGCCGGCCGTCGCCCCAGATCGTGATGTCCTTCAAGCCGGTATCCTTGGCCTCGATCACTTTGCGGGAAATCGCTGCCGGCGCCTTCTCGCGTCCCCCGTCCCAGGTGCCCCAGGGGCCGTAAACATTGTGGAAGCGGGCGATGTGCGTCTCGAGTCCGCGCTCGGCCCAGTACTCCTGGCAAAACATTTCACTCATCAGTTTCTCCCAGCCGTAGCCGCGCTCGGCCAGGGCGGGATAGGCGTCCGACTCCTTCAATGGCTCGGCGTCGGGGTTCTTCTGCAGCTCGACGTTGTAGGCACAGGCGGACGAGGAGAAGAAGTACCTCCGCGCGCCGGCGCGGTATGCCGACTCGATCATGTGCGTATTGATCAGGATGCTGCGCAGGCACTCGACGCGGAACCGCTCGATGAAGCCCATGCCGCCCATGTCGGCCGCGAGGTTATAGACCTCCACGGCCCCCTCGCAGACCCGCTTGCAGTTCTTCTCCTGGCTCAGGTCCATGCTCAGGCACTCCACGCCGGGCGTTCGCTGATACCACTCGGGCAACGGCTTCTTGTCGATAGCCCGAATCCGCGTGAAGCCCTGCTCGTGAAAGTATCCCGCCAGCGCCCCGGCGATGAACCCGCCGGCCCCGCCAATGACGATCAGATCGTCCGTATTCAGTACCGAAACCGCTTTGGCGTTCTTCTTCGCAGCCATATCTCCCTTTCTGCGACCCGTGTCGTTTTGCGAAAAACCTGTTCATGAACGATATGAGTATAATCGTTTCCCCCGACCTGCAAAGGACAATTGTTGCCCGAGCGGCGACGATCTTGTTATCATGCGAACCGATGACGGATAGAAGGCCACACCAACAGATCGTTCTGTCGTTCGATCGCGGCACGCTCCTGCTGACGGGTCCGCAGGCCGGCGAGCTTTCGTCCCTGCCGGGCTCCAGTGTGTGGACCTGGGATGCGCGTGTCGGGGCGTGGCGCTGTGATGCGCTCCACTATCCGGTTGTTCGCACCGTCATGAGTCACCGGTTCGCGTCGTGCTTTCACGACGATGTGCCGCCGCCGGTCCGCGTGTCTTGGCCGAAGACGGAGCTGCCGCCGCTTCGGCCGGAGCAGAAGGAGGCCGTTGCGGCGTGGACCGCGGCTGGCCGGCGCGGGCAGGTCATCATGCCGACGGGGACCGGCAAGACGGAAGTGGCCTTTGCCGCGATGGCCGAGACGCAGGTCGCCGCATTGGTCGTGGCGCCCGTGCGCGACCTGATGTACCAGTGGCACCGGCGGATTCTTGCGGCCTTCGGCTACGACGCGGGGATCGTCGGCGATACCACATTCAACATCCGGCCGGTCACAGTGACCACCTACGACAGCGCATACCTTCACATGGACAAGATGGGGGCCGGCTTCGGACTGCTGGTCTTTGACGAGGAGCATCACCTGCCGGGTAAATGCCGCCGCGAGGCCGCGATTCTCAGCACCGCCCCGATGCGGCTGGGACTGACCGCGACGCCTGAACGCTCGGACGGCCTGCACGCGGACCTCGACTGGCTGATCGGCCCGGTCGCCTACCGCATGCCGTTTCAGGAGGCGAAAGGCTCGACCCTCGCCGATTTCGATGTGGTCCGCATCCCCGTCGCGCTGAACGACCGCGAGCAGGCGACCTATGATCAGTGCAGCCGGCTCGTTCGCCATTTCCTCACGACCCGCCGTAAGGAAATCCCCGGCTATACGTGGCAGGATTTGTGCAAGGAGTCGGGCAAGGACCCGCAGGCCCGTCACGCCCAGAAGGCCTATTACCTCAAGCAATCCATCGAGGACCGCGCCGCCGAGAAGCTCCGCGTGCTGGAGGACCTCTTCCGGCTGCACTATGGTCAGCAAATCCTCGTCTTCGCCGGGTCCAACGCGATGGCGATCGAGGTCTCCCGGCGGTTCCTGGTGCCGACCATCTTATCGCACACGGCGAAGTGCGAGCGGCTGGCCGTCCTGGACGGGTTCGCCACGGGACGATTCCCCGTCCTCGTCGCCAATCGCGTCCTGGACGAGGGCGTGGACGTGCCGGAAGCCAAGGTGGCGGTCATTATCGGCGGGCAGGCGTCGACGCGCCAGGCCACCCAGCGGCTCGGTCGCGTCCTGCGCAGGTCCGGCAGCGCGCGAGCAACGCTGTACGAGGTGGTGTGCGAGGATACGAAGGAGGTCGAACGCTCCCGCAAGAGACGAAGAAGCGATGCTTACGAGCGAACTCTCCATCGTCGAGTATAGAGCCGGCCGGGCCATTCCCGACCGCCTGACCCGGAAGACGCATCGGCATTACCTCGACTATGCCGAGAAGATGCTCGGTGTCTACCGCAACGGCATCGGCCAGCAGCGCCGCTCCCTGCATCGCCGAATCGAGGCGATTTTCGCGGGCGAGCCCGACTGCCCCGTCCGCCGCATCCAGGCCTTCTGCAAGCTGCTCGACGACGCGAGCGTCTTTCGGGCCGATCCCGGCGGCCGGGCGGCCAGGCTCAGGCTGGATGTATTCTCAAAGGCGGCCCGTTTTCACCCGCTCGTCCAAGAGCCCGACCGCCTCTTCGAGCACAAGGAAGAAGAGACGAAGGTCCGTCTGGCGGATGAAATCGGCATGTCCTGGGACGAGATCGAGCAGGCCCTGTACGCGGACGTCATCGCGTTCCAGCAGCTTGAGAAGTTTCCCGGCTTCCCTGATCCGGGGGCGTTTCTGTCCCGCTACAACGTCGCTCAGCTCCAGGCGTGTCTCTACCGGGCCCAGAGCATGACCGTGACGGCAGGCAGTGACCTCAAGACCATCGTCCGCTATGCCAAGCTGGCCCGGCTGCTGCACGAGATTGTGCGGACCGGCCCGTCGCACTACCGGATCATCTTCTCCGGGCCGGCCTCGGTGCTGCGGGAGACGCGCCGCTATGGCGTGAATTTCGCCCGGTTCCTGCCCGCGTTGCTGTCCTGTAAGGGCTGGAAGATGACGGCCCTCCTGCAGACGCCCTGGAAAACGCCGGCTTATCTCACCGTATCCGACCGGGATCGGTTCACCAGTCATCTGCCGCCGCCGGAAGAATTCGACTCGGCCGTCGAGGAATCGCTCAGTGCCAAATTCGGACCCGGGCGCGATGGTTGGCAATTGATTCGCGAAGGCGACATCCTGCACGAGCACCAGACCACGTTCGTTCCGGATTTCACCTTCCGGCACAAGGACGGCACGCAAGTCTTTCTGGAGATTGTCGGCTTCTGGACGCCGGAATACCTGGCCCGCAAACGCGAGACCCTCCGCCGCTTCCGCCGGCACAGAATCCTGCTCGCCGTACCTGAAGGCTCCCTCCGCGAGGGTGCAATCATCAGCGAAACCACCCTGACCTACAAAACGGCCCTGAAGCTCCCGCCCCTGCTGGCCGCCCTGGAGGCCGCACGCCTCCGTAGGGGCGGGCCCCCGTGCCTGCCCTGATCCGATGCAACCGCAGAGGGCCGCAGAGGAAACACATTACCCGCCAAAGACGCGAACCACCCGCAAGGGCAGTAGATCAACTCCCGCCAAGACGCAGAGGACAGAGGGCAGAGGACACCGCCGTCATCAGACGGTAACAATGCGGGCGCGCCGGAAATTCGAGCTTGGCGCCTTTTTCTGAATATTTTTCGGTTTGTCGGACTTTCTTCTGGGGTACGCCGTGCCTGGATGACGCATTGGGTATAGAAGAAAACTGGGAGAAACCATGTGTTGCAGGAAATTCAGGAAGGCCGCGCCGGCGTTCGCCGTGCCGGCGGGTCCGAACGACGTGTGCGCTTCACCCGGACGGCAGGCTGACCCGCCAGGAAGGGTAAACGATAGATCATTGGACCGGAGGTACTCGCCATGAGGCAAATGAACCTAATGAAGGTTATGCGTCTAAGCTGCGTGGTTGCGATGCTGTGGAGTATACAACTGGCGGCGTTGGGAGCGGAGAGTGGCGTCACCCTGGTGATCAATGAGGTGATGGCGTCCAACGGTACGACGAAGGCGGACCCGCAGGGCCACTTCGACGACTGGATCGAGATCTACAATTACGGGGACGCACCTGTCGACACCGCCGGCATGTATGTGACGGACAACGGGGACAGCCCGACCAAGTGGCAGATTCCCGCGACTAATCCCGCCCTGACGACCATCGCTCCGCACGGGTATCAGCTGATCTGGGCGGATGGGGACACTCGGGATGAGGGGCTGCACGCAGGCTTTAAGCTCAGTTCCGGGGGAGAAGACGTGGCCTTGTTCGGCAGCGACGGCACGACCCCGATCGACAGCGTGACCTTTCCTGCCCTGTCCTGCGACGTTTCTTACGGCCGCTGCCCCGATGCCGGTGAGCAATGGCAATTCTTCGGCGTTGCCACGCCAGGGGCGCCAAACAAAGAGGGCTACGCCGGACTGGTCGGCGAGGTGGAGTTCAGCCACGGACACGGCTTCTACAGCGAGCCGTTCTCGGCCACTCTCACCTGTGCGACGCCGGACACGGTGATCTATTACACACTGGACGGCGAGGTGCCCGGCCCCACCTCGGGAACCACCTTCTCCGGGGTGGTCTATACAGGCCCCATCCGCGTCGAGAAGACCACCTGTCTGCGGGCGGCGGCGGTCAAGCAAGGCTGGAAACCCTCGGCCATCTGCACCCAGACCTATATCTTCGTGAGCGACGTGGTGACGCAGTCGCCCACCGGTGCAAAGCCCGGTCCGGGTTGGCCGGAGCCGAGAGCGGACAGTTCCGGCCTCTACCTGAACCCAGGGAGCCCCCAGACGATTGATTACGGCATGGACCCGGACGTGGTGGATGACGCCAGGTATAAGAACCTGATGGAAGATGCGCTGCTCTCGATTCCCTCGATCTCGCTGGTGACGAGCCTGAGCAACCTGTTCGATCCGCGCACGGGCATCTACGTCAATGCCCTGCAGGATGGACGCGACTGGGAGCGGCCGGCCTCCGTCGAGATGATTTACCCGGATGGAACCGAGGGGTTCCAGGTCGATGCGGGCCTGCGCATTCGCGGGGGTTACGGCCGCGGGGGAGATAATGCCAAGCACGGGTTCCGGCTGTTCTTCCGGTCCGAGTATAGCACGTCCGAGCTGCACTATCCCTTGTTCGAGGACGAGGGGGTCGATACGTTCGAAAAGATGGACCTGCGGACCGAGCAGAACTATTCCTGGGCGTACCGGGGCGATCAGGGCAACGACAACGGCAGCAAGAACACCATGCTGCGGGACATCTTCTCACGCGACCTGCAGGGGGCCACGGGACAACCCTATACGAGAAGCCGATACTACCATCTTTATCTCAACGGCCAATACTGGGGGATCTACCAGACGCAGGAGCGTTCCGAGGCCCGCTATGCGACCTCGTATTTCGGAGGCAGCAGCGAGGACTATGATGTGGCTAAAGTTGACTCCGGTCCCGGCCGGCCCTACACCATCTATACCACAGATGGCAACCTGGATGCCTACAACCGCCTGTGGCAAGCGGCCACGAAAGGCTTCGGCACGGACGCGCTCTACTACCGCGTGCAGGGGCTCAACCCGGACGGCACCCGCAATCCTGCCTACGAGCGACTTCTGGACGTTGACAACCTCATCGACTATATGATCTGCACATTTTACATGGGCGACATCGACGCGCCGATCTCCAATTTCCTCGGGAACACCGTTCCGAACAACTTCTATGCCCTCTACAACCGCACGACTCCCGACGGCTTCAAGTTCTTCCGGCATGATTCGGAGCATACCCTGTTCAACATCGGTGAGAATCGCACGGGTCCCTATCCCGCAGGCCAGCAGGCCCAGCATTTCAATCCCCAGTGGCTGCATCAGCAGCTCGCGGCCAACGCAGAGTATCGGATGCGTTTTGGGGACCGCGTCTACAAGCACTTCTTCAACGACGGCGTCATGACGCCGGCGGCCGCGGCCCGCCTCCTGCAGGCCCGCAAGGACACGATCGATCTGGCGATTATTGCGGAATCGGCCCGCTGGGGCGACACCAAGGTCCCTACGCCGCGGACAAAAGATGATGACTGGCTCCCCCAGGTCCGTTACCTGCTCGACGAGTACTTCCCCCAGCGGACGGGCATTGTCCTCGCCCAGCTCAAAGCCAAGGGCTGGTATCCGCCTATCGACACGCCGACGTTCAACCAGCATGGTGGAGCGGTCAACAATGGCTTCAACCTGGTCATGACAGCGCCTTTCGGGGACATCTACTACACGCTCGATGGTGCCGACCCCCGCCTGCCGCGCGGCGTCATCAATACCGCGCACGCGACACGATACGCCGGACCCGTCACTCTGACGCAGTCCACCCGCATCAGGGCGCGTGCGTTTTATGGCATGTGGAGTGCCATTCACGATGTGGTCTTTGCGGTCGGGCCGGTGGCCGAAAGTCTGCGGATCAGCGAGATCATGTATCATCCGGCCGATACGGGCAATCCCGATGACCCGAACACCGAGTACATCGAGCTGACGAATATCGGCAGCGAGGCAATCAATCTCAACCTTGCGCGGTTCAGCGATGGGATCGAGTTCACCTTCCCCAGCACCAAACTGGCTCCCGGTGGCCACTATCTGGTAGTCAAGGACATGGCGGCTTTCCCAGCCAGGTACGGCCCGGACCTGCCCATTGCGGGACAATACTCGGGCTCGCTGGCCAATGGCGGGGAGACTATCAAGCTGGTTGATGCGGCCGGACGGACGATCCAGAGCTTCAAGTACGAAGACGGTTGGTATGACAGTACCGATGGCGGCGGGCATTCCCTGACGGCTGTGGATCCGACAAACCCCGACCTGGAGGCGTGGTCCCAACAAACCGGCTGGCGCGCCAGCGCACGTCTGAACGGCTCCCCTGGCGCCACCGATGCATCCAATCCTTGAGCCGGCGTCCCCGTGGGAAACAAAAGTGCAGAAAGGGCCGGTTCTTCGGAAATAGATATCTCTGCAAATGCCTTGAACATGGAATCGGATGATTTCGCGGACTGGTCGGGAACCTTCGTAACAGGTAGACTACCCATAGCCGGTGTGTTGTGTGTGCTCTGTTCGGCCGGAAGAATCGCGGTGGCGTTGCGAAGGGCTCTGTCGTGCGGCGAATTATTCAAGACATCAAGGCGTTCAATCGGGAGCGGGATTGGGAAAAGTACCATTCGCCCAAGAACCTGTCCATGGCGCTGGCCGTGGAGACGGCCGAGCTCATGGAAGTTTTCCAATGGCTTACGGAGGAGCAGAGCCGCAGTCTGCCACCTGCCAAGAAGCAGGCTGTCGAGGAAGAGATTGGCGACGTCACCATACTCCTTTTGACCCTGGCCGACGAGTTGGGCGTGGACGTGCTGGAGGCCGCCCGCAAAAAGCTCGAACGCAACAAGCTGAAGTACCCCGCCGAGAAATCGCGCGGCCGGGCCGAAAAGTACAACGAGCTTGAACGGGAACCCGGCCCCATCCAGCCATAGTGGTCAGACATCGAATGTCCATATCTATCGCCTGGTCAAGCGTGCCGTTACTTCGAGTCGTTTCGCGCGTCCTCGTCGTCCAGGTGAAATTTGTGCAAGACCCGGTGGAAAATCGGAGAAAGCACGATCCCGACGGCGGACAGGAAGACAACGCCGCTGAATAAGGCGTACGCCGAGGCAAAGATTTTCGAGGGAGTGTCTGTCATAGGCGCGACCGGGCCCATGCCGGTCAAGATCATCGAGGCGTTCAGCACGGCATCGATCCACGCCAGTCGCACGATGTAATGATAGCCGAGGACGCCGATCGTTAACGCCACGGCGACAATCCCGAGGGTCAGCAGGAACGACAACACCATCCTTCTGACGAATCGCGGCCACGGCAGCAGCTTATCTTTCTTTCGCTCGAACATGCGCTCACCTGCATTTTGTCTGAAGTGCCGGTGCGCCTTGTGCGGCGGTCACTTCAGGTCGATGGTCAGGCCTTTCCGCGTTTTTTGCGCAATAGATATCGGAAAAACGAGGTCAATCCTGAGAATCTATATTCGCGATCGATGTAATTCTCCATGACATAGAACGCAAAGTAGTAGACCCGGGAGAATGCCCAGACCATGAGCAGCAGGAGAAAGGCCGTCATCAGAGTAGGGGCTTCCATCCAGACCAGAGCGAAGCAGCACACTCCAATGAACACGAACAGAATAGCCTTCAGGTACATCCACTTCGGGTTTTGCAGATCCATATGCCTTACCCTGTTAGTTCAATACCTGGTCGGGTAGGCAGCGGGAGAGAGCCGCCGATTTCCCCGGGCCAATGGGTGGCCGCCCCCGGGCATCCTCAGACATGACCACAGATCACCCATGAGCATCATTTCATAACATTGGGAGTACAACAGTCATCTCATCCTTGTCCTGTTTTCCGGCTTTGGTCGGCAGGCGGCTTTTGCGTCAATGCCTCTTGGAGCTTGTGGAGAATCTCCGGGGAGGGCACGTTGCGCTCCGATAGCACCAGAGACGCGAAATTGTCGGCCAGAATCTCTTCGGGGTGAATGATGTACTGCGTATTTCGGCCGACCTGCTCGAAGAAGCCGATGACTTGACTTTCTCTGACGAGCCGGGGCGGCTGACCCTGCGGCGCGGGCTTGAGGTTGGGCGAATCCCCTTCGCGCTCCACCAGGAGGAATTGGAACTGCATGTAGCGGAAGAAGTCGCCGCCGCGCTGAACGTCGTATTTCTCCGTCCGCGAAAAGAGGATGGGGACCGCCCAGACATCCGCGCCATCGACCTGCACACGGATGCAGTGATCGTTGGCGGGAGCGTCGGGATTGGTCAGCTTGCGGCTCCGGAGCGTCTCGGGAAATTCGATCTCGGTGCACTTCACAAAGCCGATGGCCGCATAAAGCCGCTCCCGCAAGTCGGGATTGCTGCGGGACAGGATATGGAAAAGCTCGTGGCAGATGAGTGTGGGGCTCAGCCCGCGGTTGGGTCCCAGCACGCTTCTCGGCAGGACCAGCGCTTCGCCGCGCGTGTACGGCACGCCGCCCTCTTCCTTGCCCGTGGTTTTCACCGCATAGATTACCTTGGGCCAGGGCAGTGCCAACCGGCCCAGCGGCGCCTGGAGACTGTCGAGGGCAGAGGTGAGTGAGGCCTTTTCGGCGTCGGTCCAGTCGAGCACGTTCTGGCCGACGAACTCCAGAAAGGCCTCCTCGGAGACGTCCCGGTCCGTTTTCACTCGGGCGGCACGGTCGAACGGGCTGAGCGCTCGGACGAAATTGTCGCGTGCCGTCAGGATTTTCTTGCCCTGCTCGGCCGTGGCGAACACGACGGCGCTGTCGCCACTGAGCTTGATCTGCGCGTGACCGGCTCCGACTATACCTAACACGAGTCCATATACCATGATTGACCTTCTCATACGTTTCTCCCGAATCAGTCCGGAATCGCCTTGCGATAGCTCTCGCTCTACGACAACGGTTTTCTCTTCTTGTCCCATCGCTCCCGGAGCCGCACGGAATCCAGGCCGAGGTATCTGCCTCTGGCCAGAGGATTGCGGCCGATGCATTCCATGCGCAGCGTGTGCTTGCCGGGCGCGAGTTTCAGGCTGCCCAGGTAGTTCTCCTTGACCTGGAGGGTCGGCGAATAGAAATCGTAGTCCGTAATTTTCTGTCCGACCACGTAGTCCGGGGGCTCGTGGATGTTCTTGCCGTCGAGGAAGATGCGGTAGATGCCGTACTCCTCGGCGTAGGTGAACCGCAGGATCAGCCCGCGGTACTCCTCCTTCTCAATATTGAACTCGACTTCGAGGACGGGCCGGTCGGCGGCGGGCATGAAACAGAGTTGGCCGTCGCCGGTCCAGTCATAGCCCTTCCGGAGCTCGAGCGCGCCGGGCGAGTGCTTGGCCGTCGGCAGCAGCGTTTTGCCTTCGATGATGATATCCAGATTGGGCAAGAGACGCTGGGCCAGGGGCGGCAGGGTCGTGAAGCGCTTCGGCTGACCCACCTGATACCAGAAGGCGACGGTCGCCATATCGTCCTCGCGCTCGACGTGGCCCTCGACCTTGCCCGTCGTTGTCTCGTCCTCGGTGATCCAGCCGGTGTGCTCGATCTCGAACCGCAGGGACTTGGTGAACCGTACCGGGTCGGCGATGTGCCAGCGGTAGAGGCAGTATTCCGTCCCCAGATTCTCGAAGTCGGTGCTCATGTAGGTGCAGCCGTAATAGGGGAACAGGCTCTCGCTGAGACCCCAGGCCATCAGGAAATAGTCCTCGGTGCCCGTGCCCTGAATGGTGGGCTTCTTGTCGCCGTCCACGTAGAACTTCGCGTCTCCTTCGCCGAACCAGAAAGGACTGCGCGAGCGCGCGGACAGGACCGTGCCGACGTAGTGGCCTTCACCCTCGGCGTCGAGGATCAGATAGTCGTGTCCCGTTTTCTCCGGAAACTCATTGCGGTACTGGGCACAGAAATACGCGGTTTTCTCGGGGAGCTTTTCGTCCTCGGTGTAGTCGATGTGATAATAGAAGCTGCGGACGTTCTTCTGGCCCTCGTTGGTGACCGTGATGAGTCCGCGTTTGTGAAACGGCATCGGCCAGTAGCAGTTATAGCCGTCGCCGCTTTCCGCCTGCACGGGGACCGAGCGGATCTCGCGTCGTAGTCCGAAACCGGCCCCAAAGAAATCGCCGAGCGGCGTTTCGACGGCCGGCTGTTTGCCGTCGTCCCAGTACATGCGCAGGACGATTTCATCCGGCCGGGCGGAGCCGCCCGCTTCGAGCCAGTTGGGGCGGGCTTCATTGAACGTCAGCCAGATGTGACGGATGACGGCGGGTCCCTTGATATCGGCCAGCACTTTCGTCTCGCCCGGAGCGATGTATCGGACCATGTCCCGGTTGCTGTTCGGGTCGGGGTTCGCGGAAGTCACCGCCCGCGCCCGCCCGGGCCGGACCCGCGCGAGGTCGGAGAGGTCCTGCCCCCGTGCCGACGGGGCAAGCCCCGCCCACGAGACCACAGAGAATGCCATGACGATCCATGATCCTGGTGCCCTGACCATAACTTCTCCTTCCTGCGAATCTGACCGGCGTCTTGTGCCTTGACTTCCGCGAACGCAGTCAAGCTGCGAATGCAAGATGCAAAAGCCAAGTGTGACTTCCGGCAGCGCGGAGTTTTGCGGCATTCTATCCGATTCTATCGGTTGCGAATTATCCATTTGGCCGAACACTCGCCCGTCCGCAAGTGACGGATGATGAATGATAAGAGAGCCGGGCCACGGGTCACTGTTTCTTGTTGGCCTCCCAAGTCGTTATCTCCGATGCTGCGGTGCTATTGTAACCGGAATCCTCGGGCTGAGCAAAGTCCAGCTCCCAGAATCCAAGTTGACCCAGGCGGCGGGGATTCCACGGCCCGACACCGCCGGGCCATCGGCCCAGAGGAGCCCAAACCCGGCCGCGAAGGGGCGACGCGTCATATTCGTAGCCGGATGTCTCGACTCGTCTGAAAATGCGCCATCAGGAGTCGGGTAGCAGCCTCCTGAAAGGCCAAAGACCTTGGGGATGGCTCTTTCGCTGCAGGGAAACCATCGGCAAGCTTGCGCTTGCCGCTGCCACCCGGTACCATTGATTCACGATCTGAGGATCAATAGCCTGAGTCATCGAGTATGCCGGCTGCCGCCGCCAAACTTGTTTGGGTCCCCACACGCGATGCTTCGCGTGTGGGAGCCCTTTGACGGTGCTCGTTCTGTCGGGGCAGACCCTCCGAAAGCCCACGGGCAAACGAGTCTGCCCATGCCACCCGGCGTTACGTCTTCTACGCTAAGTACGTACAGGCCGAAGGCCTTGGCGATGGGTCGTGCTTCGACGGATGCGGTGCATGGATTCGGGGTGAGTGGATTCGAACCACCGACCTCTTGGTCCCAAACCAAGCGCTCTAGCCAAACTGAGCTACACCCCGCCGGACGAACAGCCGGTGCAGGGTGCATTATACGAGCCCGCTGGGCCGAATGCAACAGCCAACGCCGCGGACGTGGACATTGCATGTTATGGGACGAAATGTCCGGCGGGACCGAAGGGTATAACACGCAAAAAAAGGTTGCATAAATTACGCGGACGCGGTAAAATACGTATCTTAGGGAACTAAGTTCGGGAGACTCAAGACGCGATTCGGCTCGCGTTTTGTGGGTATTGGAGAAGGTGATTATGGCTGGCATGTTCTACTCACTGAAAGAAGCGGCGGCACGGCTGGGCAAGACGGAAGACGAAGTGAGACAACTGGCCAAGGACGGCAAGCTGCGTGAGTTCCGCGACGGATCCAACCTGCTGTTCAAAATCGACGAGGTCAACGCTCTCCTGGCCGAGGGTGTGGAGGTCGATGCCGGTGCTCTGGAGCTGGACGAGACCTCTGCCGAGGTGTCCAAAGCCTTAGAGGAAGAGGCCGCCCCGGCCCTGGAGGACGATTCGGTCCCGGGTCTGGAGGAGGAGGCCGGCCCGGCGCTGGATGACTCGCTGGAAGAGGACATCTTCAAGCTGGATGAGGAAGCGGCGCCGGCGGCAGAGTTGGTCGAAGAAACTGACGCGACTTTCGGGTTGGACCTGGCCCCGGAAGCCGAGGGACAGGATACCGGCGGGACGACCGCCGAAGAAGAGCTGATCGTGACGGAAGAAGAGCAGCCCGCCGCAGAGGAGACCGCCGGCACGGGCGAGGAAATCTCCCTCGCTCAGGAAACCGGCGAGCCCGCCTCGGAGAGCGACATCACGGACATGGATACCGCACTGACCGGCGAGGGCGCCAACGTGCTGGGCGAGACGACGGGCGCCGACTATGATGTCACCGAGGATTCGATGGCGGAGACGGCCGGGCCCGCCGGCTCGAGCGCGGAAGCCTCTCTCGAGGAGATCGAAGGCGACGTGAACCTGGACAGCTTCGGCAGCGGCTCCGGCCTGCTGGACCTGTCGCTGCAGGCGGACGACACCTCGCTCGGGGGAATTCTCGACGAGATTTATACAGCCGAAGGCGGCGAGGGCGAGGCCGCGCCAGCCGAAGCCGAGGCTGGGGCCGAGGGCGAGGGTGGCGAGGAAGCCTCGTTTGAAGAGATCACGGCGGAGGCCGAGCACGCGACGCCGGAAGAGGAGACCACCTTGCCGGAACCGGTGGCGGTGATGCCGGCGGCGGCCCTCACTCCGGTCTATGCCGAGGCGGCCTCCGATACGCAGAGCAACGTTCTCGGCATGCTGCTGTTCCTGCCCCTGCTGGCCCTGCTGTACACGGCCATCGTGACAATCGCGGCCATGCGAAATGTCATGCCGTCGATCCTCAGCTCCATTCAGGGACTGGTCTGGTACTTGATGGGCGCGGCGATCGTGGCGACACTGATTGTCGTCGGGGCGTCCTTCGTGGTCGGGGGCGAGCGGGCCCCGAAGGCGGCCAAGCCGGCCATGGAAAAGATCAAGGCCGAAAAAGCGAAGAAAGAGAAAAAGGAAAAGTCCGCCAAAGAGACCAAGCCTGCGAAGGAGAAGAAGGGCTTTTCGCTCTTCGGCAAAAAGAAGGCCAAACCCGGCGAAGCCTAACCGCGCGCCACCAAAGGGGGCAGATGCGTGGATGGGTTGATGGGCCGACCACCTTTCCGCCAAGTAAACTCCTGCGCACGAATCTCTAACAGCTCGCGTTTGAGCCGTGTAGCCGACAGGGCGCGCACGGCACACCATTCTCCCTTCCACCCATCAGCAATCTCTCTTGGAAACATCCAGTCGGATAGGCGCCAAGCCGGGATTCAGTAGAACGTCCCTGGAATTCCATGGGGTTGGCGCCTCGTGGTTCCCCACGGCAAAGCAGGGTTTTCGGGCGAACAAACGCCACCCACGGGTCGTGTTATTGTATGGGGTTGGCCTGATCCACGGTATTTGGGACATACTTCCTTGTGTCGCGAGAATACGAGCGTACCAGCGGACGGAGGGCTTTCCTCCGCGCTATGGAGACTTGTATCATGGCGAAGAATCCGAGCGATAAGGGCAGCAGCAAGGCACGAACGCCGCGTCGTTCGCCCGGACAATTGAGTCCCGAGAATCATGAGAGGCAAAACGAATGAGGAACGTCTCTGAACGCGGTGCGAAAGAAGCGCCCAGGCACGGGATGCGAGATGTGGCGCTGCTTCTGCGGGGATGGCACCGCTTGCGATATTACGGCCTGGCCCTGCTTTTCGTGGCGGCAGCGGCAATCCTCCGCTGGGCACTGCCGGATGTGCTGGGCCCGACACCATTTTTGGCGTTCTACCTGGCATGGGTCGCCGCCGCCGCGTTCGGCGGGCTGGGACCGGGGCTGCTGGCGACGGCGGCCTCATGGCTGTGCGTGGACCTGCTGTTCGATCCTGCGGGCAACCTGATCAACTTCGCCGATCCGGCGACGATAGCCAGATTGGCGGTCCTCCTGGCCGGTGGACTGACCGTCAGCCTCGTCGCCGAGAAGATGCGGCGGGGACGAATCCACGAGCGCCGACAGGCGCGGGAAGTCGCCCTTGCCAAGCAGGAATGGGAGCGCACCTTCGACGCCGTTCCGGACCTCGTCGCCATTATCGATCCGCAGCACCGAATCCTCCGGGCCAACCGCGCGATGGCTGAGCATCTCGGCACGACCCCTGCGGGGTGCATCGGATTGACGTGTTACCGTTGCGTCCACAATCTGGACGAGCCGCCGGCGTACTGCCCGCACGCCCAGACCCTTGCCGACGGCCGCGAGCACGTCGCGGAGGTTTACGAGGAACGGCTCGGCGGGTACTTTCTCATCAGTTGTACCCCACTGGTCGACCAGCAGGGGCAGATGATTGCCAGCGTCCATGTGGCGCGGGATATCACGGAACGCAAGCAGGCGGAGGAGCGGCTGCGACACAGTGAGGAAGACCTGAAGCGGGCGCAAGCGGTGGCTCAGACCGGAAGCTGGCAGTTGAACGTCCGACGCAATGAGCTGCTCTGGTCCGACGAGACCTATCGCATCTTCGGCATCCCCACGGGAACGCCTATGACGTATGAGACGTTTCTCGCCGCCGTGCACCCGGAGGACCGGGAGTACGTGGACCGCAAGTGGACGGAGGCTCTTCGCGGCGAGCCCTACGACATCGAGCACAGGGTCCTCGTCGGCGGTGAGCTGAAGTGGGTGCGCGAGAAGGCCGAGCTGGAGTTCGACGAAAAGGAAAGGCTCCTCGGCGGATTCGGGACCGTGCAGGACGTCACCGCGCGCAAGCGGGACGAAGAGGCCTTGCGGGGGGCGAACGAACGCCTGCAGCAGCAGGCGGAAGAGCTGCAGACCCAGGCGGAGGAGCTGCAGGCGCAGGCCGAGGAACTGACAACCGCCAATGAAGAACTGCGGGACAGCGAGCAGGCTCTGCGCGAGAGCGAGGAACGGTTCCGGGCTGCCTATGAGCAGGCGGCCATCGGCATCGAAATGCTGGACCTCCAAGGGCATCTGCTGCAAGGCAACGGCAAGCTCAGTCGGATTCTCGGCTATAGCGAAGAGGAGCTCCGCCAGCGCACCTCTGCCCAGATCACCCATCCCGACGATCTACAGGGAGAATTGCCGTTGCTTCACAGACTCTTGGCAGGAGAGGTCCCCAGCTACAGCATCGAAAAGCGCTATATCCACAAAGACGGTCATCCTGTCTGGGTACGCCTCACCTCGTCTTTAGCTCGGACATCCAGCCCCTATCGCATCTCGATCATTGAGGATATCACCGACCACAGGCAGGCGGAAGAGGCGTTGCGCCAGAGTGAACGGCGCTTCCGGAGCACGTTCGAGAACGCCGCCATCGGGATTGCCCACGTCGCGCTGGAGGGACGAATCCAGGAGGTCAACGGTCGCTTCTGCGAGATCGCCGGCTATTCCTGTGAGGATGTCCTCGGCAGGACCTGCGAGGAGATCACCTTTGCCGACGACTGGAAAGCGGAGAAGGACCAGATTCAGCGTCTTCTGGACGGCGCGGTTGCTCACTACTCGATAGAGAAGCGTTACCTCCGCAGGGACGGCAGCCCCGTCTGGGTCAATCTGACCAGATCGATCCAACGAGATGACGAAGGCAGGGCGGAGTACTTCATCGTCCTTGTCGAGGACATCTCGGTGCGTAAGCGCGTGGAGGAGGCCCTGCGCGAGTTGACCGCGACACTGGAGAACAAGGTGGCTCAGCGAACGACGGAGTTGGAGCACCGGGCCCGACAGTTGCAGAAGCTCACCCTGGAGGTGTCCGAGGCGGAGGACCGCGAGCGTAGACATCTGGCGGAGATTCTGCATGACGATTTGCAGCAGGTGCTGGCGGCGGCGAAGTTCCATCTGAGCCTGTTGAGCAACCGGATCAAGCGCGACCCGTCACAGCATGCGGTGGCCGTTCAAATCGATCGCATGCTGAAAGACGCGATTGACAAATCCCGCAGCCTGTCCCACGAGCTCAGTCCGGCCGTGCTGCATCACAGCGATTTTGCCGGAACGCTCGGATGGCTGGCCAACCAGGTGCAGGCCAAGCATGGCTTGGTGGTCCACGTGGGTGCCTTCGGGGAAATCAAATTGCAGTCGGATGCGCTCAAAGGCCTTCTATACAAGGCCGCCCAGGAGATGCTGTTCAACGTGGTCAAGCATGCGCGGGCCAACGAGGCGAGGATTCGCGTCCGGCGTCTGGGCCGGTGTATCGGCCTGTCGGTGTCGGATCGAGGCCGCGGGTTCGACCTGCAGGAGCTGAAAGAAACGCACGGATTCGGTCTGCTGAGCATCCGGGAGCGCGTCGAGCTGCTCGGCGGTCACATGAAGATCAAAAGCGCCAAAGACAAAGGCAGCACGTTCTTTATCGTCGTGCCCGACGCCGAGCTCCACGAGGCAGATGTCGAGGTCGAGCCGAAGCCGAACGGTCGTGCGAGGCCGGAAAAACTCCCGCAAGGGGAAGAGAAACGCCGCCTGCGCGTGTTGCTGGCGGACGATCACGAGATCGTACGCGAGGGCTTGACGTCGCTGCTCCGGGAAGAGTCCGGCATCGAAGTGGTCGGCGCGGCGGCCAATGGCCGCGAGGCGGTGGATCTGGCCAGTCAGCTTCGGCCGGATGTGGTGATTATGGATGTGGCCCTGCCCTTGATGAGCGGAGATGAAGCCACCCGTCAGATCAAGAGACATCTGCCGGACATACGAATTGTGGCGCTGTCCATGTACGAGGAACCCGAGGTGGTCGAGAGGATGCGCCTGGCCGGGGCCGAGAGTTACGTGCTCAAGACCGCCCCGTCCGAAGAGTTGTTGGCCGCCATTCGCGGTGAGGAGCCGGGCCGGTAAGAGAGATCGGGATACCCGAGGTCGCACGGGCAACGGAGTTGCCCATCCTGCAAGTCTCGGTGACCTCCGGGTTCTCGATGGCAGAGAAAGGAATTCGGTGGGGTAAGCCCCCTGTCCTTGCCTGCGTCGGCGTGCCTCGGCGTCTTTGTACGTTGAAAGTGCGGTCTCGCCCGTGACGATGAAACACCGCTTCTTCCCAAGCGTACCATAATAACAATGGCAATTCGATCCGGTTGGTGGTATTTTTTGCTGGTTCCACGGCCCGCGGTTGCGGCGGGCGGACCAGCGTTGCGATAAGGAAATCCATTGTGCAGACAAGTCTCAAGGGCAAGCTGACGGAACGAGCGAGCTTCGTGGTTCTCGCGGAGCTGACGGGCGGCCCGGGGTTCAGCTTCGATCCGATTGAGAAATTCCTCAAGGCCCGGCTGGAGAAGCCGGACGCCGTACCGGCACCGTTCGACTTGGCGGCGATTACGCTGCCTCAGAGTCCCGGCGGCGTGGCCAATATCGAGCCGGCGAGCGTCATCCACTTCCTGCAAACAAGAGAGCTTCTGGTCGGCTTGGATGTCGTACCGCACGTTACCTGTAAGGATATGAACAGCGATGCCATTGTCAGCTCGCTGATGGGCCACAGGAAAGCGGGCATCGAAAGCATTCTCGCGCTCACGGGCGACCAGCCCACCAAAGCGGCGGGCGTCTTCGAGCTTGAGTCGCTCGGCCTGCTGCGGCTGATCCAGCGGCTCAATCAGGATGCCTATATCCAGGCGCGGCCCCAAGCCCTCAAGGACGTCCATCCCTTCTTTCCGGGGGCCGCCGTCTCGCCGTTCAAATACACCGAAGCGTCGCAGATGCAGCAGTACTACAAAATGGAAAAGAAGATTGCCTGCGGCGCGGAATTCCTGATTACCCAGGTCGGCTGGGACTGGCGTAAGTCGCTCGAACTGTTCCTGTATATGAAGGAAACCGGCCTGGCGGTCCCAGTGCTCGGAAACGTGTACCTGCTCGGCACGTTGACGCCGGCGCCGCGCCTGATGCACGACGGCAAGCTGCCCGGCTGCTTCGTCAGCGACGAGCTGTTGGCGAGGGTCAACTCCGAGCGCCTCGACGACCATCTGGAGCGGGCGGCGCAGCAGGTCGCCATGTACAAGGCCCTGGGTGCGGCCGGTGTGGACCTCGGCGGCGTTCCTGACTTCGATCTGTTCACCCGCATCCTCCAGCGGGCCGCCGAAATCGGCGCCGACTGGGAGCCGTTCAAAGACAATCTCCACTGGCCGCCTCGATGGGAGGACAGAGGACAGAGGACGGAGGACGGAGGCGCGACGGCGGCAAATCCGCAATCCGCAGTCCGCAATCCGCAATCGAAGAGCGTGTTTTACCTGTACGACGAGTCCGGCAAGAGAGTCGGCCTCTCGAGGCCCCGCCCTACGTTCAGGAAGCGGTTCTTCGATTTCTCGCATCGGGCCTTCCTGGACCCGCAGCACGCCGGTTTTCACGCGTTTCGCAAGACGATGAGAGTCCTCGGAACCGGCAAGGGCAAGGGTGCCGTCTACAAACTGTTCAACAGCAGCGAGAAGGCGTTCAAATATCTGGCGTTCGAGTGCGAGGAGTGCGGCGACTGCTTCCTGCCGGAGAACTTCGGCCTGTGCACCATCGGCGGCTGCGAAAAAGGGATGGACAACGCCCCCTGCGGCGACGCCACCGTCGATGGCCGGTGCGGCAACAATCTCGATCGCCTCTGCATCAGCGAGCGCATTTATGAAGCCGCCGCCTCAGAGGGTGGCAGCGGGGCCCCCCAAACGCGAAATTGGGCGTTTGGGGACCCCAATGTCAAGGCCGAAGGCCTTGGCGATGGCCGGACCCATCATGCGCCAGACCACCCCCAAGCTGCGCTTGAGGGTGCCACCCACTCTCTCGCGATGCGCCCGAACTCGGGGCGTGAGCGCCTGCGAACAACGATCAACAAGCCGCGCAATCCGGCCCTCGAACATACCTCATCCATCATCAACTACCTGTTCGGGAGAGACCATACAATGAAGGCCCCATTTATCGCCATCGGTGAGGCGATCCACGCCTCCATTCCCAAGACGGGCAAAATCATGAAGGAACTGCACGAGCTGGGCCTCGGTGCGTATTCCACGCCGAGCGGCCCGCTCGACTACATCAAAGCCCTGATCGAGTCGCAGGCCGACGAGGGCGCGGACTACATCGCGGTCAATCTCGACGCGTTTGGCGAGGACAATCCGCAGCAGGCGGTGGATATGATGACCGAGTACGTCAAGCTCGCGCGAAAGTGGGGTCGCGGCGTCCCCATCTGCGTGGACAGCAGCAACGACGACGTCCTGACCGCCGGCCTCAAAGAGTGGTACAATCCGGAATCTGAAATCCGAAATTCGAAATCCGAAATCCGAAGGCCCCCTCTCATCAATTCCGTCAAAGTCTACACGATGGACAGAATTCTGCCTCTGAGGAAGGATTACGATTTTTCGTTCGTCGGCCTGCTGGTCAGCGAGGAGAGATCGACCGGCCCCGGCGGGTCGCACTCGGTCGATGAGCTGTACGGCCTGGCGAAACAGATCTTCGAGCGGGCGGTCGGCCACTACGGCTTTCGGCCCGAGCAGATTCTCTTCGACTCGACGGTCTTTCCCCTGGCCATCGACATGCCCATGGAGCCGGGCGTGCCGGGTTACACGTACCGGACATTCGAGACCATCAAAAGAATCAAAAGCGACCCGCAGATGAAGGGCGTGCACTGCTCGCTGGGCATCAGCAACTGCGTGCGCGACCTGCCGGCCCGCAAGGTCGGCGTCTGCCGGGCGTACATGGCCAAGGCGATGGCGTACGGCCTGGACGCCGCCATCGTCAACATGTCGCACCAGTACGGCTCGGTCGCGCTGGCTCCCGAGCTGCTTGCCCTCATCGACGCCTACGCTCACATGGATGGCTCCATGGAGAGAATGACCAAAGCCATGGAGCTGATGGGCCAGTTCTGCCGCGAAAACCGAAAATCAACCTGATGAGACGGACAGGGGAAGCGCATATGCGCGAACGCTGTCATTCCCGCGCAGGCGGGAATCCAGTCGAAATCTCACGGCACAAAGCCCGGATGAAAGCCCAAGGCGTTTATCGCTTGGCGGGTACCAGCGGAGAGGGCTCTTCATAGTCCCTCATGCTAGCAACCGCTTCTCCACCTAATCCCGAACCCCGCAAACCTGATCCCCTCTCTCCTGCCTTTTCACTTTTTCCTTATCCCGCCTCCCCCTCCAGCCGATAAAACCCGCGGCGGTGAATTCTTGCATCCTTGATGAGACCAGCAGAGTGTCGATTGTGAGGGATTGGTCCGGCCCACGCATTGAAGACTATCTCTGGTGAACTCAAAGGGCGAAAAGGAAGTTGGCTTTGCAGGAGTGCGAGCGATTGAAGGACTTGGTTGCAGAGTGAGAGTGGTCTGAGGGGCTATTCAGATTGGTTCCGTGAGAGTCGTGGCGCAACAGAGGTCTTGATGGGACAAGCCAAGACAAAATCAAGCACGCGGGTTTGCCCGGATTCCGCTACGCACATCACCATCGTTCTTGGCACGGTGTTGGTTCTTGGCTTTCTCTGGAGAGCAAATTGGAGGTTGGCATTACTTGCAGTGTTGCCTGTGTATCTCGGTCTACTGAATCTCGTCAGGTTCCTGACCCCGCCGCCACTTTCCTCCGCGCGCAAACGAAGAACTCCACGCCAATCGCGTAGACCTGCTCCAGAAGACGACACAGAGCCCTCCAAAAAAGTGCCAAAGCGCCGTTCGAGCGGAGCAGTCGGCAAACGCTCACGACCCTCGACAAAAAGGACGCAGGCCCACACTCCTGGGATTGAGACAAGAGAGAGTCCTGGGACGAGCCTCCCAGAAGTCCATTCGCGCAGAATGAAGAAGAAACGTAAAGGGGATCGATCCCGAAGGGACTGCTACGCATACCTAGACATCGAGACAACGGGATTCAGTAGCCGTTGTTCGGACTTGACGGTGGTCGGCGTGGCACTCATGGAGGGTGCGCGTCATCAATTCGGGCAGCTTTTCGGTGAGCACATCACTGCCGACAAAGTGCTTCGTCTGCTCGAAGGAGCAGACCGAATCTACACCTATAACGGAAGCGGGTTCGATCTGCCCTTTATTGAGGGCAGTCTCGGCCTTGACCTGTGCAGGCATTTCTCCCATAAAGATCTCAAGTTCGATTGCTGGGACAAGGGTTTGAAGGGAGGCCTAAAAGAGGTCGAGAGAAAGCTGGGCATTGAGCGGACACTGGCAGATGTTGATGGACAGATGGCTGTACAGTTGTGGTGGGACTACGTAAACAATCATAATCTCGAAGCTCTGAGGATGCTGCTGGAGTACAATAAAGAGGATGTTATGAATCTCCATATTCTCAGAGAGAAGCTCGGTGTGAACTAAGCTCAAAGAGAGGGCACTACGGGCAGCCATGTACTGTGGACGGTGGGCAATGATGGTGCACCCAAGAACCCATTGGGACGGCTGTAGCATCGTCTGTGAGGGAGGCGATAGAACACGAGTGTCAAAGTTGAGAGGCAGCAACGATGGAGTTTCGAACATCACAGCGGTTTCGATTGTCAGGAGAAGAGCAAAGGCTCCTCGAATGGCTCTGCGAGCAATACCAGGGTGGCGAGCAGACCGTCACTTTTCAGACGGGAGGCCAATGCGAGGATGAGCGGCTCAAGCAATTAGAAATGAGCCTAAGCAATGTGGAGACCGTTGCGAAGCGTCTCGAAGCGTGGGGACGTGAGCATTGGAATATAAGCCCTAAATGGGGGAGCGGAACCCCTCCTGTACGGGTAGAGCGCGACAAGAATGAGCTTCGTTTGATGATGGCACCGCAAATAACGGATATTTGCGGTGCCTATAAGGCTTGGCTTGGGGGCCAGCAGCGAGAACAAGAATAGCGTATCCGCGCAAACGATACACAATTGGAGGCCTGCATATGGAACAGGTCGAAGTCCGGGAAGGTGCGAGGCGTCAACATAGGGTGATCTCATTGTTCTGTGTCGTCCAGTGCTGGTTGCGCGGATGGGATGGGGTTCGTATTGACCGCGATCAACTTGAACGGCTTCTGGGTCTTCAGAAATTCAAGCAGACGCGCATCGACTGGATGAATGAAGATTTCTGGGAGCTTTTCCCCTACCGCATGAATGTCTACGATGACGTGCGTCGCGACTTTTTCTGGTCGATCAGGTTATCGCGTCGTCCTTTTGATGAGAATCCCGTAGTTGAAATGTTCGAGATGTGGGAGCAGGCGCGTCAAGAGCACTTTACGGGTCTCTACGAGGGACTACGTCCGTTCCTTGCGGATGGGGGAAACAACGACGAGCGCCTCCTCAGCTCGTATCTGTCGTTGTCGGTGCAAGGGCAAATCTCGCCCCGTTCTGTCCCACCAGTTGCCCAGCAGAGGGATGGCGGTGACGAGGAAACGAAACGGGCAGTCCAGATAGTATTCGAGCCGAGGGATTGTCTTATCCGGGATTTTCCCGTTGATTAGTGATTAGGGGGATGGGGGTTGGCTGCGATCGTTACATCCTTGTTTCAGATTCGATAGCGGGATCGGTTTGGGCCCTTCACTTTCCTTTCTCCGAGCCAGCGGAGGAACTTGAGGTACTTCTCGCCTTTGGCGCGTCCCGCCGCTTGCTTTGTCTGGATCAGGTTCAACGAACTGCTCAAGGGATCCACCTGCCAGAGCTTTGCGTTTTGCCTGCTGCTTTGGCCGCCTCGTGGCGGCGGATGACAGGGCTGTCGCGGACTGGTATAATGGACGCCGATAGAGGGCTGAACTATGGTGACCACGACACAACAGAAAGAGCAGATCAAACGGGATTTGGCTGCCTGTCTGAGCCGGAAGAGGGAAGTCCGCAAGGTGGTCATCTATGAGCGATGAGGCATCGGCGTGGTTGCAATACGCCCGTGAGAATCTGCTGGTCGGTGTCACAGCCACGCGCTGGCGGCGGTGAGGTAGAAGAGCAGGGTGAGGATGTCGGCCAAGGCGAGGGTCACGGGGCCGGCGGCGATCTTGGGGTCCAGACGCAAGGCGTGCAGCAGCGTCGGGACGCTGAGGCCAATGAAGCAGGCGGAACACAGCGACAGCACGATGCTGGCGCCGATGACCAGCGCGGGCGCTGCCTCGTGGCGCCAGAGGACAACGAAGAGAGCGACCAGACTGCCGGAGGCGATGCCGAGCAGGGCGGCCGTGGCCAGCTCTCGGCGCAGCGTCTGGAGGTACCAGCGGAATTGCGGCCGGGTCGCGCGCAGGGCCTGGATGGTCACGGTCATCGACTGGCTGCTCACGCTGTCGCCCAGCCCGAGAATCAGCGTCAGGAAAAACGTCAGGACGATGCTCTTGGCCAACGTGACTTCGAACACGCCGGCCAGCAGGGCGCAGAACACGCCGCTGCTGATGGTCGCCAGCAGCCAGGGGAATCGGTAACGAAACACCCGCGTCGGCGACGCATCGCGGACCTCGGACACGCGAAAGCCGAGGATCTCGAACACCTCGTCCGTCTGCTGGCGCTCGGCGATATCGAAGACCTGATCGGTAAACATGCTTACGTCCACGGTCCCCACCAGGTGCTGCTGTTCATCCACGACCGGGAAGGCGAGGAATTTGTGCAGGACGAAGAACTCGCAGGCTTCGAGAACCGTCGCCGTATGCGGAATGGTGATCACGTGACGAACCATGATACGGGAGAGCCGCTCTTGCAGCTCCGCGGTGAGCAGCCGACGGGTGGGCACGACACCCACGAGCCGATCCTCCGCATCCACGATGTAGAAGTAGACGATTCGCTCGCCGATCTCGCGCCGGCGAATGGCGTCCAGGGCCTCCTGCACCGTCAGGTCTTGTCGCAGGACGGCAAAGTCCTTGCGTGCGACAGCCGTAACCGGCTGATCCGAATGTGCCGCGTACTCAGTCATACAGCCGCGCCACCTTACACACGGAAGGCCCCCATGTCAAAGAATTGGGGATTTCGATCTGTAGATTCGAGTTGCCGGGCGCCTCGTCTTGGCTCGTACATATCTGACTGGGGCAATCACGGACCCTCTGCCTGTCATTTCGAGCGTAACGAAGTGAAGTCGAGAAATCTGCCTCCGAATATTGCATGTCCAGCGCTTGCGCGCACGTCCCCTCGGTTAAATCCGTTCGTAGTGCAGTTTACGAGAGTTTCGCCGCGGATCCTGGACACCTTTCACTCGCGGCCAGATTTCTCCGCGCGGCCTTCGGCCTTGGTCGAAATG
>Ga0315281_10001539_pt1 | contig 34157 bp, 36 predicted proteins | sample YL17G07_0_MG_FD_204540 | JGI IMG/M metagenome (GOLD analysis project Ga0315281, IMG submission 204540) | Sediment microbial communities from Yellowstone Lake, YNP, Wyoming, USA - YL17G07_0 | ecosystem: Environmental > Aquatic > Freshwater > Lake > Sediment | place: USA: Wyoming | collected...
GGCGGAATTTTGCTACCGCTTCAACCGGCGCTTCTGGGAACCCCAAATGTTTAACCGGATGATCACTGCGTGTCTTAATGCTCAAACCGTTACCTTTTCGGAGCTAAGGCAATAAGCGTTTAAAATATTAGATGCCAAATTAACATACATTAAAAATATATCAAATAATATTTCTATTAGTTTAGATGATACTTCATCATTTATAGAATTGGATTTTGATTATATAGATAAAGATGATGGCTTTATATTACAGATTTTTCACACTGGCACTTCCTGTGGTGATGTTGAGATATTAGGAAAATTTATTAATAGCAATAAAATTACTAGAAAAGACCTTGGAGCAAGAATGCATTTTAATATACCTATATTATTTTTGAGTTCTTTAATTGGAATATTAGCGATATTTTTTATAGCTGTTTTATATAAAGGAACAAGCCCGCAAATTATATTATTAATGAAAGGCGCGATAGCTTTTTGTTTCGGGTTTTTAACTTCCATATTCACCTTATCTTTTTATAACTTCTTTAGAAAAGGTCCTAATCTTCCAAAAGAATTTGAAGCTTTTGGAGGCAAATTATTATTTTAATTTAAAAATTGCTTTATGAAATGGTGCGACCTCACTTGTGAACATGCCTCTTTCCCCCAGGTTGCCGCCGTGGATGGCGCCGGGTCGTGCCGGACCTTTAAGGCCCTCCATTGCGCCCGGCTCAAGCGGCTGGTGCACCAGAACGCCCCCTGTCCCTGCCAAGAGAAAACCGATCCGGGTGCAGAGCAGAAAAATTAAAGTATTGTTCCCCTGATGTCGTTCGGTAAGGTGGAAGGAAACAAGTACGGGGCCCGATGTGAGAGATACGGCCGCTGGCTGGAAGTGCGGCCGCAGCCGGGGGAGGCCGGCGGTTACTTCATAGAGTGGCGGGCCTCGTTTTCCTGCTGCGGCCAGGAGCAAACCGCCACCTTTGCCCTGGAAAAAGATGAAATTGATTCTCATTGAAGCCGTCGGTCTCCTATTTCCTGCCAAAGCGAGACCTCTGGAAAAGTCATCAACCTGTCATTCTGAGGGCGCGAAGCGACCCAAGAACCTCTAAGAAGCGAGATTCTTCGCGGCGCTCAGAACGACAAACGGGAGGTTGTATGACTCTCAAATCGCTTTTTCAAAGATTCCCTACCTGCTATAATCCCCAAAAAATTAACGGAAAGGCCGCTAAATGACCGTACTCTACATCCTCCTGGGCGTTATCGGGCTCCTGCTCCTGGGCGCGGTGGTGATTTACAACCGGCTGGTGACCAACAAAAACCTGGTGGCCGAGGGCTGGAGCGGCATCGACGTGCAGCTCAAGCGCCGGGCTGACCTCATCCCCAACCTCATCGAAACGGTGAAGGGCTACATGGGCCACGAGCGGGGCGTCCTGGAGAAGGTCACCGAGCTCAGGGCCCAAAGCCTCAAAGCCACCGGGGTGGGCGACAAGGCCCGGGCCGAAGGGGCCCTGGGCGCCGCCCTGGGGAACCTCTTCGCGGTGGCCGAAAATTACCCCGACTTGAAGGCCTCCCAAAACTTCATCCAGTTGCAGCAGTCCCTGGCCGACATCGAGGACCAGATCCAGCTGGCCCGGCGCTATTACAACGGCGCCGCCCGGAACCTGAACATCCTCATCGGTTCCTTCCCCAGCAACCTGGTGGCCCAGAACTTCGGCTTCACGCCGGTGGAATACTTCGAAATCGAAGAGCCGGGCGAGCGGGCGGTGCCCAAAGTGAGCTTTCCCTAGTATTTATTACTCGGAGCGGAAAATAAGTTACATCCAAATGGGCACAAGGGCACGGCACGCCGTGCCCCTACGGGTCAGAATGTAACCCCTTTTATGCTCCGAGTAATAATTGCAGAAGGCAGCGCATGATAAACAGGCCCTGTTATTCCCCCCTTTGAAAAAGGGGGGGGGTAGGGGGGATTTATAGTAACCCATTTGAAATCCCCCTAAATCCCCCTTTAAGAAAGGGGGATTTTCTCTTCGATGGTTATGATGCTTATATTATTATGGGCAATTTACGCAACTAACTACTAGCAAGTTTGGAGTTGGTCCCATGACCCTGGTTGAAGGAAATTTGCCATGAAGATGCCTAACCACTTTATTTCAAGAGTTTTTAAGATCACCGCGGTCCTGGCCTTGCTGGCCGTTCCGGGTTTACTCCAGGCAGCCCCCCTTCAGGCTAATTCTCGCCGCATCCTCCATTTTCAAAGCCACATTGTGGTCAATCCCGACTCCTCCATGACGGTGAGCGAAACCATCACCTACGAGACCGGGGTGCGTAAGCGTGGCATCGTCCGGGACTTCCCCACCACCTACCGGGATTCTCATGGCAACACCGTCAAAGTGGGCTTCCAGGTGCTGGAGGTCCGGCGGGACGACCACCCGGAGCCCTATCATATCAAGGCCGCGACCAATGGCGAGAGGATCTACATAGGGAAAGAAGACCACTATCTCTCCCCGGGAGTCTATACCTACACCATCAAGTACCGGACCGATCGGCAGTTGGGATTTTTTGAGGGACACGATGAGCTCTACTGGAATGTCACCGGCAACGCCTGGGATTTTCCCATTGAGGAGGCGGAAGCGCTCATCGAGCTGCCTGCCGGAGCCAAGGTGCTCAATTATGCGGCCTATACCGGTCGCCAGGGGGAACGGGGTCAGGCCTTCACCGCCCGGGCCGGGGAAAATGACATCCAGTTTAAAACCACCCTGTCGTTGTATCCGGGCCAGGGTTTGACGGTGGTGGTGGCCTGGCCCAAAGGGGTGGTGCAGGCCCCCTCGGGTCTGGTCAAAACCAGCTTTTTCCTCAGGGACAACCTGAGCGTGGCGGTGGGACTGCTGGGCCTGCTCCTGGTACTGGGTTACTACCTCTATATCTGGTCCAAACATGGCCGGGATCCGGCTCCTGGCACTATTATCCCGCTGTTTGCGCCGCCCAAGGATTTTTCCCCGGCCGGAGTGCGGTTCCTCATGGAGGAGGGGTTCGACAACAAGGCCATGGCCGCGGCGGTGGTGAATATGGCGGTAAAAGGCTATCTCACCATCCAGGAAAAAGCTGAGGGGTCGTTGTTCAAAAGCCGCACCTATACCCTCCGCAAGAAAGACGGCGCGCCAGACACTCTTTCCAACGACGAGGCCCTGGCGGCTTCCCGTCTGTTTTCCCAGGGGGATGCCATTGAGCTGAAAAGCGAGAACCACACCGCCATCAAAGAAGCCCTGGAAGCCATGAAAGACAACCTCCGGGCCAAAATGGAGAAGGTCTTTTTTGTTACCAACCGGGACTACTTTATCACCGGCGCAGTTCTATCCTTGGTGATTCTGGGAATTATTGTTCTGGCTTCTCCGAGAAAGGTGGAGGCCGTTTTTTCCGCCATCTGGCTCACGGCCTGGACGGTGGGCTGCGCCTTCCTGGCGGTCCTGGTGTACCGCAAATGGCTGGCCGCCCGGGGCGGGGGCTTCGGCAAAGTCCTGGGCGCCCTGGCCATCACCCTGTTTGCCTTGCCTTTCTTTATCTTTGAGGTGGTGGGAGTGGGTTTCTTGAGTGTGGCCATCTCGCCGGTGGCCGCCCTCTGCTTTGGCGCCATGGTGTTCGCCAACCCGCTGTTCTACTATCTGCTGAAAGCCCCGACCCTGGCCGGCCGCCGCCTCATGGACCAGGTCGAAGGATTTAAGCTCTATCTGTCGGTGGCCGAAAAAGAGCGCCTCAACCTGCTCAACCCGCCGGAAAGGACCCCGGAGCTGTTCGAAAAATATCTGCCTTACGCCCTGGCCCTGGATGTGGAAGTGCAGTGGACCGAACAGTTCGCCCAGGTTTTGGCCCAGGCGGGAGAAGCCGGCAGGGCCTATTCCCCCACCTGGTATTCCGGGAGTTCCTGGGACAGCTTTGGTTCCAGCAGTTTCACTTCCGATCTGGGCAGGAGCTTCTCCGACGCCATCTCCTCCTCTTCCTCCCCGCCCGGCTCCGACTCAGGCTTTGGCGGCGGGGGTGGCTCCGGGGGCGGTGGCGGTGGGGGCGGTGGCGGCGACTGGTAAGCGGGTGGAGGTCAAGTGATTCTGGGGGAGGGGGCCAGGGGCGCATAGCCCCTGGCCCCTCCCCTCAACTTCCTACTGCACGATCACAATCCCCGCCAGGGTGCCTTTGGGCAGCTTCAGGGTAGTTCCTCTCCCGTCAGGGCCTTGAGGGCCTGGAGGTAGCGGGCCCGGGTGTTGGCGATGACTTCGGGGGGCAGCGGCGGCGGCGGGGGCAACTTGTTCCAGCCCAGGGACTCCAGGTAGTCCCGGAGGTACTGCTTGTCGTAGCTCTTCTGGGGGCCGCCGGGCTGGTAATCCTCCTGAGGCCAGAAGCGGGAGGAGTCCGGGGTCAGGACCTCGTCGATGAGGATTAGCGCCCCGTCCGCCAGGCCGAACTCGAACTTGGTGTCCGCCAGGATGATGCCCCGGGGCTCGGCCCACTCCTGGGCCCGGCGGTACAGGGCCAGGCTCAGGTCCCGCACCTGGGTGGCCAGGTCGGCCCCCACGGTGGCCGCCATCTGGGCGAAGGAGATGTTCTCGTCATGGGTCCCCAGCTCGGCCTTGGTGGAGGGGGTGAAGACGGGCTCGGGCAGGCGGGCCGACTCCACCAGGCCGGCAGGGAGCGCCAGGCCCCCGATGGCGCCGGTTTTCTGGTACTCCACCCAGCCAGACCCTGACAAAAAACCCCGGACGATGCATTCCACCGGCAGGGGCCGGCACTTCTTCACCAGCATGGTGCGGCCTTGCAGCAGGTCCCGGTGGGGGGCGCAGGCCGGCGGGAAGTCGTCCACCTTGAGAGAAATCACGTGGTTGGGGGTGAGGTCCGCCAGGTGCCGGAACCAGAAGGCGGACAATTGCGTCAAGATGCGGCCCTTGTCGGGGATGGGCTCGTTCATCACCACGTCGAAGGCGGAGACGCGGTCCGTGGCCACCAGCAGCAGCCTGTCGCCCAGGTCGTAGATGTCGCGCACCTTGCCCTGGTGCCGGGGGCCCAGCCCGGAGAGGGCGGTGGTCATCACCGCGGCGGTCATCTGGCCGGCCTCCGGGAAAGGGAAGCCCCGGTTTTCTTGGTAGCTTTGCTAGTCGTCATCTTCATAACCTTGGGAGTGATCTTCTCCTGCTCTTGGATATGGCGGGCCGCGTCTTCCGCGGCCTTGGCGCCGGTGATGGGGCCCACCTGCACCTGGTACAGGGTTTTGCCGGCGGTGGTGCGGCGAAGGATGCGGGCCCGGTAATTCCGGGCCTTAAGCCGTGTCAGCAAAGCCTGGGCCTGCTTCTGGCCGGCGTAAGTGGCGACCAGCAGCAGGTAACGCTCCTGGCCGGCGGCCTTGGCTTCGGGTGAGGCGGCGGTGGCGGCGGCAGGCGGGGCCGGCCCGACGTCACGTTTGACGGCTGACGCCGGGGCCCTGGGTGCTTCGCTTTCCACCAGGGGCGGGCCGCCCCCCGCGGCAGGCAGCTGCACGGGCGCGGCCACGGTGGCCGGCGCCGGAGGCGGCGGCGTCGCGGCCCGGCGGGCCGTTTTCAGCCCCCCGATGGCCACCGCGATGATGAGGACGGCCAGGCCCAGCCCCCACCAGAGACGGCGGGGGGCCGCTTTCAGGGTTTGCCAGGAGGCCTGGGCTCCCGCCCCCGCCTTCTTCCCCAAAGGTTTGCCGGCTTCCCGGAGCTTGCCCAGGAGGGCCCCGGCCTGGGCCGCGGCTTGCCGCACTCGCGGCGGTCGCTCTTCCTCCCAGGGAGGAAACAGTTGGCGCCCCGGCCGCATCTGCTCCCGGACCTGGCGCAACTGGGCCAAAAAGGCCCCGGCGTCGGCAAAGCGCTCCTCGGGGTCCACCGCCAGGCATTGCAGCAGGAAATTCTGCAGGGGCATGGGAATCTCCTCCAGGTCCACTGGCAGGGTTTCCAGGCGATAAGGGAAAGGTTCGTCGAAGGTCAAAGGATAGGGCAGGCTGCCGGCCACCAGGCGAAAGCCCAGGACCCCCAGGGAAAAGACATTGCCGGCGGCGGTGGTGGGGTCCCCGTGGATGACTTCCGGGGGATCATAGGCCTTGAGCTCCAGGTGCATGGCCTGGTCGCCATCGGCCGGCGGAAAGGCAAAATTGGCTAGCCTGATTTCTTCCCCCTCAAGCAGAATATGAAGCGGGCTGAGGGAGCGATGGGCTATCCCCTGCTGATGAGCCAGGGCCAGGGCCTGGGCCGTTTGCTCCAGCAGTTGCAAAGCCTGGGGCAGGGTGAAGCGGTGCTTCCGGGTTAGCCGGGCCAGCAGGGTCTCTCCCGGGAAAGGCTCCTGCACCAGGTAAAGGACGGTGTCGGTCTTTCCCAGGTAGAAGACCCCCAGGATCTGGGGATGGCGCAATCTCAGGGCCCGGATGGCCTCCTGCTCAAAGATTTTCTGGGCCGCGGCCCATTCCGGGGCTTCCCGGGCCAGCAGCTTGAAGCCCACTTCCGTCTCCAGGAGCCGGTCCTGGGCCAGCCATACCTCCCCCCAGGGCTCTTCCCGGATCTGACGCACCAGGGCGTATCTTTGGTCGATCACTTCGCCGATGCCGGAATCATCCGGCCTTTGGTAAGTCATAAGGATGTCTGCCTTGCCTTTTCAATCAGCCTTTCTCGGGTCAACATAGCACAAAAGCGGCGGACAACAAAGCCTTTTGGGCGGGCGGAGACTGCCGCGGCGCTTGCCGGCCCACCCTGCCAAATAGCATTGAAAGGTTGCAATTATTCTGATAGTTATTGGTAAACTTTTCGGTCCACCAGGCTTAACGAGAGGTCCATGGCCAATCTCATCACCCTGGCGCGGCTGCCTCTGCTGCTGCTGTTAGTAGGCCTGTTGTTCGTGCCTTCCTTCCCCGCGGCCCTGCTGGGGGTGGGGCTGCTGGTGGTGCTTTACCTGATGGACTGGTTCGACGGCTACATCGCCCGGCTACGCAACGAAGTCACCGAAATGGGGGCGGTCCTGGACGTGGCTCTGGACCGGGCGGTGGAAAACATCCTGTGGATCAGCTTCATGTACCTGGGCATGGTGCCCTTGTGGGTCCCCATCGTCTTTCTGATCCGCTCCTTCATCGTGGACGGCATCCGGGGGGTAGCGCTGTCCCGGGGGAAATCCGGGTTTGGGATGATGCACTCCTCCTGGGGCCGTTTCCTGGTAGCCTCCCGGTTCATGCGGGCCTTTTACGGCCTGGCCAAGGCCGTGACCTTCGGATTCCTGTATCTCACCCACGCCCTGGCCATCAAAGACCCGGGGCTGCTGGCGACCTTGCATCCTTTGAATCAAAGCCTTATCTTCCTGACCGCGGGCCTCTGTATGCTTCGGGGCATCCCCGTGGTCCTGGATGGCCGCATCTATTTTTCTTCAAAAAGGCTTTAATAGGACTGCCTGCCAGGGATATAATGCCCGATCAGGGGAAGCAGATGAACCTCGTGGCCGCCGTTTTCGACGTGGATCAGACCCTGGTGCAGGGATACACGGAGCGCCTCTTTTTCCGGTACCTGATGCGGCAAGGGTTGCTCAGCGTGTCCCAGGCTTTGAGTTATCTGGGCCACCTGGCCTGGAACCCCCGGGACCGCTTCCAGGATAAGAGCTACCTGGAGGGGCTGGACGTGGGGGAGGTCCTGGGCCTGGCCCGGCGGTGCTACCAGGAGGACATCTCCCCCCGGGTGAGCCCCCAGGGATTGCATTGCGTCCTGGAACACCAGGCCCGGGGGCATGCCATCGCCCTGTTGACCGGCTCCCTAGCCTTCCTGCTGCTGCCCCTCAAGGAAGAACTGGGGGCCGACTGGCTCATCGCCACCGAAGTGACCCGGAACAACGGCAAGTTTACCGGGGAGATCGCCGGCCTGCATCCCCGGGGCAAAAACAAACTGCTCCTGCTCAGGGAGTTGTCCCGGGTCCACGGGTTGGATCTGTCCCAATCCTATGCTTACGGAGACCATATCCAGGATTTATATATCTTCCGCAGCATCGGGTACCCGGTGGCGGTGAACCCTTCCTGGCGCCTGAAGCGCCTGGCCCGCCGGCACCGTTGGCCCATTCGCTATTTTTGAGGACCAGCGGTTTTCTTACCTGGGGGAAGAGGCAGCGGGGCCCACGGTTCCGGCTTCTCTCCGGTCTTATTTCAACCTCGGGGAAATCGGTCGATTGACAGTGAAAGTCTTTTAGAGTAGCAATAATTAGGCGCGCTATGGATGAAGCTCTGATCAAACAGTTGAAAGCCCGGGTGGAGGAAGAACTGCGCCAGCGGGAATTGGCCTTGCTGGAGTTTTGGCTGCAGGAGTTGAAAAATATTGACGCCAAACGCCACAGGGAACTGGCAGGACTGCAAAGCGACTTGAAAACCTTTATCAGCCGCATGGAGACCCGACTCCGCACCCTCAAAGGGGGCTCACGGTAAACCGCATGTATGAACTGAAAGTCATAACCCAGTTTTCGGCGGCCCACCGCCTGGACAACTTTTATGGAAAATGCGAAGCCCTGCATGGGCACAACTGGAAGGTGGAAGTATTTCTGGCCGGGGAGGGCCTGGATGGCGCCGGGTTGCTCATGGACTTCGGCGTGGTTAAAGCCAGGACCAGAGAAGTGCTGGAAGAGTTCGACCACAAATACCTGAACGAGTTGCCCGCGTTCCGGGATCAGAATCCTTCCTCGGAAAATCTGGCCCGTTATCTTTTCCAACGCCTGAGCGCCACGTTAAACTGCGACGGGGCCAGGGTGCGGCGGGTCAACGTGTGGGAGTCCGATACCTCCTGCGCCTCCTATTATCAGGACTGACGTCAACTTGACCAGGAAGTGCCGCTTTGCCTACGTGGCGGGGCTTGTGTTAGGAGTACTGAGTGTCCTGGGAACTCAGAGCGGTTCTCGTGATGAACCTCCGGCCACCAGCACCCTGGCCATTCCGGTAAGAGGCCCCCGGCAGAAGCCGCCGGTGAGCTTTAGCCACCGGGTGCACGAACAGCGCCGGGTGGCTTGCCAGCGCTGTCATCACGAATACCAGGGCGGGCGCAACGTCTGGAAACAAGGGCAGCCGGTAAAAAAATGCCTCGCTTGCCATGGACTCAGCCCCCAGGCGCGGCGCCCGGATGTGAAGAATGCCCTGCATCGCCAGTGTAAAGGCTGCCATTTGCAGTTGCGGCGGCAGGGGCGCCGGGCCGGACCCATCGCCTGCCGGGATTGTCACCGGCAAACTTAAGCTGACCGGAGGGAACCGGCAGGGCGGCCAGGGGACAACATCTCAATTCTCTTGGCAATCGCCGATTTTTGGTAGATAATCAGTCAGGCAATAATGGAGTGGCGGCTGAGGTTTTTCAGCCCAAGGGGCCGTGATCAGAGAGTCTGTCACCAGTTTCATCCGGACTCTGCACCGGGAACGAGTCTTTATTCTAATCATGGCGGTGGCCCTGGTGGTTTTCTTGGGCGCCGTCGGCTTTAGCCTGTCTGAACCCGCCCAGGGACATTGGTACGAACGGTTTGGCCTGGGCATCTGGTGGGCCACAGTCACCCTTACCACCGTAGGCTATGGTGATATAACTCCCGTAACCATACCTGGACGGATCGTGGGGGTGGTCATCATGTTGGGGGGGGTGGTGACCCTGTCCCTGGTGACCGCCACCGTGGCCTCGGTGTTCATCGAACGCAAGTTCCGCCAGGAGCGAGGTTTGGAAGCTGTTAAAATCGCCAATCATATTCTGATCCTGGGCTGGCCGGAAGATGGGGAAGCCATGCTGGACCAGTTACTCAAACGGCTCCCCCCCTCCATTCCCCTGGTCCTGATCAACAGGGTCCCCCCGGAACAGATGGACGCGCTGCGGGACAAATACCCGGCCCAGGGGCTCTATTATCTCCGGGGAGATTATTCCCGGGAAGAAATCCTGTTAAAAGCCAGCGTGAAGAGCGCCATCAAGGCCATTATCCTGACGGAGCGGCAACCGGGCGAAACCGCGGCCCAGGTGGACCAGCGCACCCTGTTCACCGCCCTCACCCTCAAGGCCATGCATCCCAAGCTCCGCATCCTGGCGGAGTTGCTCAGGCCGGAAAACCGCTCCTACCTGGAGCGGGCCGGCGCCGAGGAAGTGCTCATCCGGGGGCAATACGACAGCTCCTTGATGGCCGGGGCAGTGGTTTCCCCCGGCCTCTACCGCATCCTTACGGCGCTGCTGACCGGAGAGGGCCAGAACCTCTGGTCCGTGGAGATCCCCAGCCGCTTTCATGGCAGGCCCCTGAAAGACTTGGCCAACCACCTGCAGGAACACCAACAAGCCGTCCTCATCGCCATTTATACGGAGGGAAGGTCCCTGAGCCTGGAGGATTTGCTCTCTGACGAGCCCTCGGCCATTGATGACTTCATCCGGCGCAAATTCGCCGAGACCAAGATGACCCACCTGCTGGGCCGCACCAAGGTGGATATTCAGGTCAACCCGCCCCCGGACCAGATTATGGGGCTGCGCCAGTATGCCGTGGTCATCGCCGCCCAGAGGCCGAATCTCTAATGACTGATCCTGCTTTTTTAAGTAAAATTTTTCTTTTCCAGGCTCTGAAGGGAGAAGAACTGGAGCACGTGCTGAGCCACACCCAGACCCGAGATTTTCCCGCGGGCGCGGTCATCATCCAGGAAGGGGAGACCGGGGACAGCATGTTCATCATGATCTCCGGGGAGGTGGAGATTACCAAGGAGCTCACCCTGGTGCTGGACGAAGACACCCCCAAAGAACGGGTGATGATCCGGCTGAAAGCCGAGGACGGCGTCTATTTTGGCGAGATGACCTTGCTGGAAAACGAAGTCCGGTCGGCCACCGTGACCGCACTGTCCGATTGCCTCCTGCTGGAGCTGCACCAGAAGGATTTCCTGGAAATGATTCACCGGCGGCCCGCCATGGGGGTTAAACTGCTGTTTCGCCTGTCCCAGGTCCTTTCCGCTCATCTTCGCAAGTCCAATCAGGACGTGGTGAAATTGACCACCGCCCTGGCCATCTCCTTGGGGGGATGAATCCCCCGGGGTTAGCTGGAATTTTGAGTGGTGGGCCATGTCCACCCCACATTTCATAAGTATTTAAAATCAACCGTTTCCCTGTAGGGGCACGGCGTGCCGTGCCCTCCAATAGGAGCAGGCCCCCTATCGATGCAAAACTTGCTTAACCCCGAGGGACTCCCATGCCGCAAATCTTGGACCTTACCGGCCATGCCTGCCCGCTGCCGGTGATTCGCACCAAGGAAGCCCTGGAAGCCGGCGCTTCCCAGGATTTCGTGGTGGTGGTGGACAACGAGGCCGCCCGGGACAACGTCAGCCGCTTCGCCCAGAGCCGGGGCTGCGCGGTGCGCGTGGCCGCGGTGGATAACGGTTTTCATCTGACCATCAGCCCTGCCGCGGGCCAACCGGGCGAGAGTTGCGTTCTCCCCAACCTGGAGGTGGCGCCGCCCACCACCGCGGTGGTCTTCGCCTCCGACCGCATGGGCGAGGGGGACCCGGCTCTGGGGGATATCCTGATGCGGGCCTTCTTCCAGTCCCTGGTGCAGATGCCGGTGCCCCAGAAGATGCTTTTCTATAACCGGGGGGTCTTCCTGGCCTTGGATGATTCCGCGGTGCTGACCGAATTGAAGGGCCTGGAAGAGATGGGGGTGGAGCTGCTGGTGTGCGGCACTTGCCTGGATTTTTATAAGGTCCGGGAACGGCTGGCGGTGGGCCAGGTCTCCAACATGTTCACTATCCTGGAGACCCAGATGCAGGCCGGCCGCCTCATCAGGCCGTGAGCGATTGTGGGGGGATGGCCAGGGACACTTACAAAAAAGTCCCTGCCCTCCCCCCACACCCCCCACCCAACCCGCATAAGAGGGTTGATATCGGGTTGCGTTCAAATGGTTGTTTTGTAGCCACAGGCTTTACCGTGAAAGTCCGGGTGTCGGGGCGGGTTTTAAACCCGCCCCTACAGTGGTTTTCATTGTTGTGGGTGGCTCAAATCGGGTCATGGACGTTTAGCCTGCGCCGCACCGTCGAGATGCCTGTGCCACCAAGAAAAGTTGGAAGAAAAATATTCGATTGGCCGCAACTCCCGGAAGATAAAGCAGACTTTCCAGAAAAAGAAAAAGCCCCCGTTAAAAAGAGGGCTCCATTCCCTAAAGGGATGACCCGGGCCGTGGCCCGGGTCCTGGGGTTGCGTTAACTGCTAAAACTTAATTTCATCAAGTTACCAGCCTATAACCAATGGGCAGTGTATTTTGCAAAATTATATTCATCTATCCGTTTCAAAAGAGGTCTATCATCTGGTGAAGGAACGCATATTGTTAATCTCTCGGCCATTGATTTCATTTTCTTGCAAAACAAAATATATCTCGGAGCCGCAGTATCCGAAAAGTACCAACAGCCATAGGCATAGGCTATCCAAGAATCCCAAAGTGGGAAAAAGTTTGGCTCCAATACGCTCAAAGCCTTTGCAACCGATACAGGGCTTTTTCTTAAATCAGGTCTCCTCTGAAGAGCATCAAGGAAAGCATTAAACAGGACTTCCATCTCCTGAGCGTCGGCTTCTGATAAGGTTTGAATATCTCTATTTCTAAAAATCTCTAAAGTTGACAGCTTATTCTCAATACAGTTGACCAGACTATCAAAGTCAAAATTTGCGTAAAACCGATTCCAACCGCGAATTATTCTTTCTATACCGTCTGCCATCCTAATAGGGTCACCCCAACCGTCAGATACAATTGAAACTGCGTCGAACCAAATCTGTCTTACTCCTGGTTTCTCTGTTTCATTGAATACTATGTAGCCTCTTTGGAACTCTTCACAGTCGGGTATATTGAAGTCAATATTCATATAATTTTTTTGGTTGGAATATTGTTAAGCAGTGATAAAATTACGTTAGGTTCTATTTATCTCCTCGGCGTGTTATTCAACATCCAAAGCTGTTGGTTCATCATTTGCTGTTGGAATAGGGATTGGTTTTGGTAGTGCCAATTCCAAAAGTTAGCGGACTTTATTTCAGAAATTATCTCTCTGTAGCGACTATCTTCTTTGGCTTTTAGATGTTCTTTTTCAAGCCATGCGTCAATCTCAGCAAAACTTTTTCTTTTCTTTTCAAGTTCGTGGAATTTGGAATTTAATGCTTCACCTTGTTTCACTAATTCTGCATCTTCCCGACAGATCCATTTAAAGGTAATAAGTTTTTTAGAATCAGGCGATTCTCGAAGCAAAGTTTCAAACTTACGATATGCTAAGAGGTGTTTGGCATCGCCCTGCTTGTATGTTTCTTTGAACTCAGAATAAGCCTGCAATTCTTCGTTTGACAGGGATTTCATAAAATCGGTTTCTTTCTGTTTCCCTGTTCTTAACCTTGTTGACAATAATTCCACCTCTTTATCATAGTTTTTTTTATCTTCTTCAAATTTTATTAAGTCTTTTTGAATAAATGGAAGGGCTGAGATTATAAAAGGATTTTTATAAGGGTCCGGGTAACTGCTTGTTTGATTTGCGCAAGAAGAAATCGCAAACCCTATAAGACAACGTACTAAGATGCTTGCAAATTTCATTTGCGTTTCCTTGTTCTTACGCAGCAACTTTGGCTACCGCAGTGAAAATGGGTTTGCGGCCTTCTAACCAAGTTTGACTCTGGAAAGGTTCCCTTTTTATGCCAAATTTTAGTGTGCGGGATATGATAGCACAAATTTTCCTGAAAAAATAGTTTCTCCCAAACGTTAACATTTAAGTTAACTTTAGCCCCGGTGGAAGTCCGGCAGGGGGGGCGTAGGCCCCAGGCTTCCTTAACCCATGTACGAGTCACCAATGTCCATAAGCCTTGATCCACTGCGGCCCTTTATCCCGGAAAAACCGGGCTATTTCCCCAAAGCCGGCGTCCAGTACTGACCGGGCCGGTTCATGCCGCGCCCGGATCTCCGCCGGGGTCTCCCCCAGACAGAGGCGGGCCTCCAGTTCCCGGGGGGTCTCCTCCCAGGTCTTCAGGGCCAGGAGCACGGCCCGGAGGTCCCGGCCCCGGACCCGGTGGCGCAAGGTCTCTGCTGATTCCAAAACATCCAGGCCATAGTCCGCCCCCTCATCCCACCCCAGGCGATGCAAGGCCACCCGCCGCAGCAGGCAGGGATAGCAGTAGCCGCAGGCCCCCATGGGCCGGCCCTGCCAGCGGGACACCACCGGCCGGGCGCAGGAAACCGTTTGGCGGAACAGCTCTTTCAACAGTTCCCGGTTGCGGCAGCCCTGAAGCAATGCTCCCTTGGTGAGGCCCTGGTAGGGATTGATCAGGGGGTGCGCCAGGCCCGCGGCCCGCCAGAGCGCGGTAAGCTCCGCCAAAAAATGGGGGTGGGTGGTGCGGGTGCTGTAGGAGCCCAGGCGGTTGGGGGTAAGGGGCGGGTTGAGGCTGAGCCAGCCGTTTTCGGCTATGATTATGGGGGTCTGGTCGCCAAAAGCCCCGGCCACCGCCAACCCCAGGGCCAGGTAGAGGAGGGACCGGCTGCGCAAGCTCAGCTCCGGGGCCTCCGGGAACTGCACCCTGAGCCCCAAATGGCACACTCTTTCCGGACCGTAGAAATGAAGCAAAGCACCGGCCAGGCCTTGCTGCACCGCGGCCAACTGCCCGAAGTCGTAGTGGCTCACCAGGACCAGTCGGCGGCCCGCCTCCAGTCGATCAATGGCCCCGGCCAGAGAATCCAGGCCGCCGGAGAAAAGCACCACTTCCTGGGGGGCCCAATTATGGGGCCATTTACTCCTGGGGCCGGGATTCAGGGTAGCCGGCCGCATCTTTAGAGTCCAGTCGTCCCCGGTGAGGAAATTCAGGAGCCCCATCAGGCGCGGCGCCAGGGGTATCCAGGGGTCGCTGGCCGGCAGGTGCAGCGCGATTCTCCGGGTCCAGGCGTCCGGGGCCAGCTGGCGGGGCAGAAGCTTATCCCCGGCCCAGGCTGCCAGGGCCGCCATCAGGAAGGAGTCGACCTCCGGGGACGGCTGCCGGGGAGAAGTGAACAGCCGGCCCAGGTTGTGGTGCACCGGATAACCGGCCGCCCCAGGCTCATCCAGGTGCATCACCGCATCCATCCCCGCCGGGGTCCGCTTTTCCCCCGGGGCCCTGAAATAAAGCTTGGAGGTCATCACCGCGCCTCAGGCAGTAGTGGACTAACTTGAGTTGGCCAGGGCTCCCCTTCAAGGGACGCGGCTCGCCGGGCCTTTACTTTGATGACCGGGAGTCACCCAGCCTGTTGAGCAGTCTCTCCGCAGTTTCAGTGACCCAGGTCCAGCCTGCCAGGCCGCGCCAATCCTCCGGGTCCCTGGGCGCTGCTGGCATCAGGTCTGCGGCGGCTTCAATGCAGCGCTGCAGCGTCTCCATGCCGTTCCGGAGCCCACGGTAACTGGCCCCGGCCGCCTCCAGCGGCTCCCCCAGGTCCAGGGCCAGCCTGAGGTGCAGGCTGGCGGCCAGAAACCGTTGCACCAACTGGCCTGGGTCCACCCTGGCCGCCGGCGCTGGGGGGCCGATGCTTGCAGAGGTCATCAAGGCCGCAGTCAAGGAAGACCGCACCACGGCCGCCTCCAGCCCGCCCGCCGCTCCCACCAGGGCGCCGCTCAATCCCAGGGCCACTCCTTCCGGGGAGCTGCCGACCAGCTCTCCCAATCCCCAGGCCGTAAGGGCCCCTTCCCACCCATGGGATGCGGCCAGGGCCGCCAAAGCTCCCAGATCTTGAGCCACTTTGCGGGTGAGGCGCCAGGCCGCCAGCGCTCCCTGGTCCCCCTCCCCCAGGGCCGCCAGATACCGGGCCACCACCTCCCCGGCCATCACCACCCCGCCTCCTGCCGGAGAAAGATAACGGGTGGCCGCACCCTTGGCCAGGCGCCATAACCGGGTGGTAGGCGCCCTTCTCGCCGCCGAAGTTCCCATGACATTGCCTCGTTAGTCTAGTTTGAGGGGAAGGCCGGGGGAAAGCAATTCCTCCGCCCTCCCCTCAAACTCCCCTCCCACCCCCCCCTGTAAGGGGTTGGGGGAGGGGCTTGGGGAGGGATTGTAAGTGGCCGTCTGCCCCTGGCCCCCTCCCCAAACACCTTAACACAACTATCTCCCGCCGGCCAGGCGTTTGAGGCGGGTGTACCGTTCCCAGGATAATTGGGGAAGGCAGGGAAAAAGGGAATTATTGTGGTAGAGGGGATCGGTCTCCAGGTCGTAGCGGGAGCACTGCACGGCCTGGGGCCACAGGGCGGTGCCGGGGATGGGGGAGTACTGGGCCAGGATGGGGGTGCCACCCAGTTCTTGCACCCGGCGGATGGAGGCGGCGATCTCGGCTTCCTCCTGGTAAGGCAATCCCACCAGGAGATAGACCCCCATTTCCTGGGGGCGAAACCCTGCTTCCCTCAAGTTGGCCAGGGCGCTCTCCAGTTCTCCCTCCTGGAGTTTACGGTCCAGGCGGGCCGGACCCGGGGCTGCAGTCTCCACCCCCAGGCGCAGGGTGGCGAAGGGGGCCCGTTTGAGCGAGAAAGCCACCTCCCGGGAGATCAGGCGGGCGTGGAGGCCGTTGGGGGTGTGGAACCGGAAACTCAAGCCCCGCCGGGCCAGTTCCTCCAGGATCACCAGCAAATGGTCTTCCGGCTGCACCAACAGGGCGTCGTCATAGAAGGCCACCTCCGCCAGACCCAGGCGCTCCTGCCAGTGGCACAATTCCGCCACCACCGCCAGGGGGCGCCGCTGCCGGAAGGTGGGCTGCAACCGGCGGGAGGCGCAATAGGAGCAATCCAGGGGGCACCCCCGGGAGGTGAGGATGGGAATATAGCTGAGATGGGACGACAGGTGCAAGGCCGGATAGGGCAGGGAATCCAGAGGGCCGGCGCTGTTATCCGGGAAATTAACCTCCCCCTCCCCTTGTCGGAGGGGGCAGGGGGGAGGGGTAATAAAATTATCACCCCCACCCTGACCCTCCCCCATCAAGGGGGAGGGAAGTTCGGTTTCAGAGGCCGACATGCTTTGGGGCTTATGCCGCGGGACTTCTAAAAGTTCCCCCAGGTGTTGCAACACGGCCTCCTCCCCCGGGCCGGTGAGTACCAGGTCGGCGCCGCTGTGCTGCCGGGCGTGCTCCGGGCATAAAGTGGCATAGATCCCTCCCAAAATTACCAGCGTCCCGGGAAAGTGCCGCCGGGCCAGGCGGATGGCCTCCACCACCCCCGGATACCAGTAGGTCATGAGGGAGGTCACCAGGATGGCCCCGGGCTGGGGCAACCTGGAAAGTTGCGCCTGGAATGCCGCCGGGCTGATGCCGTAGCGCCCGTAACGGCGGGGGAGGCCCTGTAAAGGCGGCGGGGTGGGGAGGATTTCTTTGGGGTAGCGACCGGTGCCGAAGGGACCGGGGCGGGCCGGGGGACCCCCCAGGCAATCCAGGAAGTTTACCGCGAAACCTCGAGCTTCCAGCAACCCCGCCAGGTAGAGCAATCCCAGGGGCCTGGCGAAGAAATCGTAGGCCGCGCAATCATAAATCCAGGGGTTGATGAGCAGCAGGGGTTGGCGCATAAAAATGCCCCAAGAGCGCTATCTATCAGGAGGTAGAGCCGGCGCCCCCGCCGGCTCAAGAACCGCCGAGGGCGGCGGTTCTACATCGTACCCCGGCAGGCCAGCAGGATTTCCCAAATGCGCCGGGCGGCCGGGCTCAGGGGGGCAATCTGCATCTCCAACACGCTCTTGGTCTCAGGAGTGATTTTCACCGGTTCGGCCAGCCGCAGGCCCGCCACCCAGAGAATCTGGTCCCGGCTGGCCACCAGAGGCAGATGTGGCCGGAGCCAGCGGGGAATCTTGCTATCCACCAGGAAATCCTGAAGTTTTTTGACCCCTGGGGCGCCCTGGGGCCAGAAGCGGTCCCCCTTTTGGAAGGAGCGCGCCTCCAGAGGAAAAGCCACCCGCTCCAGGTCCATCAACACCGCGTGGGGCGCCGGGCGGGGCTTTTCTGCGGGTCCCGCCGGGCGCCGGGTCAGCCGCCAACGCCAGCCTTCCGGGGAATCCGCCTGCTCGGCGTCCGCCGGCAGCAGGGTGGCGGCCCCGGGTGGGTCGGGCAGGGGCCGTAAGAAATGCAATTCGGAGCCGGCCCGGGCCACCCGCAAGTCCTGCCCCAGCGCCAGGAGGCCGCCGCTCCGGGCCCCCCGGGCCAAGTCCAGCAGGGAGGCCACCTGGGGAGCCGTAAGGGTGAGGTCCGCGGCGATTTTCCCGGCTGCGGCCCGCAGCAGCCGCGGCTGCAGCGCCGGCTCCAAGGCCCAAAACCGGGACAGGTTAAGGGCAATAACCCCCTCCGCCCATTCCCGGGCCGTCACGGCCCAGGCCCGGTCCGCCTCCTGGGACAGAAACCGTTCCTCCTCCTGCAGCAGGGCCTGGGTCCGCCAGATGGCCTGCTTCAGGCGCGGATTGTAGCGCCGGGTCAACTCCGGCAGCAAATCCAGGCGGACCCGGTTGCGCAGATAAGCCCGGCTCAGGTTGCTGGCATCGGTGCGATAGGGCAGAGCTTCCTGGGCCAGCCAGGCCAGCAGCACGTCCTTGCCCACGGACAACAGGGGCCGCACCAGTCCGTCGGGGGTGGCCGGCCACATGCCTTTCAGCCCCGTAAGGGCGGCGCCCCGCAGCAGCCGCAGCCAGAAAAGCTCCACCTGGTCGTCGGCGGTGTGGCCCAGGGCCAGCTTGTGGTAGCCCTGGGTGCGGCAGGTCTCCCTGAGAAAGTCCAGGCGCAGCCGCCGGCCTGCCATCTGCAGGGAGATTCTCTCCCGGCGGGCCAGTTCCCTGACCTCTCCCCGCCCCAGGTGGAAAGGCAGGGAGAGTTTCTGGGCCAAATCCGCCACGAAGGCGGCGTCTTCCCGGGACGCCCGCCCCCGGAGGCCATGGTCGAAGTGCCCCACCGCCAGGCTCAAGCCCAGTTCCGGGGTCAGCCGTGCCAGCAGCTGCAGGAGGGCCACGGAATCGGGGCCCCCGGAGACCGCCACCAGGACCCGGTCTCCCCGGGCGAACAAGCTTTTCTCCCTGGCGTAGGTCAAGACCCACCGGGGCAGGTCCGCCGCGGCGGCGGGGTCTGCCAAAATGGGGGGGATCACTTCATCTCGGGAAGGCAAAGTTGGGCGATGACCTCCAGGATGGCGTCCTTGGAGAAGGGTTTGGCCAGGAACCGATCCACCACTGCGGCCTGGCCGGCCATTTCATCCAGCTGGGGCAGTTCCGAGGAGATCAAGACAATGCGGCAATCCGGCTGGATTTCCTTCAATTGCCTGGCCACCTCCAGGCCGCTGCGGGTGGGCAGGTGGTAATCCACCACCGCCACCTGGTAGCGGTGGGGGTAGTGGCCGGCGTCCGGCTCCCCGTCAAACTCATCCACGGTGGCGACCTGGTAGCCGGCGCGATGGAGGATGGACACCAGGGCCTCCCGGGTCCAGGGGTCGTCGTCGATGACTAGGATCCAGGTACTCATGCGGTTTGCCGTTTCCATCTGCCAGACCTGATGAGAGCCGGCCGGTGGCGCCCGCGCCGCGGGGTGCTTTCAGGTCTATACTCTAATGGGAAAACGATTAAATGCCAATCCCAATTTAAGAGCCCTGAAAAGAGACCCTGACCGCTTTACCTCAGGGACCCTTACCCAAAGCAAAATGTAGAACCGCCGCCCCCGGCGGTTCTTGAGCCGGCGAGGGCGCCGGCTCTACATCATGACATCCTGTGGGCATTATTTTGGCAGAGGTCCTAATTTAAGAGGCGTCTCCCTTTAATGGGGCTGCAGGGCCTCACCCTCCGGCCCCGGGGCAGACGCTTCGGCGCGGTCGGCCGCGGGGAAGGCCAGGTGGAAAGAGGTTCCCTGCCCCACTTCGCTCTCCATCCAGATGCGCCCCTGGTTGGCTTCCACCAGGGTCTTGCAGATGTAAAGCCCCAGCCCGGAGCCATCAGCGCTGTGCCGGGCCAGGCGGTATTTCTCAAAGAGATGCTCCCGTTCCTCGGGGCTCAGGCCGCAGCCGGTATCACTGACCACGATCTCCACCTCCCGGTGGTTGGACGGCAGAAGTAGGGCCTGCACCTTGATTGCCCCACCCCTGGGGGTGACCGCCAGGGCGTTCACCAACAGGTTGGCCAGCACCCGGTCCAGAGAAGGCTCATCCACCCGGATGGGGGGCAAGTCCGACGCCGGCTGGGCGGTCAACTCCACGCCCTGGTGCTGGGCCAGGGGCCCGAAATGGTGCAGCAGACGCTGGATGATAAACCCCGGCGGCACCTCCTCGGGCTTCAGGACCAGGCGCCCGGACTCAAAGCGGCTCAAATCCAGGACGTTGTGGAGGTGCAGGAGCAAACCTTCGCTGCGCTGGATGATCCCCTGCAACTTGTGATGGATCTCCGGCGGCAGGGTTTCATCTTCCAGGGCTTCGATGGTGAGGCGCACCCCGGTGAGCGGCGCCTTGATGTCATGAACGATCATGGAAAGGAAATCGGCGTTGGCCGCCACCCGATCCCGCTCCTCCTGGAGGAGCCGGGTTTTTTCCCGCAAGGCCCGGGTCATGGCATTGAAAGATTCGGCCAGCTCCCCCAACTCGTCGTTGCTGGTCACCGGGATGTCCCCGGCCAGATCCTCTGTGGCCGCCTGGCGGGTGCCTTCGGCCAGGTAGGCGATCTGGCGGCGCAGGCCGGTGGACAGCCAGAAGTTGAGGAGCACCCCGATTAAGGCTGCGGCCCCTCCCACCCCGAAAATGATCAGCTTCAAGGCCAGCAAGGTGGGGTCCAGCTCCCGGCGGTTGACCCCCACCACGATGAGGTTTTCCCAGGGCTTTTCCTCTTCTTCCAGGGGCAGAAAGGTGATGGTGTAGGCCTCGTCGCCAAACTCCAGGCTCTGGACCCGTTCATGGTGGCTGCGGGCCGCGGCGGCCACGTCCTTGCTGCGCCGGATCTTGTTGAGGGCGGTTTCCGGCAGGTCTTTAAAGGAGTTGACCACCAAGCGGTTGCCGAAAAAGATGGCCACTTCCGCCCCCGGCCGGGACAGGGACTCCACAAAGCCCCGGTCGATGAGGAGCCCGGTGAGCACCACCCCCACCACCCGGTCCTGGTAACGGATGGGAGCCGAGGCGGAGAGGGCGATGGTGTCCTTCCAGTGGGTCATGCGGGAGGCCTCTTTGCCATTGAGACCGGCCCGCACCAACGGGTTGCTGGAGATATCCACCCCCAGGGCGCCGGGGTCGTGGGCCCGCATCTGGATGACTCCCTGGAAATCCGTGATGGTGAGGATATGGAGCCCGGTGGCCTTCATCAAGGGGGTGGCCAGGCTCCTAAGGGCCTCCACGTTGCCGCTGGCCAAAAGCTCGCCGTAGCTGGGGTTGTCGGCCAGGAGACTGGCCGCCTGCTGCACCCGCCCAATCTTTCCCTGGTATTCCGCCAGCACCAGGCGGGCCACCAGCTCCACCCGCTGGCGGTGCCACTCCAGGATCTGGTCCGCGGCCAGGTATTGGATGACCAGCAGCAAGCCCACCAGGGCCACCAGGAGAGACGACAGGGTGACCCCCAGAAGCTTGCCGCCGACTTTGCTCTTCATGCGCCTCATTTACAAAAATAATAGCATATTCCTACGGATAGGGGAACGTCAGGGTATTTCAGGGAAGCAAAATATGAGGCGTCAACCCAGCAGGAGCACCGCAATGGCCCGGTAAAAGGGCATGATGATGGCGCTCAGGATGCCGGTGTAGAACAGGACCAGAATCAGGATAAAGCCCACCGGCTCCAGGTAAGCATAGAGGCGGGCCAGGTCCCGGGGCAGCAGGATGGCCAGGATGTGGGAGCCGTCCAGGGGCGGGATGGGGATCAGGTTAAACAGCGCCAGGAAGATATTGATGGAGACGCCGAAGTAGGCCAGCTTCACGAGGCCCACGTTACCCAAACCCAGGCGCAAAAGGAGGGAGAAGACCGCCGCCAGGACCAGATTGCTTACGGGACCGGCAGCGCTGACGGCGAATTCCCCCCAGCGGTAGTTCCGGTAATTCAGGGGATTCACCGGCACCGGCCGGGCCCAGCCGAAGATGATGCCGGCGTGGCTCAGCAGCAGAATCAGGGGCAGCAGGATGGTGCCCACGGGATCAATGTGGGGTACGGGGTTCAGGGTGATGCGGCCCAACATCCGGGCGGTGGGGTCGCCGTTCAGCAGGGCCACGTAGCCGTGGGCCACTTCGTGGACAATGACGGAAAACAGCAGCACCACGACCATGAGGGCCGCTTCCAGGAGGTAGGGGAGGTTCAGGCCGGGCATCTCAGAGTTCCTGGAGCAAGGTTGTGCCTGCCTGCAGCAAGCGCTCCAGGGCCTCGGGAGACGAGGCCTCCAGGTAGAAGCGCACCACCGGCTCTGTGCCCGAGGGCCGGAAACAGACCCAACTGCCGTCCTCCAGGATGAACTTATGGCCGTCGATAGTGACGTGCTGAGCCACCTGGAGGCCGGCAAAGGTCGTAAAGGGCTTTCCCAGGCGCTCCATGAGCCTTTCTTTGGCGTCAGGCGGCAAAGAGAGGTTGACCCGGCGGTTGTAAACCGGCCCCACCCGGGCAAACAGCTCTTGCAGCAGCTGGGGGATGCCCTTGCCTTTCTTCGCCACCATTTCCGCCACCAACAACCCCGCCAGGATGCCGTCTTTTTCCGGCAGGTGGTGCTTCATGGAGAAGCCTTCGCTCTCCTCCCCCACCATGACCACCAGATCTTTAAGGATGTACTCTCCCAGGTACTTGAACCCCACCCTGGTCTGATACACGGGGCGGCCATGGTGGGCCGCCACCCGGTCGATGAGGTGGGTGGTGGCCACGCTGCGGGCCACGCCGCCCTCCCAGCCCCGGGTTTCGATCAAATAATCGAACAGCAGGGCCAGGATCATGTTGGCTTCGTGGTACTGGCCGGCCCCGTCCATGACCCCGAAGCGGTCGGCGTCGGCGTCCGCGGCCAGTCCCAGATGGGCGCCGGCCGCGAGGATGCGGGCCGCCAGCTCGGAGAGGTATTCCGCCGACGGCTCCGGCCGGTGGCCGCCGAAGTAGGGGTCCCGGTAGCCGTGGATGACCTCCACCTCCACCCCCGCCTCCCGCAGGAAGGCGTCCAGGTAGTCACGGCCGGTGCCGTAAAGCACGTCCACCACCACCTTGAGGCCGGCGCGGCTGAGAGCCTCGGTGTCCAACAGGCTCCTGAGGTGTCGGAAGTAGCTCTCCCGGGGGTCGATGTCGGTGATGAGGCCCTGGCTCCGAGCCCGCTCCAGGGGCATGGTCTTGACGTCCCGGGGGCTCAGCTTATTGGCGCTGATCTCGATGGGCTGGGTGACCGCCTCCGGCGCCGGCCCGCCGCTGGCCGGGGAGAACTTGATGCCGTTGTATTCCGGCGGGTTGTGGGAGGCAGTGATGTTGATGCCCCCGGCATGGTTGCCTTCTCTGATGGCAAAGCTCACCACCGGGGTGGGGCAGTCCCGGGTGGTGCAGTAGCAGGGGATATGGTTCCCGGCCATGACTTCCGCGGCGGCCCTGGCAAAGGCTTCGGATTGGAAGCGGGTGTCGTAGCCGATGACCACGCCCCGGGAGGCCAGGCCTTGTTCTTTAAGATAATCGGCGATGGCCTGGCAGACCAACCGGGCGTTGGCGAAGGTGAAATCCTCGGCCAGCACCCCCCGCCAGCCGGAAGTGCCGAATTTGATGGCTGTCATAGGCCTTCCGTTCCTCGGGATTGTGGGGGGAGGGCCAGGGTTTTTCGTAAGCCGGCCCTGCCCTCCCCCCCACGCCCCCCACCCAACCCGTGTAAGGGAGCCGGGGAAGGCGGGGCCAAAGGGCCCCGCCTTCCCCGGCTAACAACTTAAGGGATTGGGGGTGGGGGCTTGGGGGAGTTTTTCGTAAGTGTAAGGGCTTGCTGCCCTTAGCCCCCTCCCCCAACAAATTAAGTCCCCAGATCGTAGGATGCCAGGTATTTTCCCTGTTCCGGGGTCAGGGTGTCGATTTCTACTTGCATGGCCGCCAGTTTCAGCCGGGCGATCTCCTCATCGATCTCCTGGGGCACCGGGTAGACCTGCTTCTGGAACTTGTGGTGATTTTTGGAAATAAATTCCGCGGCCAGGGACTGGTTGGCAAAACTCATGTCCATAACTGCCGAGGGGTGACCTTCGGCCGCGGCCAGGTTTACCAGCCGACCCTCCGCCAGCAGATAGAGGCACTTGCCGTTCTTCAAAGTGAATTCTTCTACGGAATCCCGGATTTGCCGCCTGCCGGTGCTGAGGCGCTCCAGGGCTTGGATGTCGATTTCCACGTTAAAGTGACCGGAATTGGCCAGAATGGCGCCATCCTTCATGGCGTGGAAATGCTCTTCCCGGATGACATTGATGTCGCCGGTGAGGGTGCAGAAGATGTCGCCGATCTGGGCGGCCTGGGCCATGGGCAGCACCTCATAACCATCCATCAGCGCTTCCAGGGCTTTGAGGGGGTTTACTTCGGTGACCACCACCCGGGCCCCCAGGCCCCGGGCCCGCATGGCGCAACCCCGGCCGCACCAGCCGTAGCCGGCCACCACGAAGATGCTGCCGGACATGAGCCGGTTGGTGGCCCTAAGGATGCCGTCCATGGTGCTCTGGCCGGTGCCGTAGCGGTTATCGAAGAGATATTTGGTCAGGGCGTCGTTCACCGCAATCATGGGATAGCGCAACACGCCGTCTTTGGCCATGGCCTTGAGGCGGATGACCCCGGTGGTGGTTTCTTCGGTGCCGCCCAGGATTTCCGGCAGCAGTTCGATGCGTTTGGTATGGACGGTGAAGACCAGGTCGGCGCCGTCGTCCATGGTGATCTGGGGTTTCACGTCCAGGGCCTGGTGAATGTGGCGGTAGTAAGTGTCGCTGTCTTCCCCCTTGATGGCGAAGGTGGGGATCCCTTCATTCTTGGCCAGGTAAGCGGCCACGTCGTCCTGGGTGCTCAGGGGGTTGGAGGCGCAGAGGTGCACCAGGGCGCCCCCGGCTTTCAAGGTGGCGGCCAGAACCGCGGTTTCGGTGGTGACATGGAGGCAGGCGGCCAGGCGCAGCCCTTTCAGGGGCTTCTCCCGCTGGAAACGTTCCCGGATGGCATTGAGTACCGGCATGTCCCGGCGGGCCCACTCCACCCTGAGGGCGCCTTTGTCGGCCAGATTAATATCCTTTACATCATAATCCATGAGGTCCTCGTTTCTATTGGGGAGTGCAGGCGCACTTCAGGACCGGCCCGGTCAGGCCGGCCTTTTCCCGCAAGACTTCGGCTTTATTTACATATTCCCAGGTGAAGTCCGGGTCGGTACGGCCAAAATGCCCGTAAGCCGCAGTCTTCTTGAAGATGGGCCTTTGTAAGTCCAGGTACTGGATCATGGCGGCGGGCTTGAACCTGAAAGTGTCCTTGATGATATCCAGGATTTTCTCTTCGGGGATGACCGCAGTGCCATAAGTGTAAACCATGATGGAAAGCGGATCGGGCAACCCGATGGAGTAGGCCACCTGCACCTCACAGCGGTTGGCCAGGCCCGCGGCCACCACGTTTTTGGCCACGTGGCGCAGCATGTAGGAAGTGGTGCGGTCCACCTTGGTGGGGTCCTTGCCCGAAAAAGCGCCGCCGCCGTGATAGCCCCGGCCGCCGTAAGTGTCCACGATGATCTTGCGCCCGGTCATGCCGCAGTCGGCCAGGGGACCGCCCACCACGAAGCGGCCGGTGGTGTTCACCAGGTAGCGGGTGTCCACCAGCAGATTGGCCGGAATCGTCTTTTTGATCACTTCCTCGACGATGGCTTCCTTTAAATCCTCGTATTTGACCTCGGGGTGGTGCTGGGCCGCGATGACCACCGTGTGCACGCTCATGGGCATGCCGTTTTCGTAGCGTATCGTGACCTGGGTCTTGCCGTCGGGGCGCAGGAACGGCAGGGTGCCGTCTTTTCTCACCTTGGCCAGGCGTTCCGCCAGGCGGTGGGCATACCAGATGGGCATGGGCATCAGGTTTTCCGTGGAAGTGGAGGCATAGCCAAACATCAGCCCCTGGTCCCCGGCCCCCTGCTCCGGCGTGAGTCCCCGGCCTTCCACCCCCAGGGCGATATCGGGAGATTGCCGGTCCACGGAGATCAGGACCGCGCAGGTCTCCCAGTCGAACCCCACGGATGAGTCGCAATAACCGATCTCTTTGATGGTCTGGCGGACGATGTCCGGGTAGTCGATGCGGGCGGTGGTGGTGATCTCCCCGGCGATCATGGCCAGGCCGGTGGTTACCAGGGTTTCGCAGGCCACCCGGGCGTATTTGTCTTGTCCGATGATGGCATCTAGAATAGCGTCCGAGATCTGGTCCGCCACCTTATCCGGATGCCCCTCGGTCACGGATTCCGAGGTAAAAAGAAAATCGGATTTGGCCATCCTGAAAGGACTCCTTTACTGGATATTCTCTTGGCGCGGGGCTGCCCCCGCGCCAAATCAAAGTATTTTAACTGGGTATGGAGAAAAAAGCCAGGGGTTTTTCGGCTGGGGAGGTTGCTTTCAGGCGATTATGCCGGTCCACCAGGATCACCAGGGGGTGGTGCTCCCGGATTGCCGCCGCCTCGTAGCTGGCATAGGTAGTGATAATGATGAGGTCGCCCGGCGCCCCCTTCCGGGCCGCGGCGCCGTTCAAACAGATGACCCCGCTGTCGGCTTCGCCCTCGATGGCATAGGTTTCGAACCGTTCGCCGTTGGAGATGTTGTAGACGTGCACCATCTCGTACGGCAGGATATCTGCAGCCTGCATCAATTCCGCCGATATGGTGAGGGACCCTTCGTAATTCAGGTCGGCCTGGGTGACGGTGGCACGGTGGATTTTGGATTTCATCATTACACGCAACATAACCGGGTCTCCGCTAACAAGGTATTATCTATGAGACGGGTATTGCCCACCCACACTGCCAGCAGCAGCCTGGCCTCACCCTCAATGGCGTCCACCTCCTGCAGGCTCTCCGGGTGCACCAGGGCCAGATAGTCGATGCGGGTGTGGGGGGTGGAGTTGATGATCTGGCGCACCGACTCCAGGATGTGCTCCCGGCTCTTGGCCCCCGTGAGCACCAGTTCCCGGGCGCTCAAAAGGGCCCGGTAGAGGCACAGGGCCGCGGCCCGTTCCTCCGGGCTCAAATAGGTATTCCGGGAACTCATGGCCAGGCCGTCGGGCTCCCGCACGATGGGCCGGCCCACGATCTCCAGGGGGAGGTCGAGATCGGCGCTCATCCTTTTCACCACCGCCAGTTGCTGGTAGTCCTTCTCCCCGAAGATGGCCGTCTGGGGCTGGACCTGGTTGAAGAGCTTCAGCACCACGGTGGCCACCCCCTTAAAGTGCCCCGGCCGGGAGGCTCCGCACAAACTCCGGGTGAGCCCTTCCACTTCCACATAGGTCTGGTAGCCCGCCGGGTACATCTGCTCCACCCCGGGAGTATAGAGCACGTCCACTCCCACCCCCCGGGCCATCTCGGCGTCCCGCTCCAGGTCCCGGGGATAGCGCCCGTAGTCCTCCTGGGGTCCGAACTGGGCCGGATTGACGAACAGGCTCACCACCAGGCGGCCCCCCAGGGTGCGGCCGTACTCCATGAGGCTGAGGTGCCCCGGGTGGAAGTAGCCCATGGTGGGCACCAGCGCCACCTTCAGACCCTGGGCCCGCCATGAGGCGGCCCGGGCCTGCATTTCCCGTGGGTCCCCGATAATCTCCATAAAAAAACCCCAGACCGATTCTCTGGGGATAAAACCGCCTCCCGCCGAGTCTCAGTCCGCCATAACGGATCCAAGCTCTGGGTTCAATTTTAATAAAATTATCATTCTGTCAGGACATTGTCAATATTTTGTTGGGGTTTAACGGTTCCCTGAGCTTGCCGAGGTGCCAGGTTGTTTGTGAATAATAATTTTTGCCTGGATTTTCCCCTCTACAAAGACGGGGAAATCGCGGGGGCGGTGTGCGAACCGCCTCTGCGGCAAATTCAAGGCGGCCGCTGCCTCGCCGCGGATTAAGGCGAGGAACACTGACCAATGGCGGGCACGGAGGCCCGCCCCACATCTTAACCTTATGGGATCGGAGGTGGGGGTTTGGGGGAGTTTTTCGTAAGCGTAAGGGCTCTTGCCCTTAGCCCCCTCCCCCAAAAGGTCCACCGGCGGGGGCGCCGGTGCTACACGTACACCACCGGCGGCTCGTCGTTCTTGCGGGCCGTGATTTCGCCGATGACGAAGGCGTGTTCGCCCAGGGCCTGGAGCCGCAGCATGATGTCGGCCACCAGCTCCTGGTCCACCACCAGGGCCAGGCCGATGCCGTTGTTGAAGGTGCGCAGCATCTCGTCTTCCGGGATGTTGCCCTGCTCCTTAAGGAAGTGGAAGATGGGCGGCACCGGCCAGGACTGCCGGTGGATCACCACCCGGCAGGACTTGGGCAGGATGCGGGGCAGGTTGTCGGTGAGGCCGCCGCCGGTGATGTGGCTGATGCCGCTTATGCGAAAATCCCGCAAGAGATTGAGGACGGTCTCCACGTAGATGCGGGTGGGCTTGAGGAGTTCCTCGCCCAGAAGGCCCCCTAACTGCGGGATCTCGTCGGTGACCTGGTAGCTGTTACGCTCGAAGAGGACCCGGCGCACCAGGGAGTAACCGTTGGAGTGGAGGCCGCTGGAGGCCAGGCCGATGACCCGGTGGCCCACCGCGATGTCCGAGCCGTCGATGATCTGGTTCCGCTCCACCACCCCCACCACAAACCCGGCCAGGTCGTAGTCCCCGGGCTGGTAGATACCGGGCATCTCCGCGGTCTCCCCCCCGATGAGGGAGCAGCGGGCCTGGCGGCACCCGTGGGTGACGCCCTCGATAATCCGGATGGCGGTGTCGGGGGCGAGGCGCCCCATGGCCAGGTAATCCAGGAAGAATAGGGGCGTGGCCCCGTGGACGATGATGTCGTTGGCGCACATGGCCACCAGGTCGATGCCGATGGTGTCATGGCGGTCCATGAGGACGGCGATTCTGATCTTGGTGCCCACGCCGTCAGTGGCGGAGACCAGGACCGGGTCCCGGTATTTGTCCACGCCCAGGTGGAAGAGACCGCCGAAAGCGCCGATTTCCCCCAGGACGCCGGTGCGATAGGTGGACCTTACCAGGGGCCGGATGGATCTGATAAAGGCGTCAGCTTTATCGATATCGACCCCGGCCTCTTTATAGGTGCTGATTTCGGCCATCCCCTTTGTCTCCCCCTTCAAAGGATGCTGGGCCCTCTAAGATAATCGGGTGGCGGATTGCCTCACCTCAGGCCTTGTCCCGGTCTCCGGGCTGACCCTGACAGCTGCAGCATTCCGGCGGGGTGGTGCTCCCTGCCGTCTCCACCCACTGGCCGCAGGAATTGCACTGCTGCCCCAGGCGGTAGTCTCCCCCTCCGATGCAAATAGCTTTGCCGTGCACCAGGGCGTCAGCCACTGTCCGGCGGGCCCGGGCCAACATCCTGGTCACCGTGGGACGGGAAACCTGCATCTTCCGGGCCACCTCCTCCTGGGTCATCTCCAGGAAATCGGCCAGCCGCATGGCTTCCAGTTCGTCCACGGTGATCACCGTCTGCTCCAGGCTCTTGAGGGGGATGCCCCTGGGCTTGAAAAAGGTCACCCCCGGCTCCGTCTCCACCCAGCGGCATTTTTTTGGTCTTCCCATTTTAACTTCCCGTCAAGCCGTGATGGTATAAATTTAAAGTAAACCGGGAAACTGTCAAGGACAAAGCGAAAATTGACTCCCGGCGGTACCCCCGCCATTGACGAACCGGGAAAACCGGCTTATCCTATGTGGAACTTGAGGAGAGGGCCGGGGGAAAGCAATTCCCCCGCCCTCTCCTCAAACTCCCCTCCCACCCCCCTATATGGGGGTTGGGGGTGGGTTTCAGGGAGGATTGTAAGTGGGCCGTCGGCCCACTTACAATCCTCCCTGAAAAAAGGCTCTACTCAAGACCGCCGGCGAAAGGAAAAACCTTGCTGAGCCAGACATACCAGGAGCAGGTGGCGGAATGCACCCGCTTCCTCGCCCCCCGGCTGGAGCGCCCGCCGGAGTGGGGGATTGTTCTGGGCACCGGCCAGAGTCTGTGGGACTCCAGGTTGGAGGGCGGGGAATGCCTGCCGTACGAGGCGCTGCCCCATTTCCCCCCGGCCACCAGCCCCGGCCACCATGGCCGCCTCTGCTGGGGCCGCCTGGCCGGCCGCCAGGTCATGGTCTGCCAGGGCCGCTTCCATGCCTACGAAGGCTACTCCATGGGCCAGGTGACCTTCCCGGTGCGGGTAATGGCCACCCTGGGGGTGAAGACCCTGGTCCTCACCAATGCCGCGGGCGGCCTCAATCCCCACTTTCGGCCCGGCGAGTTGATGCTCATCTGCGACCACATCAATCTCATGGGGGACAACCCCCTGGTGGGGCCCAACCTGGAGGCCTGGGGGCCGCGGTTCCCGGACCTGAGCCGGGTCTACGACCTGGCTTTAAGGGAACTGGCGGCGGAGGTAGCCCGCCGCCAGGGAACGGTGCTGCGCCAGGGGGTCTATGTGGCGGTCAAGGGCCCCAGCCTGGAGACCCCGGCTGAGACCCGCTTCTTAAGGATGATGGGCGCCGATGCGGTGGGCATGTCCACCGTGCCCGAAGCCATCTGCGCGGTGCACGCCGGCCTAAGAATCCTGGGGATCTCGGTGATCAGCAACCTCAACCTGCCGGACGCCATGGCCCCCATTGCCATCGAGGATATCATCGCCACGGTGGCCCGGGCCGAGCCCGCTCTGGCGGACTTGCTCTTGGGGATAATGCAAGAAGTGCCGTAATCCCGGGTTAACCCTGCTTCTTTCGGGGCCGGGGGGGCTTCTTGGCGGCCTTGGGAGGCGCCTCGGCAGACGGCGGCGCCGCCGCCTTGGGCTTGGCTGGCGCGGTTTTCGGCGAAGGCGAAGACGGTTTCGGGCTGGGAGCCCCCAGGGGCTCTATGACATAAACCCGCTGTTCCGGGGGAAGATTATCCAGGCTATGTCCGCAAACGGGACAGACCCGTAAAGAAAGGGGATTTGTCGCTCGGCACCCCGGGCATCTCAACCGCAGCCCCATGGCCGTCCTCCTAAATTTTTCCTTACCATTAGCAAAAGTAGCATGATTCTTCAAGTCTTTTGTAGCGGTTGAGCAGCCCGGTCCAGTTGCGACCACAACTTCAAGAGGTAACCCAAATGAAAAAAGTCGTCATTTCTACGGATCAAGCCCCGGCCCCCAGCGGCGCCTATACCCAGGCCCTGGCCGTGGGTCCCCTGGTGTTCGTCTCCGGCCAGATTCCCCTGGACGCCCAGGGGCGCCTGGTGGCAGGAGACATCGTCATCCAGACCTGCCAGGTCATCGCCAACCTCAAGGCGATCCTGGCCGCGGCGGGACTCACCTTGAAGGACGTGGTCAAGACCACCGTCTTCCTGGCGGACCTGGCAGATTTCCAGGAGTTCAACCGGGCCTACGGCGAGTTTTTCCCGCAGCATCCCCCGGCCCGCACCACCATCCAGGCCGCGGGCCTGCCCCGGGGGGTGTCGGTGGAAATCGACGCCATCGCGGCGCAGAAAAATTGGCCTCAGTGAGAACACCAGGGTCGATCCGGTAGGAGGCGGCAGACCTGAGGAGAAGTAATGACGGCGGCGAATCTCTTTGGGAATTTCTCCCGGGGGGACTCGGCTCAGGCGCAGCCGGTGGTGATCAGCAGAAAAGCCATTGCTAGGATAAATCCGAGCCGTTTCATGAGGCCCCCTCCATGGGATGTTCTGCTGGGGATTTGCCCTCGCGGCATCCCATGAAGACCTGGATGACGTCAAGATCCCAGCTTAGCGAAACTTCGCTTTGACGCTGGCCCACTTGCTTTTCAAATCTTCCATGGTCTTTTCCGAGGCCGCCTTGAGGCTCTCCCACTTTTCGGCGCCGGCTGCCTTGATTTCGTCCAACTTCTGCTGGGCCACTTCCTTTTTGGCCTTCAGGTCGTCGATCTCCTGGTACATTTTAATCTTGGCGTCGGCCGTGGCTTTGTCGGCCTTGGCCTTCAATTCATGGAGTTTGGCGGACCACTCTTTTAGCTGGGCCTCCAGCTTTTCTTGATAGGCTTCTTTCAGTCCCATGGTTACTTCCTCCCATCGTTATTGAAACCAGGCACCGGGGTGGCAAGCCAGCCTTCCCCGGCGTCCCCCGCCACCGTCAAGGCCACCGGAGCCGCAATCATGGATAGATAGAACTGTACTGTCGCTTCAAGCCCCGATTGCTTCTCCCCGGTAATGAAGATGGCCGGCCGGAAGCAGCGGGGTTAGGAGAAGTTCAGCACGGATATTAGACATTTGTTAATCATCCTGGGCCCGCGAGTCAAGGGAGCCGGAGATGGCAGATGCCTTTCCCCACCAGGAGAAGCGGTAACCGATAAACGGAGCCGGGCCCAGGGCCGTGCCGGGCTTAAGGGGAACCGGGGGCCTGGCGGGACGCCAGGTCCAGGCCGTGGCCCGCCAGGCCGGCCAGCAGGCTCACCATGATGATGATGGTGGGCAGCTTGGAAAGCAGAAAGAGCTTGACCAGGCGGGCGGTGAGACCGAGATGGAGGTCTTCGGGCGGTTGGGTCATAGGAGTTTAGTACCAAGAATGGCGCGTAAGACGCGCCCTACGAAGCTATAGAGGCGCGCCAGGCGAATCCCCATGCTAACCGGTGGCACAGGCGTCTCGCCTGTGCAGGCTCCTTCTAACGGCTCATGGCACCTGCGCGGTTAAAGCGAAGAACAATGATAGGAAACAAAATATACTATTCCTGCAAATGGTCTATAAGGAGGCTTTTTCGTAGTCATCTTTTTTTCTTCACATTAAGTGAAAAAATAACAATTACCTTTTGCAAACTCATGTAGGGGCGGGTTTAAAACCCGCCCCTACAATACAAATTATCTCTTCAGGGCCGCCAGAAACTTCTCCAGGCTCTCCCGGTTTTCCACGTTATGAAAGCTTTCCGCCGGCTCCTGAGGCAGGATCTTGCGCACCAGGCCGGTGAGGACGTTCCTGGGGCCCACCTCCACCCAGGTGTCGGCCCCCGCGGCCTTGAGGTTCAAAATGAGGCCGGCCCAGCGCACCGGGCTGGTGAGCTGCCGGGACATGGCGACCCGCAGCTTCTCCGGGTCCGTCTCCGGGGCCGCGGTGGCGTTGAGATATAGGGGAATGGCCGGAGCCTGAAACCGGCATTGAGACAAAAACGCGGCGAAATCCGGATAGGCCTCCTCCATCAAGGGAGAATGCCAGGCCCCCGAGACTTTCAAGGGGATCACCCGGGCTCCCTGGGCTTTGGCCAGGTTCCCGGCCCGGGCCACCATTTCCGGGGAGCCCGAGATTACCGTCTGCTCCGGGGTATTGAAGTTGGCCAGGGCGAGGGGGCCTTCCTTGGTCACAGGATGGACCAGTCCCCGCAGTTTCTCCGGGGTCAGCCCGATGACCGCCACCATGGCCCCGGGGTATTTCTCCGCCTCCCGCTGCATGAGGCGGCCGCGCTGGCGCACCGCGGCCAGGGTGTCGGCGGCGCTGAGCGCCCCCGCGGCAAACAGGGCGCTGTATTCCCCCAGGCTGTGGCCGCATACCGCCCGGGGTTGAACCCCGGCCTTTTGCAAAGCCTGATAGAGGCAGAGGTTCACCGTGGTGACCGCCGGCTGCAGGTTCACCGTCTGGGTGAGTTCCTCCATGGGGCCTTCAAAACAGAGGCGCTTCAAAGGCAGACCCGTGGTCTCCTCCGCCAGGTGGAAGAGCTCCCGGGCCCCGGGGTCGGATTCATACAGGTCCTGCCCCATGCCCACGTATTGGGAGCCCTGCCCGGGAAACAAAAAGGCCGGATAAGCCATGTGACACCTCGGAAGAAATTATGGGCTATTTTAGCCCCGGGGCCGCCAGAAAAGCAAGCCCTGGGTGCCTATGAACCTAGAACCTATTGCAAAACCCATTTTCCTGTCATCCTGAACGCAGTGAAGGATCTCAAGTTATTAAAAATACGAGATTCTTCGCTTCGCTCAGAATGACATATGAGAGTGTATTCGAGGTTTTGCAATAGCTTCTAGTGTAGTGAATCATAAATAGCTTTACAAAGCTTATCAGTTCGGCTATGCTGTTGGACATGAGCAGAACAGCTAAACCCGTCATCCTGACTGTGGAGGAACGCCAGACTTTGGAAACCTGGGTG